>Ga0255338_1000390_pt1 | contig 154192 bp, 150 predicted proteins | sample MeOH1_35cm_T4_19_FD_203715 | JGI IMG/M metagenome (GOLD analysis project Ga0255338, IMG submission 203715) | Sandy soil microbial communities from University of British Columbia, Vancouver, Canada - MeOH1_35cm_T4_195 | ecosystem: Engineered > Artificial ecosystem > Sand microcosm >...
CGCGGTTGGAGCGCAGGGTTTCCAGCACCAGGCCGGCCAGGGCCACGCCACAGGACAGGGAGACCTGCTGGGCGACGCTGGCGAACGAGGTGGCCCGGCTCATCTCCTGCGTCTCCACCTCGGCATAGCTCAGGGCATTGACGGCGGTGAACTGGAGCGAGCGCAGGAAGCCGCCGGCGAGCAGCACCAGCACGATCACCATGTGCGGCGTCTCGATGGTGAACAGGCCGTTGGCGGCGATGAAGGCGCTGCAGACGAAGGTGTTGACCAGCAGCACGTTGCGGTAGCCGAGGCGCCGCAGCAGGGGCGCGGCGGTGAATTTCATGGCCATGGCCCCGGCCGAGGCCGCGAACGTGAGCAGGCCGGAGGCGAAGGGGGACAGGCCGAAGGACAATTGCAGCATCAGCGGCAGCAGGAAGGGCATGGCGCCGATGCCCACCCGGAAGAAGGAGCCGCCGATGACGCCGGCGCGGAAGGTGGGGTGGCGCAGCAGCTTCAGGTCCAGCACCGCGTGCGGCGTACGCCGGGCATGGCGGACATAGAAGGCCATGGCCACCGCGCCGGCACCGGCGACCGCCAAGGCCGTCCACACCGGGATCAACTCCTCCCCCAGCACGGCGAAGCCGAAGACGAGGCCTGACAGCCCGATGCCCGACAGCACCAGTCCCTTCAGGTCGAGGGGGGGAACATCCTCCTCGCGCACGTTCTCGATGAAGCGGGTGGCGAGGTAGACCCCGAGCACGCCGATGGGCACGTTGATGAAGAAGATGAGGCGCCAGTCGAAATAGGTGGTGATGAAGCCGCCCAAAGGCGGCCCGAACACCGGCCCCAGCAGCGCCGGAATGGTCAGCCACGCCAGCGCCGAGACCAGCTCGGACTTGGGCACCGACCGCAGGATCACGAGACGGCCCACCGGCACCATCATCGCTCCGCCCATCCCCTGGATCATGCGGTAGATGACGAAATCGGTGAGCGAAGTGGACAGCCCGCACAGCACCGAGCCCACCGTGAAGATGACGATGGCCGAGCGGAACACGGTGCGCGCGCCATAGCGGTCCGCCGCCCAGCCGCTGGCCGGGATGAATACCGCGAGGGAGAGGAGGTAGGACGTCAGCGCCAGCTTGAGCGCCACCGGATCCTCATGGAGGCTCGCGGCGATGGCGGGCAGGGAGGTGGCGATGACGGTCGCGTCCACCTGCTCCATGAAGAGCGCGCAGGCAACAATGAGGGGGATGAGGACCTGCGGCGGCAGAGCCTTGATCGGCATGGGCGTTTCCATGGGGCCGCGCGTCCCGGGGCAACGGCGCGCAGACATCCCTTGTTCCCGAATACGGGCTCCCTCACGCGCAATCAACCGCCCCGCGATCAACCGCCTGCGATGCTTGAAGCGGCCCTGATCCGCACCATATGCATGGCGGGCCTCAAAGGAGGGCCTCGAAAGACCATGATCTACATTCTCGCCGCTCTGCTTCCGCCGCTCGGCCTTCTGGTGAACGCGCAGCCGATCTCGGCGCTGGTCAATCTGGTGATGATCGTGCCCTGCATCCTGCTCGGCCTGATCTTTCCGCTGTTCTTCCTGGTGCCCTCGGCCCATGCGGTGATCGCGGTGCACATGAAGCGGACCGAGCGGCGCCAGCGCGAGGTCATCGAGGCCATCGAGCGCAGCGGCGTGCCGCCGCGCGACTGGCGGCCGTAGGCGCCGGGCCGTCCGCCGCGCTCCCCTTGCCGCCCGTCCCGACAGGGGCGGGCGGAGGTTCACAAGGGCGTGGCTTCACAAGGGCGTGGCTCACGAGGGCGTGCGCCTATTCCACCACCAGCACGATCTTGCCCACATGGGCGCTCGCATCCATGCGGGCATGGGCCGAGGCGGCATCCGCCAGGGGGAAGGTCGCGTCCACCACCGGCCGGACGGTGCCGGCGCGGACCAGCGGCCACACCGTCTCGACGATGGCGGCGGCGAGGGCCGCCTTTTCCGCCACGGGCCGCGAGCGCAGGGTCGAGCCGGTATGGGTGAGGCGCTTCAGCATCAGCCGCATGAAGTCCACCTCCGCCTTGGCGCCCTCCTGGAACGCGATCTGCACGATGCGCCCGTCCTGGGCCGCCGCCTCGTAATTCTTCTGGATGTAGCGCCCGCCGATCATGTCGAGAATGACATTGGCGCCCCTGCCGGCGGTGAAGCTCTTCACCTCGGCGACGAAGTCCTGCGTGCGGTAGTTCACCGCGAGGTCGGCGCCGAGCCTCACGCAGGCGGCGCATTTCTCGTCGGAGCCCGCCGTCACCACCACGCGGGCACCGAACGCCTTGGCGAGCTGGATGGCGGTGGTGCCGATGCCGCTCGCCCCGCCATGCAGCAGCAGGGTCTCGCCCGCCTTCAGCTGGCCGCGCTCGAAGACGTTGCTCCACACGGTGAAGACGGTCTCGGGGAGGGCCGCGGCCTCGGCGGCGGAAAGGCCGTCCGGGATGGGCAGGGCGGTGGATTCGTGGGTGGTGCAATATTGCGCATAGCCACCGCCGGTGACGAGGGCGCAGATCCGCTCGCCCAGCCGGAAGCGGCTGGCGCCCGCGCCGAGGGCCACCACGGTGCCGGCGATCTCCAGGCCGGGAATGTCGGAGGCTCCGGGCGGGGGCGGATAGAGGCCCTTGCGCTGCATCACGTCCGGGCGGTTCACGCCGGCGGCCTCCACCTTCACCAGCACTTCGCCCGGCGCGGGGCTGGGCACGGGGCGGGTGGCGGGAACCAGCACCTCGGGCCCGCCGGGGGCGGCGATGGTGACGACGGTCATGGTGGCGGGCAGGGGTGGCGGCGACATTTCGGGTGGCAGCGACATTTCGGGCTCCGGACGGATGGGGCGCGGCCCTGAGGGCGGCCCTCCGGGGGCGTGCGGGAAGGGGGCTTTAAACCGCGTGCGGGACGCGCAAGATAGGGCCGGCCGCCCGACGGCCTGAGGCCGGGGCGTGCGGCGGGCGAGAATAGGGACAGGCCTGGGAGAAGCCAATGGATGAGGAGCCGGCACCCCCGCCGCGCGAGGTGCTCGTGGAGGCGGACCTATCGCGCCTTTCCGTGGATGAGATCGAAAGCCGAATCGCGCGGCTGAGGGCGGAGATCACGCGGCTTGAGGCCGCCCTGGCGCAGAAGCAGGCGTCCCGCGCCGCCGCGGATGCGGCCTTCAGGCTCTGACCGGCGTCCGCGGGAGGGGGCGCGCTTTTAGGGCGTGCGCGTTAATCCCGCGTTAACGCGGGTGCGGCATGCTGTCCTTGTCCGCGGGATTCAGGATTCCTCCCGGACATCTGGCAACTCTCCCTGTCGGACTTCGAGCCGCCGCAAGGCGGCTCTTCTTTGTGCCCGTGGCGAAATCTCTCCCTGCCCGCGCGAACTTTTTCCATGCCCGCGGCGCCCATTTCCCCTGCCTGCGGCGACCTTTTCCCCCGTACGCGGCGCCTTGCCCGATATCCCCAGCCCGCCTGCGCCCGAAGGTCTTTACCTGCCGGGCCCGCTGCCGCTTGATGCGCCACCTGGCCTTGGCGCGGGAGCCGCACGGGCGGCACCGGTGCCGGGGCGGAGCCGTTTTGCGCCATGCGGGCGGCAGCGGGCGCAGGCGGAGGAGCGGGGTGGCAGGCGTGGCGGGTGGGGCGTTCGACGGCCTCTTTCAGGACGGCATGGCGCGGCTCGCATCCCATGTGGCGCGGCTGCGCGCCCTCGCGTCCGGCCTGCCGCCGTCCGATGCCGGAGCGCTGCTCACCCTGCTGCGGGATGCCCAGGCGGGGCTATTGCTGCTGCGCGCCCGCAGCGCCGGCGACCTGCCGGCGGCAGCAATGGCGCGGGAGGCCGGCCGCCTTTGCCTCACGCTCGATCCCGCGCGGCTCGCCCGCCTGCCGCAGCCGGCCCGGCTCGTCGCGGTGGAGGCCCAGTTGCTGGCCGGGCGCATCGGCGCGCGGCTGATGGCGGACGCGACGGAGCCCGGCAAAAACGAAAAGCCGCGACGGCGGCCGAGCCGCCCGCGGCTTCATGTGGTGCCGCCCGCCCCTTGAGGGGCCCTGCGGCATCTGCCTGGAGAGGCCTGCGACGGAGGCGCGCAGGCCGTTCCGCCGCAAGCGGGCGGATCAGCCCTTCAGCAGGGCGCCGAACTTGCTCTTGAAGCGGGAAACACGGCCGCCGCGATCCATCAGCTGCTGGGTGCCGCCGGTCCAGGCCGGGTGCGTGCGCGGGTCGATGTCGAGCTGAAGGGTGTCACCCTCCTTGCCGTAGGTCGACCGGGTCGTGTACTCCGAACCATCCGTCATCAGCACCTTGATGAAGTGGTAATCGGGGTGGATGTCGCTCTTCATTGGTTCAATCCTTTATCGCCACGCCGTACCGCTTGCCGGGCCAGCAGCGTCAATTTCGGTTCCTGACGGAAGTGGCGGGTCTATAGCCGAGTGCATGCCTTGACACAAGTCGACACCTCACCTGCCCCCGCAGCCCTCCCCGCCGCCGGCAAGCCGCGGCGCAGCCTGTCGCCGCTGAAGGGGCTTTGGCCCTATCTGGCGCGCTATCGCGGGCGGATCTGCGCGGCGCTCGCCGCCATCCTGCTGGCGGCGCTGACCACGCTGGCGCTGCCGGTGGCCGTGCGCCGCATGATCGATTTCGGCTTCGCCGCCGACCATGCCGGGCTGGTCGACCGTTATTTCGCGGTGCTGGTCGGGGTGGTGGCGGTGCTCGCCCTCGCTTCCGCCGCCCGCTATTATCTGGTGACCACCCTCGGCGAGCGGGTGGTGTCGGACCTGCGCACCGCGGTCTTCGCCCGGCTGGTGACGCTGGATGGCGCCTTCTACGATACCGCGCGCTCGGGCGAGCTCACCTCGCGCCTCACCGCCGACACCACGCAGATCAAGTCCGCCGTGGGCGCCTCCGCCTCCACCGCCTTGCGCAACCTGGTGCTGTGCCTCGGCGCCATCGCCATGATGGTGGTGACGAGCCCGCGCCTGTCGGCTTTGGTGCTTATCGCCATTCCCCTCATCGTGCTGCCGCTGATGGCCTCCGGCCGCAAGGTGCGGCGCCTGTCCCGCCACGCCCAGGACACCCTCGCCGATGCCTCCGCCTATGCCGCCGAGGCGCTGAACGCCATGCGCGCGCTGCAGGCGTCGAGCGCCGAGTCGATTGCACGCGGGCGATTCGACGGGGCGGTGGAGGAGGCCTTCGGCGCGGCGCGCGATGCCACCCGGGCGCGGGCGTGGCTGACCGGCGTCGCCATCTTCCTCGTCACCGCCAGCATCGTGGCGGTGCTGTGGGCCGGCGCCCAGTCGGTGCTTGCGGGCACCATGACCTCGGGCGAGCTGAGCCAGTTCGTGCTCTACGCGGTGTTCGCCGCCGCCTCCCTCGGCAATCTTTCCGAGACCTGGGGCGAGGTGTCCGCCGCCGCCGGCGCGGCCGAGCGCATCGGCGAGCTGCTCGCGACCGAGCCCCAGGTGCGCACCCCGGCGCAGCCGCGCGCGCTGCCGGCGCGGATCTCGGGCGCCATCCGCTTCGACGAGGTGTCCTTTTCCTATCCCACGCGCGCGGACCACGCGGCGCTGCACGGCGTGTCCTTCGCCATCCGCCCCGGCGAGCGGGTGGCTCTGGTCGGCCCCTCCGGCGGCGGCAAGAGCACCGTGTTCCAGCTGCTGGAGCGCTTCTACGACCCGCAGGCCGGGCGCATCCTGCTCGACGACGTGGACATCCACGCCGCCGATCCGGTGGCGGTGCGCCGCCAGCTCGCCCTGGTGCCGCAGGAGGTGTCCATCTTCGCCGACACGGTGCGCGCCAATATCCGCCTCGGCCGGCTGGACGCCAGCGACGCCGAGGTGGAGGCCGCCGGCCGTGCCGCTTTGGTGGACGAGTTCGTCGCCCGCCTGCCGCAGGGGTGGGACGCCCGCGTCGGCGAGCGGGGGGTGACCCTTTCGGGCGGCCAGCGCCAGCGCATCGTCATCGCCCGCGCCATCCTGCGCGCGGCGCCGGTCCTGCTGCTTGACGAGGCGACCAGCGCCCTCGACGCCGAGAGCGAGACCCTGGTGCAGACGGCGCTGGAGCGGTCCATGGAGGGGCGCACCACCCTCGTCATCGCCCACCGCCTCGCCACCGTGCTCTCCGCGGACCGCATCCTGGTGATGGAGGCCGGCCGCATCGTCGACGAGGGCACCCACGCGGAGCTGGTGGCCAAGGGCGGCCTCTACGCCCGCCTCGCCCAGCTCCAGTTCAACGCCGGGCCGTAAGGGCCGGGCCGCCGTTTGCGGCCGTCATTCCAAGCGACGAAAGGCCGTTTACGGCCGCCACTCCATGCGACGAAAGGCTGTTTACGGCCGCCACTCCATGCGAAAGGTGCGGCGGCCGGACATGGGGTTTTCGCCTTCCGACACGACGGCGAGGCCCATTTTCTCGTAGAAGCGCACGGCGCGCGGATTGTCCTGGTTCACGTCGAGGGCGACGAGGGCGGGCGAGAGGCGCCGCGCCTCCGCCATCAGCGCCTCCGCCGCGCCCTGGCCCCAGAAGCGCGGCGCCACGGCGAGCTGGTCCAGATAGCCGGTGCCGGGATGGATGACCACGAAGCCGGCCACCGTCCCCTCCGGCGCCAGCGCCACCCGCGTCAGCGCGCCGCCGGCCGCCAGCTGGTCCAGATGGCCTTCGAGCCACGGGCGGCGGGCGACGAAGTCGATCTCCGGCAGGGTCCGCGCCCAGCTCTCCACCCACAGCTCCGCCATTGCGGGGCGATGGGCGGGCAGGGCAGGGGCGAGGGAAAAGGGCATGGGGATCTCGCGCGGTCGCCGGGTTGCCGCGCACGAAGCGAGGGCCGGGGCGTCCACGCTGCCCCAGGCCGGGTTGCCGCCGGCTTAATGCGGCGCGAACGGCTCAGGCCACCAGCGACGCCACGGTGGCGTGCAGCACGGTCACGGCATCGCGCGGGTCAAGGCGCACCTGCAGGCCGCGCTGGCCGCCATTGATGAACACGAGGTCGTGGGCCATCGCCTGCTGCTCCATGAGGGTGGGCACCGCGCGGCGCTGGCCGAACGGGCTGATGCCACCCACCTTGTAGCCGGTCATGCGCTCGGCATCCGCCGGCTTCATCATCTGCGCCGCCTTGCCGCCGAGGGCCGCGGCGAGCTTCTTCATGGACACCTCGTGGTCGGACGGCACGATCACGCAGGCCGGCTTGCCGTCCACCAGCGCCATCAGCGACTTGAGCACGCGCTCGGGCGCCTCGCCCAGGGCCTCCGCCGCCTGAAGGCCGATGCGCTCGGCATCGGGATCATAGTCGTAGCTGTGGACCGTGAAGGCGATGCCGGCCTGCTCCAGCATCATCGTCGCGCGGGTCGTCCTGGACATTGCACGCTCCCCCGGCGGGCCTGCGCCACCCGCGACCCGTCCATTCGAGGGCGAAGGCTTACGGCGGACCGATGCTGCAGGAAAGGGCCCCGCCGCGCGCCGCGCGCGGGTCAGATGTTCGCGCGGGGGTCGGTGCGGGCGAGGCGGGAGAGGAGATAGTCCACTTCTGCCCGCGCGGCGGCACCGAGCACGCCGCCGGGCTTACGCTGGGCATCGGAGCCGATGAAGCCACGGCGCATCAGCACATATTTGCGCACGGCAAGTCCCACGCCCTGCTGCTGCTCGTAGCGCAGGAGCGGCAGGTGGGCGTCGAACAGATCGTGCGCGGCGTCGCGCTGCCCGGCCTTCTGCAGGCGCACCACGTCCGCCAGCATCTCGGGGAAGGCGTAGCCGGTCATGGCGCCGTCCGCGCCGCGTTCCATCTCGAAGTCGAGGAACAGGCCGCCATTGCCGGTGAGGATGGAGATGGGCCGCATGGACCCGTCCTTCTGGAAGCCGCGCAGGGTGGAGATCTTCTCCAGGCCCGGCCAGTCCTCGTGCTTGAGCATCACGCAAGAGGGATGGTCCTGGACGATCTGGCGGATCACCTTCGGCGTCATCTGCACCGTGAGGGTGAGGGGATAGTCCTGGATCACGAACGGGATGTCGTCGCCGATGGCCTCGATGGCCTGCTGGTAGTAGGCGAGGATCTGGTCGTCGGTGCGCAGGCTCGGCACCGGCGCGATCATCACCCCGGCGGCGCCCTTGTCCATCACCGCGCGGGCGAGCGAGCGCATGGCGGCGAAGCCCGGCGCCGAGACGCCGACGATGACCGGAAGGCCGGCCATGCCGGTGACGAAGCGCGCCGCGATGTCGAGGGATTCCTCCGGCTCCAGCTTCGGCGCCTCGCCCATGATGCCGAGCACGGTCACGCCGGTGGCGCCGGCCGCCAGGTAGCGCTCCATCAGCGTGGCTACGGAGGCGTCGTCGATGCGCCCGTCGGGCAAAAACGGCGTTGGGGCGATGGGGAACAGGCCGCTTGCAGTGACGTCGAGAGCCATGGAGGGATCCTCTGAAGCGTTTTCGGGCGAAGTGGGGACCGGTTCGCGACCGGAAAACGCGTTGAAACAATGAGCTGGAGCATGTCCGGCGAACGGGAGTTCGCCGGACATGCTCTAGATGCTGGCGATCAGCCCGCCGTCCACGCGGATGACGGAGCCGGTGAGGTAGGAGGCGCGGGCGCTGGCGAGGAAGGCAACCACGTCGGCATATTCCTGCGGCTCGCCATACCGGCCGACCGGGATCGAGCCGGTGCTCTCGGTGGAGACCTCTTCCACCGTGCGCCCTTCGCGCTTCGCCTTCTGCTCGTCCAGGAACTTGATGCGGTCGGTGGCGATGCGGCCGGGCAGGACGATGTTGGCGGTGATGCCGTCACGCGCCACCTCGCGCGCCAGGGTCTTGGACCAGCCCACCAGTGACAGACGCAACGCGTTGGAGATGCCGAGATTGGGGATCGGTGCCACCACGCCGGAGGAGGTGGAGGTGACGATGCGGCCCCACTTGCGCGCCCGCATGCCCGGCAAGGCGCGGTCGGTGATGGCGATCACCGAGAGCACCATCTGCTGGAAGCTCCTGGCCCACAGCTCCGGCGACTGGCCGCCGGCCGGCGTGGGGGGCGGGCCACCGGTGTTGTTCACCAGAACGTCCACCGGGCCCAGCGCCGCCTCGATGGCGGCGAAGCGGGCCTCCACCACGGACAGGTCCGCCAGGTCCCACGGCAGGGCAAGGGCGGTGCCACCGGCCGCGGCGATGGCGGCGGCGGTGCGCTCCACCGCCGCCGGGTCGATGTCGCCGAGGGCGACGCGCATGCCTTCCCGCGCCAGGGTGGTGGCTATGGCCGTGCCGAGACCGCCGCCCGCGCCGAGCACGAGGGCGACCTTTCCGTTCAATCCGAGGTCCATGGACATTCCTTCACGATGACGGGTATGCGTTGCACGGCCCGGAGTCAGTCGGCAAGGCCGAGGTGGCCCTTGGGCGCGCCGGTGGCGGAGCGCTCGATATAGTCGGCCTTGCTGTATTGCATGTGATCGACGCAGAGCTGGGCGAGGGCCCAGCTGTCCGTGCCCTGCAGCAGCTCGATCATCACGTCGTGCTGGCGGCGGGACAGAAGCAGGCCGTCGCGGTCGGCGAGGTTCTTGGCGCGCATGGGCAGGGTCAGTCCCATATAATCCTGGAGCGAGCGCACCAGATAAGGGTTCCCGCAGCCGGAGAACAGGGTGATGTGGAACGCATCGTTGGTCTCGTGGATGCCGCGCAGGTCGCCGGCCTCCGCATGCCGGCAATAGTCCGCCTGGATCTCCTTGAGCCTGTGGATGAGCTCCGGCGCCGCGGGCAGCGGGATTTTCAGCGCGGCCTGCCGGGTCAGCATCTCGCGCACCTCGTAGATCTGCCGCACCTCGTCGGCCGAATAGGAGCAGACGGTGGCACCCACGTTCTTCTCGCGGCGCACGACGCCGGTGCGCTCCAACTGCACCAGCGCCTGCCGGATATAATGGCGGGAGGCGCCGTAGCGGGCCATGAGGGTGTCCTCCACCAGGCGCGAGCCCGGCGCGAGGCGGCCGAAGATGATGTCCTCCTCCAGCCGGCGCAGGATCTCGGCCTGCTCGTCGGCGCGGGTGGCGGAAAACGGCAGCTCGCTCATGCGGCGTCCCTGCTGGCGGTCTCGAAGCCGGAGATGCGGTAGCAGTCCTCCACCAGCCGCAGGGTCTCCAGATTGTCCTCGGGCGCGGTCTCGAACGGCGCGCCGGTGCGCAGGCCATCGACGAAATGGGCGATGGTGGCGGCGTAGGAGCCGAGATAGGTCGCGTCCGGATCATAGGCGAGGCGCTCGTCCCGGCGGCCGGACAGGGACAGGTCCACGCCGTCGAGGCGGATGGCGCCCGCATCGCCCAGCACCACCAGCCGATCCATCTGCCGGGCCGGCGCGCCATGGGCGGCGAAACTGGCGAACACCGCGACGCCGGCGCCGTCCGCCGTGCGCAGGTGGATCACCGCCCCGTCCTCGCCGCGCATGTCCGGGCACGTCCGGCTCAGGGCCGCGGCCTCAACCTTGAGCGGGCCCAGCAGCATGCGCAGCGTGTCGAGGTGATGGATCAGAACCTCCGCCACCAGCATGCGCGCCTCGGTGCGCATGAAGGGCTGGCGCTCCAGCGCCTGGAGATGGCCGCCCGCATCGGGCACCGTGCCGGAAGTGACGAGGGTGAGGCAGGCCGCCTTCACCTTCCCGATGGTGCCGGAGCGGATCCACTCCGCCGCCTGCCGGTAATAGGCGCGGAACCGCCAGTTCTCGTGCACCATCAGGCGCACCCGGCCGCCGATGTCGGCCACCAGCCGCTCGGCCTCCGCAAGGGTGGGCGCCAGCGGCTTCTGGCACAGGATGGGCAGGCCGTGGTCCGCCGCGAGCCGCGCCAGATCCGCATGGACGGCGCGGGGTGCGGCGATGTCCACGGCATCGATGCCACCCGCCGCCAGCATCGCCTGCGCGCTGGTGAACACCGCGGGGATGGCGAACGCCGCCGCCCGTTCCGCCGCGCGCTCGGGCGAGGGATCGGCGATGGCCACCACACGCGCCGCGTCGCCCTGCGCCCGCCAGCCCTTCAGGTGGTGCTGGGTGACCCAGCCGGCGCCAATGAGGCCGACCCGCAACGGCTCCGACATCAGTGCGTCCTCCGCTGGACGGCGGCGCGGATGGCGGCCGCGCCGCTCTCGTGGGACGCGATGGCGTTCCCGCTGTTGGCGTCGAACAGATAGGCCGCGTCGGCGCGGAAGAACAGCTCCACTTTCTGCTCCGGCGCCGCCACCACGTGGCGGGGCAGGCGGGCGGTGATCTCGCCGCCGCTTTCCAGCTCCACCAGCAGCAGCGTCTCCGCGCCCAGCGGCTCCACCGCGATGGTGCGGCCCCGGACGGTGCCGTAGGGCTGTCCCTCCATGGCCGCCGCGTCGATCATCATGTCCTCCGCCCGCACCCCGAGGGTGACCGTGCGGCCGTCATAGGACCCGAGCACGGCGTCGGTCCAGCGGGAGAGCGGGGCATCCAGCGCCGGGCTCGCCGCGCGCCGGCTTTCCGCCGCCAGGCTCGCCGCCATGAGATTCATGGGCGGCGAGCCCAGGAAGCGGGCGACGAAGGTGTTGGCCGGCTGCCAGTAGACGTCGAGCGGCGCGCCGATCTGCGCGACGCGCCCGGCATTCATCACGCAGATGCGGGTGCCCATGGTCATCGCCTCCACCTGGTCGTGGGTCACGTAGATCATGGTCGAGCCGAGCCGGTGGTGCTGCTTGATGATCTCGCTGCGGGTGTTGACGCGCAGGGCGGCGTCGAGGTTCGAGAGCGGCTCGTCGAACAGGAACACCTGCGGCTCGCGCACCATGGCCCGGCCGAGGGCGACGCGCTGGCGCTGGCCGCCCGACAGGGCGCTGGGCCGGCGCGCCAGCAATGGTGCGAGGCCGAGGATGTCCGCCACCTGCGCCACCCGCCGGTCGATCTCCGCACCGGGAAGGCTGCGCCGGCGGAGGCCGAAGGCGAGGTTCTCCGCCACGCTCATGTGCGGATAGAGGGCGTAGGACTGGAACACCATGGCGATGTCCCGGTCCTTGGCCGGCACGTCGTTCACCACCCGCCCGTCGATGGAGAGGGTGCCGCCGGAGATGGTCTCCAGCCCGGCGATCATGCGCAGCGTGGTGGACTTGCCGCAGCCGGACGGGCCGAGCAGCACCATGAACTCGCCGTCGTTCACGGTGAGGTCCACGTTCTCCACCACGGTCGGTCCGCCGCCGCCATAGCGCTTGACGATGCGGTCGAGTTTCACGACGGCCATGGCTGCCTCACTTGATGGCGCCCGCGGTCATGCCGCGGATGAGTTTCTCGGAGAAGAAGACGTAGGCGATGATGACCGGGATGACCGAGATCATCACCCCGGTGGCGATCATGCCGATGTCCTGGAAATGATCGCCCATGAAGGCACGGATGCCGATGGGCAGGGTGCGCTTGTCGGGATCGGTGATGAGCACCACGGCGAACAGGAACTCGTTCCACAGCTGGATGAAGTTCAGGATCAGCGTGGTGGCGATGGCCGGCATGCCCACCGGCAGGACGATGCGCCAGAAGATCTCCAGGTCGCCGTAGCCGTCGATCTTGGCCGCGTCGAACAGGTCCTGCGGGATGCGGGCGAAGAAGCCTTCCAGCAGATAGACGGTGAGTGGCAGCTGGAGCGAGATGTAGACCAGGGAGAGGCCAAGAAGGCTGTTGTACAGATTGTAGTCTACCAGGATCTGGTACAACGAGATCAAGGTGATCTGTGGCGGGAAGATGATGGACGAGAACAAGATGCCGTAGATCAGCCGGTTGCCACGGAAGCGGTAGCGTGCCAAAGCGTGGGCCGCGCCCGCGCCGATGAGCGTGACCACCGCCACCGCGCCCACCACCACGAGGGTGGAGTTCCAGAAATAGGTTGCGAAGTCGGAATCCACCCAGGCGCTGCGGAACTGCTCCCAGTGGAAGGGCTTGGGCCAGGCATAGTGATCGGCGCTGATCTCCGCCGTGGTGCGCACCGACATGGTGGCGAGCCACAAAAACGGGCCGAGCGTGTAGACGGTGTAGACGCCCAGAACCAGGGCGAGCATGCCCCGGCCGAACAGGCGCGGCAGGGGCGCGGGGCCTTCGCGGGCGGCGATGGTGGCCATCTCAATACTCCAGCCGCTCGCGCGAGCCGAGCACGCGGTTGAGGATGATGACGGAGGCGCAGACCACCAGGAACCAGACCGTGGCGATGGCCGAGGGATAGCCGAGGTCGAAGGTGTTCCAGTTGAAGGCGCGCTTGTAGACGTAGGTGGAGACCGTCTCGGTGGCCCAGAGCGGCCCGCCCTGCGTCATGATCCAGACCAGGTCGAAGATCTTCATCTTGCCGATGAAGGCAAGGATGTAGAGGCTGAGCAAGGTCGGCCGCAGCATGGGGATGATGATGAAGCGCAGCTTCGCGCCCCAGCCGCAATTGTCGAGGTCGGCCGCCTCCAAGACTTCCTTTGGCAGCGAGTGGATCGCCGCGAGGCACACCACCATGTTGAACCCCGCCCATTTCCAGGCATGGGTGACGATGAGCGAGGCCAGCGCGAGCTTGGGGTCGCCGAGCCAGGAGGAGGCGAGGGCGTCGAGGCCGACGGTGCGCAGCAGCACGTTCAGCATGCCCCAGTCGTAATTGTAGATCCACATCCACAGGATCGCGACGACCACGTAGGAGAGCAGCACCGGGGTGAACCACGCCACCCGCAGGAAGCGCGCGAACGGCACGCCGGCATAGAGCGCCAGCGCCAGCAGAAGACCGGTGGCCACGTCGAGCACGGGGGCCACGAACGACCAGATGAAGGTGTTGCGCACCGCGATCCAGAAGGTCTCGTCGCCCATCAGATCGCGATAGTTGGCAAGGCCGACGAAGGTGGCGTCCATGCCCTCGATGGTGAAGAAGCTGTCATAGATGGTGCGGAAGGCGGGGTAGGCGGTGAGCCCGCCATAGACCAGCAGGCCCGGCCCAAGGAAGACGGCGAGCACCAGGCGGCTGGCGCGGCGCGGATCGGCGAGGGAGGAGGAGGCGGAGGAGGAGGCTTGCGCCTCCCCGCTCCTGGACTTGCCCTGCAAGGCGGCGGCGTCGGGCATTGGTCAGTTCTTCAGGCAGGCGGCGTCCATCTTCTCCGCCGCCTCCTGCACGCTGATCAGGCCGGCGGGGAATGCGCTGTTCATCACCTGCACATAGGTGTCGGCGCACTTGGCCCGATAGTAGAGAAGCGGGGTGCCGAAGAAGTAGTTCACGTTTGTGTTGCGGGCGTTCAGGTCGGCGAAATATGCCTTGTGCGGGCTCTCGATCTTGGCGGGATCGGATTTGAGGCCGCTCTGCAGCGACACCTGGCTGATCCACTTGGTGCCGTTTTCGGCGGTGGCCATGGACTTGAGGAGCGCGCCGGCGCAGTCCTTGTTCTTGCCCTTGGAATACATCACGAAGCTGCCGGCCACGGCGAGGGTCTTGCAATCCGGGCAGGCGCCCTTGTCCATGGCGGGGAACTGCATGATGCCGAGCGGGAAATTGTCCGGCATGCCGCCTTTCTCCGGCGGGGCGAAGGCGCGGCCGGTGAACCAGCTGGGATCGGGGAAGGTCAACGCGCCGGGCGTATTGTAGAAGTAGAAGTGGCTCTCGCCGAGCTTCAGGGTGGAGAAGCTTTTGGGATAGGCGCCGGCGTCCACCAGCCCCTTGAACCAGGTCATCACTTCGGCGACCCGCGGGTCCTTGAACGACAATTCGCCGGTGAGCAGCTTGCCGTAGTCGTCCTTGCCGAGCTTGCGCAGCAGGGATTCGAACAGCAGCAGCCCGCCCGGGAACGGCCGGTCGCCGACCCCCTGCGCCACCGGGGTGATGCCGGCGGCGGCGCCCTTCTTCACCAGGTCGGCGAACTGCGCCTGGGTGAGCTGGCCGGAGGCGGGAACGTCGATGCCGACTTTCTTGACCAGGTCCTTGTTGTAGTAGAGCTCGACCGTATAGGCCTCCACCGGCACGCCATAGACCTTGCCCTTGGAGGTCCAGGCGGGCTTTGCCCAGTCCTCGAGGCCGGCAAGGTCGATGTAGCCGTCGAGCGGCTCGAGGAAGCCGCCGGCGAGGAATTCCGGCTGGTCGGGCTCCATGTAGAAGATGTCCGGCGCCTGGCCGGTGCGCACGGCGGATTTGGCCTGGGTGTAGATGTCCGCCTTGGGGATGAAGCTCAGCTTCACCGTGCACTGCTTGTTGGCCGCCTCGAAATCCTTGACCCGCGCGGTCACCCAATCCTTCTTCGCCGGCTCGTCCGGCCAGTTGCTCCACATGGTGATCTGGGTCGGCTCCTGCGCCAGCGCGGGGCCCGCTCCCCCTGCCGCGGCGGCCAGGATCGCTGCGATGCCGATCCTCCGAATGCTCTTCATTGGCGTTGCTCCCTGTGGATGCCTGTTCTGATTTTGGCGGGAGAGTGCGGGCAGGGCATTTTATTGTCAATAATGAAACGCAGTTGCGCGTTAAATTTCGCATTATTCGCCAATCGCGCATTCATATTATTGACAATTAAATGGCTGACGCGGATTGTCCGGACCCAGTCGGCGATGATCGACGCGAGGGAAGGCGAGGATGGCCAGAGGACTGCGAAAGGGACTGACGAGCTATGGGGATGACGGCTTCGCGCTGTTCCTGCGCAAGGCGTTCATCAAGGCGATGGGCTATTCCGACGATGCCCTCGACCGCCCCATCGTCGGCATCACCAACACCTACAGCGACTACAATCCCTGCCACGGCAACGCCCCGGCGCTGATCGAGGCGGTGAAGCGCGGCGTCATGCTCGCCGGCGCCATGCCCATGGTGTTCCCCACCATCTCCATCCACGAGAGCTTTGCCCACCCGACCTCCATGTTCCTGCGCAACCTCATGGCCATGGACACGGAGGAGATGATCCGCGCCCAGCCCATGGATGCGGTGGTGGTGATCGGCGGCTGCGACAAGACCCTTCCCGCCCAGATCATGGCGGCGGCCAGCGTGGACCTGCCCACTGTCGTGGTGCCGGTGGGGCCCATGGTGGTCGGCCATCACCGCGGCGAGGTGCTCGGCGCCTGCACCGATTGCCGGCGCCTGTGGAGCGCGCACCGGGCGGGCGAGATCGATGAAGGGGAGATCGAGACGGTCAACGGGCGCCTCGCCCCCTCCGTCGGCACCTGCATGGTCATGGGCACCGCCAGCACCATGGCCTGCATCACCGAGGCCATGGGCCTGTCGCTGCCCATGAGCGCGACGATCCCGGCCCCTCATGCGGAGCGCGTCCGCCTCGCCGAGGCGAGCGGCAAGGTCGCCGCGCGCCTTGCGGTGGATGGCGGGCCACGGCCCTCCGCGCTGCTTACCCCGGCCGCGTTCCGCAACGCCATGGTGGTGCTGCAGGCCATCGGCGGCTCGACCAACGGCATCGTCCACCTCACCGCCATCGCCAACCGCACCGAACACCGCTTCACCCTCGACACCCTGGACGCCATCGGCCGCGACGTGCCGGTGCTGGTGGACCTGAAGCCCTCCGGCGCCCATTACATGGAGCACTTCCACCATGCCGGCGGCGTGCCCAGGCTGCTCGCCCAGCTCGGCGACCTGATCGACCTCGACGCGCCCTCCGTCGCCGGCGGGACCCTGCGCGAGGTGGTGGCCGCCGCAGAGGACGTGCCGGGGCAGGATGTGATCCGGCCGCGCGGGCGGCCAATCAAGGCGCAGGGCTCCATGGTGGTGCTCACGGGCAACCTCGCGCCGCGTGGCGCCATCCTCAAGCAGGCGGCCGCCACCGAGCGGCTGCTCCAGCACACCGGCCGCGCGGTGGTGTTCGAATCCGTCGGCGACATGGCGGCGCGGATCGACGATCCCGACCTCGACGTCACCGCCGACGACGTGCTGGTGCTGCGCAACACCGGCCCCAAGGGCGCGCCGGGCATGCCGGAGGCGGGCTACCTGCCCATCCCGAAGAAGCTCGGCCGCCAGGGCGTGAAGGACATGGTGCGCATTTCCGACGCGCGGATGAGTGGCACGGCCTTCGGCACCATCGTGCTGCACATCACCCCGGAATCGGCCATCGGCGGCCCGCTGGCTCTGGTGGTGAGCGGCGACATGATCCGTCTCGACGTGGCCGGCCGCCGCATCGATCTCCTGGTCGGCGAGGACGAGCTCGACAGAAGGCGCGCCGCCCTGTCGGCGGAACTCGCGCCGCCCTTGCCGGAGCGCGGCTATGCCCGCCTGTTCCAGCAGAGCGTGACCCAGGCCGACGAAGGCTGCGACTTCGACTTCATGGTCCGCCATCCCGGCGAGGCGCCTTGAGCGCGGGCGCGCCGCTCTGCCTGCCGCCGCGTCCCCTCGCCACCACCGGGACCGGGCGGGTGCTGGCGCCGGGCACCTGCGACACGCACATGCATGTGTTCGGCCCGGCGGCGCGCTACCCCCTCGCCGGGGGGCGCAGCTACACGCCGCAGCCGGTCACGCTGGAGGACTACCGACCCGTCATGGCGGCACTGGGCATCGACCGGGCCGTGCTGGTGCAACCCAGCGTCTACGGCACCGACAATTCGGCCCTGCTGGATGCCCTGCGGCAGATGCCCGACCGCCTGCGCGGCGTGGTGGTGGTGCGCCCCGACATGGCCGACCACGACCTCATGGCGCTTCATAAAGCCGGCGTGCGGGGCATCCGGGTGAACCGCCGCAATCCGGGAGGCCTGGCGCTGGAGGATGTGGCGGGGCTGGCGCGGCGGGTGGCGCCCCTCGGCTGGCACATCCAGCTCCAGGTGGAATTGTCCCGTGGGGCGGATCTCGCCGCACTGGCGCAGGACTGCCCGGCGCCACTGGTGCTCGACCATTTCGGCTTTCTGGACCCGCGCTGGTCGGTCACGAGCGCGGCCTTCACCGGGCTCCTGCGTCTTCTGGCCGGCGGCGGCCTCTGGCTGAAGCTCTCCGCGCCCTACCGGATCAGCCGGCAGGGTCCTCCTTATGCGGACCTGCGCCCCTTCGTCGATACCCTGCTCGCCCACCGGCCGGATCGCCTGCTCTGGGCCACCGACTGGCCCCATACGGAATTGTGGGCGGGCATGCCGGACGATGGGGAGCTTGCCGGCGCCCTGGGCCTGACCGAGACGCCGCGTGAGCTGCAATCCCTGGTGTTCGTGGACAACCCCGCGCGCCTCTACGGCTTCGACTGAGAAGCTTGCATCCCCATCCACACGGCGCCGCTTCCGCCGGTCTGCACCTGCGCATCCATGCCGCCCGGACCCTTCCGGGCGGCGCATGTTGCGGCCTCATCAGCGTGAGAGCCCGGCAGGCTGGTCCCGCGCCTTCCCCATCAAGGCGATTTCCGGAACGCTGGATATGATGGGTATCAAGGTGTCGGAGCGATTTTTCGCTAAATTACTTATCGTTGTGATAAAAGGACTTAGATGATGTCCGCGAAAGTTCCTCGCGAAGCGGGCAGATGAGAAACAATGCCGAAGTTGCCAGCCCGCGCGGCCCGAGGGGGCGCGCCAAGATCAAAGGGACCTCCCTTGGCGGCAGCCCCGGTTCGCTGGTCCCGAGACTTTCCCGTCGTCGGGGTGGGGGCTTCGGCCGGTGGTCTGGAGGCCTGCAAGAAGCTGCTTGACGCCCTTCCCGGCGACCACGGGATGGCGCTCATTCTCGTCCTGCACCTCGACCCCACCCACGAAAGCATGATGGCGGATCTTCTGGCCACCCACACCTCGATGGTGGTGCGGCAGGCCGCGGACGGCATGCCGATCGAGCCCGATCACCTCTACATCATCCCGCCGGGATTCTATCTGTCGGTCGATGCCGGCCATCTGCGTCTCTCCGCACCCGAAGAACCGCATGGCGCGCGGCTGCCGTTCGACTTTCTCCTGAAGTCGCTGGTGGACGATTATGGCCCCGACGCCATCGGCGTGATCCTTTCGGGCACCGGGGCGGACGGCACCGCCGGCCTGAAGGCGGTAAAGGAGAAGGGCGGCTTCACCCTCGCCCAGGACCCGGAGGAGGCCGACTACGACGGCATGCCGCGCAGCGCCATTGCCGCCGGCGCCGTGGATCTCGTGCTGCCGGCGGGGAAGATCCCCGCAGCGCTGCTGACGCACGGCCGGCAGCCGGACGACGGACCGGCGAATGTCGCCCTGGCGCAGATCGTCGATCTCCTGCGGGCCAGCACGGCGTTCGACTTCACCCTCTACAAGCCCGGGACGCTGCAGCGCCGGACCGAACGGCGCATGGCCCTGGCGTCCATGGGTGGCAGCGACATGGAGCGTTACCTGGAGCTGCTGCGGAAAAATCCGGCCGAGCTCGATCTTTTGGCCAAGGACCTGCTCATCAACGTCACCGGCTTCTTCCGCGATCCCCAGGTGTTCGAGTTTCTCGCCAGGGACATCATCCCCGAGCTGGTGCGCGAGCATCCCCTCGATCGCCCGTTTCGCATCTGGGTGCCGGGTTGCAGCACCGGGGAGGAAGCCTATTCCCTCGCCATGCTGTTCTTCGAAGCCATCACCGCCGCCAGGCGCAACGTCCGGGTCCAGGTGTTCGCCTCGGATATCGATCCGGATGCCGTCGCGAAGGCGCGGGAGGGCTTTTATCCCGAGACCATTGCAGGCACCATGTCGCCCGAGCGGCTCGAACGCTTCTTCACCAAGGACGCGCACGGCTTCAGGATCACGCCGGACCTGCGCGCCGCGGTGGTGTTCACGGTGCAGAACGTGCTGGCGGACCCGCCGTTTTCGCGCCTCGATCTGATTTCGTGCCGCAACCTCCTGATCTATCTGGGTCCCGAGGCGCAGGCCAGGATCGTTTCGCTGTTCCACTTCGCGCTGATCGAGGGCGGGCTTCTGCTGCTTGGAACGTCGGAGGAGGTCGGGAGCGCCGATGCCCGGTTCGAGGTCGTCTCCAAGCCCGCGCGGGTCTACCGGCGCACCGGGCAGCGCCGGCCGGGTGATCTGAGCTTCTCGATCGGCGCCTCGGGCGGGGTGAGCCTTTCCGCGCGTCCCGCACAGGTCTCTTCGCCATCCCGCCAAACCGCGCTCGCCGAGCTCTGCCGGAGGCTCGTTCTGGAGACCTATGCGCCGGCGGCGGTGTTGATCAACCGCAACTACGAGTGCCTGTATTCCCTGGGATCGACCGACGCCTATCTGAGGCTGGCCCCGGGGCAGCCGACCCTTGATCTGCTCTCCATGGCGCGGGAGGGCGTGCGCACCAAGCTCAGGGCGGGGATCCAGCGGGCCACCCAGGACAAGACGCGCGTCGTGGTGGAGGGTGGCAGGACCCACCGGGACGGCAAGGCCGTCGCCTTCAGCATCGCCGTGCACCCGGTGCTGAGCCAGGGCGAAGAGCTGCTGCTGGTCTGCTTTCTCGACAGTCCCGTAGTCTCCGGCGGCCGCTCCGACCGGCCGATGCCCGAGCGTGAGCTGCGGCGCGTGGCCGAACTCGAACAGGAGCTGGCATCCACGCGCACCGAGCTCGAGAGCGCCATCCGCAATCTCGAGCTGTCCACCGAGGAGCAGAAGGCGGTCAACGAGGAGGCGCTCTCCGTCAACGAGGAGTTCCAGTCCACCAACGAGGAGCTCCTGGCCTCCAAGGAGGAGCTGCAATCCCTCAACGAGGAGCTCACCGCCCTCAACGGCCAGCTCCAGGAGACGCTGGAACGGCAACGCACCACCTCCAGCGACCTTCAGAACGTGCTCTACAGCACCGACGTGGCGACCCTGTTCCTCGACACCCAGCTGAAGATCCGCTTCTTCACCCCGGCCACCCGGTCGCTCTTCAGCGTCATCCCGAGCGATGTGGGCCGGCCCCTGTCCGACCTCAATTCGCTGGCCGCCGACGAGACGCTGATGCCGGACATCCAGGCGGTGCTGGCGGGTTCCGTGGCGCACGAGCGGGAGATCGGGACGCGGAACGGGGCGTGGTATGTCCGCCGTATCCTGCCCTACCGAACCCAGGATGACGGCGTCGACGGCGTCGTCATCACCTTCGTCGATGTCACCGAGCGTCGGCGGGCCGCCGACGCGCTGGAGACCGCGAGGCGGGATGCGGAGCTGGCCAACAGCGCCAAGTCGCGCTTCCTGGCCGCCGCGAGCCACGACCTGCGCCAACCGCTGCAGTCGCTCGTTCTGCTCCAGGGGCTCCTGGCGAAGGCGGCGGAGGGCGAGAAGGCGGAACGGCTGGTCAAGCGGCTGGATGAAACCATCAGCGCCATGTCGGGCATGCTGAACGCGCTGCTCGACATCAACCAGATCGAGGCCGGCACCATCCGGGCAGACGTCGTCGGCTTCCCGATCAACGACGTGCTCGACCGCATGCGGGAAGAGCTGACCTATCACGCGCGCGCCAAGAAGCTGACCCTGCGGGTGATCCCATGCGGGCTTTCGGTGGAAAGCGACCCGCGCCTGCTGGAGCAGATGCTGCGAAACCTCATCTCGAACGCGTTGAAATACACCCCGCGCGGCCGCGTGCTGGTGGGCTGCCGCAGGCATGGACCGCGGCTGCGCATCGAGGTGTGGGACACCGGGATCGGCATTCCCGAAACCGAGCTGCAGGCGATCTTCGATGAGTACCACCAGCTCCACAACGCGGCCCGCGAGCGCAATCTCGGCCTCGGGCTCGGCCTCTCCATCGTGCAGCGGCTCGGGCTCCTGCTCGGTCATCCTGTCAAGGTGCGCTCGCGTCCCGGCCATGGCTCGGTCTTCTCGGTCGACGTCAGGCTCTCGCCCGGCGTCCCGGCGCGCCAGGGCGTGGCCCCGCCGGTCGACGTCCCCGGCCTGATCGACGCGCCGGCGGGGCGGAAGGCGGCGATCCTGGTGATCGAGGACGATCCCGACGTCCGCTCCCTTTTGGAACTCCTCCTCGCCGGCGAGGGACACACGGTCTCAGCCGCGCCCGACGGCGATGTGGCGCTTGGCCTGGTGGACCGCAGCGCCATCCGGCCTGACCTCATCCTCGCCGACTACAACCTGCCCAACGGCATGACCGGTCTCGAAGCCGCGGCGCGGCTGCGCGCCAGGCTGTGCAGCCCGGTTCCCGTGGTGATCGTGACCGGCGACATATCGACGAACGCCCTGCGCGATATCGCGGCCCATGACTGCGTGCAGCTCAACAAGCCGGTGAAGTCGGACGAGCTGGCGCGGATCATCCAGGAGCAACTCGGCGATCATCCGCCGGGCATGACGCGAAGCGCGCCGCCCTCGGCGGGAGATTTCGGGCCCGCGGCACCGCCGGTCATCTTCATCGTGGATGACAACGATCATGTCCGGCAAAGCATGCGCAGCGTGCTGGAGGAAGACGGGCGGACGGTCGAGGACTACGACAGCTGCGAAGCCTTTCTGGCCGTCTATCGGGCGGGCCGCGAAGGCTGTCTCCTCATCGACGCCTACCTGCCCGGCATGAAGGGCCTGGAATTGCTGCGGCGGCTCCACGACGGCGGCGACGGCCTGCCTGCCATCATGATCACCGGCAACAGTGATGTGCGCATGGCGGTTCAGGCCATGAAGGCCGGCGCGTTCGATTTCATCGAGAAGCCGGTCGGCCGCGAGGAACTGCTCGCCTGCGTCGAGCAGGCCCTCGAACAGGCGCGCGGCGCGGACAGGCGGCCGGTGTGGCACGCGACCGCTGCGGAACAGCTGGCGTCCCTCACGGATCGCCAGCGCGAGATCCTTGATCTTGTGCTGGCCGGGCATCCCAGCAAGAACATCGCCGCCGACCTCGGCATCAGCCAGCGCACGGTGGAGAACCATCGCGCGGCGATCATGAAGAAGACCGGCGCGAAATCGCTGCCGGCACTGGCCCGCCTTGCGCTCGCCGCCACCTGGACGGGGATCGGAAACTACTCAGAGGCACGGGTGCGCTAAGTAGTTTCCGATCCTGCCGCCTCGCTCTCTACGGGATCATATTGGGCTTGAGGCGACGCCCGGCGGGACCGGACGAAGTGCGGCCACGGCGCGATGCCTCACGCATCGGATGCTTCCGTAGCGTCCGTGTGATCGAGCGGCAAAGACAGGCCTCGGCTGAAGCCTCAGTCCATGGAGATCCAAACGTGTCCACCTTATTGCTCATCGTCATTCTGATCTTGCTGTTCGGCGGCGGAGGCTATTACGGCTTCAATCGCTATGGCGGCCGCGGCCTCGGCGGCGTGCTCGGCCTCCTGTTGCTCATCATCGTCGTGCTGTGGCTGGTGGGCGGCCTCCAGGGGCTGAATCTCGGCCGCATGTAAGCTGAGGTTCTCCGCCGCGACGGTGAACGGGCAGGGCGAATGACGGCAACCGTCGCGCAGTGAGCGGTGCGCCGGCGCCGGGGGTCATCTTCACCGCATCGAGATCAGGCGGCGGCAGCCGCCGATATCACCGACCCATGCGCCGGTATCCCGGGTGCCTTGATCTGTCGGCCGGCCGTCGTTTCGGCCTGCCCGCCGCCGATGTCAGGCGAACAGCGTGGATCTCAGGGCGTGGCTCAGGGCGTGGCCATGCCGTCGATGACACGCTGGATGACGCGGGCGAGGACTTCCTCCCGAAACGGCTTTTCCACGACGACGGCCGTCGGCAGGATCGCCTTGACGCTCGCCGCGTCACCACTGACGAACACGTGGGGCACCGGCCTGCTTCGACATATGGTCTCGACCGCGGAAATGCCGCTGCCGTTTCGCAGCCATGCGTCCACGATCATGAGGTCCGGCATGCAGCGTTCCGCGGCTGCGACCGCGTCGGCTTCGGTCGCTTCGACGGCGCAGACCTCATGACCCATCTCCTCGAGCACTTCGGCAAGATGCATGCCGATCATGGCGTCGTCCTCGACGATGAGAATCCGGAGGCCCTTCTTCATTGCCTGGCGTGCCGATCGATGGTGGCCGCAAGGTGCCTGTTCGGCAGCTCGACCGATTGGACGCGGATGTTCGCCGACTGCGTATCGTGCATGAACACCATGTCTGGGTCTCCCGGTTGGAGCAGCCGAAAAGTCAACCGGCGGCAGAACGCTGCCGCCGGCAGGGCGCGATCGCGGCATGCCGCGGCGGGGGGAACCGCACCATCTGCACGTTAGCGCACCGGAAAGACGAAAGAGCAGGGTCGGAAAATACTCACCTGCATGGCCAGCCGTCGGCCGGGTCGGGAACACCGCTGAAGGCGCAGGGGTTTTGCGGGATCGCGGAGGTGTCCGCCTGGCGACAGCGGCATTCCCTTTGCGTCGCCTGAACGCCGGCGCCCTACTTCTCCTCGATGGAGATGCCGCCTTTTCCGATATTGATCTCGATGCCGGACGGCTTTTGCCGTTCTTTGTAAAGCTGGTAGCCGACAACAGCGACGGCGGCCACGAGTACGCCGATGGCGAGGTAAAGAATATTCCGGTTCATCTCATTCGACCTTCGTGCAGTGCCCGGGAGCAGACGCTCCAGTACATTCCGAAATTCCCTTCGATTTCACATGCGGGGCCGCGGCGGGTTCACGGGCCGGGGTGGCCGAGCATGCGGATCCCCTTTGATGCCGGAGGAGCGCCGTCGCCGCGGGTGGCAAACAGACGCGGGCCCGATTGCAACCCGTCCCAATTGTCGTCGGCTCGCCCCGATGAACGCGTCGCGGCTGTCTCCCGGGCATGCGACATGCCGCCGTGAAGCCGAAGCATAAGCGTAAGGCAAACATTCGCCTGAACCAAGCGGCTTACCCCCGGATGGCGGCGTCCCGCGTTGGGCGCGGAAGCCTTGCCTCCGCCTACTGGGACGCGGCCTCTTGACCCGTGACGCGAGCGTGGGTGACGCTGCCGCGGGCCCCACGTCCCGCGTGGCGTGCCGCGGGGTCGATCTGGCGTTTCCTGGATGGTTCTGATGTCTCTTGATCCGTACCTTCCTCCAGATCAAAGGCGCCTGATCTCCCGCTTCTGGGAAAGCGCATCGGGGTTCTGGCGCGGCCGCGCGGCCTGGCGCGCCTGGCTCCTGGTGGCGGTGATGGTGATCACGGTTTTTCTGCAATTGTGGACTCAGTATCGGCTGAATTTTTGGAACCGTGATTTCTTCGATGCCGTCGGGAGAAAGGACGGCATGGAACTCTGGAGGCAGGCGCAGCACTTCGTGCCGCTGGCCGCCGCCAGCATCGCGCTCGTCATCATCTCGGTCTGGGTGCGCATGACGACGCAGCGCGAATGGCGCAAATGGCTCAGTAGCCACCTTTATGATTTCTGGCTGGGAGGCGGTCGCCACCGCCGGCTGAGGTTCATGCTGGGGGAGCATCAAACGCCGGAGTATCGGATCGCCGAGGACGCCAAGGTCGCAACCGACGTGCCCGTGGACCTGGTGGTCGGGCTGCTTTCGTCGGTGCTCAACGCGATCACCTTCATTGGCGTCCTCTGGAGCGTCGGGGGCTCACTCGTCCTCCCGGTCTTCGGGCGGCATGTCTCCATCCCCGGATATCTTGTGCTCGCGGTTGTCGCCTACTCCGTGCTGGTTACGGCCGCGATGATGTTCATCGGCCGTCACCTGATGCGCGTGTTGGCGGAAAGCAAACGCGCCGAAGCCGATCTGCGGGCGATCGGGTCCCATTTGCGCGAGAGCGGCGAAGGGCCTGTGCATCCAGATGCAAGGCGAGACGGACGACAGGTCATCGGCGAGGCGCTGGCGAAGGTGATTGCCCAATGGCGCGCGCTCTGCTGGCAGCTTATGCGGATGACGCTGGTTTCGCAGACCAATCTGCTGCTGACGCCGGTGATCGGATTGCTGCTCTGCATGCCGAAATATCTCGTCGGGCTGATGAGCCTCGGCGAGGTCGTCCAGGCTGCCGCGGCGTTCACCATCGTGCAGGGGGCATTCAACTGGATCACCGACAGTTATGCCCGTCTCGCGGAGTGGAGGTCTTCCGCGAACCGGGTTGCGTCCCTCCTGCTCGCGCTGGATCAGGTCGACCAATCCGAGCGGCCCGCGAACCTCGAGATGACCGCGGGAAACCGAAACAACGGCCCCAAGGCTCAGGCCGGTGGTGGTCCGCGGGACTAGGCTCGATCCACGGAACGATGGCCCCTGCAGGCCGCCCGTGCAGCTTTGTCGATGCGCATGGAGTGCGTTCTGGCGGGATGAGCCTTTAAAAAACGCTCGCGTCTTTCCACCCGCGGTGACACGTCAACGCAACGGGATCTTTGCCGTCAAGAATATTATTGCAATTTTCTGCATTCAGGGTCATATTATTTTCGTCGATAGAAAGCCGGATAACTTGGCTTTGCGCGGGATTTATCTCGGCGCCCAACCAATATCTCTCGCCAGAAACAAGCGATTTCGACGACCGGGCAAGGCTCGGCAAGCTATATCTCGAAAATGAAAGGGTTTCCCATGATTGAGGGAACCGTCAAGTGGTTCAACAGCCAGAAGGGCTTTGGATTTATCGCCCCCGACGCGGGCGGCAGCGATGCATTCGTCCATATCAGCGCGGTGGAACGGGCGGGCCTGAGCGATCTGCGCGAAGGCCAGAAGGTGAGCTTCGAGCTCGTCACCGACAGCAAGAGCGGCAAGCTTTCGGCTGAAAAACTTCAGGATCTGAGCTGATCCCGCCGGTCGGCTCCGTGTCTTTCGGAACCGGCCGGCCGCCGCATCGCCCTCGCGCGGCTGGCCGCGGATGTACCGGCAGCTTCGACCGGGGCGATGCGGATTCGACAGGAGAAATATCATGATGATCAGAACTCACGAAACGGTGGTCACGTTCGATCATCCCTTCCGGATGAGCGGGGCCGATGGCGTCCTGCCCGCGGGAACCTATCGCGTGGCGATCGATGAGGAGGAGCTTCTCGGCCTCTCCTTCACGGCCTACCGCCGCGTGGCGACCATGCTGCACACGCCGGCGGTTTCGGCGCCTCAGGGCCGAAGCGCGTGCCTCGCCATCGAGGCAGTCGAGCTGGACGCCGCGTTGATGAAGGATCGGCAGCAGTCGGTCGAGAGCCATTAGGTCCCTTTTTCCCGTCACGGCCGAGCGGATGGACGTGACCATCACGGGGAATTCCAATGTCGCTCCAGTTTCTCAACGCAAGCCGGGTCTACGACCCGACCAGACGCTGCGTCACCTTTTGGGGCCACGATTCCACGTTCGAGATCTCGTTTCATGTGGACGTGGATGTCCTGCATAAGTTCAGCCCCGGGGCAGAGCAGGGTGAAACCGCATCGCTGCGGGCTTTCGACGTAAACCGGACACGGATCGAGCGTGTCGCCGGCGGCATCTATGCGCGGCGGCGACAGAATTTCAATCGGCTCTCCGTTTCCGATTTCTAGAGCACGCGACGATCGACTTGCATCGCAAGCCGATCGGAAAACGCGTTCTCTATCTTTAGGCAGATCGCGATCCGCTCAGGCGGAAGCAGCCTGAGCCGCGACGCGTGGGTCCGATGTGGAGGGGCATTTGACTTGTGCCGCACTTGCCCGGACGCACCGCCAGAGAGGTCCACATGAATAAAGGCCTCAACATCATCTTCCAGTCGCTCGACGCCGATCACGTCCTCGCCCGGATCATCTGGCGCGAACGGGATGTCGGCGGCGGCTGCCTCACGCTCGAAATTCCTGTCCGCAACGCCTCCGTCGCGCCGAAGCCCCATGCGGAGCTTGAGGCCAATGCCCGGGCTCTGGCGGTGCGGTTCGCCCGTGCTTTCGCCGACACGATCGAGGGGTGAGCGGATGGCGAGCGCGGGGGCGACCCGCGCGGCCTTGGAAACACGCTCGTTCAGGTCCACCGCGCGCCGGAAAGCGCGGCAGAAAGGTTCATTTGCTCTCTCTCCTCCTCACCACCATCGGGCGCTCACCTGCGTCTTCTCCCTGGAATGACCGAGAACCCATCCGCCAGGAACTGTTCAGCGTCGAGCGGCTGGAGGAGCATGCCCGCAGTCTCGCCGCAGCCCAGCTCGTGGAGCCCCGGCTGGCCAGGGGGCATGCGCTCTCGGGCCGCCTCGCCGACAACGGTGTCGTTCTGCTGGAGGCCTACCGGGCGATCGCCGATGCCATCACCGAGGGCGGCGCCATCACCCCCTCGGCGGAATGGCTGATCGACAATTACCATCTGGTGGAAAAGCAGATCCGGCAGATCCGCTCCGATCTGCCGCCGGGCTATTATCGCCAACTGCCAAAGCTCGCCGCTGGGCCGTTCGTCGGCTATCCGCGCGTGTTCGGAGTGGCATGGGCGTTCGTGGCCCATACCGACAGCCGCTTCGATCCGGAGATGCTGGCGCGCTATCTGCGCGCCTATCAGAGCGTCCAGCCGCTCACCATCGGCGAGCTGTGGGCGGTGTCCATCACCTTGCGGATCGTTCTCATCGAAAATTTGAGGCGCATGGCCGAGCGGATCGTGGAGGATCGCGTTGCGCGGCGCGATGCCGATGCCTTGGCCGATCGCCTGCTCGGGCTGAGCGGGCGCCCGCCCGAGCCGGTCGCGTCGGTGCTTGTCGCTCACGAACAGGGCCCGATCGCCGATGCGCTCGCGGTGCAGCTGGTCCATCGGCTGCGCGACCAGGACCCGAGGATCACGCCCGCCTTGACATGGCTGGACCAGCGCCTCGCGCTGCAGGGTGCCAACGCCGATGCGGTCGTGCGCGACGTGCACCGCAGCCAGGGCGCCGCGAACGTCACGGTCCGCAACATCATCACCAGCCTGCGGCTGATCTCCGATCTGGACTGGAAGGGGATGTTCGAGCGCACAAGCCTTGTAGACGGGATGCTCACCGCGGGCAGTGCCTTCACGGCCATGGACTTTGCCACCCGCAATCTCTACCGCAACGCCATCGAGCAGCTCGCGCGCGGCTCGCACCTCACGGAGCTTCAGATCGCCGAGGCCGCCATCGCGGCGACCACGCGTGTCCCGGAGCCCGGCGACAGCGCCCCGATCCGGCGGGAGAGCGATCCCGGCTACCACTTCATCGGAGGTGGGCGGCGGGCGTTCGAGCAGGAGATCGGCTTTCGCCTGCCGCTCGGAAACATTTCCACGCGCCTGAACCGGGCCTTCGGTGTCGGCGGCTATGTGGGGGCGATCGCCATCGCCGCCGCCGGGCTCCTGGCTCTGCCGTTGCTGGCGCTCGGCCATGCCGGCGTGGGTGGGGTCCAGCTCGTCCTGCTCACGCTGCTCGGAACGGTTCCGGCCCTCGATGCCGCGGTGGCTCTGGTCAACCGTGCCATGAGCTTCGGTTTCGGAGCGACCGCGTTGCCGGCGTTGGAGCTGCGTGACGGCGTTCCCTCCCACCTGCGCACGCTGGTGGCGGTGCCGACGCTGCTGGCCAGTCCGGCTTCGATCGAGGAGAATATCGAACACCTGGAGATTCACCACCTCGCCAGCCCCGAAGGCGACCTTCATTTCGCGCTCCTGTCCGACTGGACCGATGCCGATGCGGAGCATGCGGCGGACGACGACGCCCTGGTCGCCGCCGCTGCGGCGGGGATCGCCCGGCTCAATGCGCGCTATGGACCGGCGCCCGGCGGCGCGCGGTTCCTGCTGCTGCATCGTCGCCGCGTGTGGAACGAAAGCGAGCGGCGGTGGATCGGCTGGGAGCGCAAGCGCGGCAAGCTGCACGAGCTGAACCGCCTCCTGCGCGGCGCCGCCGACACCACCTTCACGGACATCGAAGGGCACCCGCCCACGGTACCCGCGGATGTGCGCTACGTGGTGACGCTCGACGCGGATACACGGCTGCCGCGCGATACGGTCCGCCGGCTGATCGGCAAGATGGCCCATCCCCTCAACCGACCACGGTTCGATGTGGCGTCCGGGCGAGTGGTGGAAGGCTATGGGATCCTCCAGCCGCGCGTGACGCCGTCGCTGCCCATGGGCCGGGAGGGCTCGCTGTTCCAGCGCACCTTCTCCAGCATGAGCGGCATCGATCCCTACGGCTCGGCCGTGTCCGACGTCTACCAGGACCTGTCCGGCGAGGGCTCCTATGCCGGCAAGGGCATCTATGACGTGGACGTGTTCGAGGCGTCGCTGGCCGGGCGGGTGCCCGACTCGACCCTGCTCAGCCACGATCTGTTCGAGGGCGTGTTTGCGCGCGCCGGCCTTGCCTCCGACGTGGAGGTGGTGGAGGAGTTCCCCGCCCGCTACGACGTCAGCGCCTTCAGGCGCCATCGCTGGGCACGGGGGGACTGGCAGCTTCTGCCCTGGATCGTCGGGTGCGGCCCCCAGCCGGATCATGCGGCTCACGGCTTCGGCGACATTCCGGCCATGGGGCGCTGGAAGATGCTGGACAACCTGCGCCGTTCCCTTTCCGCGCCCCTTGCCGTCGCCGCCCTGATTGCGGGCTGGACCCTGCCATGGACCGCCGCGCTGATCTGGACCGCGTTCGTGCTGGTCACCCTCGCGCTGCCGAATCTCATTCCTGTCCTCGGCGCGATCGTGCCCTGCCAGCGGGGGATTGCCGTTGCGAGCCACCTGCGCGCGCTGATGGGGGATCTCCGCCTCGCGCTGCTCCAGTCGGCGCTCATGGTGGTGTTCCTGGCGCATGAGGCGTGGCTGATGGGCGACGCCATCGTGCGCACCCTCTGGCGCCTGCTGGTCACAAGGCGGCATCTGCTGGAATGGGTTCCCGCCGCTGCGGCCACCTCGACCCGGCGCCTGGATCTCATGGCGTTCTATCGGCGGATGGCGGGTGCTCTCGTCATCGCCGCGGTTGCGCTGGTCGTCTCGGGGGCCGGCGGGCATGGCGCCTGGCTTTTGGCGGTCGCATTCGCCGCAGTGTGGGCCGCCTCGCCGGCGGTGGCGCGCCTCGTCAGCCGATCGCCCCGGCCGGCGGCCCGGCTGGAGATGTCCGACGCGGATGCCCACACCCTGCGGCTGACGGCTCGCCGCACATGGCGGTTCTTCGAGGCCTTCGTGACCGACGCGGATCACAATCTGCCACCGGACAATTTCCAGGAAGACCCCGCACCTGCGCTGGCGCGCCGGACCTCCCCCACCAATATGGGGCTCTACCTGCTCTCGGTGGCGAGCGCCCACGACTTCGGCTGGCTGGGAACCCGCGAGGCCGTGGACCGGCTGGACGCGGCGCTGACCACCATGGCCGGCCTCAGCCGCTTCCGCGGTCATTTCTACAACTGGTACGACACCGGCGACCTGCGCCCGCTGGAGCCGAAATACATCTCGACCGTCGACAGCGGAAATCTGGCCGGGCATCTCATTGCCCTCGCCAACGCACTGAAGGAATGGCGTACCGGTGCGCGCTCGCCGTCCCAATGCCTCGCCGGGATCGCCGACGCGCTGGACCTCACCCGCGCGGAGGCCGTCGGCCTGCGCGACGGGCGCCGCACACAGACCGTGACCTTGCGCCAGCTGGATGAAGCCCTCGCCGCGCTGGCGAGCGACGTGCGGCGGATGCCGCTGCCCGAGGAAAATCTGTCACGGCGGCTGGACCACCTCGCTGCCGCGGCGGAGACCATGCTCGATATCGCGCGCGCGCTGGCCACCGAGCGTGGCGATCCGGCGGGTTCGGACATGCTGTTCTGGGCCCAGGCGAGCCTCGACGCCATTGATAGCCATCGCCGCGATCTCACATCGGATGCCGCCGCGGGCGCCGAACTGGCGGCCCGCCTCGCGGCGCTCGAGGACACCGCCCGGTCCATGGCGTTGGAGATGGAGTTCGGATTCCTGCTCGACGAGGACCGCAACCTCCTGTCCATCGGCTATCTGATGTCGGAGGGCACGCTCGATTCGAACTGCTACGACCTCCTGGCGTCCGAAGCGCGGCTCGCCAGCTTCTTCGCCATCGCCAAGGGGGATGTCCCCGCCCGCCACTGGTTCCGCCTCGGGCGTTCGGTCACCGCGGTCGCGCACGGCGCCGCGCTGATCTCATGGTCGGGCTCCATGTTCGAGTATCTGATGCCGTCGCTGATCATGCGCGCGCCGGCCGGCAGCCTGCTGGATCAGACCAACCGGCTGGTGGTGCGCCGGCAGATCGATTATGGCGCGAGCCGGCGGGTGCCGTGGGGGATTTCCGAATCCGCCTACAACGCCCGCAACCTGGAGCTGACGTATCAATACTCCAACTTCGGCATCCCGGATCTGGGGCTGAAGCGCGGGCTGGGCGACAATCTGGTGGTCGCCCCCTATGCGACGGCGCTGGCCGCCATGGCGGACCCGGCCGCGGCCTGTGCCAATCTCGCGCGCCTCGGTGCCGCCGGAGCCCGCGGCCGCTACGGCTTCTATGAGGCGCTGGACTATACCGCGAGCCGTATTCCCGCAGGCGAGAGCCTCGCTGTCGTGCGGGCCTTCATGGCGCACCATCAGGGCATGAGCATCGTCGCCATCGCCGACGCGCTGATGGGTGGGGTCATGCGCGCGCGCTTCCATGCCGAACCGATGATCCAGGCCACCGAGCTCTTGCTGCAGGAGCGCACGCCCCGCGATGTGGCGGTCGTCCGGCCCTGGTCGGCGCAGGTGCGCTCGGCCGCCCGCGTGCTGGATCTTGAGCCGGCCGCGGAGCGGGTTTTCAGCTCGTGCCGACAGGCGACACCTGCGACCCATCTGCTCTCAAACGGCCGCTATGCCACCATGCTCACCGCAGCGGGCTCCGGCTACAGCCGCTGGGGCGACTTCGCCGTCACCCGCTGGCGCGAGGACCCGACGTGCGATGATTCCGGTTCCTACGTCTTCGTGCGCGACGTGCGCAGCGGCGACGTCTGGTCGGCCGGCTTCCAGCCGAGCGGCGTGGAGCCCGACGCCTGCCTTGTGACATTCCACGAGGACCGGGCCGAATTCGCCCGCCGCGACGGCACGCTGGAGACCACGCTGGACGTGCTCGTCTCCGCCGAGGACGATGCCGAGGTCCGCCGGGTTTCCATCACCAACACCGGCCCCCGCGTGCGGGAGGTGGAGATCACCTCCTACGCCGAGCTGGCGCTGGCTCCGCAGGCGGCGGACATCGCCCATCCCGCCTTCTCCAAACTGTTCGTCGAAACCGAATACCTCGCCGATATCGGCGCCATCCTCGCCACGCGGCGGCGGCGTTCGCCGTCCGAGCCGGAGATCTGGGCCGCCCATTTCAGCGTGCTCGAAGGCCAGGGCGTGGGCGGCCCCGAGATCGAAACCGACCGGGCCCGCTTCCTTGGACGCGGCCATGGTGTCCGCGCGCCCATCGCCGTGAGCAACGGCGGCCCGCTCTCCAACACGGTCGGCACCGTGCTCGACCCGGTCTTCGCCCTGCGGCGGCGCGTGCGGATCGAGCCGGGCGGCATGGCGCGCATCGCCTTCTGGACCATGGCCGCCGCCACCCGCGAGGCGTTGCTGGACGGCATGGACAAGCATCGCGACACCGCCGCCTACGGGCGCGCGGCAACGCTTGCCTGGACGCAGGCCCAAGTGGAACTCTACCATCTGGGCGTCACGGCGGGCGAGGCGGCCGTGTACCAGCGGCTCGCGGGATACGCGATCTATGCCGCGCCGACGCTGCGTCCGGCCTCGGAGACAATCCTGCGCGGCGGCGGCCCCCAGTCCGGCCTCTGGGGGCAGAGCCTTTCCGGCGACCTGCCCATCGTGCTGCTGCGCATCGCCGACATGGACAATCTCAACGTCGCGCATGAAGTGCTGAAGGCGCACGAATACTGGCGCATGAAGCAGCTCGCGGTGGATCTGGTGATCATGAACGAGCGCCAGTCCTCCTACGTGCAGGATCTGCAGACCGCGCTCGAAACCCTGGTCCTCACCAGCCAGTCGCGGCCGCAGATCGGGCGAGCCGGGACGGCGGGGCGGGTGTTCGTGATGCGCGCCGACCTCATCCCGGCAGAGACGCGCGCCCTGCTCACCGCGGCGGCGCGCATCGTGCTCGTCGCCCAACGCGGAAGCCTTGCTGAGCAATTGGAGCGGATCGTCGAAGCGGCGGGCGCCGCCAAATCCCATCCCAGACGCCTCGCGGTGGTTCCGGAGCCGCCTGCGGTCGCACCGGAGCTCGAGTTCTTCAACGGCCTGGGAGGCTTCGCCGACGGTGGGCGGGAATATGTGAGCGTGCTCGGGCCGGGCCGGTCGACCCCGGCGCCTTGGATCAACGTCATCGCCAACCCCGGCTTCGGCTTCCAGGTGGCGACCGAAGGCAGCGGCTACACATGGTCCCTGAATGCCCGTGAAAACCAGATCACGCCCTGGTCCAACGATCCCGTCACCGACCATGCCGGAGAAGTCTTCTACCTGCGCGACGAGGATACGGGGGCGGTGTGGACGCCCACGGCCCTGCCGGTCCGCGACGAGGCGGGGACCTATGTGTGCCGCCACGGGCGGGGCTATAGCCTCTTCACGCATACGGCGCACGGCGTCGCCGCCGAGCTTGTCCAGTATGTCCCGGTGGAAGGGGCCATCAAGATCTCGCGCCTCACCCTGCGCAATCTGACGAACCGCCCGCGGCGCATCTCGCTCACCGCCTATGCGGAATGGGTGCTCGGCCCGTCCCGGGCCGCCACGGCGCCCTTCGTGACGAGCGAGATCGATGGCGAAACCGGCGCCCTGTTCGCGCGCAATCCCTGGAACCCCGATTTCGGATCGCGCGTCGCCTTCCTGGACATGGCCGGGCGGCAGACCGGCTGGACCGGGGACCGTCGGGAATTCATCGGCCGCAACGGGACGCTGGCCGATCCGGCCGCGCTGAGGGGCGCGGTGCCGCTCTCCGGACTGGTGGGCGCGGGCCTCGACCCGTGCGGAGCCATGCGCACCCAGATCGAATTGCCCCCGCATGGCAGCGTGGAGCGTGTCGTCTTCCTGGGCGAGGCGGCGGATGGCGAGGAGGCGCGCGGCCTCCTATCCCGCTTCCGCGCTGCCGATCTTGGTGCGGCCCTGTCCGAGGTGACCCGGAGCTGGGACGACATCCTCGGCGCCGTGGAGGTTCGCACCCCCGATCGCGCCATGGACATCATGCTGAACGGCTGGCTGCTCTACCAGACGCTCGCCTGCCGGGTCTGGGCGCGCGCCGCCTTTTATCAGGCGAGTGGCGCCTATGGCTTCCGTGACCAGCTCCAGGACGGCATGGCGCTCGCCGCGCTCCGTCCGGACATGACCCGCGCCCACCTGCTGCGCGCCGCCGCGCGGCAGTTCGTGGAGGGCGATGTCCAGCATTGGTGGCTGCCCCATTCCGGCCGGGGCGTGCGCACCCGCATTTCCGATGATCGCGCCTGGCTCGCTTATGCCACCGCCCATTATGTGAAAGTGAGCGGGGACGCCGGTGCCCTTGATGAACGGGTCCCCTTCCTGGAAGGCCAGAGGCTCAACGTGGGCGAGCACGACAGCTTCTTCCCGCCCACCGTCTCCGACGAGACCGCATCCCTGTTCGAGCATTGCGCCCGCGCCCTGGACCAGAGCCTCGCCCTGGGCGGCCACGGCCTGCCGCTGATCGGCACCGGCGACTGGAACGACGGCATGAACCGCGTGGGCGAGCGGGGCGAGGGCGAAAGCGTCTGGCTCGGCTGGTTCCTGCATGCCGCCTTGAGCGCCTTCGCTCCCCTTGCGGACAAGCGGGGTGAGACCGAGCGCGCGATCCGATGGCGGCGGCATGCGGAGGGACTCGCCGCGGCGATCGAAGGCGAGGCCTGGGACGGCGAGTGGTATCGCCGTGCGTTCTTCGACGATGGTGCTCCGCTCGGTTCGGCCGTGAACGGGGAATGCCGCATCGATTCCATCGCGCAGTCATGGGCGGTGCTGTCGGGCGCCGCTGACCCTGCGCGAGCGGGGCGGGCCATGGCGGCGGTCGAGCGGGAACTGATCCGCCCCGGCGACGGGCTGGCGCTGCTGTTCACGCCGCCGTTCGACAGGACGGCGCTCGATCCGGGCTACATCAAGGGCTATCCGCCGGGCATCCGCGAGAATGGCGGCCAGTACACCCATGCCGCCTTGTGGTCGGTGATGGCATTCGCGGCGTTGGGCGAGGGCGACAAGGCGACCGCTTTGTTCGCGATGATCAACCCCATCAATCACGCCCGGACACGCTCGGACGTTCTGCGCTACAAGGTGGAGCCCTATGCGCTCGCCGCCGATGTTTACGCCGAGCCGCCCCATGTGGGACGCGGCGGCTGGACCTGGTACACCGGCTCCGCCGGCTGGATGCAGCGGGCGGGGATCGAGAGCATTCTCGGGTTGCGGAAGGAAGGCGACATGCTGCGCCTCGATCCGTGCATTCCCAAGGACTGGCCGGGCTTTGAGCTGACGATCCGCCGCGCGGGCGCGCGATACAGCATCGTCGTCGAGAACCCGAACGGGGTGAGCCGCGGGATTGCTTCCGCCACCCTCGACGGAACGACACTGGCAGCGGACCCGCTCCTGATCGCCCTTGAGGATCGAAGCGGAGATCATGTCATCCACGTCCGGCTCGGCTAGGGCGTTTCCCGTCCTAGAGCTGGAGCGCGATCCGACCCGTTCGGCTCACGGCATGTCAGATGCGCGAAGGGTGCGCGCGGCCCACCGGTGGCAGGCATCACCGTCGGCGGGACATCGGTCAGGAGGCCGTCCAGGAGCCGCTCCAGGTCGAGCCGCGCGCTGGCGGACGTCTCTTCGTCCAGGCGCCGAAGCCGGGCAGTGCCGCTTCGACGCGGCCGACATCGGGGCGGAGGAGGGCGCCGAAGAAATGGCCGGCGCCCGACGGCCCGTAAGCCACGTAGGGCGTCACCCGCGCGAGCGCGCCGGCGGCGAGGATATTGCCGACGGGGTCCTGTATGACGGCGGTGTTGAAGGCGGCGGCCTCGTGGGGCGACAGCTGTGGGCAGAGCCGCGTCTTGGTGCGGCCTGCCACAGAGGCCTTCGCCGTGATGGCGATGGCGCAAGAGGAAACGCTGGAAAAAGAAACGCCGCCTCTTCAGTCATCGCAAGCCGCCGCGCCGTGGTATCGTTGGTCTGGAATTCGCTCGCCACGGGCCGCGCGTTACACGCCTCACGAAGAGTGAACGCGTATCCTTCAGCCAGCGTGGTCGCCGCCCTTTCCGGCCCTGTCCGCACGGGCGTCGAGCCGCGCGCGCAGGTCCGCGACCTCCGCCTCCAGCGCCGCGATGCGGTCGTCGCGCGCCTGGAGCGCCGCGGCGACGAGGGGGGCGTCGATCTTCTGCGGGATGTGCTGCGGGCAGTTGATGTCCCAGGCGCGCACGCGAAACAGCAGCGCGCGCTCCGGCCGGGCGTCGTAGCCTTCCGGCATCAGGCGGGCGAGGAGCGCCGGGTCGTCTTCCACCGCCTCGAGCTCGCCCCAGATCTTGATGCGGCGGCGGTGGGCGTAGTCCATGAGGAACAAGAAGGCTTTCCTGTTCTCGCTCAGGTTTCCCAGTGTCACGTACTGGCGATTGCCGCTGAAGTCGGCGAAGCCGAGGGTTCCTTCGTCCACGACGCGGATGAAGCCTTTCGGACCCCCGCGATGCTGCACGTAGGGCTGCCCGGTCGCGTTGGCCGTGGCGAGATAGGCCGTATCCACCTCGCCGAGAAAGGCGACGAGATCCGGCGTGATGCGGGTGCGGAAGCCGCCGCGCGCCTCGACGCGGGCGTACATGGCGCGCGAGCCGCGCTCGGCCTGCGCGGCTTTCACCGCGGGTGTGAAGGCGATATCGCTGGCGGGCACCGGATGAAGCGGGTCTGACGGATCGGACACGGGAATCCCTCCACAAGTGGGTGAGGTCGGGACCGGATGACGGTCCCGGCCGATGGGATGTCAGGCCGCGCGCGGGGCGCCGGAGCGCACCACCGGGAAGTCGATCTCGGTTTCCGCGACGTTGTTGAGATAGTTGGTGAAGATGTTCATGGCGACCAGCGCCACGATCTCCACGATATCGCCGTCACCCAGCCCGGCCTGGTGGGCGTGGGCGAGGTCCCCATCGCTCACCTTGCCGCGGCTTGCGACCACCGCGCGGGCGAAGGAAAGCGCCGCCTCGGCCTTGCTGTCGGCGGCGCGGCCGGAGCGGGCGAGGCTGATGTCGGCGTCGCTGAGGCCGGCGCCCTTGCCCATGAGCGAATGGGCGGAGAGGCAATAGTCGCAGCCATTCACTTCGGCCACCGCGATGGCGAGGCTCTCGCGGATCCTGGCCGGGAGCGCGCCGCCGCCGAGGGCGCCGGACAGGCCGATGAGGGCTTCGAGAACGGCCGGGGACTGGGCCGCAACCTTGAACAGGTTGGGGGTCGAGCCGAACTCTGCCGCGACGGCGGCGAGAAGGTCTTTCGCCCTGCCGATGGCGGCGGTGGGATCGAGGGCGGGAATGCGGCTCATGGGATTGATCCTCCTTCGGCGTCCCCGCTTCAGGGCAGAGACGGAGGGCGCGATGAAGCCGCTGTGGCCTCTTCGGGCCCGGCTCTTGATGGGCGCCGCTCCGGAAAGCTAGGTCTTCCCGTTGTTGTGCAGAATGATTAGAGTTTGAAAGTCATTATTCCGAAAAGTGAAATCATGGCATGGACCGGATCGACGCCATGACCGCCTTCGTCACGGCCCTCGACGCGGGCAGCCTCGCCCGCGCCGCCCGTCGGCTCGGCCGCTCGCCGGCGGCGATCACGCGCGCCGTGGCGCAGCTGGAGGAGCATCTCGGCACGCGCCTCCTCCACCGCACCACGCGCGCCCTGCACCTGACCCAGGCAGGCGAGCTTTATCTGGCCTCCTGCCGCGCCATCCTTGCGGATCTCGCCCAGGCGGACCTGCTTGCCGCCGGCGAGCGCACCGATCCACGGGGCGTCCTGTCCGTTACCGCGCCGGCCACGTTCGGCCGCCTGCACGTGGCACCCGTGATCGAGGATCTCATCGAGGCGCACCCGGCGCTGGAGGCGCGGCTGCTGCTGGTGGACCGGGTGGTCAACCTGATCGACGAGGGCCACGACGTGGCGGTGCGCATCGGCCGTCTGCCGGACTCGAGCCTTGTCGCCGCGCGGGTGGGCGAGGTGCGGCGCGTGGTGTGCGCGAGCCCGGACTATCTCGCTGCCCGCGGCACGCCCACCGTGCCGGCGGACCTGTCGACGCATCAGGTCGTCTCGTTCTCGCAGATCACCGAGAATGCGGTCTGGACCTTCGCCCCGGGGCCTTCGGGCGGGGCGCGCAAGCAGGTGGGCGTGCATGCGCGCTTCACCGTCAACAGCGCCGATGCGGCCATCGCGGCGGCGGCGCGGGGCCGCGGTGTCACCCGCGTGCTGTCCTATCAGGTGGAGGACGCGGTGGCCGCCGGGCGCCTGCGCCTGGTGCTGGAGGATTTCGAAGGCGAGCCGCTGCCGGTGCACGTGGTCTATCCGGGGGCGCGGCTCCAGGCGGCAAAGCTGCGCGCCTTCGTCGACTTCGCGGTGCCCCGCCTGAGGGCGCGGCTCGCGGCCCTGCCGGTCTCCTCGCGGCGGGCCTGAATGGCGTGACGCCGGGCCGGGGCCGCCGCCTGCGCTGCGGACAACCCGGCTCAGCGCGGCTCCAGCGCGGCAAGGGCAGGACGCAGGACGCCTTCCAGCAGCGCCCGCTCGGGCCGGATGCGGGACAGGACGCGGATGCCGAGCAGCACGCCGAGCAGCATGCGCGCGAAGTCCTCGGGCGACACGTCGGCGGCGATGGCGCCGTCCTTCTGGCCCGCCGCCACGCGACGGCGGAAGAAGGCCTCGATCTCGCCGAGGGTCCGGCCTGCGGCGGCGCGCATGTCGGGATCGTGGGGGCCGAGCTCCACGGCGGCATTGACCACCATGCAGCCCTTCATGTCCGGATCGTCCAGCGAGCGCTCCACCACCTCGTCGAAGAAGGCGCCGATGGCCGCGCGCGGACCGATGGCGGGATCCTCGAGGCGCCGGATGCGGTCGGCCACGCTCTCATCCACATAGCGCTGAAGCGCGCGCTCATAGAGCGCGTGCTTGTCGCCGAAGGCGTTGTAGAGGCTGGCGCCGGTGAGCCCCATGCTGGACGCGAGGTCGCGCACCGAGGTGGCCTCGTAGCCGCGCATCCAGAAGCAGCGGATCGCCGCGTCCAGAACCTCGTTTTCGTCGAACGCCCGTGGCCGTGCCATGTCGCGCGTCGTCTTTCATTGTCGTGGGCAATGCGGGCGCGCCTGACGCCCGCCCCTGAGTTTTCGGAAAGAGATCGCATTATCCCATCGGCTTGCGGTGCGATGGGCGCGTGCTCCGGCTTCAGTCACCCGGCGCGTCGCGCGGTTTGCCCGAAGAGGATCTTCTTGCCTTCCTCCGTCACGGTCGGGCGGTTGGAATAGGGTTCGCCCCTGGCATAGGCGGCGATGGTCGCCGGCCGCGCCGCCACGGCTTCGAACCAGCGCCTGAGATGGGGGAAATCGGCAAGATCCTGGCCCTGGCGCTGGTGGGGCACGATCCAGGGATAGATGGCCATGTCAGCGATGGAATAGTCCGGACCCGCCACATAGGCGCCCCCGGCCTCGGCGTTTGCCGCCAGCCGGCGGTCCAGCACGCCGTAGAGCCGGTTTGTCTCCTTCACGTAGCGCTCGATGGCGTAGGGGATCTTCTCCGGCGCATACTGACTGAAATGGTGGTTCTGTCCGGCCATGGGGCCAAGCCCGCCCATCTGCCAGAACAGCCATTGCATGACGCTCGTGCGGGCGCGCGGTTCGGAGGGAATGAAGCGCCCCGTCTTCTCGGCGAGATAAAGCAGGATCGCGCCGGATTCGAACACCGGGATCGGCGCGCCCTTGTCGCTGGGGTCGAGGTCGACGATCGCCGGCATGCGGTTGTTGGGGGCGATCGCAAGAAAGTCCGGCTTGAATTGGTCGCCCGCACTGATATCCACCGGGATGATCCGGTAGTCGATCCCTGATTCTTCCAGGAAGAGCGTGATCTTGTGGCCGTTCGGAGTCGGCCAATAATAAAGATCGATCATCTTCAGCCTCGCTGATGCGCCGAACGCCACGCGAGAACACCCGCATCGCGCAAAAATCGCCCGAAGGGAGCTTGTGGCCCCGCCTCGGGCACATTCTATATCGGTCGATCTAAAACGCAAAATCCGGCCGGCCGTGGTCATATCCCAGTTTGAAAGCCATGCGTTGCCGCCCCTTTTCCCGCTTGCGGGGGAGGGCCGGGGAGGGGCAGCCGCCCGTCCCGGTTTGCCGATCGGGCCAATTCGCATTTGCGAATGGCTCGCGCAGTGTTGCAAAATGAGGCATGCCTCCTTCCGCGCCACCGCCCGGCTCCTCATCCGATACCCGCCCTGGGGCGCGTACCTTTCTTGGCAGAGACGGGCGCACGCTCCTGCTCTGGTGCTGGCAGGGGCTGGGCGGGACGCTGGCGGTCGCCGCCATGGAAATCGCGGCCTATTTTGGTGAGACGCCGCTGGCCCTCATTCCGTTCGCCACCTCCATCGTCCTGGTTCTGGGCATGCCGGAGGCGGAGGCGGCCCAGCCCCGGGCGCTGGTGGGAGGCCATCTGGTCTCGACGCTGGTGGGCCTGGCCATGCTCGCCGTTTTCGGCCGCTCCGAACCGGCCGCGGCGGCGGCGGTGGGGCTCGCCATGGTCGCCATGCGGGCCACCGGCACCATGCATCCCCCGGCGGCCATCAATCCCATCATCGTGGTGATGGAGGCCATGAAGCCCGGCTTCCTGCTGGTCCCGGTGGGTTTCGGCGCGGTGCTGTTGTCGCTGTATGCGTTCGGCTGGCACAACCTGGCGCGGCGGGAAAGCTGGCCGTCGCGCTGGTGGTAAGCCCTGCATGAGATGGGCGTCCGCGACCGCCTCCGGATGAGCGCATGTCGGGATCAGCCATCGGGCTCACCGTGCGCGATTTTCCCACCATCTCAGGCAAATTGCTGGAGGCCGTGGCCAACGGACCAATTTTCCTTCGCGGCATCGGCGATGACCACGAACACGTTTTCCGGCCGGATGCCCGGGTTCTCGCCGAGCAGCTCCGCAATGCGCTTGAAGAGCGTCTTCTTCTGCTCCGCCGTGCGGGTATTGAAGACGGTGATCCCGATATAGACGAGATCGTCGCTCCGCGTGACACCGAAGGCCGCACCGTAGCGGAAGTTCGCGGCGTCATGCTCGCTGATGGTCATGAACTGGTCGTCTTCGGGCACGCCGAGCGTCTCGCGCAGGGCGCGATAGAGGCTGTCGAACATGGCCTGCCGGTAGGCTTCGGGCTTTCCGGCGCGCATGGAGATGTGAATGAGCGGCATCGCGACCCCTTTGCTTCTGTGACCCGCTTCGAGGTTAGACGCCGCTCTATCATTTTGGTATTATATGGATGCTGATATCAATAATAACGACTGGAAATGATTGGGCGCCCCCTCGACCTGGACTCCGTCCGGGCTTTCATCTGCATCGCCGAGCTTGGCAACTTCACCCGCGCGGCTGAGGCGATGGGGACGACGCAGGCTGCGATCAGCCTGAAGCTGAAGCGGCTTGAAGAGCGGGTGGGCTGCCGGCTCGTCGAGCGGACGCCCCGGTATGTGCAGCTTTCGGCGCGGGGTGATGCCTTCCTGGAACATGCCCGCGCGCTGCTGGAAGCGCACGACCGCGCGCTCGCCCTCTTTGTCCAAACCCGGGAACGCCTCACCATCGGCATCAGCGACCATGTGGCGGGGCCTGAGCTTCCCGCCTTGATCGCGCGCATGAACGCGCAAGACCCGCAGCTGTTGATCGAAATCCGTATCGGATCATCGGGCGATCTGCTTCAAAGCTTCGACCGGCGCGAGCTCGACACGGTGATCGTCCGCCTGCATGCCGGGCGGAGCGACGGGGAGATGCTCACGGAAGAAAAGTTCGGCTGGTTCGCGTCACCAGGCTGGCAGCACCGCGCGGGCGAGCCCCTGCCGCTGGCCACGATGGCCGAACCGTGCGGCGTGCGTGCCATGGCGGGGCAGCTCCTCGATGCGGCGGGCGTGCCCTGGACGGAGATTTTCGTCGGCGGGGGCGTCACGGCGGTCGCGGCCGCCGTCATGGCCGGGCTCGGCGTTGCTGCGTTGGCTCCGCGCATGCTGCCCTTCGGCGCCGTCGAAGTCGGCCGCAGGCTCGGCCTTCCGGACCTTCCGCGCTTGCCGGTGCTGCTTCACACGAGGATCAGGGACGGCCGCCCGCGCGATGCGCTCGCCGCGCTTTCGGCCGCCTTCAGGAGCGCGGTGCGTGGCTAGGGCGTTCCCCCGTTTCACGGAATCGGGGAAACGCCTATATCTCTGCGTGATCGCGTTTTCTTCACGCGAATCGGTCTCCACTTCGCTCGAAAACGCTCTGGGCACAGGGGCCCCACCCCAAATGCGCCCGGGCGAGAGGCCGAGGTCGACACCGTCCGTCTCCCGCGACCGGGTTGCCTCGGTTTCTGGCCTGACGGTAGGGCAGAAATTCGCCGGACGGCGAAAAGCGCATACCGTCGCGCGCACGGCCGGAGCCCATCGTTTCAAGGCGATAGGCTCCGATAGGGAGTGCTTGATTTTTTGTTTTATTTCAGCTGGTTATTAGGGTGTGGCAATCGTTCGCGAGAGGCCGCGAACGTGCATCTTTCATTCCCGTTCGATGGCCAACAAGCTTGACTTCGCAATGTAGTTATTGAGATTTCCGCCTGCGGTGCAAGTCTATACCAAGTCCGATACCTTTCGTTGAAGAGCGGTGTATTTGCGGATCCGATATAGTGGTTCTTCTCGCCACAAACGTGGGCGCATCATAAACGAGGTCCGCGAGAATGCAGGCCCCAGGGGTGATGGCTCAACACCTGATCGCTACTGGCGCACACCCCGCACCTCGGATTGCGCGGATCTGCACCCAGCTTGATCTGTTCGCCCTCGGCCCCGGTGGCGCCGATGGTCGCGACCGTTTCGATGCCGGAGCGCCGAAAGACGACAGGGCGCATCACCAGTTCTGTCGATGCGCCTCCAAGGCGGTGGAGATAATTCCTTGGCACTCGGGTCCGCAAAGGGGCCCTTGGTGCGGGCTGCGATCTTCGAGGCCCGGGATGTCTCACCGCGAGTGATCCCATGCGAAACACCTTTCGACTGGTTTCCGGCTTGTGGCTCGGCACGCTGGCGGCGTTGCCGGCTTCGGCGATGCCCCTTGCCCCATCCCCTGTACCGGCGACCGCCTCCACGACACTGGTCGCCCAGGGCTGTGGCCCGGGCTGGTGGCGCGGGCCCTGGGGCCATTGCCGCGACACTCCCTATACCGGCCGCGTGCCGGGCGGCGGGTGGGTCTACGACCTGCCCCCCGCCTATGGCTATTTCGGCAATGGCTGCCCACCCGGCTACTGGCATGGGCCCTGGGGGCATTGTCGCGATACCCCCTATCACGGCCGGCTGCCCGGCGGCGGATGGCAGTGACGGTGACGACCGTCTCCCGCTCAGATCCAATGAGACAAGAGATATTGATCATGAACCGCACTCTCATGGCCGCCCTGATGGGTGCGCTTGTCATCGCGGCGCCCACAGCGCAGGCCCAGACGGCGCTGCCGGCGGGCGCACTGCCGGAGCCCCCCGCCGTGGAGCTCTACAGCGGGGCGGATGCCCAGGCCGTGCTCGAGGCGCGCCTTCTCGCGCTGAAGACGGTGATGACCCTCACCCCGGAGCAGCAGAAGCTCTGGCCGCCGGTGGAAGCCGCCATCCGCGCGGTGGCGAAGTTGTCCGCCGAGCGCCGGGCCGAGCGGGCCAAGGCGCCGCCGCCGGCTGATTTCGTGGCGATCCTGGAGCGCACCGCCGATGCCGAGGCGCTGCGCGCGCGGGACCTGAAGAGCGTGACGGCCGCGCTGAAGCCTCTCGTCGCGTCTCTCACGCCGGAGCAGCAGCGGCGCATTCCCGCCTTCCTCGGCCTGCGCGAAAGCTCCGGCCTGCCCCAGCCCACCGCCGAGATCTGGCTGTTCGAGGAAGAAAACTAGGGTCAAAACAATATCATCTCGGCAACTTACGCGCCTTAGGGAGGCTTCCATGTCCATATCCTTCCTGCATTCCAAGGGAACAGAAGCGCCCATCAAGATCCCCGCCATTGGGCTCGATCTGTTCGTGCGCATGCCGCCGGCGGCGAGCTCGGGCGAGTTCTGCTTCATCGAGACCATCAATGCCCCGGGCGCCGGTCCCCCCCGCCATCGCCACCGCGAAGCCGAGATCTTCCGCGTCATCGAGGGCCGATATCTTTATGAGGCGGACGGCCGACGCTTTTATGCCGAGGCGGGCGACGTGGTCAGCATTCCCGGCGGGGTCGAGCACGGCTTCTGCAACGTGACCGACAAGCCCGCCCGCCAATACATCCTGATGGCGCCGGCCCTCGATGCGGCAGCCTTCTTCACCGAGCTCGCCGGCGTGATGCACGACGGCATCCCCGACCAGGCTGCGCTCAATGCCTTCGGTCTGAAGTGGCACGTGGAGTTCCTCGGTCCGCCGGTGAGCAAGAACGACCAGCCCACGGATTGAGGCGGGTACGGCCGCCCCCATCGACCCAAACCACGGCCCGCGGCGCGGGCCGACCCATGAGACATTCGGGAGGACATCGTGACTGATCGCGTTCTCATCGTCGGCGCGGGACCGGTCGGACTGACCATGGCTCTGGAGCTGGCGCGCTACGGCGTGCAGGCCCGTATCATCGACAAGATCCCGGACGCGGAGCACACGTCGCGTGCGGTCGCGGTATGGCCGCGCACGCTGGAGCTTCTCGACCGCTCCGGTGCGGCAGCCGACCTGATTTCTCTGGGGAACAAGGTGACCGTCGCCAACCTCTTGTCGGGTGGCCGGCGCGTGGCGGCGTTGTCTCTCGATCAGGTGCCCTCACCCTATCCTTTCGTGCTCATGGTGCCGCAGTACGACACCGAATCCGTGCTGCGGCGTCATCTCGCGGCCCACGGGGTCGCGCCTGACCTCGGCATCGAGCTGCTCGATTTTGAACAGGATGCGGACGGCGTCTCGGCCCGCCTGCGCGGCAGCGATGGTGCCGAGAGCACCGAGCGCTTCGCCTTTCTGGTCGCCTGCGACGGGGCGCACAGCGTGGTGCGCCATCGCCTCGGCCTCGACTTCAAGGGCGACACCATGGGCCTCGACTGGACCCAGGGCGACTTTCACCTGAGCGGATATCCCTTCCCGCCGTCGCAGATGTCCATCTTCTGTCACGAGGACGGGCCGATGCTGTTCTTCCCCATGGGGCCCGATCGCGCCCGCATCATCACCAGCCTCGGCCCGACGACCGGAAAGCCAGCGGTGCCGCTGGACCAGGACGCCTTCCAGAAAGTGCTGGATGTGCGTGGCCCCGGCGGCATCACGCTCACCGGGACGGTCTGGATCAGCGCCTTCCACATCAACGAGCGGCAGGTGGACAGCTATCGGACCGGACGGGTCTTCCTCGCCGGCGACGCGGCCCACATCCACAGCCCGGCTGGCGGGCAGGGCATGAACACCGGCATGCAGGATGCGATCAATCTCGCCTGGAAGCTGGCGCTGGTGAGCCGCGGCATCGCCACCGCCCCGGCGCTTCTGGACAGCTATGACCCCGAGCGCCGCCCGGTGGGCGCACAGGTGATCGAGGCATCCGGGCGGATGACCCGGATGGCGACGCTGGCCAACCCCATCCTGGAGCATCTGCGCGACGTGGCCGTCCATCTGCTGCTGGGGCTCGCGCCGGTGCAGCGGGCCATGACCGGGCTGATGGCGGAAGTCTCCATCGGCTATCCCCATAGCCCGCTCAACGGCCCATCCCGGGGCGAAGCGGCTGCGGGGTCGCGGGTGCGGCCGGTGGTGGGGGAGGTGCCGTTCGGCTCGGGCGACACGCCGCTGTTCGCCGCGTGCGGCGGAGCCGGCGCGACCGAACTCGCCTCCCGCTTTCCCCGGCTCGTGGCGTCGTCGCCTCGATCCGACGGCGGAGCTTTCATCTCGCTGGTCCGTCCGGACGGCTACCTCGCAGCCCAGGTGGAGGATGCGGACTGGCAGGCTCTCGTCCCCTATCTCCACCAGATCGGGGCGGAGCGCTGAGCGCTCATTGCTTAAGACAGATCCCGAACGGTCTTGGCGGTCGGAATGACAGCCCGCCGCACCGAGGGCTTCCTGCGCGGATCCCTCAACCTGGCGGGCCTCGGTGACGATGCCGGCGCGTCCTTCGACATCGCGTTTCAGAACGAGTTCACCATCGGCCGGCGCGACGGCGCGGTGATCGTCACCACGCCCGACCTGATCTGCGTGCTCGACAGCATCTCGGGCGAGGCTATCGGCACGGAGAGCCTGCGCTACGGCCAGAGGGTCACGGTCATCGCCCTGCCGTCGCAGCCGATCCATCGGAGCGTGGAGGGGCTGCGCCACGTCGGTCCGCGCGCCTTCGGCCCCGACGTCGAATTTCGCAGCGTCTTAGGGGAGGAGCCGGCATGAGCCGCATCGGAATCGACGTCGGCGGCACCAATAGCGATGCCGTTCTGCTCGAGGGCGGCAAGGTGCTCGCCGCGCTGAAGCGGCCGACCACCGTCGATGTCGCGGACGGCGTGCGCCAGGCGCTGGTTGATCTGGTCGCCGCGGCCGCCGGCCGTCCGGCCCTGGGGCGGATCGAAGCGGTGATGATCGGCACCACGCATTTCACCAATGCCGTGGTGGAGCGCCACCATCTGGATCGCGTCGCGGCGCTGCGCATCGGCCTGCCCACCCGTGCAGACGCTCGACATGGAGGACATTCCGATCGCCTATCTGCCCGGCAATGCGCGGCGCGTCCGCGTGCGGGTCATCGGGGAGGTCGCACGACTCACTGCCTAGCGGGTCCCCCGGATAGCGGCGGAATATCCGGCGCCGTCAGATGCATCGCCCCGGCGGTCCAGCGGCCGCGTGGGTTCATTTCATCCCTTGTTCCGGATCCAGCGACGTTCGGGCCCTTTCCTCCCGAGCCGCTATTTCTGCTTTGCGGTGAGCGGCACGTAGCAAGGCGTCCAGATCTTGGCGCGGATACGCTCCTCGATCTGATCGACGCTCACGCCGGGAGCATGGCCTTCCTTGTGCGTCTGCATCGCGACCGCGAGCGCGACATTCGCCGCGACCTCGCGCAGCGCGCTGACCGGGGGCAAGAGATTGTGCTTCGGGTTGTCGCGCGCAGGCGACGCATCGGCCAGCGCCTTCGCTGCCGCCATGAACATGCCGTCCGCGACGCGGCTCGTGCCGACCGCCAGAACGCCGAGGCCAACACCTGGGAATATGTAGGAATTGTTGGTCTGGTCCACCTTGAAGCGGGCGCCGTCGCGCATGAGCGGGGGAAACGGGCTGCCGACACCCATCAGCGCCCGCCCTCCGGTCCAGGCTTCCATATCCGCCGGCGTCGCTTCCGCGCGCGAGGTCGGATTCGACAGCGGAAAGATCACCGGCCGCTGGTTGCACTCGGCCATGGCGCGGACCACCGGCTCGCCGAAGGCGCCGGCCTGGCCGGAGACGCCGATCAGCACGGTTGGTCGCGCATTGCGCACCACGTCGAGAAGCTCGATCCTGTCGGGATGGCCCAGCGTCCAGCCGTCGATCGCCTGCCGCTTCTGCACGAAGGGGACCTGGAACGGGGCGAGGCCGTCCATGCCTTCGACCAGGAGGCCGTTACGATCGACCATGAAGAAGCGCGCCGCCGCCTCGCTCTCCGACAGGCCGGCGTCGCACATGGCCGCGCGGATCAGGCCGGCGATGCCGCAGCCGGCCGAGCCTGCGCCAAAGACGGCCACACGCTGTTGGGTCAGCGGCACGCCGGTGATAGTGATGGCCGCCAGCAAGGTGCCGGTCGCTACCGCGGCCGTGCCCTGTATGTCGTCGTTGAAGGTGCAAAGCCGGTCGCGATAGCGCTCGAGCAGGCGCGTCGCATTGTCCTTCGCAAAGTCTTCCCATTGCAGCAGGACCCGTGGCCAGCGCCGGATGACGGCCGAGACGAAGGCCTCGATGAAGTCGTCATAGTCCTGGCCCCGCACCCGCTCGTGGCGCCAGCCCACATAGAGCGGGTCTGCGAGGCAGTCTGTATTGTCGGTCCCCACGTCGAGCAGGATCGGCAAAGTCGTCGCGGGATGCAGTCCGCCGCAGCCGGAATAGAGCGCGAGCTTGCCGATGGGGATGCCCATGCCGCCCGCCCCCTGGTCTCCCAGCCCCAGGATGCGCTCCCCGTCGGTCACGACGATCGCCTCCACCGCGTCGAAGTGCGGCTGCGCGAAGATCTGATCGAGCCTTGACTGGTGCGGAATGCTGAGGAAGAGGCCGCGCGGCTTGTGGTAGAGGCGGCTGAACTGCCGGCAGCCGGCACCGACCGTGGGCGTGTAGACGATGGGCAGCAGCTCTTCCAGGTTCCCGACCAGCGTCGCGTAGAACAGGGTTTCGTTGGTGTCCTGAAGCTCGCGGAGGAAGGCGTAGCGTTCGAGATCGGCCTCGAACTGGCGCAGCGACTGGAGTGCGCGGGAGATCTGCTCGTCCAGGGTCGAGACGTGCGGCGGCAGCAATCCGTGCAGATGGAAGGCGTCGCGCTCGGCTTCGGAGAACGCAGTACCCTTGTTGAGCTGGGGATCGGCCAGCAGTTCGTATCCGCTCAGCGCGGTTGCCATTGATGCCGTCGCCTCAGACATGAAGATCTCTCCTACCCCTGACCGGTACGCCGCAGCTCGATGAAGGTGTCCGGCCCGTAATGGAGCGTGTTGCGGGCGTAATAGGGCGGCACCTGCATGTCGAACTGGGCGTGCCCGTGGCTCACGTCGCTGCGCAGGAGATCGGTGCGGCTGGCGATGTCGAGGCGCAGCCGCTCGCCCGGCATCAGCACCACGGGTTGGGGCGTGAGGCTGAAGCGCAGCGTCACCGGCACGCCGGGTGTCAAGGGCTCGGGCGTGTCGATGTCGATGGCGATCTCGGTCATGGTGGAGCGCGCCACATCGATCCTGCGGCAGGCAGGTCGGATCGCGCCCATGGAAAGGATCTGGTAGCCGCTGTCCGCCGAGACGAGGCCAGTGCGGGCCACCACGTAGGAATCGATCTCGTTGCAACTGAAAGAAAGGCTCAGGGACACCGGGCCGGTCAGTTCCATCTCCTCTTCGATCGGCAGCTCGAAGGTCAGGCGCTGGCTCTCCACCTCGTCGAAGCCCGCCGTCACGATGGCGCCGAGCGGCACCGCCGCCCATCGGTTCGTCCCGCCTTCGCCAGGCGCGCGGTCGAGGCGATGGGTTGCGGCGTCGGCGCCATTGGAGGCCGGGTACAGGCGGAGCGCCGTGCTGCCCGGAAGGGGCCAATCTGAAGCGCTGCGATAGTCCTTCGCGCCTTCCGTCCAGTATCGCACCCGCGGCTGGGCAGCATAGCCGTTGTCCGCGCCGTAGACGAGATGGTCGAAGAAGGCGAGCGCCTCCAGCTGCCACGCATAGACCGGCAGGTCATAGGTCGCAGGGCCGACGATCAGCCAGCATTGATCCTTCGGCGTGCCGGCATTCTCGAACAGATCGTAGGCGCCGAACTGGTGCAGGTTGAGGTACCCGACGTTCTGTACCACCACGAACGGCACCTCGATGTCGCCCAGCGCGCCGGACGGGCCGGCCGGCAGCACGCTGGTCGCCCGGGTCTTGCCGTCGAGCATGAGGCCGGTGAACAGCTGACGCGTCCGCGGCGTCGGCACCTGCCGCTGGAACGCCTTCATGATCCGCGCCATGCGCTTCTTCAGCTGCGGCCACCACACGTGCTTCAGGGCTGAGTTGGTGATGTGGCTCACCACCGCCCGCAGCAGCGGCGGCACGCGCAGCCGGAACTGCAGGGGCGTGAAGTTCGCGCCCATCCAGAGCGCGAAGAAATCGGGCTGCGGCGCACCGCCGAACATGGCGATGTGGCGGAAGTAGTCCGTGCACATCTCGTTGGTGAAGAAGCCCTTCAGGGCCGGCGGGCGAAGCCGCGCCACCTGTGGCTGGGTCAGCCCGTAATAGGAGGTGCCGAACAGCACCACCTGCCCGTCGCACCAGGGCTGCGCGGCCGCCCACTGGATGACTTTGGCGTGGTCCTCCACGTCCGTGTCGTTGAGGTAGACGGCCTCGGCGCCGCCCGAGCGGCCCATGCCACGGCGGGTGACGATCACATGCGCATAGCCGCGATCGGTGAAGACCGGCGGGCTGCCGGTCTCGTTGTTGCCGGCAGGCACGCCGGCGGCCTGCAATTCCTTGGAATAGGCGGCGAAGGCGATGACCGCCGGATAGCGGCCGGGTGCCTTGGGCACATAGACATCGGCGGCGAGCGCGATGGACGGAGCGACCTCGACCATCTGGTCCGCGAGGACGCGGCAGCCGAGCCCGGACTTCGCGGCGGGTCCCGGCGTCCAGCCGGCGAGTTGCGCGCCGAACAGGCCGCCCTTCGGCGCGATGAGATTGTCCCAGAAGCCGGGCTTCCCGTTCTTGTCCGCCATGTGCGTTCTCCCCCGTCTCAGGACCGGCGCGCCAGATCGCGGCCGGGCTTCCTACAATTGCGAGATGTCGAGGCCGGTCTTCTTCTGCGCGGCCAGCCGCATCTCGCGCACGACCCATTTCTGCTTGTCATCCGGAATGAAAAAGCCGCCGATTCCGGACGAGAACAAAAGATCGAAGACACGCTCCGTCACCTCGGTGAGTGCCTGCTCCAGATCCGTCTCGGCCTCGGGCTTCGGCGGAACCACGATGACGATGGTGTCTTCCGCCTGCTCGATGATCTCGATCCTGAAATCCGGATCGGGCGTGTAGCCGAACTCGGCGCAGACCACCCCGACCGGGTCGGCGAGGAGCTTCGCGCGGTAATGGGGATCGGTGGCGATGCGCTCGTAATTCTTCTCGACGAAATCGGCATTGCTCACGGCTGATCTCCCTCGGTGCGGGCCGCGTTGCGCAGGGCCAGCAGCTTGAATTTGGCCGCCACGGGCACGAGCCAGATGAACAGGCCCTGGCTGGACCACAGGTCCATCTGGTTGAGCGGCGCCGGTGGCGGGGGCGATTGCGGTGCGCGGGCGGGCGGGATGGTGAAGTAGACCCGGTCGCGCCGCTGCACCACCACCTTCACCTTGACGCCGGCCGGCACCTCGACGCCCATGGTCTTGAGCGCCTCGACCGGGTCGCTCTCCACCTGCGCGGCGAAGGCGTCGTCGGTCCAGACGCGTCTGGTCAGCTCTTTCTCGAAATCTCCGGACATGAACGTCTCCCTGCTTGGGTTGCTTTACGCGGCCTGTTCCAGCGCCCAGCCGCTGCGGGCGACCGCGGTCAGCCGTCGCAGCGCAGCGCGGGCTTGGCGGACGCCTGTCCGCGCGGCATCCAGTGTGCGCACTTCGTGGTGCGGCCGATCCCCGGATTGAACGCGTTGCAGGGATCGAGCGCCTTGAAATGGTCGACCATGGCGGGCTTCGCAAAATAAAGGTGCCCCACATTGTGCTCGGCGGGATATTCCGCGCCGCGCGCATCGAGGAGCTTCCACATGGCGTGCTCGATCTCCTCGCAATTGCCGCCCTTGGCCACGATATAGTCCTGGTGGAAGACGTGGCAGAAGAAGTGGCCGCAATAGAGCTTGCGGATCATGTGCTTGTCGATCTCTTCGGGCAGCGTCTCGAACCAGTTCTCGTCGTTGCGGCGGAGCGCGATGTCGAGCGCCACGATATCCTCCACCTCCCTGTCGTGGACCGCGCGATAGCGGATGGCGGCGCCGGCGGCGGCGAAGCGGTGCAGGAAGGCCTTGTCGCCTTCGTCCCGCGTGCACTCGAAATAGTCCCCGGACTTCGAAGGGAAGATCGACTTCAGATAGGCGCGGGCTTCCGCGATGCCGTCGTCCCCCATCTTCAGGAGCAGATAGTGTTCGAAGCGGTCGCGGTAGTCCGTCATGCGCCTGGGCAGATGCTTCGGGAAGAGGTGGCTCAAGGCCTGCAGCATCTTGGCGCTGAGATTTTTCGGCAGGAACGCGATCCGCCGGCAGAAATTGTCGAATGCCGCCTGAAGGGCGAACAGGCGCGGGATCATGTCGGTGCCGAGATAATGGATCACCACGAAGGTGTCCTTGCCGTAGACCTCCGCGCAATTGAAGGAGTCCCGGTGCATGTACTCGCCTTCGATCGGCAGCTCCTTGAAGCTTCCGAGGATATGGCGGCGGATGCCTTCGAGCTCGCTGGTGTCATTCGAGCCGATGTAGAAGACGACCTGTTCCTTCTCCTTCAGGAAGGTGTCGAGCCGCACCGCCATCAGCATCACCTTGCCGGCGCTGCCGGAGGCCTCGAACAGGCGGCGTGGATCGGCGTTGAAGCGGGAGGGGGTTGGCGCCCCGATGTCACGCACATGGTCGGCATAGTCATGGTCCGAGGCGGCGCGGGAGGGGTCGTTGACGATGTCGGCGGGGGTGAAATCGCCGCTCTCGATCCGCCGAAGGATCGTCTCCGGGTCGTTGCCCAGCGCGATGCCCAGGTGATTGACGAGATGCAGCCCGCCCGCCTCATCCAGCCGGGCGAACAGGGCAAGCTGGGTGAAGGCCGGACCACGATGGATCAGGGCGCCGCCGGAATTGTTGCAGACGCCGCCGAACACCGATGCGCCGATGCAGGACGAGCCGATTTCCGAGTGCGGCGCGCGGCCGATCCTGTCCAGCGCCTTCTCCAGATGGAACAGGGTCGTGCCCGGCAGGCACACCACCTGTGTTCCATCGTTGATCAGATGCAGGCCCTCAATACGCATGGTGCTGATGAGCACCACGCCACGGTCATAGTCGTCGCCGTCAGGGGTCGATCCGCCGGTGACGCCGGTGTTGGCCGACTGCAGGATGATGATCTTGTTTGCCGAGATGCAGGCCTTCAGCACCCGCCACTGCTCCACCAGCGACCCCGGCCGCACCACGGCAACCACCGGCCCGTTGCCGAACCGGATGCCGGTGCGAAAGCGCCGCGTCGCCTCGGGGCTTGTCAGGACATGCGATCGACCGACGATGTCCTGAAGGTGCCCGATGAGGGCCGCGTCATCGTCGAGCGTCTTTTGTCCAACTGCATCACGCGCCGGAACGGTCAGATCGAGAAATGCGCCATCCATGGCATCCGCTCCCTTGCACAAGCTGTGATTTCAGCGTCGAGAGAAGAAGTTCCGGATGCTCAAGTCGGGGGCCAGGCGGTGGCGACCTCGATGAGGGAGGGCTTGCCGGCCTTGAGCGCGCGGGTGAAGGCGGCGGCGAAGGCCGCATCGGTGTCGACCCGCACCGCCTCCACCCCGTAGCCCGTGGCGATGGCGACGAAATCGATGTCCGGCACGTCCAGGGCAGGCACGTGCTCGGCTTTCAGCACGCCGGCGAACCACCGCAGGGCGCCATACGTGCCGTTGCGCATGATGACGAACACCACCGGCACCTTGTGCTGCGCCGCCGTCCACAAGGCGGTGACGCTGTAATTGGCAGAGCCGTCGCCGATGAGCGCGATCACCTGCCGGTCCGGCTCGGCGAGCTGCACGCCAACGGCGGCCGGCATGGCGAAGCCGAGGCCGCCTGCCGCCCCGAAATAATAGCTCCCCGGCTGCTCCCAGCGCATCCGCTCCCACATGGCCTCGATGGTGGAGGTGGATTCGTTCACATAGATGGCGTCGCGCGGGGCGAGCTCGTCCATGAGGTCGAGGACGCGCTCGGCGGCGAGGGGGGCAACGCCCGCTGCGGCCCGTGCCGGTGTCTCCCGCGGCTGCGGCTCCGGCCGTGCCGCATCGCTGACCTTGTCGGCGAGCGCTGCGAGGATAAGGCCAATGTCGCCGACCACCGCATCGCCCATGGGCGCGCGCGACGCCTCGTCGGGGTCGCAGGTGATCTGGATCAGCTCGGCCCCGGGCGGCAGCAGGGGGCCGGGCTCGTACTGGTGATAGCGGAACACCGGCGCACCGGCCACCAGCACCAAATCGTGGCCTTCCAGCTGCCTGGAGATATCGGCCATGCTGGCGGTCAGGAGGCCGCGGAAATTGCGATGGGTAGTGGGAAAGGGGCAGCGCGGCGCCGAAGGGGCGACCCACACCGGTGCCTTCAGCCGCTCGGCGAGGCGCACCGCGTGCGCGTTCGCGCGCGCCGCGTCCACGTCCGGCCCCAGCACGATCACAGGATTAGTGCTGCGATCAAGGCGCGCGGCAAGCGCGGCAAGCGCTCCGGTATCGAGCGCGCCCGCGGCGGAGACCGTGCGCGTCAGCAGCCGCAAGGATTCCGGCTCGGCGGGCTTGTCCCAGTCGTCATAGGGGATGGAGAGATAGACCGGCCCCGGCGCGGGCAAGGCCGACAGGTGCAGGGCGCGGCTCATGGCAAGGGGCACGTTCTCCGCGCGGGCCGGCTCGCAGGACCACTTCACCAGCGGCTTTGGCAGCGTGGTCGCATCGATGTTGGTCAGGAGCGCCTCGATGCCCATCATGGCACGAACCTGCTGGCCCGCAGTCACCACCAGCGGCGTATGGGCATTCCAGGCGTTGGCGAAGCCACCCATGGCGTTGCCCGTGCCGGCTGCGGAGTGGAGGTTGACAAAGGCGGTGCGGCCCGTGGCCTGCGCGTAGCCGTCGGCCATGCCGATGGCCGCGCCCTCGTGCAAGGCGAGGATGTAGCGGAAGTCGGACGGGAAATCCTCAAGGAAGGGCAGCTCGTTCGAGCCGGGATTGCCGAAGATGGTGGTAATGTCGTGCCGGCGCAGCAGATCGTAGGTCAGGTCGCGGATGGTGGTCATGATACGCCTCTGGAATGTCCGGTGGTCGCTGATGCACCGCTCGACTGTGATCGATGTTGCTTGAGCTTATTCGATGCCATTCGGGGGATACATCTACAGAAGTGGTGATGCGCCCTGCTTCTTCTCCCGGCCCTTCCTGCCGCCGCCTCGTCCGACACCCGCATAGCGCCCTGCCCGTCGCACCAAATGCCTTGCTTGGCGGAGCTGCCGGCAAGACCGGGCCGATTCGGGGAGGCCGGAAAGCAATCATCCGATGGCGGAGCGAACGGCGTCCGGCGTGATGGGAATGTGCCGCAGCCGCGCACCGACGGCGTTGAAGATGGCATTGCCGATGGCCGGCCCCACCACCGTCGCGGCCGGCTCTCCCAGCCCGACCGGGACCTCGATACTGTCGACGAAGCCGATGTCCATCTGCGGAACGTCGCTGATGCGCAACGGCATGTAGCTGTTGAGATTGGTATCCTTCACCTGGCCGCGCTCGAAAACGGTCCCCTCGTGCAGGGCCATGCTGAGGCCCCACAAAGCGGCGCCCTCGACCTGCGCGCGCGCGCCGTCGGGATCGACCACGGTGCCGGCATCAGCGACGAGCGTCAGCTTCTCCACCCGGACGGCGCCTGTGGGCCGGTCGACGTGGACCCGCGCCACGCAGGCGATCCAGGTCGGCATGGTCCGTTCCTGCCCGAAGCTGGTGGCCAGCCCGAGGGCGGTATCGGCCGGGAGCGGAGCGCCCCAGCCGGCCCGCGCGGCCGCCCGGCGGACGACCTCAGCCGGCCGCAGCGCACCGCCCACCGCGTTCGGCGCCGAGCCGGCGTTGCGACCCTTCGCGTCGAGCAGCTTCAGCCGGAAGGCGACAGGGTCCTCCTTGGCATGGTGGGCGGCCTCGTCCATGAAGCTTTCCAGCGCCCAGTTGGTCCAGCCCGGCCCCACCGAACGCAGCCAGCCCGGACGGAAAGCGGCGTTCGCCAGATCGTTCGAGATGGCGCGCACCTTCTGCGCGCCGACACTGTACCAATGGTCGGCACCGGAGATGGAGAACGGATCGTAGAGAACGCCGTTCGCGCCCTTCGGCATCAAGGATGGCGTCATGACCTGCGACGGCCACCCGGCGGCCGCGTCGTGCTCCATCGCGGTCACCTCGCCGCCCGCACCGAATGCCATGCGCAGCCGCTGCACCGAGGGCGAGCGGGGGGAATCAAAGCGGGCATCGTCCTCCCGCGTGAGCACCATTTTCACCGGCTTGGCGAGCGCCTTCGCCGCCAGCGCGGCCGGCACTGCGTAATCGCCGTTCAGCCGGCGGCCGAAACCGCCGCCGATCAGGTAGGTGCGCAGGATGATGCCGGTCTCGGGTCGCCCGAGCGCCTTGGCCAGCGTCGGCAGGATCAGGCTTTGCCACTGGTTGCCGGTGTGGATCTCGAACACGCCGTCCTTCTCGAATGCGAGCGCATTGACGGGCTCGAGCTGGAAATGCAGCACGGTCGCGGTGGTGTAGGTCTGCTCCAGCGTCGACTGCGCCGCCTTGAACGCCGCCGCCGTGTCACCGCCCCCGGTGTCGAGCACGGCGCCGGCGTCCGGCTGGGCGATCAACTGGGCGGCGTGATCCTGGATATCCTTCTCGGACACGGCGGACGTCGGCCCAGGAGTCCAGTCCACCCGGACGAGATCGGCGGCGCGGATGGCGGCGGGATAGCTTTGCGCAATCACCATCACCCAGCCCGGCACGGTGCCCGAGGGATCATCGAGCACGAGACTGCCGACATAGCCCTTCACCGCTTTGGCCGCGCTGTCGTCGACCCCGTTGACCTTCGCGCCGTTCCGCGTCGGGGGGATCTTCGGCCGGGCATAGACCATGCCGGGGACCTTGGCGTCGATGCCATAGCGTGCCGTGCCGTCGGTCTTCGGCGGGATGTCGAGGGCCTGAACCGGCCGGCCGACCAGGCGCCGCTCGGAGGCCGGCTTGATGGGCAACTTCTCGAGTTCGTCCGCAGAAAATCGACGCACGGGGACGCCCTGCCGGGCGATCTCGCCGAAGGTGAGGGAAGCGCCACCCGCAACCACGGTGCCATTCTCGACCCGGCATGCCGACGGGTCGACGCCGAGGCGCTTAGCGCCCTGCTCGATCAGCGCGATGCGCCCGGCCGCTCCGGCCTGGCTGAACAGGGGGAAGCTCTGCCACACCGACCAGCTGCCGCCCGTGACCATCAGACCCCATTTCGGATCGGTGTCCACATGGAGGATGCGCACCTTGTCCCAGTCGGCGCCAAGCTCGTCCGCAAGGATGCGGGCGAGCGCGGTGCCCACATGCTGGCCCATCTCGGCGCGGATGATGTTGATGCTCACCCAACCCTCACCGTCGATGGCGAACCACAGCGTGGGCTCGAACAGGGGCCCGGCCTCGGCCGGTGGCATGCCGCCCGGCACGGCGGGATCCATCGCCGCCGCGGCACCGCGGGGAAAGCCGAAGGCGAGGCTCGCACCGACACCCGCGCCGACGCTGGCGACCAGGAAGCCGCGCCGGGTCAACACGGGCGCGCCCGGATTCATCGCTCTAGCCATGGTTCGCCTCGGCTGCCTTCCTGATCGCTGCGCGGATGCGCACATAGGTCATGCAGCGGCAGAGATTGCCGGTCATGACGGCGTCGATCTCCCCATCCGTGGGGTGCGGGAAGTCCTTGAGCAGGGCGACCGCCTGCATGATCTGGCCGGACTGGCAGTAGCCGCATTGGGGCACCTGCAAGTCTTTCCAGGCCGTCTGCACCGGGTGGGCGCCATGGGGGTCCAGTCCCTCTATGGTCGTGACCTCCGCCCCCTCCACCGTGCCCACCGCAGTGATGCAGGAGCGCGTTGCCCGACCGCCCACATGGACGGTGCAGGCCCCGCACATGCCGATGCCGCAGCCGAACTTGGTGCCGGTCAGCCCAATCTCGTCGCGCAGGACCCAGAGGAGCGGCGTGTCGTCGTCGACATCCACCGTCGTGGCGCGACCGTTGAGGGTGAAGCGGGTCATGGCTGCGCGGCTCCGGATATCTTCATGGCCTCACTCCTGTCCGCGACCCTGGGCGCGGACGGCGGCAACGGTCTTTTCGAGATCCGGCCACGCCGGATGGGACGTGCGGGTGGCGCGCAGATAGGCGGCGATGCGGGCGATGTCGGCATCGCTCAGGGCCGGCGCGAAGCCTGGCATCACGATGCCAGGGGCACCTTCGCGCGCAGTCACGCCGTACAGCATCACCCGGATCAGATTGGTGGGGTCCGACAGGGAGACCGCACTGTTCAGGGCCAGATCGGGCCGTAGTGCGTTGACCTGCCCGCCGCCGTTGAAGTGGCAGGAGGCGCAGGCCGCCGCATAGAGGCGTGCTGTCGGATCGTAGGGAAGCCCGGGGCCGTGCGCATTCATCGCCAGCGCCCGTTCGATCGCCGGCTGCGCCTCGGCGGCCCGCGCCGCCGCCTGCCCGACATCGGCGAAATAGAGGCCGAGCGCGGCGATGTCCGCGTCGGGAAGGCGGGCGAGGCCATCGTGGACGACGGGCGACATCGGACCGGCCGCGACGCCGTGAAACCGGCTGACGCCGCGGCGGAGATAGGTGACGAGCTCATCCTGGCTCCACGGCACTGGCGAAGGGTTCGCCTTCGTCAGGGGCGGCGCCACCCAATGGTCGATCGGCGCGCCCGCGAAGGCGTTCCCACGCTCCTCCGCGCCGAGCGCGTTGCGGGGCGTGTGGCAGGCGCCGCAATGGCTGATGCCCTCCGCCAGATAGGCGCCGCGGTTCCAGACCTCGCCGCGCGCGGGCTGCTCGACATAGCGCCCCGGCTGGAAGAATAGCAGCTTCCATCCCGCCTGAAGCGGGCGCAGATTGAGCGGGAACGGCAGGCCGTTTTCAAGGGGTGCCGCCCGCACGGGGGTACGCGTCATCATGTAAGCGTAGAGCGCGGCGACGTCTGCGTCGGTCAGCTTGGTGAAGTGGTCATAGGGAAAAGCCGGAAACAGATGCGAGCCGTCGCGCGACACGCCCGAATGCATGGCCCGCCGGAAGGCGGCCTCCGACCAGCTGCCGATGCCCGTCTCCACTTCGGGGGTGATGTTGGTGGAATAGATGGTGCCGAAGCCGGTCTGCATCGCATAACCGCCGGCATAGGGCGCGCGGCCCGGCGCGGTGTGGCAGGTGGCGCAATAGCCGGCGCCGGCCAGCACCGCGCCGCGGGCGACGAGGTCCGGAGCGAAGCTTGAGACAGCGGGCGGCGTGATGGGCGCGATCGCCGGGCGCCAGGCCAGGGCTGCGAACCCTCCGACCCCGATCACAAGGAGTGACATCAAGCCGATGAGCGTTCGCTTGAGCAATTGCAACACTCCCCTGCTGGCCTGCCGTCCGCGATCGAGAACTCCTGAGGCCGGCACCTGAATCCAGCTTGGCAGGGCGCCGGTGTGTTGAGCATAAGGCGAGAAGCCCGTGACAAAGACCTATTTTGTCGTAGGAGCCGGGTTTACCTTCAGCCGCTCCGCAAATGTTTTTTCCGTCCTATGAATCGGTCAGGCAAGCGCAGCGCCTACCTCACGTCTGCTCTTCAGGAGCGCTTCGATGAAGATCGGCTCCCAAGTCAGGATGTGGCTTGTCATGAGAGCCTTGATCCCTTCTACGTCACCTGACTCAGCGAGGCTCACAAGGCGGTAGTGCTCCGCGACAGAAGAGGCCTGACGCTCCATGCCGCTGCGGGAGGAGATGCCGTGCAGCCGCATCTTGTCCCGCAGGCCCATGGCCATCTCTGTCAGCAGGGAATTCTCGGCAGCGCTGATGAATGCGAGATGAAAATTGCGGTCACTCTCCAGATATCCGTAGAGGTCATCCTCTTCTACAGCCGCCCTGACGGCATCGGCGAGGCCGGTGAGGTGCTCAAGGGTCTTCTTTTTTTTGCGCGACTTCAGCGCGAACAGCTCGGCCGCTCGCACCTCCAGCAGATTTCGCATCTCGAACAGGTTGCGCAGATCGTCCACGGTCGGCTCGACCACCTTGAAGCCGCGGTTGCGCATGGGTTCGATGAGGCCGGTGCGCGCCAGCTCTAGCAGCGCCTCGCGCACCGGGGTGGTGGACACGCCGAGGTCGGCGGCAAGGGTCGGCACGGAGTACATTTTCCCCGGCCCGCTCTGGCCAGAGATGATCTCCGACCTCACATGCCGCAACACCTGCTCACGCAAATTCTGATCCATCGGCCATCCAATGCCTGCGCTCCCCTCCACGCCGGAGGAGAGTGGCACTTTACAATAGCGCGCCACAGCGCCTCAAGCAAGCCCCGCCCGAGTGCATGGCGTTTGAAAAAGATAATATATTCCGCAGGATATGCGGACCAGAAGGGCGTGCGCAAATTTTCATCTTGAAGCTTGTAGTGCGTCAATATAAAACGTGACGTGTGACGCGCTACTGTAGCGTGGGAGGAAGCGATGGAAACGCCCCTGACGCGGTGGCTCTGCCTTGGATGCGGCTTCTCGTATGACGAGGCCCTCGGCCTTCCGGAGCACGGCTTGCCGCCGGGCACCCGCTGGGCCGACGTGCCCGACGACTGGGTCTGCCCCGATTGCGGCACCCCGAAGGGCCAGTTCGAGATGGTGGAGATGGGCTATTCGGAAGGCGGCGCCGATCTGGCGCGCATCGCCTGAGCCGACCGGAACCAAGGGAGGCAACCATGAGCAAGTCTTTCGTGCTTCGGGCGGGCGAGCGCGGCCACGATGTCATCTATTCAGACGGCAGCGCCTCGTCCTACGTGGCCGGACATCCGGGCAGCCACATCAGCCGCGAGTCCAGCTTCAACTTCCATCAATACCAGGATGGCCGCCCCGGCTTCGGCACCGTCCGCGTGTTCGGTGATGAAGTCTTCAATGGCGCCGGGTGCGGCTACAACATGCATCCGCACCACAATTTCATCATCTGCGCCTTTGTGCTGGAAGGCGAGCTGACCCACATCAACACCGCCGGCCGCGGCATGGTCGACCAGCTTCGGCAGGGCGATTACTACGTGTTCTCGGCGGGCTCTGGCGGGAAGCACTGCGAGCTTTCCATCAGTCCTGAGAACATGAACGCGATCTATCTGTGGCTCATGCCCGGCCAGCTCTATCTGCCGCCGAGCTACCATCGCGCCCATTTCGACATCCGCACGCGGCGCAACCGCATCGTCCAGCTGGTGGGCGACGCCGACAGCGCGCTGCCGGTGGCGCAGGATCTGCGTGTCTCGCGTCTGGTGACCGACCGCGCCGGCCGCTTCACCTACACCCCGCGCACCCCGGAGCATGGGGTGTATGTGTTCGTCGCGGAGGGCGGCGCCACCGTAAACGGGGCGGTGCTGGCGCGTCGCGACAGCATGGGCATCACCGGCGCCGGGGCTCTCGCGCTCGATGTTCCCGACAGCTCCGACATCTTCTTCGTCGAGACCGCCATGCTCGACGACGCCCGCATCCGCGCCTGGGAAAAGGCGCATGGCGCCGACCTCCTCGACTGAAGGCGCGCGGGGCGATCCGTCCCCAAGGGAGATGACAATGCCGATCATGGATGTGCGCTATGCCGCCGGGACGCTCGATGCGGCGGCGAAAGCCGATCTTGCCGCGCGCCTCACCGACGTGCTCATCAAAATGGAGGGCGGCGCCAACACGCCCGGCGGGCGGGCCTTCGCCTGGGTGTTCTTCACCGCCTTCGCCGCGGATGACTGGTGGATCGGCGGCCACACCGACGGAACCTACGTGACCGGTCCGGGCAAGTTCCTGGTCAATGTCTTCATCCCCGAAGGCTACATGAACGTCACGCACAAGAACGAGGTTCATGCCTGGGTGGCGGAATCGATCGCCGGGGCGACAGGCTGCACCGATCCGGCCGGCAGCCTGCTCACCGTCATCAACGAGGTGACCGAGGGCAATTGGGGCGACGGCGGCCAGCCCATCAGCCTGGAATCCATCGCCAGGACGGTGGGCCAGGACGGTGGCCCCCGACCGCTCTGGTCGCGCGCCTATTTCGAGGCCAAGGCGCGGTCCATGGTGGCGGCGGGCTATCCCGCCGATACCGGCGGAATGCTGCCCTCGCTGCGGCCGCGGCTGCTAGCCACCACCGCAGACCCGGCCTGATAACCGGCGCCGGGAACGGCGCGCCTTCCCACAACCGGCCGAAGCGCGGAGACACGCGCACGGCCTCCTGCCACAATCCAGAGAAGAAGTGAGGGGAACTTCGTGACCGATCAAACCATTCTGGGCCCTGCGCTGGATCGCAGGCGTCTCCTCGCTGGCGCAGCCGTCCTCGGCACCGCCGCCCTGCTCCCCGGCGCCAGCCGCGCGCAGAGCGGCGAGCTCGTCGTCTCCAACTGGGGCGGCGACTGGAACGAGCGCATCGCCAAGGGGTTCGAGGAACCGGCCTTCGCCGCCTCGGCCATGCGCATCATCCATGATCTTGCCCCGGTGCCGGAGCGCAAGGCGAAGCTGCTGGCGGAGCGGCGCCTGCCGCGCTCCAGCGTCGACGTGACCTGGCTGAGCGACGCCGACGCCTATGAGATGAGCGCCCAGGGCGTGCTCGAAACCCTCGACATGTCCCACATTCCGAGCGCCGGCCACATCATCGAGAAACTGCGCCGGCCCTATTTCATTCCCGCGGCCTATGGCGGCGTGGTCCTGCTCTACAATCCGGCCAGGATTCCGCAGCCGCCCACAAGCTTCGCCGATCTGTGGAACCCGAAATATGCCGGCCGCGTCGGCATCATCGATCAGCTCTACTTCAACTACATCTATGCCGCGGCGCTTTCCCACGGCGGATCCATGAGCGACGTGAGCAAGGCCTTTCCGGCGCTGATGGAGATGAAGAAGCAGGTCCAGCCGCGGCTCTATCCCTCCCACCAGGCACTGGCCGCGGCCTTCAAGGCCGAGGAGATCTGGATCTCGGCGAACTACAGCGCCCGCGCCATCCAGTGGGAGAAGGAAGGCCTGCCCCTGCGCTGGTCCTATCCGAAGGAGGGCGCCGTCGCGATCTCGTTCGGCGCGGGCATCCCGAAGCGGGCGCGCAACGTGGACGGCGCCTACGCCTATCTGGAAGCGATGCTCCAGCCCAAGGCCATGGGCGCCATCTCCCTTGCCACCTCCTATGCCGTCGCCACCGACAATGCCGACGTCCCCGTGGAGGATCGCAAGCGCCTCGAATTCACCGCTGACCAGATCGCGAAGCTCAATTTCGTCGACTACCCTTATGCGGCGAAGAGCGACGCCCAATGGATCGAGTGGTGGAACAAGGAATTCAAGGCGTGAGCGCGCTGGCCATCACCGGGGAGGGCAGCCTGACCGGCGGACGGCCTGCGCCGGGCGGCACCGACCGCCGGCGCAGGCGCTCCACCGCCGGCTGGCTGCTGTTTCCCAGCCTGACGCTGGTGCTGGCAGGTCTGATCCTGCCGCTTGCCCTCATGGCCCGTACCAGCGTCGCCCATTTCGATGCCGCGTCGCCGGACCTCGTGGGCTTCACGCTGGAAAACTATGCCCGCTTCTTCGGCGAGCCGTTCTATCTGATGATCCTCGCCCGCACGCTGTTGGTCGCGCTGAGTTGCACGGCCATCTGCCTGGTCCTCGGCGTCCCCGCAGCGTTCGTCATCAGCCGGGTCGAGAGCCGCACGCTGAAGACAGCGCTCATCCTCGCCACCATCATTCCGCTCTTGATGGGCAACGCGGTGCGCGCGGCGGGCTGGATGGTGCTGCTCGCCGACAAGGGGCTGATCAATTCCGCCTTGCTTTCTGCAGGCCTCATCGCCGAGCCGGTCCGCATCCTCTACACCGGATCCGCGGTGGTGATCGGCCTCATCGCCGTGCTGCTGCCGTTCATGGTGATCTCGCTCGAGAGCGTGTTCGAGAACATCGGCACGGCCTATGAGGAAGCCGCCCAGACCATGGGGGCGCCACCGTGGACGGCATTCTTCCGCGTGACCCTTCCGCTCGCCATGCCCGGCGTCTTCTCCGGTTGCCTGCTGTGCTTCGTGCTGGCGATGAACGCCTATGCGACGCCGGTCCTCATCGGTGGCCCGTCGTTCCAGATGATGGCGCCGAAGGTCTTCGAGCAGGCGATCAAGGTGTACAACTGGCCGTTCGCCGCCACCATCGCTCTGGTGCTGATGGCCGTGACGCTGGTGCTGAGCGTCGCCTCCAGCCTTGCGCTGCAAAAGCGCTACGGAGTGCTGTGACCATGACCGGCTCGCGCTCCCCCTTCCCGCGCTTCTTGTCGGACGGATCGTTCCGGCCGGTCATGGTCGGCGGCTGCGTCGCGGCCTTCATCATGGTGCTCTCGCCGTTGGCGGCGATCATCTGGGTCAGCTTCTTCGAGAACAAGATCATCAGCTTTCCACCGACCGGCTACACCTTCGACTGGTATCGGGCCGCAGCGGCGATGCCCCAGTTCCGCGACGGCTTCTTCACCAGCCTGGAACTGGGCGTCGTCGCGACGCTGGTGAGCCTTATCGTCGGCGTGCCGGCGGCCCTGGTGCTGGCCAGGGGGCGCTTCCCCGGACGCGAGGCGATCCAGTCGCTGCTGCTGGCCCCGCTCATTGTGCCCGGCATCGTTGCCGGGGCGGCGCTCTACATGTTTCTGATCGAGGTGGAACTGGCGAGCGGCGTTCAGGTGGCCATGACCTTTACCGGCCTCGCCATCGCCCACAGCCTGATCGCGCTGCCCTGGACGGTTCGGCTGGTGACGGCCTCGCTGGTGGGCCTGGATCCCCAACTGAAGGAAGCCGCGCTCACCATGGGCGCGCGGGAATTCACCGCCTTCCGGCTGGTGACATGGCCCCTCATCCGGCCCGGAGTGGTGGCGGGAGCGCTGTTCGCCTTCATCGCATCCTTCGTGGACCTCGAGAAATCGCTGTTCCTGGTGGGGCCGGGAATGACGACGCTGCCCATCGTCATCGTCAACTATCTGGAGTGGAGCATCGACCCGACCATTGCCGCGGTCGCAACCGTCCAGATCGCCATCATTTCGGCGGGTCTCGTCCTGACCGACCGCTACTTCAAGCTTGCGCGCGCATTCTGAGGAACGAAGATGTCGAGCATCCTCATCCAGGACCTCGTGAAGCGCCACGGTGCGCAGGTGACTGTCGACCGCGTCTCCCTGGAGATCGGCCAGGGCGAGTTCATCGCCTTTCTTGGCCCCTCCGGCTGCGGCAAGACGACAACCCTGCGCATGATCGCGGGCCTCACCGAGGCGAGTGCCGGCTCGATCCACTTCGGCGGGCGCGAGGTCACCCACCTGCCACCCTATCTGCGCAACGCCGGCCTTGTGTTCCAGGGCTATGCCCTGTTCCCGCATATGAGCGTCGCGGAGAATGTCGCCTTCGGACTCCAGATGCGCAAGGTGGGCCACGAGGAAGAGCGGCGCAGGGTGGAGGAGGCGCTCTCCCTCGTGAAGCTCGCGCACCTCGCCGGACGCCTGCCGAAAGAGCTCTCCGGCGGCCAGCAGCAGCGCGTCGCGCTGGCGCGGGCCATCGTCTACAAGCCGGAGGTGCTGCTGCTGGACGAGCCGCTCTCCGCTCTCGACGCCAAGCTGCGCACAGAGGTGCGCACCGAGCTGAGGCGGCTCCAGTCGGCGCTGGGGCTCACCACCATCTTCGTCACCCATGACCAGGACGAGGCGTTGAGCGTCGCCGACCGCATCGTGGTGATGTCAGCGGGACGGGTGGAGCAGGTGGGCACGCCGCGCGAGATCTACCAGCGGCCGGCGACGCGCTTCGTCGCGGAGTTCATTGGCCTCACCAACCTGTTCCCGGGTGGACTGGAGGGCCATGGCCGATTCCGCTGCGAGGATGGGGAGTGCTTCGCGGTCACCACCACGGACGCGCCGTCGAACGCGTCGGTGCTTGCGATCCGCCCCGAGCACGTCCGCCTGGTGCGCGGGGTTCCCGCGCCGGATGGCGAAAGCGCGGTGGAGGCGACCGTAGAGGACGTGATCTATCGCGGCGCCCTGACCGAGTTCGTCGTGCGCACCGCCTCGGGCGCCAAGCTCGCCGCGCATCTGCAGAATGCCGGCCTCGGCCGCTACGAACTGCGGCCGGGAGACCGGGTGATCGCCTCCTGGCCGGCGGATGCGTCCATGCTGTTCTGAGCCTTGAACCCGCGCCGTCGCAGGCGCCCGAACCCCTCGATCGATGTAACGGCTGTTCCGACGGCCGCAGAACCCGCGCGCCCTGCGACGCGCGAAAGACGGACCATGGCTGAACGACACCAAGGCTACTGCACCCTCTGCCGCTCGCGCTGCGGCTCCATCACGCTGGTGGAGAACGGGCGGATGGTCGGTGTCGAGCCGCGCCCGGGCCATCCCACCGGCGGGGCGCTGTGCGCCAAGGGCCGCGCCGCGCCGGAGCTGGTGCACAGCCCCAACCGCCTCACCACGCCGCTGCGCCGCATCGGGCCGAAGGGCGAGGGCGCGCGCTGGGAGGAGATCGGCTGGGACGAGGCGCTGGACGAGATCGCAGGCCGCCTCGTCGCCATCCGGGACGAATCCGGCGCGGAGGCGGTGGCTTTCGCCGCCACGACCTTCAGCGGCTCGCCCATCGTCGACAGCTACGAGTGGGTCGAGCGCTTCGTGCGCTGCTTCGGCAGCCCGAACCTCATCTATGCCATCGAGATCTGCGGCTGGCACAAGGACTATGCCCACGCGCTCACGTTCGGGCGCGGGCTCGGCGTGCCGGACTACGACCACGCCGATGTGATCGTCCTGTGGGGGCACAATCCGGCGCGGACCTGGCTGGCCCAGGCGAGCCGGGTGGCGGAGGCCCGCCGGCGCGGCGCGAAGGTGGTGGTGATCGATCCCAAACCGGATGGATCGGGCCAGCAGGCAGACCTGTGGCTGCGGATGCGGCCGGGTGCGGACGCGGCCCTCGCCATGGGTGCCATCCACCATCTGATCGCGAGCGGGCGCTTCGCAGACGACTTCGTGCGGCGCTGGACCAATGCGCCATTGCTGGTGGATATCCGCACCGGCCGCCCGATGCGTGCCGACGCGGTGGGCCTGGGCAGCGCGGAGTGCTTCCTCGTGCTCGACGCGGCAGGCGAGCCGCAGCCCTGCGACACGACCCGGGTTCTGGAGCATGCCGAAGGCGTCCGGCTGGACGGGCAGGCGCACCTCGCCGGAACGGATGGCCGCGCGATCGAGGCGGAGACTGTCTTCCGCCGCCTCGCCGAGCGCGCCCGGCAATATCCGCTGTCCCACGTCTGCGAGTTGACGGGGCTCGGCCCGGCGGAGGTCGAGGCCTTCTACGCGCTGCTGGAAGGCGCCCCGCGCGCCGCCTATTACGCCTGGACCGGCGTCGGCCAGCACACCAACGCCACCCAGACCGAGCGTGCCATTGCCACCCTGTTCGCTCTCGTCGGCTCCTGCGACCGGGAGGGCGGCAACATCTGGACCGTCCCGCCGCCGGCCAACGCGCTGAACGACCTGTCCCTGCTGCCGCCGGGCCAGAAGGAGAAAGCGCTCGGCCTCGCGGAGCTGCCGCTCGGTCCGCCTGCTCATGGCTGGATCACCGCCCGCGACTTCGCACGCGCTGCCATCGACGGCGTGCCCTACAAGGTGCGTGCGCTGATGAGCTTCGGCACCAATTTCGCGGTCTCGCAGGCCGACACGGCCCGCAACCTCGCGGCGCTGCAAGCCCTCGAGTTCCATGTCCACGCCGACATGTTCATGAACCCCACCGCCGCATGCGCGGACATCGTGCTGCCGGTGAACATGCCGTGGGAGCGCGACGCCTTGCGCATCGGCTTCGAGATCACCCAGGCGGCGGTGGAGACGATCCAGTTCCGCCGGAAAGTACTGGAGCCCCTCGGAGAAGGCAGGGCGGACCATGAGATCGTGATGGCTTTGGCGACGCGCCTCGGGATGGCAGCCGAATTCTTCGGCGGCGACATCGAGGCTGGCTGGAACTACCAGTTGGCGCCCCTCGGCCTCACCGTCGAAGACCTGCGTGACACGCCGGACGGGGTGCGCGTGCCGCAGCCTTTCGCCCATGCGAAGTTCGCTACGCAGGAGGCTGATGGCACCGTGCGCGGCTTCGACACCCCGACCCGCCGGGTGGAGCTCTACAGCGCGCGCCTGCTGGAGCATGGCCACGACCCGCTGCCCGATTTCGTGCCGCCCTATGCCGACGAGGACAAGGCGCTGCCGCTCATCCTCACCACCGCCAAGAGCGGCTGGTTCGTCCACACCTCCCATCGCCATGTGGCTTCGCTGCGCCGCAAGGCGCCGGATCCTGCGGTCGAGATCAGCCCGGACCTCGCCGCCGCCCGCAGCCTTGCGGCCGGGGACTGGGCCCAGGTGCGCACGCGGGATGGGGCAGCGCGCCTTCGGGTGCGCATCAACACGGCGCTCGATGATGCGACCGTGGTGGCCGACTTCGGCTGGTGGGAGGCGTGCGTGCCCCTCGGCCGGCCCGGCACCGGCAGCCATGGGCCGGACACCGCGAACATCAACGCCGCCCTCAGCGATGCCGCCCGCGATCCGGTCAGCGGGTCGGTGCCGCTCAGGGCGGTGCGCTGCGAGATCATGCCGCTGCCCGAGGCCAATCGCGGCCGATGGCAGGGTGAGCGCCGCTTCATCGTCGCCGCCGCGCATGCGGCGGATGCGCAGACCCGCGCCCTGACGCTGGTGCCAGAGGATGGCGACGCGCTGCCGGGCTTCCTGCCTGGTCAGCATGTGGTGGTACGCCTGCAGCAGGGCGGTCCGGCGCGGGCCTATTCCTTGACCGGGCCGCCCGCCGCGCCCCGGACCTTCTCCATCGCCGTGCGACGCAATCCGGCCTGTGCGGATGGCGAGGAGGCCGGCTTTCTCTCTCACCGCATCCAGGAGCTTGAGGCCGGCGACGCTTTGCTGCTGGAACCGCCCGCCGGCGTGTTCACTCCCCCGGTGGACGGCACCCGCCCGCTCCTCCTGATCGCCAACGGCATCGGCATCACCCCGTTCGCATCGCTTCTTGAAGCGTTGGCGGAGGCGCCGGCCGGCCGCGCCGGAGATGTACTGCTGCTGCACGGCTGCCGCTGCCGCGCTGAACACCCGCTCGCCGACCGGCTTGATGCCCTCGCAGTGCGCATTCCATCGCTGCGCAGGATCACGGCCTATTCACGGCCCGATGCGCAGGACCGCGCCGCGCACCGGTTCGTGGAGGGGCGCCTCGACATCGACGCCCTGTGCGCCAGCGGTGCCCTGCCCGATGCGCCGGTGGGCAGGCCGATCGCCTACATCTGCGGAACTCCGGATTTCATCGCCACCATGCGGCAGGGGCTGATGCGATGGGGTGTGCCGGGCTTCGACATCTTCACCGAGGCCTTTTCCATCGCGGCCGAGATGCCGCGCCGGCTCGCACCGAGGCGCGTGACCGTGGCGGGAGCCAACCAGTCTTTCGTGTGGACGCCGCAAGCCGGTTCGCTGCTCGATGCGGCGCAGGCGGCGGGGATCCAGCTGCGCAGCGGTTGCCGGGTGGGTCAATGCGAAAGCTGCGCCGTCGCGCTGGTGGACGGCCAGGTCGCCCACCTCGTGCCGGTGGAGGCGGATGCCGGCACCTGCCTCGCCTGTCAGGCGGTGCCCCTCACCGATCTGACCATATCTCCGTGATCGCACGAGGATGACGTCACGTTCAACGCCGCCCCCAGTCCATGCCCTGCCGCACCGAAGGAAGGAAAGGTCATACACGAGAGAACCTCATCCCGCCGCGCCATGCTCCGTCTTGCCAGCATCGCCGCCGGCGCCGCCGTGGCGGCAGCTTCCGCTCAAAGCGCGAAGGCGTACCAGGGCAATATGGAGCGCGCCATCGGCGAACTCGAGATCGCCCTGCGCTCGCTGCGCGAGGCGACGCCCGACAAGGGCGGCCACCGGGAGCGCGCGATGGAACTGATCCGTCAGGCGATGCACGAGGTGCAGTCGGGCATCGACTATGCCGCCCGCAAGTTCGGCGACTGAGGCGGAAGCACTCACCCGTGCAGCTGTGGTTCCATCGACTTGCGGCCGACAATCCACAAGCTCGTCGTTTGGGTTGAAAGAAGAGCGGCGGACCAGGGTCGAGCCGCCTCAGCCGCATCCCGGCAGGTCGGGATGCGTTGAACGGGCTGGGATTCTCTGCCATCTTCCGGCTACTTTCGGGGCTGTCCGAGCGTGAAAGACACGGAGCGCGAACTCGCCGATTGCGTCGGCGCCATCTATCAGGCCGGCGCCGGGGACGGCAGCTGGTTCGACGTCGGCGACCGCATCTGCCGGATCATGGATGCCCGGCGCGCTTTGCTGAACCTCGGCGGCCCCGGGGGGCCTCGCAACTTGCTGATGCCTGCCGACGGCAGCGAGAGCGCATATTCGGACTATTTCCACGCCAGAGACCCCTATGCTGCCAAGGCCCGCTACGACTTTGCGACAGCGCGGGCCTACCACCTCGGCAACGCGAAGCTCGGCGCCGAGCTGGTCGCCGAAACCGAACTCCTCCGCAGCGAATATTACTTCGACTTCGCCCGGCATCACGAGCGTCGCCATGTGATCGGCGGCATGGCCGGCCTCACGGAGGCGACGCCCATATTGGTGTCCCGCGGCGACGACACGGGCGCATTCGACGAAACCCATGTCCGCTTGCTCAAGACCCTGATGCCGCACGTCCAGCGCGCCATCGAGCTGCGCGCACGGCTGGGGCGGGATGACGAGGCGGTCGCCCTGACGCGGGCCGCCCTGGACGCGCTTCCCGTGGGCGTGGGCGTCGTCGATGCGGGGCTGAAGATCCGCTTCATCAACGATCTCGCCCGCAGGTATCTGGCCGGGCCCGATTCCGGCCTGTTCTCCATGCGCTCGGGCCCTTATGCCGGCAGTGGCGTGTACCTCGCGGCCATGTCCCGCGGAGAGGCCGGCGTGCTCCGCAAACTCGTTGCATCCGCCACGTCGGGAGGCTCCGGAGGTGCTATGCGTGTCACCTCGCGCAACGGCGCAATCGCGGCGCTGACGGTCGCCCCGGCGCCGCTAGGCCTTGCCAATGACGTGAGAGGGCGGGACGAAGGCGATACCAGGGACCCTTTGGCTCTCATCCTTCTGCGGCCGCTCAACCGCAAGGTGGTGCCGCAGGCGGACATGCTGTGCGAGATGTTCGGCTTCAGCCGGGCCGAAGCGGAGGTCGCCGTCGCGCTTACCGGCGGCGCCAGCGCCGAGGATGTGGCGCGCGGACGCGGGGTCTCGCTCATGACCGTCCGCAGCCAGATCCGATCGATCCTGGGCAAGTCGGAAGCAGAGAATTTGCGCGACTTCGAGCGCACCATGGCGACCCTCGGCGCACTCGTGCCGCAGCTGCGCTGAAGGGTGTTCGGCCGGCCCGTCGGTCGGCTCGCGTCCCGCATAGACAGTTCTGACGATGAGGCGTCGCGCCCGGCTGGCTAGGCTGCGTCCATTCGAACCGGACCGAATGTGCGCCATGCAACAGCACGTCACTCCTGCGCCCCGCCGTCGGATGATCGTCGGGATCAGCGGCGCCACCGGGATCATCTTCGGGCTGCGCATCCTGGAGGTGCTGCGGCGCTTCGGCATCGAGACCCATCTCGTCATGTCGAAGCCGGGTGAGCGCACGCTTGCCTGCGAGACGGATTTGAAGGTGCGCGACGTGCGCGCCATGGCGGACTTCTCCTATGCGGATGCCGACATCGGCGCCGCAATTGCCTCGGGCTCGTTCCGAACCATGGGCATGATCGTTGCGCCGTGCTCGGCGAGGAGCCTGTCGGCCATCGCCACCGGCAACACCGATGGCCTGCTCACGCGCGCGGCCGACGTCTGCCTGAAGGAGCGTCGCCGGGTCGTTCTCATGTTCCGCGAGACGCCCCTGCATGCGGGCCACATCCGCGCCATGGCGCAGGCCACCGAGAACGGCGCCATCGTCTTCCCGCCTGTTCCGGCCTTCTACGACCGGCCCGCCTCGCTTTCCGACATGGTGAACCACACCGTCGGGCGCGTGCTCGACCTGTTCGACGTGGATGCGGGCCTGGTGCGCCGCTGGAGCGGCAAGCCGACCGCCAGCACTCCCACCGCTGGCACGGTGGCCTAGGAGCACCCGTCATGCCCCTGCTCGATCTACGCCAATATATCGAGGCCTTGCGCAACCTGGGAGAAGTTCAGGACGTTGCGGCTCCGGTCTCGCTGAACCTGGAACTCGGCGCCATCATCCGACACTGCGCGGAGACGGGCTCGCCCGCGCCGCTCTTCCGTGCGTTTTCTGATCATCCCACAGGCTTCCGCATTCTCGGCGCGCCCGCCGCGGCCAGCGCCCAGCGGAGCCTCGAGATGGTTCGTGCGGCGACATCGCTCGAACTGCCTCCGACATCCAGCGGGACCGATATCGCCGAGGCCGTCGCAGCCAGCCTCGATCTGCCCGCCATCGACCCGGAGATTGTCGATAGCGCGCCCTGCTTCGAGAACATATCGACCGGCGACGATGTGGATCTGAACCGCCTGCCGGTACCGATGCTGCATGACGGCGACGGCGGGCGATATGTCAACACCTTCGGCTGCATCGTCGCGCGCACGCCGGACGGTGCGTGGACCAACTGGTCGATCGCCCGCATCATGGTGGTCGACGGCAAGCGCATGACCGGGCTCGTCTCGCCCCAGCAGCATATCGGCATGGTGGCCAAGGCCTGGGCCGACAAGGACGAGCCCATGCCTTTCGCCCTGGCGCTCGGCGTCGAGCCATCCATTCCCTTCATCTGCGCCATGCCGCTGCCGGCCAACGTGGACGAGAGCGGCCGGCTCGGCGCCCTGATGCGTCGGCCGATCCGGACCGTGCGCTGCCGGACCGTCGACCTCGAAGCTCCGGCGAGCGCGGAAATCCTCATCGAGGGCCATCTGCATCTCGGCGAGAAGGCAATGGAAGGGCCCATGGGGGAGTATCCGGGCTACATCCCGATCGGACCCGCCGAGGACGGCCCGGTCTACCATGTCTCGGCGATCAGCCATCGCGACGATGCCATCCTGCCGGTCGTCGCTGCCGGGGAGCCGGCGGAGGAGAACCACACCGTCTGGGGGACCATGACTTCGGCCCAGATTCTGCACGATCTCAGGGCCGCCGGGATCGCCGCGACCACGGCGTGGATCCCACTGCAGAGCGCACTGCACTGGCTGGTGGTGACGGTTCCGCGCGACTGGCGCCGTCGCACCGGCATCGACACCGCGCACGCGCTGTGTCGGCGCATCGGCGAAGTCATGTTCTCGACCAAGGCTGGCGTCATCGTCCCCAAAGTGGTCGTGCTGAGCGACGACATCGATCCGAACGATCTCAAGGAACTGGTCTGGGCCTTCGCCACGCGCTGCCACCCGCTGCTCGGCCATGCCATCTTCCGCCACGAGCCCGAGGACCCGCTGGTCGGCTATCGGCGCACCAACGAGAAGGTGGCCGCCAGCACCGGCAAGATCGTCTACAATTGCCTTGCCCCGGACGAATGGGGCGAAGCCCTGCCGGTGCGGGCCTCGTTCCGTCACGGCTATCCGGCGGAGATCGTCGACCGCGTGCGTCGGCGCTGGAGCGAGTACGGGTTCACGTAAGCGTCCCCCACCCCACCACACGTCAACAGCCGGCGGTCGAGAATGCGCGGCGCAGGTCTTGAACACCGAAGCTCTGAAAACCCGGGTCATCCTCGCGGATGCGCTCCAAGACGGCGTCGATCACGCGATTGAGCGTCGCGTTTCCGCTATAGTTCGAGTGCGCCGTGGTGGTGGCGCGACCGTCAGACTTTTCTCACGGAGGACACCACCATGATCATCCTCGAAATACTCGCACCCGTCGGCCTGCTTCGCTGGCTGCCGTTCGCGCTGGCTGTCTTCGCACTGCCGACGTTCGTCGGCGTGACAGCAGGGGCCTGGGCCCGCGCCCTGCATCGGACGCGGGCATTTTGTCAGATCCGGTAGTCCCAGGGGGCCGAGACGAAGGCATAGCCCTGTTTTGCGCGTTCGACATAGCCAAAGCCGGGGAAATCGAGATGCATGCCGGCGACCATCACGCCATCCGTCGCCGCCATGTCCAGCACCTTTTTCCGCGTTGCCGCCGCCGCTGCCTTGTCGTTGTCCAGCGCAAAGGCCCAATCGGGGTTGGCGAACTGATAGGCCGGCGCGATCACCAGATCGCCCCAGATCAGCAGGTTCTCGCCGCCGCTCTCTACCCGCAGCCCCATGTGCCCCGGAGTGTGGCCGGGCATCGGCACCGTCGTCAGGCCCGGCGCAATTTCGGCTCCCGGCGTGATCAGCGTTTTCCTTGTCTCATAGGGAGCGATCATCGCGCGCGTGACATCGAAGCCGCCTTGCACCTCCTTGGGCGACGACGCGTAGACCGCCACGTCGAAGGTAAAGGCCCAGTCCGTTTCGGACGTGATCACATGGGCCTTGGGAAGCCGCACCGCGCCGCTCTTCAGGTCGGCTATGCCGCCGACGTGGTCGGGGTGCGGATGGGTCAGGAACACCGTGTCGATCTGCTCCGGCGCGATCCCCGCCGCCGCCAGCGCGGTGTGCCAGCCGCCCAGCGTGGGTGCCAGGCCGGCCGGCGACCCGGTATCCACGGCGATCACCCGATCCACCATGCGGATGACATAGCCATTGACGCCCAGCGTCATCCCTTCAGGGTCGTGCGGCCGGTGCGCCAGTTTGGCGGCCGCCCTTGCCTTGGCTTCGTCATAGCCTGGCATCATTGCCGGCGGGCGCCGGATCATCCCGTCCATCAGCGCGATGACCTCGATCTCGCCCACCATCCGGCTCTGGAAGTGCGGCGTCGCTGCCGCACCGGTGCCCTCGGCCTCGGCCACGTCGGTGAAACGCAAGAGCGCTGGGGTCGCCAAAGCGGCAGGCGCCAATACCGCGCTACGCATGAAAATCCGTCTGGAAACGGTCATCATCAGATCCTTCCGTTGAACCCATTGTTCAGATCGATAAGTAACGCTAATGATAGGCAGACGGTATCGCTGAGACTTTTATGGATAATATAAGCAGGCCTTATGGAAAATATCGCCGCCATTCGATCGCTTGTAGCCGCTTGTGAAGCCGGATCGCTGTCGGCCGCCGCCCGTCGTCTCGGCATCAGCCAACCGGCGGTCAGCCAGCAGATCGCCGCCTTGGAACAATCGCTTGGGGTGGCCCTGGTCGTGCGTGGCCGCAACGGCGTTCGTCCGACCGAGGCGGGCCGCCTCGCCGTCCACCACGGGGCAGAAGTGCTGGATCGCCTGTCGCAGATGCAGGATGCGTTGGCCGCTCTGAGTACCGAGCCTGAGGGGCGACTGGGCCTCTGGTGTGCGCTCTTGATGGCGCAAAGCCTGCTGGTTCCGGTGCTGGCCGATCTGCGCCTCGGCTATCCCAAGCTGAAGATCGATCTGCACGCCAGCGACGAACAGGTCGATCTTGCCGACGCCGGGCTCGATCTGGCGATCCAGGCCGGCACCGGCGGGGCTGGCAGCGGCACGGTGCGCAAACTGGCCGAGGTCGAGCTATGCCTTGTCGCCTCGCGTGCCTATCTCGACCGGGTCGGCAGACCCGGAACGCCCGAAGACCTCAGTCCCCTCGATTATATCCAGTATCGGGATGATCCCGATGAAAACACCATCGTTTTCGCCCATGGCGGCACGGCCGTCGTCACCGTCGCGTTTGCCGCGCAGATGCCCAACCTGCTGCTGCACGCGGTTGAGAACCATCTGGGATTTGCCAAGGCGCCGCGCTATTTCGTGGCCGACCTTCTGGCCCGGGGCGATGTCGAAATAATCCTGCCCGAACACCGGCTGGTCCCAAAGCTGATCTATTTGATCCGCGCTCCCGGCCTTGCCGCCAGCCGCCGCGTCAGCCTGCTCGTCGATCGCTTCATCGACGAGATGGCCCGCACGCCGCACATCCACCTTGCGCCCGACCTGCGACCGTCGATGACGACACCACCGGCGTGATGGAAAGCGCCAGCGAGACTCCCGGATGCGTGGGGCGCCGAGCATCAAGATGAGCGGCGAGATGATGGTGATCGCGACATAGAGGGAGCGCCATCCCAGGTGTTCGATGAGGAAACCTGAGGCCATTGGCCCGAAGGCGAGCCCTATGCCGAATGAGGCGCCGAGAAAGCTGAAAGCGCGGATCCGCTCGTCACCTTCGAACTCCTGCGCCAGTAGCGATGTCGCCGAGGTCAGGACCAAGGCGCCGCCGAGCCCTTCGAGGCCGCGGAGCAGGTTGAGCATCAGCAAGCTGTGGGCAAAGGCGATGAGGATGGACGTCGTCGCGAAAATGATGAGGCCCGTGACGAAGCAGCGCTTGCGGCCGATCTGATCGCCGAGCGCGCCCGCCGCCATCACGCAGCCGCCGAAGGCGATCGCGTAGGCGTTGACGATCCAGCTCAGGCTCGCCTGGTCGCCGCCGAGGTCAAAGACGCGCGCGTTTGTCGACTGGCTGGCCGGAAAGATGGCGGAGGCTCCATGGTTCGAGAGGGCTTGAGCGTCCGGCCGTCATCACAGTGGTTCTGGCGCAGCCGAGAATGCGGCCCAAAGGGCAACCCATTTCTCTATCTTGCCAACGGCGTGACTGGCTGGCGCATCGCCAAGGCCACGGCAGTTTCCTGTGTGGCCTCAGGCACAGCCTGAACGTCGGGTCGCACGCCAACGCCTCCCCAGTTGCTTCGCGTGATCGGATTTTCAGCCCTGCCAGTCGGCACAACAACGAAGAGGTCGGAACCGAGGTCATTCAGCCCGCCGGGATTCGCTCCTCCGCGTGTTGTTGAGCTGACCACAGTAGCGCGCTTGAGCACTTGCAGGTCGTAGGCAAACTCCTCACCGGCTGAATAAGTCTTTGGACCGACCAGAACATAGACGGGCCTGCCGAGATAGCGCACCGGCGTCGATGAACTCCAGAACGACTCCCTTCTGAAGGTGGAAGTTCCGCGATTTGCGCCAGATGAGGTCGTTGATATGAACACGCGCGCCCGAATCGAGGAAGAAACGGACAAGGTAAGCTACCGACGCCGGGTGTCCGCCGCCATTGTCCCGCATGTCGATGATGAGCGCGGCGGTGTACATCGGCCGTCTATGTGCGGGGAGACGATCTGGTCCGCCTGACTGTGCCCAGCCCGTACCGCAGGCGCCGATAAGAACACCTGCGTAGATGGCCGCCTGCTGCTGTTGCCAGCAACGACCGACGGCTCGTCCTGCTTCTGCCTGTCGCCGGCATCGTCGCTCTCCCCCTCGTGTTTCGGCCGGCTTCAGCTTGTTGCAGGACTGGCGGGCAGGACGACGACCTTCGCGCCGACGGGGACGCGCCTGTAGAGATCCATGATGTCCTGGTTGAGCAGTCGGATGCAGCCCGACGAGACCATCGTGCCGATGGTCCACGGCTCCACGGTGCCATGAAGTCGGTAATAGGTGTCCTGGCCATCGCGATAGAGATAGAGCGCGCGCGGCCCGAGTGGATTGCCGGCACCACCGGGAAGGCCGTCCTTCACGGGACCGTATCTCTCAGGATCACGCTTGATCATGTCGGGGGTCGGACGCCAGCCCGGCCATTCGGCCTTGCGGGCAATCGTCGCCTCGCCGCGGAAATTGAACGCTTCCTGCTTGCCGACGCCCACGCCGTATCGAAGAGCACGGCCGTTTTCCAACACCAGATGGGCGTAGCGGGCCGCCGGATCGACGACGATCGTGCCCGGCGGCTCATTTGTCCGATAGGCAACCTCCTGGCGAAGAAATTCCGGCTTGACCTCCGTCACATCGATCGCGGGCACAGGAAACGGCTCCGTGTCGACCGACGCATACATGGAGGCGTAGAAGGGGTTGATGGTTGGTTCGGCCAGACCGAAGCCCGGCTGCTCGCGCGTGACGCAACCGGCCAATGCCAAGGGAAATGCGGCCATAAAGCCACGTCTGCTGATACTCATACTTCGTTCGCACCTCGCGAGAGCCAAAAATCCCTGTAATCAGAAACAGATGACGCGAGTCGCGTCCATACATTATGATGTAATTGTCCCCATAACCGATGGTTATGATAAGATCATGCCATAGAGTGGCGGCCGGCGGACGAGTTCCGTTCCGCGCAAAGGATGGATGTTCCGGACACCGCTTCGTATCGCTCGCAGGTTGGAAGTTGAGGTCGCAGCCGATGGATATTGCCGCCGCACTGAGAGCTTTCGTCCGCACCGTCGAGCGCGGCTCCGTGACCGCCGCCGCACGTGATCTCGCGATCTCCCAGCCCGGTGTCACGAAGCATCTTCGTAATCTCGAACGCCATGTCGGCGCGCGGCTCCTGGAGCGCTCGGCACGGATCGTGCGCCCGACACCCCAGGGTCAGGCTCTTTATGACGCGAGCCGGGAGGCGCTGGCCACGATCGAGGCCGCGCTTGAAGGTGTTCGTCGCGACATGGGCGCGGTAGAAGGAAATCTACGCGTTCACGCTCCGTCATGCCTCGGGGCGAAGCATCTCCATGGCATCATGATGGCTTTCCAACGTCGCCATCCGGATGTCACGGCAGATCTTGTTCTCGACAATCGCGACGTCGATCTCGTCTACGAGAATTTCGATCTTGCGATCAAATATGGGCGCCCGGTTGATCAAGAGCTCATCATCCGCCGGCTTGGCTCAGTCCGACGCATTCTCGTCGCCTCGCCGGAATTTTTGAATCAGTTCGGCCCGATCGACACCGTGGAACGTCTGTCGGAGGTTGGCATCATTACGAGCGCCGCCCTGCTCGCCTCGCGTGATGTCCTCCCGCTCCGTCATAGCAGCGGCAAGTTGATCGATGTTCCGGTTCGCGCCGTTCTGCGCACCAACAACGCCAACGTCATCGCTGCGACACTGATAGAGGGCCACGCTGCTGGCCCGGTCCAGCAACTTCTCGTCAACGACGAACTCGCGCAGGGGCGTCTCGTGCACATCCTGGCCGACTATGAGGTCAAGCCGACGGAGGCTTTCCTTGCTTATCCATCCGTGCGTTTCATGCGACCGGTCGTACGGGCGTTCACAGACTTTGCTGTTCCGGCGCTTCGTGCAGTCGAAGGCATCGTGAGCTCCGGTGAAGGGCGGTCCATCGAAGAGAACCTGCAGATGGCATAAAGCGATCATCACACGGATGAGACACCTCGCAAAACCAAGATAAATGCCGAGGCGCTCGGGTGCGAAACCGGCCTGCCAGTAGCTGATCCGACAAGACTGAACACCGAGTCTATTCACACACGAAAGGCGCTTCTGCAGTGGACATTCCACGGATCTTCAACATCACGCGAAAGCGCTCACCGCATCCATAACCCCTTCACACCCGAAAAACTCGCCACTCTCGGCACGGCGTTGCGCCTGGAACCGGGGACGCGTGTGCTGGACCTGGGCAGCGGTTCGGGCGAGATGCTGTGCACTTGGGCACGTGACTACGGGATCAGAGGTACCGGAATTGACATGAGTCAGTTGTTCACCGGGGATCCGGCTCGAACATCGGCATAGAGGGCGGCATCAGCGCGGGCATATGCTTACGCCCCTCGACCCAGGCATCGATGATGTCCGCCCACTGCTGCAGCATGTGGCGCCGCTGAATTTCATACTCCGCCTTGTCGTAGACCCCGCGCGACGAACGGCCGTCCTCATGAGCCAGGCACTTCTCGATCCAGTCGCTGTGGAAGCCCAGCTCGTTCAGAAGCGTTGATCCGGTTCGCCGCAGGTCGTGCACCGTGAACGGCTCAAGCGGCAGTCCTTCCTTCTTCGCCAGCTCCACAACCAAATAGGTCACGCGATTGAACGTGGCGCGCGACATTGGCGCACCGCCGCCCATTCAGACGGTAGTCCATGCGAAAGGACATCGCGCCCTTGGTCGTGACGTGGACGTACATCCCGTCACGGTCCGCGACCTTGAAGTCTTTCTCCTTTAGTTTCAACGCTCTAAGTGCTGAGTCGGTCAGCATGGCGCGCCCTCCTCAGAAAACTGCCGTCAGTCGATTTCGGCAGGCCAACAGGAGAATTACGCCATATTCTTCAATGTTTTAGGCATAAGAAAACTACCGTCATCGGTCATCTGCCCCTGACGGTAATTGCTGAAATTTGAACTGACAAGAGTCCCGGCCAGCGTCAGGCAACCCGTCAGATGCGACTCTCACCCACCGATAGGTGTCGAACGATTCCGACGATAATTTTATTTTAGATCAATTAGTTGCGTAGTGCCGCAGCGCAATTTCGGATAACGCCGGAGGGGCCAAAATCATTCCCACTCGATGGTCCCCGGCGGCTTCGATGTCACGTCGTAGACCACGCGGTTGACGCCCTTGACCTCGTTGATGATGCGGGTGGCCACCCGGCCGAGGAAGGCCATGTCGAAGGGGTAGAAGTCCGCGGTCATGCCGTCCACGGAGGTCACCGCGCGCAGGGCAAGCACGTTGTCGTAGGTGCGCCCGTCGCCCATCACGCCCACGGTGCGCACCGGCAGCAGCACCGCGAAGGCCTGCCAGATCACGTCGTAGAGGCCGGCGTAGCGGATCTCCTCCAGATAGATGGCGTCGGCCTGGCGCAGGATGTCGAGCTTCTCCCTTGTCACCGCGCCGGGGCAGCGGATGGCGAGGCCGGGGCCGGGGAAGGGGTGGCGGCCGACGAAGCTCTCCGGCAGTCCCAGCTCGCGGCCGAGCGCGCGCACCTCGTCCTTGAACAGGTCGCGCAGGGGCTCCACCAGCTTCATGTTCATGCGCTCGGGCAGCCCGCCCACATTGTGGTGGCTCTTGATGGTCACCGAGGGGCCGCCGGCGAAGGAGACGCTCTCGATCACGTCCGGATAGAGCGTGCCCTGGGCGAGGAAGTCGGCGCCGCCGACCTTCGATGCCTCCGCGTCGAACACGTCGATGAACAGGCGGCCGATGGTCTTGCGCTTCGCCTCCGGATCCTCGACGCCGGCGAGCTCCTTCAGGAACAGCTCCGAGGCATCCACGTGGACCAGGGGGATGTTGTAGTGGCCGCGGAACAGCGAGACCACCTCGTCCGCCTCCGCCTGGCGCATCAGGCCATGGTCCACGAACACGCAGGTGAGCTGGTCGCCGATGGCCTCGTGGATGAGCACGGCGGCGACGGAGGAGTCCACCCCGCCGGACAGGCCGCAGATCACCCGGCCCTTGCCCACCTGTGCCCGGATGCGGGCGATGGCGCGCTCGCGGAAGGCGCCCATGGTCCAGGTGCCTTCGAGGCCGGCCACCTTGCGCACGAAATTGGAGATGAGGCGCGCGCCGTCGGGGGTGTGCACCACCTCGGGGTGGAACATCAGCCCGTAGAAGCGCCGTGCCTCGTCCTCGATCAGCGCGAAGGGCGCGTTGGCCGAGGTGCCCTTCACCTTGAAGCCGGGAGGCAAAGCGGTGATGCGGTCGCCGTGGCTCATCCACACCGTATGGCCTTCACCGGGCTGCCACAGGCCCTCGAAGAGGTCTGATTCCGCCTCCACCTTCAGGGTCGCGCGGCCGAACTCGCGATGGTGGCCGCTCTCCACCTGCCCGCCCAGCTGCTCCGCCATCGTCATCTGGCCGTAGCAGATGCCGAGCACGGGAATTTGCGCCTCGAACACCTCCTGCGGTGCCCGCGGGCTGTCCCCGTCCGGCACCGAGGCGGGCCCGCCGGAGAGGATGACGGCCTTCGGCTTCAACGTCCGGAAGGCCTCGGCCGCCTTCTGGAACGGCACCACCTCCGAATAGACGCCCTCCTCGCGGACGCGGCGGGCGATGAGCTGCGTCACCTGGCTGCCGAAATCGATGATGAGAACGGTGTCCTGGGAGGTGGGAGAAGACATGCGCGGGGCCTTGGCGGTCGGGACGGGCGCCCTCCTTTAGCTCAAAAGCCGCAGATGCCAAAGCCGCCACGGGGGAGGGGGCTTCATGCCCGGATGCGCGCTTGGCGCGCGGTGGCCGGCATTGCGCGTCGTCGGGGAAGGACCTAACCATGTGGCTCGCGTTCCGGTAGCGCGAATCGCGGGGGCAACCTTCTGTTGGCTAACGGTCCGGATCTCCTTTCGGCGCACGTCATGTCAGCGCACCTGCTGCGCGCGCGCGACGGCGATGTGCTGGCCATCGACGGCGCCCGCCTCGACACCCTGCGCGCCGTATTCGATGCCGTGGAGCCGGCGAGCGGGCAGTCGCGCCTGCTGTTCCTGGCGCTGCCACCGTCCCCTTCCGCCACCGAGGTGATCGAGAAGGTGATCGCCCGGCTGGCGGAGGTGGCCCTGCGGCTCTGGCCCACATGGTATCAGGATGTGGAATTTCCCCGATCCGGGACGGATACGCTGGCGCGCCTGGCGGCGACGGCCACGGCGCGGCGGGCGGCGGGCGCGGTGCCCGGCGTGCTGTCGACCTGGGCGGAGGCGGCGGCGCTTCTGGCGCTGGAGGGGCGCGCCCCGCACGTGCCCCACACCCCGGACGGAACCCAGCTGAGCCAGCTTGCCCGCCTGATCGGGCCGGACGGGCTGGTCTTGGTGGCGGAGGTCCCGCCCGTGGCGCCGGCCGGGCCGCAGGCGGCGGCGCTGGTGCATGGGCTGGAATGGATCGCGCGGCACATGCGCGGGGCGGTGGCGGCGCTGTTCCCCGAGCCGCCGGCGGATGGCTCTCCTTTTGATCGCATTCGCCATCGCCCGTACCGCCTGGCGGCGGACGGGGCCGCGCCGCAGCTGGGCGGGGCCGCCCCGGCGCTGGCGGGGCGTTCGGAGCGGGCGCGCGGGGAGGGGGCCCAAGCCGAGGTCTGGCTGCTGCCGTGGCGCGGGCGGCCGCATCCCCTGAGCGAGGTGGAGCAGCGCCTCGCCCGCCTCCTCGGGGCGGACGGGGAGCTCGGCCCGCTGTTCAGCTTTAACCAGGTGGTGGAGACGGTGCGGGGCTCGCGCCCGCGGGTCGACCTCCTGTGGGCGGAAGGGCGTCTCGTGGTGGAGCTCGACGGCTATGCCGACCACGGCACCCGCACCGCCTTCGTGCGCGACCGCCACCGCGACTACGAGCTCACCTTGAGCGGCTACACGGTGCTGCGCCTGCCCAACGAGGAGGTGGTGCAGGACTGCGGGCTGGCCTTGGAGAAGATCCGCGACCTCGTCCGGCGCCGCCGGAAGGTCCTGCCACGGGAGGGATAGGTGGCCGAGAGGAAGAAGTCGGTGGAGGAGAAGCGCGGCATCCTGCTGCTGGCCCTGCTGGCGCGGGAGGGGGGCGGCGCCTTCCAGAAGGAGCTGTCGCCGGCGCCGGACGTGCCCGTCCGCGACGCCCTGGTGAAAGACGGGCTGATCCGCAAGGATGTGCGCGCCCGCAAGATCTGGCTCGAGGTGACGGACAAGGGGTGGGACACGGCCGGCGGCCGGCTCGCGGCCCTGCTGCCCGAGGATGTCCAGGGCGCCGGCAGCGTGCTGCGGGCCTGGCTGGCGCACCTGTCCGGCTACATGGCGGCGCAGGGCCTCGCCCTGTCGGACCTGCTGGCGACGGCCGCGGTGGACGCCGCCGCAGCGGCTCCGGCTCGCCCGGATGACGGGCCGGCGGACGACCTTCCGGCGCGCATCCGCGCGGCCTATCTCGCCGTCACCGGTGGCCGCCTCAACACCCGCGCCCTGCTGAAGGACCTGCGGCCCCGCCTTGCGGAGGTTCCGGCCGCGACGCTGGACGAGGCCCTGATCCGGATGCAGCGGGAGGGCGGGGCGCGCCTCTACCGCATCGATAACCGCATCGAGATCACCGATGCGGACCGCCTCGCCGCGATCCAGATCGCCGGCGAGCCTCGCCACCTTCTCTGGATCGAACAATGAGCGACGCGACAGGGGACGCAGCCATGTCAGGCCTTGCCGCCTTCAACGGCGTCAGCTTCGACTGGACCCGCCAGCTGCGCAGCATCTGGCGGGATCCTCTGCATCACGTGCCGGCGCTGCACGGGCGGTGCATCGGCGACATCCTGACCTATTTCGACACCAAGACGGCAGAGCGCGACCCCGACCCGGAACCGCTGGGCTGCGTCGTCGTCGGGCCGGCCGGCTATGGCAAGACGCACCTGATCGGCCGGTTGCGGCAGGGGGTCTGGGAGCGGGACGGCTGGTTCGTCCTCCTCGACCTCGTGGGCGTGAAGGATTTCTGGTCGTCCGTCGCGCTGGGCTTCGTGAACTCCCTGCAGGTCCACCGCGCCGAGGGCATGACGCAATACGACCTGCTGATCCTCAAGCTCGCGGAGCTGCTCGGCATCTCCGATCAGGCCAGCGCCATCGCGACGCGGCCGACGGACGATCCGCGCAGCCTCATGAACGACATGGCGGCGCTGTTCCGCAACGCCCTCGCCCGCTACGATCGACAGGGCACGCTTCAGCACCGGGATGTGCTCACGGCGCTCATCTTCCTCACCTCCGACGATCTCGACCAGCAGAGCATCGCCCATGCCTGGCTCCAGGGGATGATGCCGGCGGCGCAGGACCTGGGGCAGTTCGGCTTCATGGGCGGCAATGCACCCATCACCGTGGTGAAGGGGTTGTGTTGGCTCATGAGCCTCGTCGGCCCGACCCTGATCGCGGTGGACCAGATCGACGCCATCGTCACCGCGGGCAATGCGCGTTCCCGCGCGGCGGAGACGCTGACGGATGCGGAACAGGCGGAAGCCCGCTCCATCGTCGAGGCCCTGGCGCAGGGCCTCATGGACCTGCACGAGGTGAAGCGCCGGGCGGTGACCGTGCTGTCCTGCCTGGAGGCGACCTGGAAGGTGGTGCAGGAGACGGCGAGCGTGCCGGTGGACGCCCGTTTCCGGGCGCCGGTGGCCCTCGAAGCCCTTCCCGACGAAGCGCGCGCCGCCGTGCTGGTGGAGGCACGCCTCGCCGCCACCTATTCCGCCGCCAGCTTCACCCCGCCTTATCCCACATGGCCGTTTCGCCGGGAGGCTTTCGCCGCCGCGGCCGGGCTTTCGCCGCGCGAGTTGCTGAAGTCGTGCGAGAGCCATCGCCTCGCCTGCGTCGCACGGGGGCAGGTGTTCGAGCTGGTGCGGTTCGATGACGGACCCCAGCCGGTCCGGCCTCCGGCTGCCGTCGCGGGCCTCGATGCGCGATATGCCGAGGCGCTGTCCACGGCGGATATCGCCGGCCTGCTTGATCCGGACCGCGAGGACGACCTGCGCGCGGTGTTCGCCCACGCGCTCCAGCTGTTCGAGCGCCAGCTCGATCTGCCGGACGACGTGGACAGCGCGGTGCAGCTCGATCCGGACCAGAAGCGGCCCTCGCTCCACGGGCGCCTCAGCTTCACTTTCCACGCCGAAGGGGAGCGGGAGCAGCATTATTGCTTCCGCCTGCTCGGGCATGCCAACCACCTGGCCTTCCAGTCGCGCATCAAGGCGGCCATGACCGCCTCCGGCATCGGCACGAGGCTCGGCGGGCGCCATCTCATCCTGCTGCGCGCCTCGGAGCCGCCGAAGGGGCCCAAGTCGCACCAGCTCGCGGCGGAGTTCCTGAAGGCCGGCGGGCGCTTCATCGCCCCCGCCGACGCGGACCTGCGCGCCTTCGTGGCGCTGCGGGCGCTCGCCGGCGCGCCGGATTTCGCCGCCTGGCTGCGGCAGCGCAAGCCCCTGTTCGATGCGCCCCTGTTCGTGGCCGCCGGCCTGTGCCCGCCACCCTTCCTCGCCGCCACCACGCCCGATCCGCAGCCCCCCGCGCCGTCCCCGGCCGTGCCGGGTGCTCCGGTTTCACCGCCGGACGGCGGGCCGCCTGCGCCCCCGTCGCCCGAGCCCCTGCGGACCGCGTCGCCCGCCGGTGCGGTCCCGGACATCGTCGTCGGCCATCGCGCGGGGCCGGCCGGCGCCGGGGACCCGGTGGGGCTGGCGCCGTCGCTGCTGCCCCGGCACGTGGCGGTGTTCGCCGGCTCGGGCTCGGGCAAGACCGTGCTGCTGCGGCGGCTGGTGGAGGAGGCGGCACTTCGGGGGATGCCGGCCATCGTGCTCGACATCAACAACGACCTCGCCCGCCTCGGCGATCCCTGGCCCGCGCCCCCCGAGGGCTTCACGGCGGAGGACGCGCGGAAGGCGGCGCGCTACCGGGCGGCGGTGGAGGTGGTGGTGTGGACCCCCGGTATCGCCAGCGGCAATCCGCTCTCTCTCGACCTCCTGCCGGATTTTTCCGCCATCGGCGACGGCCGCGACCCGGAAAGCGAGGACGAGCGCGCGCAGGCGGTGGACATGGCCCGCGCCACCCTCGACCCCTATGTGGCGGGCGGCGGGCAGAAGGCCAACGAGCGGCGCGGCGTGCTGGCCGATGCCCTGCGCCTGTTCGCCCGCCGCGGCGGCGGCACCCTGCGCCAACTCGTCGACCTCCTCGCCGAGCTGCCGGAGGGCGCGAGCGAGATCGGCAATGCCGGCAAGTTGGCGGAGGCCATGGCCAACCAGCTGCGCGCCGCCATCGCCACCAATCCGCTGCTGCGCTCCGGCGGGCCGGGGCTTGACCCGCAGCTTCTGTTCCACGGGCCGGACCCGGAGCGCACGCGCATTTCCGTCCTCAACCTGTCGGGCCTCGCCTCGGAGGATGCGCGCGAGGCCTTCGTGAACCAGCTGCAGATGACCCTGTTCACCTGGCTGAAGCAGCATCCGAGCCCCACCGGGCGGCTCTACGTGCTGGACGAGGCGCAGAATTTCGCCCCGTCCCAGGCCATGACCGCCTGCAAGGCGTCGACCCGCGCCCTGGCGGCGCAGGCGCGCAAGTACGGGCTCGGCATGGTGTTCGCCACCCAGCTGCCGCGCGGCATCGACAACGGCATCGTCTCCAACTGCACCACCCACCTCTACGGCCGCATGAGCGCGCCGGCGACCATCCAGGCGACGCGTGAACTGATGGCCGCCAAGGGCGGGGACGCCGACGACCTCGCCCGGCTGGGGCGGGGGGTGTTCTATTTCTCCACCGAGGGGCTGGCGCGCCCGGTGAAGATCCGCACGCCGCTCTGCCTCAGCCACCATCCGGCGAACCCGCCCACGGCGGAGGATGTGGTGGCCAGGGCCCGCGCGTCCCGCCGCCCGCCGGCCTGAACGCCCGCGGGTGGTTCATCCGCGCGCGGCGGGCGCGGCGATCGCGGCGATGAGGCGATCGAGCAGGGGGCGCGCGACACGGCGTGCCGCCAGCACCCCGATGAGCGCGCCCAGGGTGCTCGCGGCCCAGTTCTCGACCAGGGAGGTGCGGCCGGGAATGGCGAGCTGCACCACCTCGAACACCGCCGAGGCGAGGGAGAAGGGCAGCACCAGCCACAGCAGGGGCACGGCGCGGAAGGCGAGGGCGGTGACGGTGGCCGCGCCGAGATAGGCCGCCACATGCTCCAGGTTGCCCGAATAGCCGGTGTGCGGCCGCTCCGACCCCGGCAGCAGGGACAGGATGGCGATCACCATCCACAGCGCCACGGCGAGCACCGTCCAGATCCGGGTTTCATGGCGCAGGAGCAGGTGCAGCATCGGTTTCCTCCGGCATGCCGCGGCGCGGCGCATCCCCCTCATGATGGTTTTCCCGGCCGAAGGAAATCCCCCCGCGTGCGTGTTCGCGTGCGTGCCCCTGGCCGTGCAGGCGGTTCCGGCTCCATGACGGATGGGCCTCTGCCCAGATCCCTGTCCCAGATCCCCGCCCATGTCCCCCGCCCATGTCCCCCACCTATGTCCGCGAGGCGAGCAGCGGGACGACTGCCCGGAATTTGGACGGCGTTGCCTCGCCTTTGCGCTCGACGGCCCGGCGTGGGGCCTCTAAGCGATATATCAGATCAGATATCTATGCATGGGGATCTTCGCCGGCGGCGCGCATCGCCGGCGGGGCGGGCAGGGAGGCGGCGCGATGGCGCTCGGTGAACGTGACAGGCTGCTGATCGCCGGCATTCCCAGCCGCAAGGATGTGGTGCTCGGCGTGCTGCGGGATGCCATCGTCGAGGGGCGGCTCGCGCCCGGCGCGCGCCTGGAGCCGGACCGCATCGCGCTGGAGCTCGGCTGCAGCCGCATGCCGGTGCGCGAGGCGCTGAAGGGGCTGGAGGCGGAAGGCCTCGTCACCTGCTACCCGTTCCGCGGCACCGAGGTCTCGCAGCTGCGCGCGGACGAGGTGGAAGAGCTGTTCGCCATGCGCATCGCGCTGGAAGGCCTGGCCCTGACCCGCGCCGTGCCGGGCCTCACCGGCGACGAGCTGGGCAAGATGCGCGAGCTGCTCCTCGCCATGGACGATCCGGCCCAGCGCGAGGGCTGGCGGGCGCTGAACCAGAAGTTCCACTCCATCCTCAACGGCGCCTGCGGCTGGCCGCGCCTCATCGAGCAGATCGACGTGCTGCGCCGGAACGTGGAGCGCTACGTGCGCATCTGGGTGGACATCGGCGGCACCGAGGTGCCCCAGCGCCAGCACTGGGCCCTCTACGAGGCCTGCCGCGCGCGCGACGTGGCGCGGGCGCAGGCGGTGCTGGAGGAGCATTTCCGCTCCACCGCCGAGCTGGTGGCGCAGGTCGCGGCGGCGCGGGCGGCCGCGCCGGGTGCGGCCTGAGCGACGTCGGACATGGTGGCCCCTGCGCATCCTCCCGGAGCGGGAGCGCAATCGTCGGTTTCCCGAACGGGATTTTCGCCCGGCCCGTCGCCCGCGGCGGGGCAATGAGGACGTCATGACCCTGCATATCGACATCCACAGCCACGTCATCCCGCCCGCCATGGTGGAGGCCATCGCCGCCGACCCGGAGGGCTTCGCCGCACGGGTCGAGGGCGGCGGCGACAACCGCCGCATGCGCCACGACCAGGGCTATGTCTATCCGCTCTTCGCCGAGTTCACCGACGTGAAGGCCAAGCTCGCCGCCATGGACCGCAAGGGGCTCGACCTCTCGGTGGTCTCGCCCGCCCCGCCCATGTTCTACTACTGGGCCGAGATGGACCTGGCGGCGCGCGCCGCGCGCCTGGTGAACGACGGCATCGCCGACATGGTGGGGCAGGCGCCGGACCGCCTGCGCGGCATGGCGAGCGTGCCGCTGCAATATCCCGAGCTGGCCATGGCGGAGCTGGAGCGGGTGGTGGCCACCCACGGCTTCAAGGCGGTGGAGATCGGCACCACCATCGAGGGCGTCCAGCTCGCCGACCCGCGCTTCCGCCCGTTCCTGAGGAAAGCGAGGGACCTGGGCGTTCTGGTCTTCATCCATCCCTATTACGTGGGTTCAAAGGCCGGGCTGGAGAATTACTACCTCACCAACCTCGCCGGAAACCCGTTCGACACCACCGTGTCGCTGGCCAACCTCATCTTCTCCGGCGCGCTGGAGGAGCTGGATGGCCTGAAGCTGCTCGCCGCCCATGGCGGGGGCTACCTGCCCTACCAGATCGGCCGCCTCGTCCACGGCCACAAGGTGCGACAGGAGCCGCGGGTGAACACCACCGCGTCCCCGAAGGATCTCATGAAGCAGATCTACTTCGACACCATCGTGTTCGATCCGCAGGCCCTGCGCCACCTGATCGACGTGGTGGGGGCGCCGCATGTGTGCCTCGGCACGGACGCGCCCTTCGACATGGGCGACGAGACGCCGCTTGAAAGCCTCGACCAGGTGCCGGGACTGACCGCGCAGGAGCGCGCGGCGATCACCGCCGGCACGGCGCAGGCCCTCCTCGGCGAGCCCGCGTGAGGAGGGACCCGGCCTCAGCGCCCGCGGCGCGGGGCCGGGCGGCCGGACAGGGCGCGCACGAGGCTGGTCTTCACGCTGGTGACGTGCTCGCGCATGAGCATCTCGGCGCGATACGCGTCGCAGAGCAGGATGGCGTCGTAGATGCGGTGGTGGTCGTCGTGCCGCCGCCGCACGTCCTGATACTCGAACGAGACCACGTTGCGATGGGACGACTGGGGCACGGAGTGACACAGGCGGATCATGTCGCCGAGCATGCGGCTGCGCGCGGCGTTGTGGATGGTGTCGTGGAAGGTGAAGTTCACCGCGCTGTAGGCGATGCGCTCCTCCTCGCCCAGAACCTCCTGCTCGAGCAGCCGGTCGCCCTCGTCGAGCACACGCTCCAGCGTGGTGCGCTCCTCGTCGGTCAGCCCGCGCTCGGCGGCGAAGCGGGCCGCCAGCGATTCCAGCATGGCGCGGATCTCGTAGGCGTCGACGATCTCGGAGGTCTTGAAGCGGCGCACCGCGTAGCCGCGGTTCGGCGCGTATTCGAGCAGACCCTCGCTGGCGAGCATCTGCAAGGCGGAGCGGATGGGGGTGCGCGACACGCCGAGATGCGCGCTCAGGCGCACCTCGTGCAGGCGGGCGCCCGGCTCCAGCTCGCCGGCGAGGATCTGGGCCCGGATCCGGTCCGTCACCGAGAGGGAGCGCGTCGGCGGCGCGGGCACCGGGTCGCTGGGGTCGAGGCTCGTGTCGGTCATTCTGGCCCGTGAAGCTGTTTGGCACAGATAAGCCCCGGCGGCGTTGCATCGCAAGCATACAATGTGCGGATGCGAGCGAAGTCGCGGGGGGTACCGGTCATCCAAGCTTTTCGGTGTTAAAAATCAGCTCCTTGCCCAAAAGCCGGGCATGCGCGGGCACAATTTGATGCAGAAAATGTATACATCTTTTCTTGACGGCGGGCAGATTGTATCCAATTCTGCGGCTCGCACGACGTCGTGGATGCGGCGGCAGCGGGAGGTGCGGAGCGTGGCGAAAGTCATCGGTGGCGTGGACACCATGGACGGGCCCGAGCCGCATGCCGCGCGCCTCGCCTGCGCTCGCGCCTCGGCCGCAGCGGCGGCGCGCCGCGCCATATGGGGCGGGGCGGCATGATCACGCGGGCCGGCCCCTCGCCCGCCAAGGCGGCCATCCGGGCGCGACGTCCTGTCGTCGCGGTCAATGCCGGCGGCGTGGCCCTGCCCGCCGTGGATGCCCTCGCGGCGGCCGGCGCGGACTGCCTGTTCATCGATTGCGAGCGCACCGCCGTCTCGGTGGAGAGCGTGCCGCAGCTCGCCCGCGCGGCGCAGGCCGGCGGCATGAGCGCCGTGGTGCGCGTGCCCACCCGCGAGCCGGCCTTCATCACCCGCTATCTCGACTGCCGGGTGGACGGCATCGTCCTGCCGCAGGTGGAGGATGCGCGTGCCTGCGCCGACCTCGTCGCCACCGCCCGCGCCGCCACCAGGGGGCGGGAAGGCGACCTGCTGCTCATCGCCCAGGTGGAGACGGTGGCCGGCCATGCCCGGCTGGAGGAGATCGCCGCGGCGCCGGGCATCGACCTCGTCCTGGTCGGCCCCAACGACCTCGCCCATTCCATGGGCTTCCTCGGCGATACGTCGCGGCCCGAGCTGGTCGCCGCCGTGGACGACATCATCACCCGCCTCGGCGCCCTCGGCCGGCCGTTCGGCCTGCCGGTCACGCCCGCCACCGTCGCCGGCCTCACCCGGCGCGGCGCCCTGTTTCTGTACACCACCCTGGACGCGCTGCTGAGGCCCGGGCTTGCCGGCCTGAAGGCGGGCGCCGGGATCTCCCACGGAGACCACGCATGAGCATGCTGCCCCGCGACCGCGCGCCCTATTCGGCCATCGTCGACCGCCCGCCGCTGAAGCTGCCCGGCGGCGCGCGGGTGGTGCTGTGGACCATCGTGAACCTCGAGGTGTGGGACATCTCCCGCCCCATGGCGCGGCAGGTGCTCTCCCCGCCCACCGGCCAGACCCTGCTGCCCGACGTGCCCAACTGGAGCTGGCACGAATACGGGATGCGGGTGGGCGTGTGGCGCTTCTTCAAGCTGTTCGAGCAGCTCGGCATCCGCCCGACCCTGTCCATCAACGCGCGGGTCTGCGAGGATTACGAGCGGGTGGCGGCGCAGGCGCGCGATGCCGGCTGGGAATTCATGGGCCATGTCTACGAGCAGGGGCCGATCCACAAGCTGGACGACCAGCGCGCCGTCATCCACCGCTCCCTGGACATCCTGGAGCGCTTCACCGGCAAGCGGCCCAAGGGCTGGCTCGGCCCGGGCCTGACCCAGACGCTGGAGACGCCGGACCTGCTGGCGGAAGCCGGGGTGAAATATATCGGCGACTGGGTGTGGGACGACGAGCCCAGCGAGATCGCCACCGCCCACGGCCCGCTCGTCACCATGCCCTACACGGTCGAGCACAACGACATCCCCATGATGGCGATCGCCAACCACGAATCGCCCTACTGGCTGCAGCGCTTCAAGGACGCCATCGACCGGCTGCACGCCGAGGGCGCCGACCGCGCCAAGGTGCTGGCGGTGGCCATCCATCCCTATCTGTCCGGCCAGCCGCACCGCATCCGCTACCTCGAGGAGATCTACGCCTATGCGGCGAGCCTCGGCGACGTGGTGTTCTGGAACGGCGAGGAGCTGCTCGACTGGTACCAGGCGGAAAAGCCGAAGGCGTGAGGCGCACCATGGAGCTCCGATCCGCAGCCGCTCCTGCCGGCTTCGTCCTGCCGCCGCCGGCGCCGGTGGACCTGCCGGTGAAGGGACGCGCCGAGCGCTTCCCGGTGCGGCGCATCTATTGCGTCGGCCGCAACTATCTCGCCCATATCCGCGAGATGAAGGAGGCGGAGGACGAGCGCGACCCGCCCTTCTTCTTCCAGAAGCCGCGCGACGCCATCGTGCCGGACGGCGCCGAGATCGCCTATCCGCCGGATACGGACGACTACCAGTTCGAGGTGGAGCTGGCGGTGGCCATCGGCGGCCGGGCGAAGGACATTTCCGTCGGCGAAGCGGACGGCGTGATCTTCGGCTATGCGGTGTGCCTCGACATGACCCGCCGCGACCGCCAGCGCGACTGCCGCGACAAGCGCCTGCCGTGGGAAGCGGGCAAGGCGTTCGACCAGTCCGCGCCCTGTGGTCCCATCATCGCGAAGGGGGCGGGGGGCGACCCTTCCCGCGGCGCCATCACGCTTGCCGTCAACGGGGTGGAGCGCCAGCGCGGCGACCTCTCGCAGATGATCTGGAGCGTGCCGGAGATCGTCGCCAACCTGTCGCGCTCCTACGTGCTGGAGCCCGGCGACCTGATCATGACCGGCACCCCGGCGGGCGTCGGCCCCGTCGGCCCCGGCGACGTGATCGTCGGCGCCATCGACGGCTTCGGATCCCTCACCCTTTCCATCGCGCCCCGCGAGGCCTGAGCCATGCTGCCCACCGAACGCATCAGCTATTCCGCCATAACCCAGCGCCCGCGCCTCACCCTGCCCGGCGGCAAGAGGATGGCGGTGTGGGTGATCGTGAACGTGGAGGAATGGAACCCGCGCGAGACCATGCCGCGCACCGTGCTGACCCCGCCGGCCGGCGGCTCGCCGAGCCCGGACATCCCCAACTGGGCCTGGCACGAATACGGCAACCGCGTCGGCTTCTGGCGGCTGCTGGAGGTGTTCGACAAGCATCGGCTGCCGGCGGCGCTGGCCATCAACGGCACCGCCATCGCCAGCTACGGCCCCATCGCCGAGGCGGCGCGGGCGCGCGGCTGGGAGTTCATGGGCCACGGCTACACCCAGAAGAACATGCAGAAGGTGGAGAACGAGCGCGACGACATCCGCCGCACCACCGAGGCCATCCGCGCCGTTACCGGCAAGCCGCCGCGCGGCTGGCTGGGGCCGGGCCTCACCGAGACCTGGGACACCCCCGACATCCTGGTGGAGGAAGGCTACCACTATGTCTGCGACTGGGTGCTCGACGACCAGCCGGTGGAGCTGAAGACCCGCACCACGCCCATCGTCAACATTCCCTATACCCAGGAATGCAACGACGTGGCGATGATGCTGATCCAGCACCACAAGGCGGGCGAGTATTACGAGCGGGCGCTTGACCAGTTCGAGCAGCTCTACCAGGATGCCCGCGACAGCGCGCGGGTGATGGCGCTGGTGGTCCACCCCTACATCATGGGCGCGCCGCACCGGGCCAAGTATTTCCGCAAGATCATCGACCACATCGCCGGTTTTTCCGACGTGGCGTTCATGACCGGCGAGGAGATCCTCGACTGGTACCTCGCCGCCAAAGCGGACGAAGAGGCGAAGGCCGGGGCGCCGGCATGAGCGGGCTCAACGCCTTCCAGCTTCTCAACGGCCTCACCTTCGCGGCGCTGCTGTTCATCGTCGCGTCGGGCTTCACGCTGATCTTCGGCCTGCTGCGCATCGTCAACCTCGCCCACGGCGCGCTCTACCTCACCGGCGGCTATGCCGGCTACGCGCTGGCCAGCCTGACCGGCAGTTTCCTCCTCGGCGTGCTCGGGGCCATGGCGGCGGTGGCCGTCATCGGCTTCGTGCTGGACCAGGGCCTCTTGCGCTTCGTGCGCGGCCATGAGCTGAGGCAGGTGCTGCTGACGCTGGGCGTCGCCTTCCTGCTCAACGACCTGACCCTCGTCATCTTCGGCGGCGACACCTACACCATGCCGACGCCGGAGCCGCTGAAGGGCGCGGTGCGCTTCGCCGGCCTGTTCTATCCCAAGTACCGGCTGTTCGTTCTGGCGCTGGGCGTCGTGGTGTTCATCGCCCTCTGGCTGCTCATCAACAAGACGCGCCTCGGCGCGCTGATCCGCGCCGGGGTGGACGATGCCGAGACCATCGCCGCCATGGGCATCAACATCCGTCGCATCTTCCTGCTCACCTTCCTGCTGGGCGCGGCGCTGGCCGGCCTCGGCGGCGCGGTGGGGGGAGCGTTCCTGACCCTCTATCCGAGCGCGGACGCGGAGATCCTCGTCTTCTCCCTGGCGGTGGTCATCATCGGCGGGCGCGGCAGCCTCGTGGGCGCGGCGGTGGGGGCGCTCATCGTCGGCCTGCTCAACACGGTGGGGCAGGTGATGTTCCCGGAATTCGCCTATTTCGTCATCTTCGGACCCATGGCGGCGATCCTCGCCTTCCGGCCCCTCGGCCTGTTCGGAAAGGCCGCCTGATGCCCCATCCCGTCGCCCCGGCTCCCGTTCCGGCGCCCGCTTCCCGGCTCGGCCTTGCCGCCGTCGCCTGCGGCGCGCTCGCCTTCGCCCTGTTGCCCCTGGTCGTGCCGATCTACCAGGTGAGCATCCTCACCGAGATCCTCATCTTCGCTGTGCTGGCCATGGCGGTGGACGTGCTCGCCGGCTATACCGGGCGCACGCCCTTGTGCCACGGCGCCATCTTCGGGGTGGCCACCTACGTGGTCATCTACTGGAGCCAGCACGGCGGCGGGCCGCTCACGGGCATCGCGCTCGGCGTCGCCGCGGCGACCGGTGTCGCGGCGATCTTCGGCCTCCTCGCCATCCGCACCTCCGGCGTCTACTTCCTGCTGCTGACGCTGGCGCTGGGCATGATCGTGTGGGGCGTGTGCCTGCGCTGGACCTCGGTGACCGGGGGCGAGAACGGCCTGCGCGGCGCCGCGCGGCCGGAGGTCCTTTCCGGCCACATGGCCTTCTACTATGCCGTGTTCGCCGCCGTGGCGGTGATCACCTTCCTCATGTGGCGCTTCGTGCGCTCGCCCTTCGGCATGACGCTGCGCGGCATCCGCGACAGCGAGAGCCGCATGCGGGCGCTGGGCTACAACGTGTCGCTGCATCTCTTCCTCGCCTTCACCATCTCCGGCTTCTTCGCCGGGCTGGCGGGGGCGATCTACGCGGTGTTCAACGATTTCGTCAGCCCCTCCACCGTGGCCCTCTCCCAGTCGGTGGAGGGCCTGTTGATGGCCATCACCGGCGGCATCGGCACCCTGTTCGGCGCCTTCATCGGCGCCGCCGCCATCATCGGGCTGGAAAACCTCGTTAGTCTCTACACCGAGCGCTGGCAGAGCGTGCTGGGGCTGATGTTCATCATCACCATGATTTTCGCCCCGGAAGGGGTGCTGGGGCGTGTGCGCGACCTTCTCGGCCGCCGCGCCCGCTGACACACCGACAAGAAGCCGAACGGCCAACCAGAAGGATGGGACCTATGGATCGCAGGACGTTTCTGAAGACCGGCGCCGCCTTCGCTGCCGCCGCCCCCATCGCCGCGCCGTACGTGGCCCGCGCCCAGAGCGGGCCGGTGCGCATCGGCCTCCTCGCCCCGCTCACCGGCGTGGTCGCCGCCGGCGGACGCGAGATGGTGGACGGTTTCAACATGTATTTCGAGGAGCACGGCGGCGAGATCGCCGGGCGCAAGGTGGAGGTGATCGTCGAGGACGACGCCGCCAACCCCGACACCGCCCTGCAGAAGGCGCGCCGGCTGGTGGAGCAGGCCAACGTCTCCATGCTGTTCGGCGACCTGCTGGCCAACACCGGCCTTGCGGTGGCCAATTACGTGAAGGGCAACGGCATGCCCTATTTCATCCCCATCATCGCCGCCGACGACCTGACCCAGCGCGCCCGCATCAAGAACGTGGTGCGCGTCGCCGGCTACACCGCCAGCCAGTTCCCCCGCCCGCTCGCCGACTGGGCGCTGAAGCAGGGCTGGCGCAAGGTGGCGACGGTGAGCCAGGACTACACCTTCGGCCACGAGCAGTGCGGCGGCTTCTGCCAGACCTTCACCGAGGGCGGCGGCAAGGTGCTGGGCCAGTTCTGGCACCCGCTCAACACCTCCGACTTCAGCCCCTATCTGGGTCAGTTGGCGAACCTCGGCGTCGATGCCGTCTTCGCCATGGAGACCGGCGCCGACGCCACCCGCCTGATGCAGCAATACGCCTCCTTCGGCCTGAAGGGGCAGATCCCGCTCATCGGCGCCATGAACATGACCGACCAGTCGGTGATCCGCACCATGGGCGACGAGGTGGACGGCGTGATCGTCGCCGCCCATTTCGCCGAGGGCTCGCCCGACCCGGTCACCAAGGACTTCGTCGCCCGCTACCAGAAGAAGTTCCAGAAGCTGCCGTCGCTCTACGGCTTCTCCATGTATTCGGGCGCCATGTGGGTGGACGAGGCGCTGAAGACCGTGAAGGGCAACGTGGAGGACCGCGACGTCTTCCTCGGCGCGGTGATGAAGACGGACCTCACCGGCTCGCCGCTGGGCAAGGTGGTGAAGCTCGACGACTACGGCAACCCCATCTACGACGTGGCCATCCGCAAGGTGGTGAAGGGGCCGCAGGGCAAGTACTGGAACATGCCCATCGCGCAGTATCCGAACGTCTCCCAGTTCTGGACGTACGATCCGGCCACCTACATGAAGCAGCCGCCGTATTCGCGCGACTTCCAGGGCATCAAGAAGTCCTGATCCGCCCTCGGGGTCGGCCGCGCGCCGGCCCCTCTTCCCCGCGTCCGGCCCCGCGAAGGTCTCCCATCCCGTGAGCGATTTCCTCCATCTCGAGCGCATCACCGTCCAGTTCGCCGCTTTGCGCGCCGTGGACGAGGTGACCATCCGCGTGCCGCGCGGCGAGCGGCGGGCGATCATCGGCCCGAACGGGGCGGGCAAGACCACGCTGTTCAACGCCATCACCGGCGTGGTGCGCCCCACCGCCGGCCGCGTGCTGTTCGACGGGCGGGACCTGACGCGGGCGCCCGTCCACGTGCGCGCCGAGCGCGGCATGAGCCGCACCTTCCAGATCACCAACCTCTTCCCCAACCTCACCGTGGCCGAGAACATGCAGCTCGCGCTGCGCGGGCTCTCGGCGCGCAAGTTCTCGCTTCTCGGCCCGGCGGCCCTCACCCCCGAGGAGGAGGAGCGGGCGCGGGCGGCGCTTGCCATCTCGCGCCTGCATGCCCGGCATGGCACGCTGGTCAAGGCGCTCTCCTATGGCGAGCAGCGCCAGCTGGAGCTGGCCATGGCGCTGGTGGCGCAGCCCAAGCTGCTGCTGCTGGACGAGCCCGCCGCCGGCCTCTCCCCGGCCGAGCGGGTCATCGTCTCCGACATCATCCGCGCCTTGCCGCGCGACCTCACCCTCGTGCTCATCGAGCACGACATGGACCTGGTGCTGACCCTGGTGGACTACGTGACCTGCCTCAACAACGGCAAGATGCTGGTGGAGGCCCCGCCCGACCAGATCCGCACCAACAGCCTGGTCCAGGACGTGTATCTGGGAAAGGCGCGGCACCATGCTTGAGGTGGAAGGCCTGCACAGTTTCTACGGCGAGGCCCACGTGCTCAACGGCGTCACCCTCCATGTGGCCAAGGGCGAGGTGGTGGCGCTGCTGGGGCGCAACGGCATGGGCAAGACCACCCTCATCCGCTCGGTCATGGGCCTTGCTCCGCCGCGGGTGAGGGAGGGGCGCGTGCGCTGGCAGGGCGAGGATCTGTCCGGCCTCGCCGCCTTCGAGATCGCCCGGCGCGGCCTCGGCTACGTCCCGCAGGGCCGGCGCCTGTTCCCCTCGCTCACCGTCACCGAGCATCTCACCGTGCTGAAGCCGGCGAGCGTTTCCACCGGCTGGACGGTGGCCAAGGCGTTCGAGTTCTTCCCCCGCCTCGCCGAGCGGCGGCAGCATCGCGGCAACCAGCTTTCCGGCGGCGAGCGGCAGATGCTGGCGGTGGCCCGCGCCCTGATGACCGATCCGGCGCTGGTCCTCATGGACGAGCCGTCCGAGGGCCTCGCGCCGGTGATGGTGCAGCACCTGGAAGGCATCATCGCGCAGCTGCGGGAGGCCGGCCTCGGCATTCTCCTGGTGGAGCAGAATCTCTACAGTGCCCTCGCGGTGGCCGATCGCGCCTATGTGCTGGAAACGGGCCGCGTGGTCCACGAGGCGCGCGCGGCGGACATCGCCGAGGATCCCGCCACCCTGACGCGCTATCTGGGCGTCCACTGAAGAGTGCTCCATGTCCGAGACCGATTTTGCCGGCCGCATAAAGGCCGACAACGCCATCGCCCTGGCCGCCGCCGAGGCGGCCGCGCTGGAGAGGCTGGTGGGTGACCTGAACGCGCGGGTCGCGGAAGGCGCGCTGGCGCGCCTCACCCTCGATGCCGCGCCATGGAGCTTTTCCACCTTCTGCGCCGAGACAGCGGAGACGGTGAAGTGAGCGGGCTGTTCACCCTCGGCCTCGTGGAGATGGCGGATGCCGTCGCCGACGGCTCGGTCACCGCGCTCGCCCTCACCGAGGTGGCGCTGAAGCGGCTGGAGACGCTCGGCCCGCGCTACAACGCCATCATGGCGCTCGACGGCGGCACGGCGCTGGAAGCCGCCCGCGGCGTGGACCGGGCGCGGGCGGCGGGCCAGCCCCTGGGCCCGCTGGCCGGCGTGCCGCTGGCGCACAAGGACCTGTTCTATCGCGCCGGCCGCGTGTGCACCGGCGGCTCCATCATCCGCAAGGACTTCGTGCCGGACGTGACGGCGACCGCGCTGGAGCGGTTCGATCGTGCCGGGGCGCTCGACCTCGGCACGCTGCACCTCGCCGAGTTCGCCCTCTCGCCCACCGGCTTCAACGCCCATTACGGCCATGGGCTGAGCCCCTGGAACACCGCCTATGGCGCGGGCGGCTCCTCCTCCGGCTCGGGGGCGAGCGTGGCGGCCCGGCTGGTGCCGGCGGCGCTCGGATCGGACACCGGCGGCTCCATCCGCCATCCCTCCGCCATGAGCGGCGTGGTGGGGCTGAAGCCCACCCATGGCCTGGTGCCCGCCTTCGGCGCCATGCCCATGGCGCCCAGCCTCGACACCCTCGGCCCGCTCACCCGCACCGTGCGCGACGCGGCACGGATCATGTCCGTCATCGCCGGCCCGGACCCGCGCGACGCGGCGAGCCTGCCGGCGCCGCGGCTGGACTTCGAGGGCGGCCTCACCGGCGACCTCAAGGGCCGCACCATTGCCGTGCCGGGCGGCTACTACCGCGAGGCGACGACCCCCGAGATCCAGGCGCTGATGGACGCCGCGGTCGCCGTTCTGAAGGAGGCGGGCGCGCGCATCGTCGAGACGGGGACGCCGGACATGGCCCTCGTCAATGCGCTCATGCAGGTGATGATGACGGTGGAGGCGGCGACGCTCCATCGGCGCTGGCTTTCCGAGCGGCCGCAGGATTACGGGGCGCAGGTGCGCGCGCGCATTTTGCCCGGCTTCGGCCTGCCCGCCACCCGCTATGCCGAGGCGCTGATGCTGCGTGCCGGCATCACCCGCGAATGGCTCGCCGCCGCCATGGGCGATGCGGACATGGCGCTGATCCCCACCTTGGGCATCCCCGTGCCCACCATCGCCGAGACCACCCAGGGCACGCCGGAGGAGATCGGCGCCGCTCTGGGCCGCGTGACCGCCTGCACGCGGGGCATCAACTATCTCGGCCTGCCGAGCCTGTCGGTGCCGTGCGGCTTCACCGCCAACGCCATGCCCGCCGCCTTCCAGCTGGTGGGCCGGCCCTATGCCGAGCCGGCGCTGCTTCAGGCCGGAGACGCCTACCAGCGCCGCACGGATTTCCACGCCCGCCTGCCGCCGGGCTGCGGGCCGGTGGATTGAGGGATTGTCTGGACCAGCGCCCGGTGGTCCCCTCATGCCGTCATGCTTGGCCTTGCGCCGGGCATCCGCGCCGTGCCGCTTGCTCCGCTTCGAAGGCCTTTCCCGGCCGAGCCGCGTGGATGGCCGGGACAAGCCCGGCCATGACGGGGAGAGGGCGGGGTCGAGCCCGGCCAGGACCTTCGACTACCGCGCTCAGAAGTTCGGGTTCTCCGGCCGCTCCAGCCCCAGCAGGTCGCGCAGGGTCGTGCCCTCGTATTCCGTGCGGAACAGGCCGCGCTCCTGCAGGATCGGGATGACGAGGTCGACGAAATCGTCGAAGGCGCCGGGGAAGTAGGGCGGCATCACGTTGAAGCCGTCGGCGGCGCCGCTCTCGAACCAGAGCTGGAGCGTGTCCGCCACCTCCTCCGCCGAGCCCACCAGCACCCAGTGGCCGCGGGCGGCCGCCACCATGTTGTAGACGTCGCGCAGGGTGCCGCCCTCGCGCCGGGCCTTGGCCAGCATGACGCCGGTGAACGACTTGTAGGTGTCGGCCTCCGGCAGGTCCGGGATGGGGCCGTCGAGGTCGTAGGCGCTCATGTCCGTGCCGAAGCGCTCGGAGAGCATGCCAAGGGCATTTTTCGTATCCACGAAGCGCATGAGGTCGGCGAGCTTCTCGCGGGCCTCCTTCGCCGTGCGGCCCACCACCGGCATCACGCCGGGCAGCACGCACACGTCTTCCGGGCGTCGGCCCAAAGCGGGCAGGCGGTCCTTGAGCGCCTTGTAGCCGGCCTGCGCCTCACCCATGTCCTGCACCACGGCGAACACGATGTCCGCCGTGCGCGCGGCGAGCTGCTGGCCCGGCTCGGAGCCGCCGGCCTGGGAGATGATCGGGTGGCCCTGCGGGCTGCGGCCGATGTTGAGCGGCCCCTTCACCTTGAAGAACGGCCCGTCATGGTCGAGCGGCTTCACCTTGGCGGGGTCGATATAAAGGCCGGTCTCCCGGTCGGCGACGATGGCGTCGTCGGCCCAGCAGTCCCACAGGCCCTTCACCACGTCGAGGAATTCGCCGGCGATCTCGTAGCGCCGCGCATGGTCGGGATGCCGCGTGCCGAAATTCGCCGCCGCGGCGGGGGCGGCGGTGGTCACCGCGTTCCAGGCGGCGCGCCCTCCGCAGATGTGGTCGAGGGAGGCGAAGGCGCGGGCGACCGTATAGGGGTCGCTATAGGTGGTGGAGACGGTGGCGGCGAGGCCGATGTGGGTCGTCGCCCCGGCGATGGCGGACAGCAGCGTCAGCGGCTCCAGCCGCGCGGTGTAGGAGGGGTGGGCGGCCGGATCGGCATTGAGGTTGTCGCCCATGAAGATCAGGTCGAACAGCCCGCGCTCGGCGATGCGCGCGATCTCCGCCACCCTGCCGATGTCCTGGAAGGTGTCGATGGCGCCGGGGGTGCGCCAGCCGGCGATGTGGCTGCCCGTGCCAAGAAGGAACAGGCCGAAATGCATCTTGCGGGTCATGGGAGGCTACTTCCAGAAGACGAGGCGCTTTTCGGCGAAACCGACCAGGCCGAAGAACAGCAGGCTCGCGGCCGAGGCGACGAAGATGGCCGACCACACCTTCACGAAATCCACCTGCAGCACCGCCTGGTAGATCACCCAGCCGAGCCCGTCATAGGCGCCCAGCATCTCGGTGACGATGGCGACGATGATGGCGCGCACGGTGGAGACCCGGAGCCCCGCCGCGATCAGCGGCAAGGCGGTGGGCAGCCGCAGGCGGAACAGGATGGCGAGGCGGCCCGCGCCGAACGAGCGCATGAGGTCCACCGAGCGCCGGTCCACCCGGTCGAGGCCGGCCAGAGCCGAGACGAATACGGTGAAGCTCACCGCCAGCGCCACCATCACGAACTTCGACGGCATGCCGATGCCGAACCACAACAGGATCAGCGGCGACCACGCCACCACCGGCACGGAATTGATGGACGTGGCCACCGGCACGATGGCGTTGCGCGTCATCGGCACCAGGGTGATCACCACCGCCAGCACGATGCCGATGAGGGCGCCCAGCACGTAGCCGACGACGGCTTCGGCGAACGTGTAAGCCCCTGCCGCCAGCAGCACCTGGCGGTGGTCCCAGATGGAGCCGAGGATGGCGGAGACCGAGGGCAGCGTGTAGGCGGGCAGGGCGAAGCCGCGGGCGACGCCCTCCCACACGGCCACCAGCAGCACCATGCCGAGAATGCCGCGCTGGGTGGCGCGCGAGGGGTGGAAGCGGGCGCTCATTGCTCGGCTCCCCAGAAAACGAGGGCCCGCTCGGCGGCGGCGACCACGGCATAGAAGCCGGTGCCGAGCAGCGCGCACATGGCGATGGCGGCCCAGATGGCGACCACGTTCTCGTTGTACATGCCCTGCAGCAGCAGCACGCCGAGGCCCACCGTGTCGCCGAACCACTCGCCGACGATGGCGCCCACCAGCGACAGGGCCGAGGCGAGGCGCAGCGCCACGAAGATCTGCGGCAGGGCGGCGGGCAGCTGCAGGCGCCGCAGCAGCTGGAAGCGGCCGGCGCCGAAGGAGCGCAGCAGCGCTTCCTGTCGCGGATCGACGCTTTCGAGGCCGAGCAGGGTGTTCACGGTGACCGGGAAGAAGGTGAGGTAGAAGGAGATGGCCGCCTTGGCGATCAGCGTGTTGCCGAACCACAGCACCACCAGCGCCCCGAAGGCGATGACGGGAATGGTCTGGGACACCACGAAGATGGGGAAGATGAGCTCCTTCAGCACCTTCGCCCGGAAGAAGACGACGCCGGTGGCGATGCCGAACAGGGCGCCGGAGACAAAGCCCATCAGCGTCTCGGTGAGCGTGCGCAGGAAACCCTGCACGTAGGGCTCGGGCGTCGCCAGGATGGCGCCGATGACAAGGCTCGGGCGCGGCACGTACCAGGGCTTCACGCCGAACAGCACGATCAGCCCCTCGGCGGCGACCAGCACGGCGAGGAGGATGGCGAGGCCCCGCGCGCCGCGCAGGAGGACGCCCGCCAGCGGCGCAAACGGGGAAGGGGAGGCCCCCGGCCGGATCGCCGGGGGCTGGAGGGCGGTGCTGCTCACGGACGGCGGTCCGCCAACGGGATGGCTTCGAGGAACGAGCGGTTGAAGGTGGCGTCGAGGTCGACGGGCTTGGCGATGACCTTGGCGTCGAGGAACAGCTGCTGGGTGATCTTCACCGCGTCCATGTCGATCCAGAACAGGCCGTCTTCCTTCACCTTGCCGGCGGTCATCAGCTTCTGCACTTCCGTCAGCATGAATTCCTGGTGGGCCCGGTCCAGCGTCGGCGCCACCTTCATCACCGCGTCCACGGCGCCCTTGGGATCGGCGAAGGCGTCCTTCCAGCCCTTGATGGAGGCGCGCAGGAAGCCCTTCACCAGCTCCGGCTTCTCCTTGGCGGTGGTCTCGGAGACGATGAGCGTGTCACGCGGGAAGGTGACGCCGGAATCCTCGGCCACGAAGGTGCGCAGCTTCTCTTCGCCCATGCGGGTCTTGATGGTGTAGAACTCGTTGTAGCGGGTGGCGGTGATCACATCGATCTGTCCGTCCACGAAGGGCGTCACGCTCACCTGCTGCGGCTGGATGTCCACCAGCGCCGGGTCGAGCCCCTGCTTGGTCAGCATGGCCTTGAGCACGTGGTTGGCGCCGGTGAACCAGGTGGTGACCTTCTTGCCCTTGAAGTCCTGGATGGACTTGATGGGCCCGTCCGCCCGCACCACGAAGACGAACGGCGTGAGCTGGTGGGAGATGCCCACGCACACCACCGGCAGGCCCTTGTCGCGGGCGGCGAACACGCTGTCGAGGCCGCCCGACAGGCCGAACGTGTCGGCGCCGGTGGCCACCAGGTTCTCCGCCAGGATGTTGGGGCCGCCGGGATTGATGGTGAGGTCGATGCCCTCGGCCTTGTAGTAGCCCTTGGCCGCGGCCACGTAGAAGCCGGCGAACTGGGCCTGGGGCAGCCACTTGAGGCGCAGGGTGGCGGGCACGGGATCGGCCGCCGCGGCGGGCAGGGCGGTGAGCGCGGTGGAGAGGAGCGCGGCGCCGGCGGCGAGGCTGGAGAGGAAGGTTCGGCGAGGGATCATGTCTTGTTCTCCGCTGGAAGGTCGGGGGCGTTCTTGGTGTTTTGTTGGAATGGGTCGGGCTGAGGCTTTCCCCGCGTCATCCCCCGGCTTGTCCGGGGGATCCGCTTCGGGGCCAGGCCGGTGCCGGGTCTCCTGCACCGGCCGCACGGCACGGTGGATGCCCCGGACGAGCCGGGGCATGACGGAGCAAATGGCGTTGGGGCGTCATCTCCGCCCTAGCTCCTGTAGCCCGGATCGGCGCGGTCGAGCTGGCGCATGAGGGCCGGCCACTCGCGCTCGCCGGGCACGAGGATGTCGCCCTGAAGCTCCCAGAACTGGCGGGCGGCCTTCTCGCACACCTCGTGGGGCGGCAGCACCAGCTTGATGCCGGAGGCGCAGGCCGCCTGCATGTCGAGCTGGATGCGCGCGGCGCGCTCGAAATAATAGAGCAGCATGAACGCCTCGCCCGGCGTGCGGCCGATGGTGAGGATGCCGTGGTTGCGCATCAGCATCACCTTGTGCGGGCCGAGGTCGGCAACAAGGCGCGCCTGTTCGTCCAGGTCGATGGCGACGCCCTCGTAATCGTGGAACGCCTGCCGCCGGTAGAAGCGCATGGCGAACTGGCTCAGCGGCAGCAGTCCCTCCTCCTGCCCGGAGACGGCGACGCTGGCATCGGAATGGGTGTGGAGCACGCAGGCCGCGTCGTGTCCGGTCTTGTGGATCGCGGCATGGATGACGAAGGCGGCGCGGTTGATGTCGTGCGGGCTGTCGTCGAGCTTTCGGCCGTCGATGTCGATCTTTACGAGGCTCGACGCGGTGATCTCCTCGAACAGCAGGCCGTAGGGGTTGAGCAGGAACTGGCCCTCATGCCCCGGCACGCGCAGGGAGATGTGGTTGTAGATGAGGTCGTCCATCCCGAGCCTGGCCACCATGCGGTAGCAGGCGGCGAGCTTGACGCGCGCGTCCCATTCGGCGGCGTCCATGGCGTGCGGCTTGAAGGCGGGGGCGGGGGGCATCAGGCGGCTCCCGGGGCGAGGAAGGATTTCATGGCCTCCTCCTCGATGGCTTCGAGGAGGGTGCGCTTCAGGCGGATGAATTCGGGGGAGATGACGATCTCGGCCGGGCGGGGGCGCGGCAGGTCCACCTTCTGCTCCAGCTTCACCTTGCCGGGGCGGGCGCTCATCACCAGCACCCGGTCGCCGAGGAACAGGGCCTCGTCCACGTCGTGGGTGATGAACAGGATGGTGCGCCGGTTCTTCTGCCACACGTCGAGCAGCCAGCGCTGCATCATGGTGCGGGTGAGGGCATCCAGCGCCCCGAACGGCTCGTCCAGCAGCATCAGGTCGCGCTTGAACAGGAAGGTGCGCATCAGCGCCACGCGCTGGCGCATGCCGCCGGAGAGCTGGTGGGGATATTGCTGGCCGAAGCCGGCGAGGCCGAACTCGGGCAGCATCTTCTCCGCCTGAGCGCGGGCTTCCCGGCGCGGGGTGCCCTCCACCTCCATGGCGAGGATGGCGTTGTCGATCACCGTGCGCCAGGGCAGGAGCAGGTCGCGCTGGGGCATGAAGGAGACGCGGCCGAGCAGGTCGGCGGCGTGCACGCTCTTGCCCTCGAAGCGCATGGCGCTGCCCGGGTCCGGCTCCTCCAGCCCGGCGACGATGTTGAAGAGCGTGCTCTTGCCGCAGCCGGAGGGGCCGACCACGGTGACGAACTCGCCTTCCTCCACGGTGGCGGAAAAGCCGTCGAGGGCGGTGACCGCTCCGAACGTCTTGGTGAGGCCGGAGAGGTCGAGAAGGCCCCGGGTCGCCGCGGGAGCGGCATCGTCGCGAGCGAGGCTGGCTGCGCCGGGATGAGCGGGTGCAACGGGCAAACGCGCCCCTTTCCTTTTTGTATAATGCAGGCGCCACGGCGCATGCGGGAGTGCGGTCGTCATGCTTCCGTTCCTGCAATCGACGTGCCACACTGCCCATTCCAGGCCGGGGCTGCGTGCGCCAGATGTACCGGTCGGAGCATGATAGCGCTGGCTTGCGGATTGCAAAGCAAATGCGGAGGAGGCCGGGGCCTCCCTCAATGTATACTAATTTTGATTTTAGGAATGCAAATGGCCGATATCAGTGCACAAGGAGGCAGCAGCTGCCTGCCGATTGATCAGAATGGCCGCGGCGGGCCGGGCGGCGCGACCCTCGCGGATCGCATCCGCCGCGAGCTGGAAGCCGCCATTGCCTCCGGCACGCTGGAGCCCGGGAGCCGGCTGGACGAGCAGGAGATCGCCGTGAAGTTCGGCGTTTCGCGCACCCCGGTGCGCGAGGCGTTCCGGCTGCTCGCGGCCAATCACCTGGTGGAGCTGCGCGGCCGCCAGGGGGCGGTGGTGCGCAGCATTTCCGCCCATGCGCTGATCGAGATGTTCCAGGTGATGGCGGAGCTGGAGGGCTTGTGCGCAAGGCTCGCCGCGCGGCGCGCAAGCGCGGCCCAGCTCGCCCGGATCGAGGCGATTCACGCGCGTCTGGAAGAGGTTGCCGCCACCGGCGACATCGACCTGTTCTATGATGTGAACCAGGACTTCCACGAAGCCGTCTACGAGGCCTCCGCCAACGGCTTCCTCGCCGACCAGACCCGCCGCCTGCGCAACCAGGTGGCCGCCTATCGCCGCCGCGTCACCCACCGCCCGAGCCGGATTTCCAAGACCTTGAAGGAACATGGCGCCGTCATCGCCGCCATGCGCGCACATGATGACGAGGCGGCGCAGACCGCCATGCGCGATCACGTGAACCTCCTGGGCGACGACCTCCTGGACTTCCTCGCCGCCTATGGCTGAGAGGGCTTGCGTTCTTGGTATGCAGATTGCATGAGTTTGTATATCTAATCCGACCCCCGGAGATGCAAACTTGAACCTCGACCTCACGAACAAGACCGCCCTCATCACCGGCGCCTCCAAGGGCATCGGCCTTGCGGTGGCCCGCGTGCTGGCCGCCGAAGGCTGCCACCTGCATCTGGCCGCGCGCAACGGCGAGGCCCTCGCGAGCGCCAAGGCGGAGCTGGAGGCGGCCCATGGCGTGACGGTGGCCATCTATCCGGTGGACCTGTCCTCGACCGCGGCCATGGAGCAACTGGTGGCCGACGCGGGCGACGTGGACATCCTCGTCAACAATGCCGGCGACATCCCCGCCGGCTCGCTGGACGTGGTGGACGACGCCGCCTGGCGCCGGGGCTTCGACCTGAAGGTCTTCGGCTACATCACCCTGTCGCGCGCCTATTACGGGCGCATGCGCGGCAAGGACGGGGTCATCATCAACGTCATCGGCAATTCCGGCGAGAACTGGGACGCGAGCTACATCGCCGGCTCCACCGGCAATGCCGCGCTCATGAGCTTCACCAAGGCGCTGGGCGGCGCGAGCCTGAACGAGGGCGTGCGCGTGGTGGGGGTCAATCCCGGCCCGGTGGCCACCGATCGCATGCTGAAGATCATGAAGCGCAAGGCCATCGACATGCTCGGCGCGGAAGAGCGCTGGGAGGAATTGTTCGAGAAGTATCCCGGCAAGCGCCCCGCCACCGCCGAGGAAGTGGCCGACCTCGTCGCCTTCCTCGCCTCGCCGCGCGCCGGCTACATCACCGGCACGAACGTGACCATCGACGGCGGCATCTCTGCCCGCGGCTCGGTCATCTGACGCGTTTTCCATCCGGCGCCCGCGGCCCCGCGGGCACCGGAGGACGCCCCTTTTCCAAGGACCCCTTCATGTCCGCTGCCCGGCTGCGCAATCGCTATTTCGACGAGCTGTTCAACAACCCCCGCCTCATGTGGCTGGGGCAGAACACCAACCACATTCCCGCTCATCCGGCGGTGGAGGAGGCCATGGTCGCCTCCATCCGCGCCCACGAGTTCAACGCCTATGCCCCGCCCATGGGCTTCGAGGCCCTGCGCGCCGCCATCGTCGCCGACCTCGGCACGCCGGGGGCGGAGGCGCTGGTGACCGAGGGCGGCGTCAACGCCCTGGCCCTGGTCTGCCGCGCGTATTGCCGGCCGGGCACCACCTTCGTCACCACCGACCCGACCTGGAAGTGGCCGTGCCTGTTCGCCACCCAGATGGGCGCGCAGGTGATCGAGATCCCCATCTACGATCCGGCGGTGAACTACCGCCTCACCCCGCAGGCGCTGAAGGCCCACGTGGATGAGCGCACCGCCGTCATCTACCTCGTGGACCCCAACAACCCGCTCGGTATCCGCTACACCCGCGAGGAGATCGAGGCGTTCTGCGCCATCGCCCGCGACTGCGGCGCGCTGCTGGTGCACGACTGCACCTATCGCGATTTCGCCGACGGGCATTATCCCGCCTTGCTGGCGGCGCCGGAGGGGGCGCTGGTGTCGCTCTCCTTCTCCAAGTGGCTGGGGCTTGCCGGCCTGCGCATCGGCGCGCTGGTGGGCGCGCCGGGGCTTTTGGACGAATGCGCGGCGCGCGCCACCTCGGTGCTCGGCGCCAGCGTCGTCGCCCAGCGGGCGGCGCAGGCCGGGCTGAAGGTGAAGGGCGAGTGGATGGGCACTGTTCGCGCCATCGACCGCGCCAACAAGGAGAAGATCCGCGTCGCCGCCCAGGCCATCGAGGGATTGAGCCTGCCGGTCTACCCCTCCCACGGCAACTTCCTGGTCATCGAGACTGAGGCCGCCGGCATCCGCCCCGAGGCACTGGTGGAGGCCGCCCGCCGCAAGGACATCATGATCCGCCAGGGCACCTACCACACCGCCCGCTTCGGCGATCGCTTCATCAAGGTGTCCACCTCGGTGCCGCCGGACTGGGCCGACCGCTTCGTCGAGCTTCTGCCGGCGCTGGTGGCCGAGGCGCGCACGCTGAACGACGTGCCCGCCCAGTTCTGAAGGCGGGTGTATTGCGGACCGTCATCCCCCCGGTTTTCAGCCGTCATGCCCCGGCTTGTCCGGGGCATCCACCGGGCCGCTCCGTGGATCCCCCCGGACAAGCCGGGGGGTGGCGATGCGAGTGAAATCGAAAGTGCAGGCCAAACGCCGATTCGTCACAGCTTCAGGACCATTGCCATGACCTATGCCGACCTCACCGCCACCCACGCCGTCGCCGCCAAGGATGGCGTGCGCCTGTACGTGGAGGAGGCGGGGCAGGGCACGCCCATCCTCTTCATCCACGAGTTCGGCGGCAACCATGCGAGCTGGGAGCCGCAGATGCGGTTCTTCGCCCGTCGCCACCGCTGCATCACCTACGCCGCGCGCGGCTACGCCCCCTCCGACATCCCCACCGACGTGGAGGCCTATTCCCAGGCCATCGCGGCGGACGACGCGGTGGCGGTGCTGGATGCCCTCGGCATCGAGAAGGCCCATGTGGTCGGCCTCTCCATGGGCGGCTTCTGCACCGTGCATTTCGGGCTGAGGACCCCCGAGCGCGCCCTCTCGCTCACCGTCGCCGGCGCGGGGTATGGTTGCGAGAAGGTGTTCGAGGACTATTTCCGCGGCGTCTCGCTCCAGGTGGCGGAGAATTTCGAGAAGATCGGCGCCCGGGAATTCTCCAGGATCTATGCGCTGGGCGCGAGCCGGGTGCAGTTCGAGACCAAGGATCCGCGCGGCTGGCGCGAGTTCGCCGACCGCCTTGCCACCCATTCGGACACCGGCGCGGCCCTCACCATGCGCGGCGTGCAGGCGCGCCGGCCGTCCTTCTGGGACCTGGAGGAGGAGCTGAAGGCGATGGCCGTCCCCACCCTCGTCATGGTGGGCGACGAGGACGACCACTGCCTGCAGCCCGGCATCTTCCTGAAGAAGACCATCCCCGCCTGCGGCCTCTCGGTGTTCCCCAAGGCCGGGCACACGCTGAACCTGGAGGAGCCGGCCCTGTTCAACGCCCAGCTCGCCGAGTTCATCGCCCAGGTGGAGGCCGGAAAGTGGCTGCCGCGCGACCCGCGCGCCAGTCCCGGCCAGATCATGCGCACCGCATGAGGAACGATGGCCGCGCGCCGGGGCATGATGCATGCATGCGGCGGGTCCGCACGCGATGTGCCGAACGTTGCGCCAGCGGCACGGTGGGGATGCCCGGCGCACGGCCGGGCAAATGGCGGGGCGTGACGGTGGTGCGAGAAGAAGGCGCATGTTCCCATGGTTGACACACACCTGCCCCGCATCGATCCCGATCGCCTCTGGCGCCGGCTCATGGCGCTGGCGGAGATCGGCGCCCTGTCCGGGGGCGGCGTCGACCGGCAGGCGCTGAGCGAGGGCGAGATCGACGCCTGGCGGCTCGTCGTCGGCTGGGCGGAGTCGGAGGGGCTGGAGCCGTCCTGCGATGCCGCCGGCAACCTGTTCCTGACCCTTCCGGGGGCGGACCGGACCCTCCCGCCGGTGATCGCCGGCAGCCACCTCGACACCCAGCCCACCGGCGGAAAATATGACGGCGCCGCCGGCGTGCTGGCCGCTTTCGAGGCGGCCGTGACCCTGAAGGCCGCGGGCCTGCCGCGCCGGCGCGACCTGGCGGTGGTGGCCTGGATGAACGAGGAGGGCTCGCGCTTCGCCCCCGGCATGATGGGCTCGGAGGTCTTTGCCGGCGTGCGCGGCCTCGACGACATCCGCGCGGTGAAGGACGCGCGGGGCGTGAACGTCGCCTCTGCCCTCGACGCGCTCCACGCCGCCTTCCCCGAGCTGGCGCCCCGGCCGCCGGGCTTTCCGGCCGCGGCCTATCTCGAACTCCACATCGAGCAGGGGCCGCTGCTGGAAGCGGCCGGCAGGGTCGTCGGCGTGGTCACCGGCATCCAGGGCAAGAAGACCTGGGAGGTGGTGCTGGAGGGCACGCCGGGCCATGCCGGTACCCTGCCCATGGCGGAGCGGCGCGATGCGCTGGCCGCCTTCACCCGCATGGCGCACCGGCTCTATCCCGAGATCGGCGGGCATGACGGGGCCGTGATGTTCACCATCGGCCGGCTGATGGTGGAGCCCAACGCCCCCTCGGTGGTGCCGGCGCGCGTCACCTTCCGCGTCGACCTGCGGCACCCGCGCGGCGCCGACCTCGACCGTCTCGGGGAGCGCTTCGAGGCCATCTGCGCCGCCGAGGCGGCGCCCTGCGGCCTCACCCTCACCCGCCTCGTGGACGCGCCGCCCAACGATTTCGATGCCGGCCTGATGGCCCGCATCGCCGCCGCCGCCACCCGGCGCGGCGTGGCGTCCATGCCCATCCTGTCGGCCGCCGGGCACGATGCGCGCCATCTGGCCAAGGTGTGCCCGAGCGCCATGATCTTCATTCCCTGCCGCGACGGCGTCTCCCACGCCGAGAACGAACATGCCGAGCCCGCCCACCTCGCCGCCGGCACCCAGGTGCTGGCCGACGCACTCGCCGGGCTCCTCGCCGCCCAGGACCTTGCCACGCTGGACCTCGCCACGCTGGACCTTGCCGCCCAGGACCTTGCTGCCCAGGAGCTCGCACCATGAGCAACGCCGCCGCCAAAGCCTTCGCAAAGCCCGACATGGCCGACCTGCCGGCCCAGCTCGCCGCCGCCCCGGCCTCCGCGGCCGAGGCGCGGGCGCGGTTCTTCAATTCCGGCAACGCCTTCAACATCAAGCTGCCGCCGGTGCCGGGCGGCCTGTTCACGGCTGAGCCGGCGCGGGCGCTGTTGGCCGATGCGCCCACCGGCTTCATCGCCTGCGACCAGTCGGCGGCCCTCGGCTGCGCCTTCCCCGCCACGACCCCGCTGATGCTCGCCCGCTACGCGGTGGTGGCGCCGGGCGAGCGGCTGGCGGTGGATTTTTGCGCCACCGGCTCCATCTGGTACGTCATCGCCGGGGCGGGGCAGGCCGATTGCGCCGGCGAGCGCCTCGCCTTCGGCCCGGGCGACGTGTTCCTGCTGCCCGGCGCGCCGGCGGAGATCCGCGCCGGCACCGGCCGGGTGGTGCTGTGGGTGGTCACCAACGAGCCGCAGCTCGCCCTCGACGGCGACCTGCCGCCCGACGCCGCGCGCCGCCCGGTGGCGCCGGTGCATTATCCCGCCGCCGAGATCGCCCGGCAGGTGGAGATCATCTACGACCACGCGCAGAACGCCGAGACCTCCGGTATCGCGCTGATCTTCTCCTGCGACACCCAGGCGGCGGCGCGCAACATCCTGCCCAGCCTGACCCTGTCGCTGAACACGCTGCCGGCGGGCGAGCACCAGCGGGCGCACCGGCACAATTCGGCGGCCATCACCCTGGTGGTGCAGGGGGAGGGCTGCCATTCCCTCGTGGACGGCGCGCGCTGCCCCTGGTCGCCGTGGGCGACGCTGGTGACGCCGCCCGGCGCCCCCCATTCCCACCACAATGGGGGCGGGGAACGGGCGCTGTTCCTCATCGTGCAGGACGGCGGGCTGCACTACCACGCCCGCACCATGGGCTTTTCCTTCCTGGCGTGAGCCGGCGCGCCGGCCTGTCCGTCCGGCACGTCGCGGAGCTGGCGCAGAATCAGGCAGAATGGAACGCGGCGGGCACCGCGCGCCATCTTCGTACGCTTTCCAAGGGGCGGGAATGCTGCCTGTGTCACGCTTGGCCGGACCGATCCGGCATCTGATGTTCGCCTGCGCCCTTGCCCTGGCGGCGTCGGCAGGGTCCCTCGCGCCGGCGGCGGGACAGGTGGCGGATCCGCTGCCTTCGTGGAACGAGGGGCCGCGCAAGGCCGCCATCCTCGCCTTCGTCAGGGCCACCACCGATCCGGCGGGGCCGGACTTCGTGCCGCCCTCCGACCGCATCGCCACTTTCGACCAGGACGGCACGCTCTGGGTGGAGAAGCCGGTCTACACCGAGGTGGCCTTCGCCGCGAGCCGGGTGCACGACCTCGCCGGGGGCAATCCGGGCCTGCATGTGGAGGAGCCCTTCCGCACCGCCATCGCCGGCGACGAGGCGGCGATGGGCCGGATGTCCTACGAGCAGCTCAAGCAGATCGTGCTCATGGCCATGACCGGCCTGCCGGTGGACCAGTTCCGCGCCGAGGTGGCGCGCTGGATCGCCACGTCGAAGAACCCGGTCCTCAACCGCCCGCGCACCGCGCTCGCCTACGCGCCCATGAAGGAGGTGCTGGCCTATTTCAGGGCCAACGGCTTCCGCACCTACATCGTCACCGGCGGCGGCCAGGACTTCGTGCGCACCTATTCGGAACAGGTCTACGGCATCCCGCCCGAGCAGGTGGTGGGCACGGCGGATGCGGTGAAGTTCGGCTACGACGCCTCCGGCAGCCCGGTGCTGACGCTGGAGCCCAGCCTTCTGCTGGAGGACATCTTCGGCGGCAAGCCGGAGGGCATCCACCTGGTCATCGGCAAGCGGCCCCAGGCCGCGTTCGGCAATTCCACCGGCGACCGCCAGATGCTGGAATATGCCAGGGCCGGCACCGGCGCGCGGCTGGCCATGCTGGTGCTCCACGACGACGCGGTGCGCGAGTTCGCCTACGGCCCCGCCCTCGGGCTGCCCGCCTCGGAGGTGGGGACCTTCACCCAGGGCCTTTATGACGAGGCGAAGGCCAAGGGCTGGCACGTCATCAGCATGAAGGACGACTGGAGGCGCGTCTTCGCCTTCGAGCCGCCGGCGCGGTAGCCGGCCGCCGCAGCACCGATTGCCGCATGAAAGACCGCCCCCGTCCTGCGTTTGGGGGATGCGGGGGGCGGCCGGACCGGTGAAATATGCCCCCGCGCTGCACGAGACCTCCCGGGCCGCGCCGGCCGGGCCGCCTATCCCCCGCAATGGCGGCCCGGCCGGGTTTTTTCAAAGCCGGGCCGGCGCTATGCGCCCGGCCGCTCCTCGTCTAAAACCTCGTATCCAAGGACGCGCCGGCGCGAGACCCTGCTTGCGCGTGCGCCGGCGAGGCGGGGAGACCACCGTGCGGGACGAATGGGCGCGCATCATGGGGCGGTGGGCGCCCGGCCTTGCGGCCCTCCTCGCCTATCGGCGGGCCGATCTGGGCCCCGACCTCAGGGCCGGGCTCGCGGTGGCGGCGGTCGCCATCCCGGTGGGCATCGCCTATTCCGAGCTGGCGGGCTTCCGGCCGGAGGTGGGGCTTTATTCCTGCGTCTTCCCGCTGCTGGCCTATGCCGTCTTCGGCTCCTCGCGCCAGCTCGTGCTGGGGCCGGATGCGGCGACCTGCGCGGTCATCGCCTCGGCCGTGGCGCCGCTGGCGGCGGGGGATGCCAGCGCCTATGCGGCACTCTCCGCCCAGCTGGCGCTGCTCACCGGCCTCATCTGCATCCTCGCCCGCTTCCTCCGCCTCGGCGTGATGGCGGACTTCCTGTCGAAGCCGATCCTGGTGGGGTTCCTGAACGGCATCGCCATCACCATCATCCTCGGCCAGCTCGGCAAGATCACCGCCATCGAGGCCCATGGCGCCCACCCGGTGCGCGCCGTCCTCGACCTCGCTTTGCGCCTCGGCGAGGCGCATCCGCCGACCCTGCTGGTGGCGCTCGGGGCGTTCGGCCTGATGCTGGCGGGCGGGCGCTGGCTGCCCGCCTTTCCGGCCGCGGTCCTCGCCATGGGCGGATGCGCGCTGGCGGTGTTCCTGCTCGGGCTGGATCTCAAGGGGGTGAAGACCCTGGGGATCGTGCCGGCGGGCCTGCCCGGCATCAGCGCCGTCCATCTCGATCCCGACGCCCTGCTGGGGCTGCTGCCGGCGGCGGGGGGCCTTGCCCTGGTGAGCTTCACCAGCATGATGCTCACCTCGCGCTCCTTCGCCTCGAAGAACGGCTACGAAGTGGATCCGGACAAGGATTTCGCCGCGCTGGGGGCCGCTAACGTGGTCTCGGCCCTGACCCACGGCTTCGCCGTCAGCGGGGCGGATTCGCGCACCGCCATGGCGGACGCGGCCGGCGGGCGCACCCATGCGACCGCCCTGTTCGCGGCGCTGGCGGTGGCGCTGGTGCTGGTCTTCCTCACCGCGCCGCTCCGCTACGTGCCCACGGCGGCGCTGGGGGCGGTGCTGGTGATGGCCGGCCTCTCCCTCGTGGACCTCTCCACCCTGCGCCTCATCTGGCGGGCCGACCGGACCGAGGCGGCCATCTCCATCCTGGCGACGCTGGGCGTGGTGGGGCTGGGGGCAACGCAGGGCATCCTCGTCGCCGTGGTGCTGGCGCTGCTGCGCTTCGTGCGCCTCACCGCGCGGCCCCGGGTGGAAGTCCTCGGCCGGGTCGCCGGCATGCCGGGCTTCCACGCTTTGTCGCGGCACCAGAGTGCCACCGCGCCGGAGGGCCTCGTCATCTTCCGCTTCAACGGCCCGCTGGTCTTCTTCAATGCCGGGCACTTCCGCCATGCCCTGCTCGACGCCACCCGCGGCACGCCGCCGCCCTCAGCCGTCATCCTCGACCTTCTGCCGGTAACCGAGGTGGACGTGACCGGGCTGTTCGCCCTGAAGGAGCTGGCGGTCCTCCTTGACCGGCGCGGCACCCGCCTCGTGGGCGCCGGCCGCCAGACGGAGTGGCGCAACTGGATGACGCAGCGCGGGTTCAATCCGGACGCCTTCCAGATCTACCCCACCCTGCGGCACGCAGTGAAGGGGCTGGCCGAGCCGGTTTCGCCCCCTGCCGAGGGGCCGGATGGGGCTGATACGAAAGCGTCATGATTTTGGGGATTGATTTGCGTCATGGAAGACGAGAGCTTCTCGCAGCCATAGGAGTAAGATGAAAGCCGGATAAGCATACCCTGGTCGCGGATTTCATCTTCAATTCCGGCGTGGGGCGCCCTGTGCGGGGCCATCATCCGGCTGGACGACAGGAGCCTTGATGCCCGCCTCGATTGCCGCCCGGCCCGAGCAACCCCGCCACGACAAATACGACCGCCTGATCGCCGCGGCCCAGAGCCTGCCGAGGCTGCGCGTGGCCGTCGTGCATCCGTGCGATGCCGCTTCCCTGGGCGCGGCGCTGGAAGCGGCGGAGCTGGGCCTCATCGAGCCCATCCTTGTCGGCCCCCCGGCCAAGATCGCCACCGCGGCCGCCGCGGCGAAGCTCGACATCTCCGCGGTGCGGCAGGTGAACGCCGCCCACAGCCACGATGCCGCCGAGAAGGCGGTGGCGCTGGTGCGCTGCGGCGAGGCGGACGCCTTGATGAAGGGGGCCCTGCATACGGACGAGCTCATGAGCGCCGTGGTGGCGCGCGACACCGGCCTGCGCACCGCCCGCCGCATCAGCCACTGTTTCGTCATGGACGTGCCGTCGCATCCCGAGGCGCTGATCATCACCGACGCGGCGATCAACATCGCCCCGTCGCTGGAAGACAAGTGCCACATCGTCCAGAACGCCATCGACCTGGCCCACGCGCTGAAGTTCGAGGAGCCGCGTGTGGCCATCCTCTCGGCCATGGAGACGGTGAACCCGTCGGTTCCCTCCACCATCGAGGCGGCGGCCCTGTGCAAGATGGCCGATCGCGGCCAGATCACCGGCGGCATCGTCGACGGGCCGCTCGCCCTCGACAACGCCATCGACCTCGGCTCCGCCGCCATCAAGCACATCCGCTCGCCCGTGGCCGGCCGCGCCAACATCCTGGTGGTGCCGGACCTGGAGGCCGGCAACATGCTGGCCAAAAGCCTCACCTTCCTCGCCGGCGCGGATGCGGCCGGCATCGTGGTCGGGGCACGGGTGCCGATCATCCTCACCAGCCGGGCGGATTCCAAGACCACGCGGCTCGCCTCCTGCGCCGTGGCCTCGCTGCTCGCCGACGCCCAGCGGGCGGCGGCGAAAGCGGTGGAGGTCTGAGCATGGCCAAGGTCCATCTCGTCCTCAACGCCGGCTCCTCCTCCCTCAAGTTCCAGGTGTTCCTGGATGACGGGGCGGACGTGCCCAACCGCCTCTATCGCGGCCTGTTCGAGGGGCTGGGCACCAATCCCCACTTCAAGGTGAAGGATCACGACGGCGCGGTCGCCGGCGAGGCGCGCTGGGCGGACGACGGCGCCTTCGGCTTCGAGGAGGCGCTGGCGCACCTGTCCGACTGGCTCGGCGCCCATCGCGGCGGCCACCAGCTGGCGGCGGTGGGCCACCGGGTGGTGCATGGCGGGCCGAACTATACCCATGCGGTGCGCCTGACGCCGGAGATCATCACCGAGCTGGACAGGCTCTCCCCGCTGGCGCCGCTGCACCAGCCGCGCAGCCTGGAGCCCATCCGCATCATCGCCCGGCGGGTGCCGGGCCTGCCGCAGGTGGCGGCCTTCGATACCGCCTTCCACCGCACCCAGCCCGAGATCGCCCAGCTCTTCGCCATCCCCCAGTCGCTGACCGATGCGGGGGTGAAGCGCTACGGCTTCCACGGCCTGTCCTACGCCTACCTCGCCACCCAGTTCCCGCATGTGGACGCGCGCCTCGCCCACGGCAAGGTGGTGGCGGCGCACCTCGGCTCCGGGGCCAGCCTGTGCGGCTACGAGGCCGCGCGCAGCGTCGTCACCACCATGGGCTTCTCGGCCATCGACGGCCTGGTGATGGGCACGCGCTGCGGCACCATCGACCCGGGCGTGGTGTTCTACCTCCAGCGCGAGCTGGGCATGAGCGCGGCCGAGGCCGAGCACTTCCTCTACACCAAGTGCGGCCTGCTCGGCGTCTCCGGCATCTCCAACGACATGCGCGAGCTGCGCGAGAAGGCGGAGGCGGAGCCGGGGGCACAGCGCGCCATCGACCTTTTCGTCTACCGCATCAACCGGGAGTTCGGCTCGCTGGTGGCGGGGCTGGGCGGCATCGACGCTTTGGTCTTCACCGCCGGCATCGGCGAGAACGACCCCGCCACCCGCGCCGAGGTGCTGGAGGCGGTGCGCTGGGCCGGCTTCGAGCTGGACCCGGAGGCCAACCGCGCGGGGGCAACCCGCATCACCCGTGGCAGCGGCCCGCAGGCCTTTGTCATCCCCACCGACGAGGAATGGACCATCGTCCGCGAGATGCGGGCGGTGCTGGCGCAGGACCGGCAGGCGGCCGGAGCGGACTAGAGGAAAGCACGCGCCTTCGAGCGGAGCGGGCCCCGTTCCGCCTGAGGAAGGCAGGTCAGGCCAACCAGCCGGAGCGGTTTCGCCGGTTCATGCCGAGCCAAGGCGCCCGAAGGAGCAAGCCATGCACCCGTTGGACATGATGAAGGTCTACGGCCGGGTCGCGGAAATCTACCGGCTGCGCCTCGGCGAGGCCGTTTCCGCCTACGGGGAGGCCATGCGCGGCGCCGCCGGCACCTTCGCCGCCGCCGCCCGCCCGCAGGAGCCCGCCGCCGCCTGGCGCGACGCCGTCTCCTACTGGTCCGACGCCGCCCAGCGCAACCTCATCTTCTGGGACACCCTGCGCCAGCGCGGCAACAACTGGATCGCCCACGAGAAGGCCGGCAAGCCGCCGCTGCTCGCCTTTAACTACGAGATCATCGCCGACGCGCGCACCTTCGCCCGGCCGGCCAACTACGCCCTGGTGCAGATCACGCCGCCGGACGGCGTGACCCTGGACCCGGACAAGCGGCCCTTCCTCATCATCGATCCGCGCGCCGGCCACGGGCCGGGGATCGGCGGGTTCAAGAAGGATTCGGAGGTCGGCTTCGCGCTCAAGGCGGGGCATGCGGTCTACATGGTCATCTTCTTCCCCGATCCGGTGCCGGGGCAGACGCTGGCCGACGTGTCGCTGGCCGAGGCGGACTTCCTGCGCATCGTGCGCGAGCGCCATCCCACCCGCGGCAAGCCGGTGGTGATGGGCAACTGCCAGGGCGGCTGGGCGGCCATGCTGGTGGCGGCCCTCGACCCGGACAACGTGGGTTCCATCGTGATGAACGGCGCGCCCATGTCCTACTGGGCCGGCAACGACGCCGAGAACCCCATGCGCTATGCCGGCGGCGTGCTCGGCGGCTCGTGGACCGCGCTGCTCGCCTCCGACCTCGGTGGCGGGGTGTTCGACGGCGCCTACCTGGTGGACAATTTCGAGTACCTGAACCCCGGCAACACCTTTTTCAGCAAGTATTACAACCTGTATTCCCGCATCGACAGCGAGCCCGACCGCTTCCTCGAGTTCGAGCGCTGGTGGGGCGGCTACTTCCTGATGAACCGGGCCGAGATCAAGTGGATCGTGGAGAACCTGTTCGTCGGCAACAAGCTCGCCAGCGGCCACGCGGAATGGGCGCCGGGCAAGACCTTCGACCTGAAGGCGGTCCACGCGCCGATCATCGTCTTCGCCTCGCTGGGCGACAACATCACCCCGCCGCAGCAGGCCATCAACTGGGTGGCGGACATCTACCCCACCACCCAGGCGCTGAAGGATGCCGGGCAGGTGGTGGTGGGCCTGATGCACGACAGCGTCGGCCATCTCGGCATCTTCGTCTCCGGCGCCATCGCGCGGCGCGAGCATTCGCAGATCGTCGACCTCCTCGAATACGTGGAGGCGCTGCCCCCCGGCCTCTACGGCATGACCATCGAGGAGGACCACTCTGGCGGCGAGGTGAAGTACGACGTCACCCTCACCGAGTGGCGCGTGGAGGACCTTGCCGCGCTGCAGAAATACGATCGGCGGGACGAGATCCCGTTCGAGGTGGTGGCCAACGTCTCGCAGACCGTCTCGCAGGCCTACGAGAGCCTGGTGCATCCGCTGCTGTCGGCGGTGGTGACGCCGGAAATGGGGCGCGGCCTGCGCGCGGTGCATCCGCTGCGGGCGGCGCGCTGGGGCCTTTCGGACCTCAATCCCTTCCTGCTCCACCTCGCGCCCATCGCCGATTTCGCCCGCAGCCAGCGCACCCCGCGCAACGAGAACGGGCCGCTGGTGGCGGCCGAGCAGTTCGGCGCCAAGGCGATCACCGCCGGGTGGGACCTCTACCGGCAATTGCGCGACGCCACGGTGGAGACGGAGTTCTTCCGCCTCTACGGCACCCTCGCCATGGCCGACCCGGACCTTACCGCCCCGTCCACCCCCGCCATCGTCGAGCAGGCGCCGGCGGAAGTGGCGGCGGCGCTCGCCTCGATCCGCGCGGGCGGTTTCACCGAGGCCGCGGTGCGGGTGGCGCTGCTCGCCCAGAAGCGCGGCGGCGGCCAGCGCCGGCTCTCCACCCTGAAGCAGATCCGCGAGCTGGTGGGCCACGAGGTGGGGCTTCTCGCCCTGCCGGCGGACGCGGCGCAGGCGGTGATCCGGCGGCAGGCGATCATCGTCGACCGCGCGCCGGACGAGGCCTTCGCCACCCTGCCACTTCTGCTGAAGACGCCGCAGGAGCGCTCGCGCTTCCTCGCCCTGGTGGACCGGCTGATGGCGCACATCGCGTTCGGCCCGGACATCACCGCCTTCGTCGGCGAGGTGCGCGGCCTGATCGCCGGGGCGACCCAGTCGTCGCCGGACGGCCGCGTGATACCGTTTCCCTCTTATGTGGCGGGGCAGGGCGCATGACCAGCCAGGCCATGACCGGAGCCGAGATGGACCTCCTCGGCTCCGCGCTGAAGGGCAAGCGCGCTTTGGTGCTGGGCATCGCTAATGAACACTCCATCGCTTATGGCTGCGCCCGCATCATGCGCCGGCTCGGGGCCGAGCTGGCGGTGACCTATCTCAACGAGAAGGCGAGGCCCCATGTGGAGCCGCTCGCCGAGGCGCTCGGCGCCAGCATCCTCGCTCCCTGCGACGTGAGCCGGGAGGGCGAGCTGGACGCCGTCTTCGCCCGCATCGAAAAGGAGTGGGGCGGCCTCGACGTGGCGCTGCACTCCATCGCCTTCGCGCCGAAGGAGGACCTGCAGGGCCGGCTGGTGGATTCCTCCGCCGAGGGGTTCAAGCTGGCCATGGACATCTCCTGCCACTCCTTCATCCGCATGGCGCGCCTCGCCGAGCCGCTGATGGGGTCGGGCGGGACGCTGATGGCCATGAGCTATCACGGCGCCGACAAGGTGGTGCCCAACTACAACCTCATGGGTCCGGTGAAGGCGGCGCTGGAAAGCGCCGTGCGCTACCTCGCCTACGAGCTCGGGCCGAAGGACATCCGCGTCCATGCCGTCTCGCCCGGCCCGCTGAAGACCCGCGCGGCCTCCGGACTGAAGGACTTCGACGTGCTGCTGTCGGAAGCCACCCAGCGCGCGCCCATCGGCGAACTGGTGGACATCGACGACGTGGGCCTCACCACCGCCTTCCTCGCCACCCCCTTCGCCCGGCGCCTCACCGGGATGACCGTCTATGTGGACGGGGGCCTCTCGATCATGGCGTGAGGCGGACGTCCCGGCGGCGGGCGGTGCTTTCACAAGCGGGGCAATTGAGGCTAAGCTAGATTCGACTTCGGTAAAAGTAAATCCGTACCATCAGGCGCGGCACACTTCGCCGTTAAAGTAAAAAGAGTTTCGCGCGCCGGGGCGATTGCTTGCGGGCGGAGATGTTTTCACCTCCGCGCCACGCCCGGTCCGCGCGGACCCTGGGGTCGCAGGAAGGGGAGGATCCTATGTCTCGCACCTACGCCCGAGGCGCCGCCGCGGCGCTCCTCTTCGGCCTTCTCGCCGCCCCCGCCGTGTCTCCCGCCGCGCGGGCGCAGGGCGCGGCGCCTGCGGGCGCCATCCCCGTGGGCGTGGTGGCGGCGGAGCTGAAGTCCGTGTCCGACGCCATGGAGTTCGTCGGCCGCGTGGAGGCGCCCGAGCGGGTGGAGATCCGCGCCCGCGTCAAGGGCATGCTGGAGGCCGTCCTGTTCAAGGAAGGCGAGACGGTGAAGGAGGGCGCGCCGCTCTACCGCATCGAGAAGCCGCTGTTCGCCGCCGACGTGCAGCAGGCCGAGGGCGACGTGGAGCGGGCCAAGGCCGCCCTCGCTTTGGCCAAGATCCAGCGCGAGCGCTCGGAAGAACTGCTCGCCAAGAATGCCGGCACGGTGGTGGCGCGCGACCAGGCGGTGGCGAACGAGGAATCCTCCAAGGGCGCGCTCCTCACCGCCGAGGCGGCGCTGAACACCACCAGGATCAATCTCGGCTACACCGACATCGTCTCGCCCATCACCGGCCGCATCGGCCGGACGGCGGTGACGCGCGGCCACATCGTCGGGCCGGAGAGCGGCGTGCTGGCCACGGTGGTGAGCCAGGATCCCATGTACGTCACCTTCCCGGTGAGCCAGCGCGACTATCTGGAGGCGCAGAAGGAGGAGGGGAAGGTGGACCTCTCCAACGTGGAGGTGCGCATCAAGTTTCCCGACGGCACCGTCTATGGCGAGGTCGGACGGGTGAATTTCATCGACGTGTCGGTGAGCCGGACCACGGATACGGTCATCATGCGCGCCGACGTGCCGAACCCGGCCGGCAAGCTGGTGGACGGGCAATTGGTGCGGGTGGAGCTGAAGGCCGGCACGCCGGAGGAGCGCATCGTCGTCCCGCAGGCGGCGCTGATCGCCGACCAGGGCGGCGTCTACGTGTTCGTGGTGGAGGACGGCAAGGCCGTGGTGCGCCGGGTGAAGCCGGGCGCCTCCCTGGGAGCGAACATCGTGGTTGAGGGCGTGAAGGCCGGCGAGCCGGTGATCGTGGAGGGCTTCGAGGCGCTCAGGCCCGGCATCGCCGTGCGCGCCACCCCCGCCACCGGCCTTAAGGGCTGAGCCATGCTCTCCTCCGTCTTCGTCGACCGCCCGCGGCTCGCCATCGTCATCGCCATCGTCACGGTGATCGCCGGCCTGCTTTCGCTCTTCGCCATTCCCGTGGCGCAGTATCCCGACATCATCCCGCCGCAGGTGTCGGTGACCACGGCCTATCCCGGCGCCTCCGCCGAGGTGGTGGATTCCACCGTGGCCCAGCCCATCGAGGCGCAGGTGGTGGGCGTGGACAAGCTCATCTACATGAAGAGCGTGTCCGGCGACGACGGATCCTATTCGCTCACCGGCTCGTTCGAGCTGGGCACCGACCCCGACATCAACACCGTCAACATGAACAACCGGGTGCAGGTGGCCCTGTCCAAGCTGCCGGAGGACGTGAAGCGCCAGGGCGTGGTGGTGAAGAAGAAGTCGTCGGCGCTGCTCGGCGTCCTCGCCATCTATTCGCCGAAGAGGAGCTTGGATCCGCTCTACATCTCCAACTATACCACCATCAACATCCTCGACGAGCTGAAGTCCATTCCCGGCGTCGGCGACGCCGCGCTCTGGGGGCCGCAGGACTATGCCATGCGGGCCTGGGTGCGCACCGACCGGCTGACCGGCCTCGGCCTCACCACCCAGGACGTGGTCGCCGCCATCAAGGCGCAGAACATCCAGGCGGCGGTGGGCCGCATCGGCGCGCGTCCCATCTCCGACGATCAGCAATTGCAGCTGAACCTGCGCACCAAGGGACGGCTTTCCAGCGTCGAGGAATTCGAGAAGATCGTGCTGCGCACCAATTCCGACGGCTCGCTGCTGCGCCTCGGCGACGTGGCGCGCCTCGAGCTGGGTGCGGCCAACCTCGATCGCGAGACCCTGTTCAACGGCGGGCCGGCGGCGGTGCTGGCGCTCTACCAGTCGCCGGGCGCCAACGCCATCACCACCATCGGCGCCATCCGCACGCGCATGAACGAGCTGGCGAAGGCCTTTCCCGAGGACCTCGCCTGGAAGGTCACCTACGACCCCACCGTCTTCGTCACCGACACCATCCACGAGGTGCAGAAGACCCTCATCGAGGCCTTCGTGCTGGTGGTGATCGTGGTCTACCTGTTCCTCGGCTCGTTCCGCGCCACGCTGATCCCGACGCTGGCCGTGCCGGTGAGCCTCATCGGCTGCTTCATCGTGCTGAACGCCATCGGCTATTCGGCCAACACGGTGTCGCTGCTGGCCATCGTGCTGGCCATCGGCATCGTGGTGGACGACGCCATCGTGGTGGTGGAGAACGTGGAGCGGGTGATGGAGGAGCATCCCGAGCTCTCCCCCGCCGACGCCACCAAGAAGGCCATGGGCGAGATCACCGCGCCCATCATCGCCATCACCCTGGTGCTGCTCTCGGTGTTCGTGCCGGTGGCGTTCATCCCGGGCATCTCGGGCGAATTGTTCCGCCAGTTCGCCATCACCGTGGCCGTGGCCATGTTCCTGTCGGCCATCAACGCGCTGACGCTCTCGCCGGCCCTGTGCGCCATCCTGCTGAAGCCTGCCCACGGGCCGAAGCGGGGGCCCATCGGCTACGTCATGCGCGGCATCGACAAGGTGCGCGACGCCTACGGCTCGGCGGTGGCGCGCCTCGTGCGCTTCTCGGCCATCGGCCTCGTGTGCGTGTTCGTGGCGTCGGGTGGCATCTTCGCCCTGTCGAAGGTCACGCCCACGGGATTTTTGCCGGAAGACGACCAGGGCGCCTTCTTCGTGGTGGTGCAGCTTCCCGGCGGGGCCTCGGTGGGCCGCACCACGGAGGTGATCCGCAAGGCCGAGGCGCTGCTGAAGGACGAGCACATGGTGGAGGACTACACCTCCGTCGTCGGCCTCAACTTCATCGACAACTACTCCCAGCCCAACGCCGCCTTCATCGTCGTCACGCTGAAGCCGTTCGAGGAGCGCAAGGGGGCCGAGAACGGCGCCGCCGCCATCCTCGCCCGCCTCGGGCAGAAGATGCGGCTGATCTCCGGCGGCACGGTGGTGCCGCTGGCGCCGCCGCCCATCGTCGGCCTCGGCACCGGCGGCGGCTTCTCCTTCGTGCTGCAGGACCTGCGCGCCGGCGACCCGAAGGTGCTCGCACAGGTGCTGCGCGGCCTGCTCATCGCCGCCAACCAGGACCCGCGGCTGACCCGCGTCTTCTCCACCTATTCGGCGACGAACCCCTCGATCCAGCTCGACATCGACCGGGACAAGGCGCAGGTGCTGGGGGTGCCGCTGGACTCGGTGTTCCAGGCGCTGCAGACCTCCCTGGGCGGGCTCTATGTCAACGACATGAACCTCTACGGCCGCACCTGGCAGGTGCAGGTGCAGGCGGAGGCGGCGGACCGCAAGGGCGTCGACGACATCTACCGCATCCATGTGCGCAACGACAAAGGCGAGATGATCCCCTTGCGCTCCATCGTGGAAGTGCGGGTGGAGGTCGGCCCGCCGGCGCTCATCCGCTACAACAACAAGCGCGCCGTCACCGTGCAGGGCGCGCCGGCGGCCGGGGTTTCCTCCGGCCAGGCGCTGGCGGCCATGGACGAGGTGGCGGCCAAGACCCTGCCGCAGGGCTTCTCCGGCGCCTGGACCGACACCTCGTTCCAGGAGAAGCGGGCGGAGGGCAAGACGGGGATGATCCTCGCCTTCGCCGTGCTGTTCGCCTTCCTGTTCCTGGTGGCCCTCTACGAGAGCTGGTCCATCCCGGTGCCGGTGCTGCTGTCGGTCACGGTGGGCATGCTGGGGGCGTTCGCCGCCATCGTCATCGGCCAGCTCACCCTCGACCTCTACGGGCAGATCGGCATGATCGTGCTGATCGGCCTCGCGGCCAAGAACGGCATCCTCATCGTCGAGTTCGCCAAGGAGCGGCGCGAGCACGGCGAGGACCTGCTCGTCGCCGCCACCGAGGGCTCGCGCCTCAGGTTCCGGCCGGTGATGATGACTTCGCTGGCCTTCATCCTCGGCCTCTACCCGCTGGTGGTGGCCACCGGGGCGGCGCAGATGGCGCGGCAGAACGTGGGCACGCCGGTGTTCGGCGGCATGATCGCCGCCTCCTTCCTCGGCATCTTCGTGATCCCGCCGCTCTACGTCATGTTCCAGGGCATCCGCGAGAAGCTGCGGCCGGGCGCGCGGCCGAAGGTGCGTCCGGCGGCGCCGGACGCGGGAGCCGCGCACGAGGCCTGAGCGGCGGCGGCACCCGCCGGGGCGCGGCGCCCATCCTTGATTCAGGCCTGCCCCGCGCTCATACTCGGCGGGTTTTCAGACCGTGATCAGGATTTTTGCCATGCCTTTGAGGGAAGAGGATATTCAGCTCGGCAAGTGCTACAAGACGAAGGGTCCCGAGAATTACAAGGTGATCGGCCTCACCCGCGGCATCGTCACCTACCAGACCTGGACCTCGCCTTTGCGGATCAATGTGGGCGTGAAGCAGTTCGCCGACGCCGTCTACAAGGAAGTGGCCTGTCCCAAGTGAGGCGGATGGGGGAGGCGGATAGGTGAAGGCGGGCCGGCTGCGCCGGCGCGGGGTGCGGGGCGCCGTCCCGGCGCGAAACGCGGATGCGCCGATCCGGTTGTTTCAACCGGGGCGGATCCGGCTCTAGAGTGGCGCTCCCGGGGCGGCGCGATTCGCGTCCGCCCGAACCCCGTTCCCGCCTGCGCCGCCCATGCCGTCCGCCTTCTCCTTCCTGCACGCCGCCGACATCCATCTCGACAGCCCGCTGCGCGGCCTCGCCCGGCGGGAGAAGGAACACGCGCGCGCCTTCCTCGACGCCTCGCGCCGGGCGCTGGAGAACCTCGTCGCCGCGGCGGTGGCCGAGAAGGTCGCCTTCGTCCTCATCGCCGGCGACGTCTATGACGGCGACTGGAAGGACTTCGCCACCGGCCAATTCTTTGTGCGGCAGATGGGGTTGCTCGGCCGCGCCGGCATCCGCGTGTTCATGATCCGCGGCAACCACGACGCCGCCTCGGTGATGAGCCGCGATCTGCCGCTGCCGGACAACGTCCGCCTCCTCTCCGACACGGCGGTGGAGAGCGTCGCGCTGCCTGAGCTGGGCGTCGTGCTGCACGGGCGCGGCTTTGCCGAGCGGGCCGAGGCGGTGAATCTCGCCCGCGACTATCCGGCGGCGGTGGCGGGGCAGTTCAACATCGGCCTGCTCCACACCTCCCTCACCGGGCGCGATGGGCACAACACCTATGCCCCCTGCACGGTGGAGGACCTGGTGCGCGCCGGCTACGACTACTGGGCGCTCGGCCACATCCACCGGCGCGAGGTGGTGAACGCGCAGCCGGCCATCGTCTTTCCCGGCAACCTGCAGGGCCGCCACGCCCGCGAGAGCGGACCCAAGGGCGCCACCCTCGTGCGCGTCGCCGACGGGCGCATCACCGCGCTGGAGGCGCTCACGCTGGATGCCGCGCGCTTCGCGCACCAGCGCCTCGATCTCGCCGGCATCGCCGATCTCGCCGACGTGACCGGCCTGGCGAGGGCCGCCATCGCCGAGGCGGCGGCGGAGGCGGGCGGGCGGCCGCTGGCGCTGCGCCTCACCTTTACCGGGCAGACGCCGCTCCACGGGCATTTCCTCGCAAGCCCCGAGCAGGTGGCGCAGGACATGCAGGCGCATGCCTACGAGACCGGCGCCGATATCCTCATCGAGAAGGTGCGGTTCGAGACGCGCGCCCCCGGCGGCGCCGGCGACCTCGGCCTGCCCGGCTTCGCCGACGTCCTCGCCGAGGCGGCGGCGGACCCGGCCCTGCGCGCCGACGTGGCGGCGACTTTGAAGGAGCTGCGCGCCAAGATCCCCTCGGACGTGCTGGAGGCCATGGGCCTGGCCGGCCTCGACGAGGCCGCCATGGCCGATGCCGCCCTCGCGGCGGCCGGGGAGGAAATCGCCGCCCGCCTGTCCGATCCCGCGTCCGGCGCCGCGGCCGGGGGGGAGGCGGAGCGATGAGGTTCGCCCGGCTCGGCCTCGACCGCTACGGCGGCTTCACCGATCGCGAGCTGGTGTTCGATCCGGCGGCGCGCCTCGTGGTGATCGAGGGCGCCAACGAGGCCGGAAAGAGCACCGCGCTGCGGGCCGCAGGCGACGTTCTGTTCGGCATCGAGCGCACCTCGCCCTTCAATTTCCTGCACCGCTACAAGGATATGCGCCTGTCGGCGACGGTGCTGGGGGTGGATGGCCGCGCGTTTGCCTTCATCCGGGTGAAGCGGGACCGCAGCACGCTGCTCGACCCGCTGACCGACGCGCCGCTGCCCGACGACGCTCTCGCGCCCTTCCTCGGCACGCACCAGCGCGGCTCCTTCCTGGAAATCTTCGGGCTGGACCAGAAGCGCCTGCGCAAGGGCGGAGAGGACCTGCTGGCGGGGGGAGGGGAGCTCGCCGACGCGCTGGTCACCGCGGCGCCCGGCCTCCGGCGCATCGACGCCCTGCGCGCCCGCTATGCCGAGGAGGCGGGCAAGGTGTTCAACCCCGCCCGCAAGACCGCGTCCCACCTGTTCTACCAGGCCCTCGACGCCCGCAAGGCGGCGCGGCAGAACATCCGCGAGCAGGAATTGCTGGCCGTCGACGTGCGCCGCCTGCGCAGCGCCGCCGAGGCCGCGCTTTTGGCCCGCGCGGCGGCGGTGGAGGCGGACATGGCGGCGGCACAGGAGGCCGCCTGGGCGGAACTGCTCTGCCGGGCCGCCGGCGTTCTGCGCCAGATCGAGGCCGAGGAGACCGCGCTTGCGGCCCTCGGCGCCCTGCCGGACATGCCCGCCGGGTTCGTGGACAAGGCCCGTGCGGCGCTGGCCGCGCTGGAGACGGCCACGGCGGCGCTGGCCCGCGCCGTGGCGGAGGAGGCCCGGGCGGATGCGGCCCACGGGGCGGTGGCGGTGGATACGGTCATCCTAGACCTGTCGGCCGAGGCGGAGGCCTGCGACGAGGCGCGTGCCGCCGTGAACAAGGCGCGCGAGGACCTGCCGCGGCGCCGGGCCAGGGCAGCGGAGGCCCGCGCCCTGCTGGCGCGCATCGCCGCCGATCTCGGGCTGCCCGACGTGGACACCCTGTGCGCCGGCCTGCCGCCGGCGCCGCTGCTGGCCCGCGCCGAGGCGCTGGCCGATCGCTTCAAGGCGTGCAGCCTCGGCGCGCAGGCCCTCGCCTCCGGCCTCGAGGAGCACGCCCGCGAGCTGGCCCGGGTGGAGGCCGCGCAGGCGGGGCTCGGCCCGGTGGAGGACCCCGCGCCCCTGCGCCGGCGCCTCGACGCGCTGGATGGGGCGGAGGAGCGCGCGCGGGGTCTGGAGGCGGGCCTCGCCCGGCGCGCGGCGGCGGGCACGGCGCTCGACGGGCGGGTGCTGCGCCTCGGCCAGCCGGGCCTCACCCTGGATGCGCTGGCGATCCTGCCGCTGCCGGCGGTGGCGGCGGCCGAGGCGCTGCTGCGCCAGGTGGTCGAGACGGCGGAGGCGCGCGCCCGCCAGGACGCCGCGATCGCCGACCTCGCGGAGCAGAAGCAACTGGCGGCGGCGCGCCATGCGGCCCTCGATGGCGGGGGCACCGCGCCCACCGAGGCCGCCGTCGCCGCCGCCCGCGCGGTCCGCGACGGGCTGTGGCAGCGCCTGCGCCCGCTCGCTTTGGGCGAACGGCCGGCCGGCGACGCCGACCGGGATGCGGCGCTGGACCTGGATGGGGCGCTGGCAGCGGCGGACCGTGTGGCCGATGAGCGCCAGCGGGAGACCCATCGCCTTGCCGAGCTGTCCCGGCTCGCCCGCGACATGGCCGACCTCGACCTGCGCCTGGGCGCGGCCGGCGGCCGGCGCGGGGAGGCCGACGCCCAGGCGGCGGCGGCGCGGGCGGCGTGGGCGAGCCTGTTCACCGCCTCGGGCCTGTCCTTCCCGGCCGATGCGCGCGCCATCGCCTTCCTGAAGGACGTGGAAGCGATCCGCGAGGCGCGGGACGAGTTGCGCCGGCAGGAGGCCGAGGGCGAAACGGCGCGCGCCGCCGTGGCCTTCGACCGCACTTCGGTGGCGGCGCTGAGACAGGACCTGGGCCTTGCCGCCCTCGGCGATGCCCCCCTGCGCATGGCGGAGATCCGCGATGCGGTGGAGCGGCTGGAGCGCCAGCATCGGGACGTGCGCGACCAGGCGCGCGACCTCGCCCGCCTCGCTCGCACGCGGGACGACCTCGCCCGCCGCAAGGCCGACCTCGACGCCGAGCGCGCCGCCCTCGACGCCGAGGCGGCGGACGTGCTGCCGCGCCTCGCCATCCGTCCCGGCGCGCCGGCCGAGGAGATGCGCGCGGCGCTCGGCCTCTGGCGTTCGGCCGCGTCCGAAACGGCCGGGCTGGCGGGGGTCGAGCACCAGATCTCCGCCATCGAGCGCGACGAGGCGGCCTTTGCGGGCCGCGTCGCCGACCTTGCCCGGCGCACGGGCGAGGACCCCGCGGGCGATCCGATCGCCCTGGCGCGGCATCTGCGAAAGCGGCTGGAGGAAGCGCGGCAGGCTTCCGCCCGCGCCCAGGCCGCGCGGGACGCCCTGGACGCCCGCCGGGCCGCCGTCGCCGAGGCGACGCGGGAGCGCGACCGGGCGCATGCGGCGGTCGCCGCCCTGCGGGCGTCTGCCGGCGCGGTGCCGCCCGATGCCTTCGCGGCGGTGCTGGACCGGCTCGACGCGGCCTCGGCCATGGCGGGACGGGCGGAGGAGGCGCGCCGGCGCCTCGCCGACATGTGCCGCGGGCGCGATGTGGCGGCGGTGCGCGCGGCCACAGCCGGGCACGACGACGCCACCCTCGCGGCGCGCGCCGAGGAGGCCGGGGCCGCTCACGCTTTGGCCCGGGCGGCGCGCGACGAGGCGGTGGCGCGCCATGCGGAGGCGGAAGCGGCCCTGCGGGCCCTGGACATGCGCGAAGGCGCGGCCCACGCCGCCCAGGCGGAGCAGGACGCCGCCGCCGCCATCGCCGAGGCGGTGGAGGATTTCGGCCGCAACCACGTGGCGGCGCGGCTTCTCGGCCGCGCCATCGAGCGTTACCGGGAGGCGCACCAGAACCCCATCGTCAGCCGTGCCGCGCAGGCCTTCGCCACCCTCACGCTGGGCCGCTGGAGCGGCATCGGCGTGGACTACGAGGCCGCGACCCCGCGTCTCGGCGCCATGCGGGCCGGCGAGTTCCACGGGGTCGAGAAGCTCTCGGAAGGCACGGCGGACCAGCTCTTCCTCGCCTTGCGCGTCGCCGCCATCGAGGAGCACGCTCGCCGGGCGACGCCGCTGCCCTTCATGGCCGACGACCTCTTCGTCACCTTCGACGAGGCCCGCACCGAGGCGGGCCTGAAGCTCCTGGCCGAGCTGGGCGCGCTGACCCAGGTGATCGTCTTCACCCACCACGCCCATGTGGGCGAGGCGGCCGAGCGGGCCCTGGGCGCCGCCTGCCAGCGCATCCGGCTCTAGGGCGCACCCTTTTCCGGCCTCAGGAGGGCTTCGCCGGTCCCGCCTCGATACGGTCGGCCACCTCGGTCAGGGCGGCGGCCAGCGCCCGCAGCAGGTCCACCGGCAGGGACACCTGCACCGCCGGCGAGGGCTTGCCGGGCTTGGGAACGCCCACCTCGAGCCGCACCCCGCCAGTGGTGCCGTCGAATACGGCGGTGGTGAAGGCCTGCAGCGGCCACACCTTGAGCCGGCCGGCCTCGTCCTTGTCCCAGTTCTCGAAATCCATGGTCTTGTCGTGTCCTCCCGATCTTCATCTGCGCATAGCACGCGGGGCGGGCAGGGGGGAGCGGGCCCCGGCGATCCGCAAGGCCGCCAGGCATGGTGCAACGCGGCATCGACGCGGCCGCGGCACGGCGGTATAGCTGGGCGAAGCAGAACGAGAACGTTTCCAGTGCTGTCCGTCGTCATCGCAACGCACAATTCCGAACGCCAGCTGGTCCCCGTCCTGTCCGCGCTGGTGCAGGGGGTGACGGCCGGCGTCCTGCGCGATGTGATCCTGGTGGATTCGGGCTCCACCGACGGCACCGCCACCATCGCCGATGCCGCCGGCTGCACGCTGCTCCATTCGGTGAACGACATGGGCCTGCGCCTGCGCCAGGGCGCCGCGCAGTCGCGCGGGCGGTGGCTGCTGTTCCTGTCGCCGTGCTCCATCCTGGAAGAGGGCTGGGCGCGGGAGGTGATGACCTTCATCGAGACCGCGGAGCGGCGCGGCCAGGCGGATCGCATCGCCGCCACCTTCCGCCTCGCGGTGGACGGCTACGGCATCGGGCCGCGGATCGGGGAGGCCATGGCGGTGGCCCGCCTCGCCCTGCTGGGCCTGCCGCGCGCCGGGCAGGGGCTGCTGATTTCGCGCAAGCATTACGAGCGGCTCGGCGGCCATCCCGCCGGGGTGAAGGCGGAGCGGCGCCTGGTGGCGCGGATCGGGCGCCGGCGCATCCACCTGCTGCGTCCCCACGTGCTCCTGCCCGAGCGCGCCGAGGGCTGACATCGACACCCGCTCGACACTGCCCGACATGTGCGATGTCGCCGACATGTCGCGAAACTTCCGCTTGGCGAACGGCCCCGGTTGCGCATAGATGGCGGCGCGGGGTCGGACCTGCCGCGCCGAGAGGCGAGGGCGGGAACCGGTCGGTCATTTCTCGTGAGGAGGCCGGTCGAGCGATCCGCGGTGCGCTGCCTTGAGGGCGCGTCCGCCGACGAACGCCCGCCTCCCGGATGGTGCTGCGCACCGAGGGAGCGGTCCATGGACCTTTGCCGTCGTCTCCGGAATTTCGTCCGCGTCGGAGCGCTCGCCGCCGGCCTTCTTGCCGCCGGCTCCTCGGCCTACGGCCAGCAGGCGCGGCCGGCGTTGCCGGCCAACCCGCCGACGGCGCAGGCGCCCCAGCCGCCCCGGCCGGCGAGCGCGAAGACCTTCCAGCGCTCCGACCTGATCGCCGGCGCCAAGCGCTACGAGCGGCTGCTGAAGCGCGACACCACTGCCCCCGCCCAGCCTCTCGACAAGGCCCGGCGTGATGCCGCCCAGGCGTTGCAGCGCAACGATTTCCGCTCGGCGGCGGCGCTCTATGCCAGCCTCGCGGTCGCCGATCCGAACGACGCGGGCATCTGGCTGCGTCTCGCCCGGTCGCTCGCCGGCATCAAGCCCAACGAGGACGAGGACGCCTCCACCTTCATCGACAATGCCCAGGCCGCCGCCTTCATCGCCTACCGCCGCGCCACCACGCGGGCGGAGGAGGGCGATGCCCTGACCTTCATCGGCCAGATCTACGCCAGCCGCAGCCTGTGGAACGCGGCCCTCGATACGCTGAAGATCGCCCTTGAGGCGCGCGACACGCCGGCCGACCGGGCCTTCTACGAGAAGCTGAAGGAGGAGCACGGCTTCCGCCTCGTGGACTACACGGTGGAGTCCGACCTCGCGGCGCCGCGCGTCTGCGTGCAGTTCTCCGAGGACCTCGCCACCAACACGGATTTCTCCGCCTTCGTGCAGATGCGCGGCCTGGACAAGCCGGCGGTGACCGCCGAGGCCCGGCAGATCTGCGTGGAGGGCCTGAAGCACGGCGAGCGCTACGGCCTCGTGGTGCGCCCCGGCATCCCCTCGACCGCCGGCGAGCGCACGAAGAAGCCCACCGAGCTCACCATCTATGTGCGCGACCGCCAACCCTCCGTGCACTTCACCGGCCGCAACTACGTGCTGCCGCGCACCGGGCAGAAGGGGATCCCGCTCTCCTCGGTGAACACCAGCGCGGTGACGGTGAACATCCTGCGCATCGGCGACCGCGGCCTCGTGCCCACCGCCATCCAGGGCGAGTTCCGGCAGGGGCTCGACAGCTACGTGCGCGAGCGCCTCGCCGACGGCACCGCCATCGCCGTTTTCAAGGGCGTGCTGGAGGTGGACAGCCCGCTCAACCAGGACGTGACCACCGCCGTGCCGGTGACCGAGGCCGTGGGCAAGCTGGAGCCCGGCGTCTACGTGATGACCGCCGTGCCGGAGAAGGGCACCACCGACGACGATTACGGCAGCGAGGCGACCCAGTGGTTCATCGTCTCCGACCTCGGGCTCACCGCCCTGTCGGGGCAGGATGGGGTGCACGTGCTGGTGCGCTCCCTCGGCAGCGCCGAGCCGGTGGCGGGGGCCGAGGTGCGCCTCGTCGCGCGCTCCAACGAGGTGCTGGGCACCGCCAAGGCCGACGCCAACGGCCATGTGCGCTTCGATCCCGGCCTGTCGCGCGGCCCCGCCGGCCTCGCGCCGGAAGTGGTGATCGCCCGCACCGAGGCGGGGGACTATGCCTTCCTCTCCCTCAAGGAGACCGCCTTCGACCTCACCGACCGGGGCGTCGCTGGCCGGGACTCGCCCGGCGCGCTCGATGCGTTCCTCGCCACCGAGCGTGGCGTCTACCGCTCCGGCGAAACCGTTCACCTGACCGCGCTGCTGCGCGACGCCCAGGGCCGTGCTGCGGTGGGCGTGCCGGTCATCCTCCAGCTGGTGCGGCCGGACGGCGTGGACGACCGCCGGCTCGTGGTCGCCGATCAGTCGGCGGGCGGGCGCACCGTGGACCTGCCGCTGCTCAAGGGCGCCATGACCGGCACCTGGCGCATCAAGGCGCTGACCGATCCCAAGGCGCCGCCCGTCGGCGAGATCACCTTCCTGGTCGAGGACTATGTCCCCGACCGGGTGGAGTTCGACCTCACCGCCCGCGAAGCCGCGCTGCCGCGCACCCGCCCGGTGGAGGTGCTGGTGGACGGCCGCTTCCTGTTCGGCGCGCCCGCCTCCGGCCTCGACGTGGAGGCCGAGACCGAACTGCGCGCCGCCGCCGAGCGGCCGGGCTTCGCCGGCTTCCGCTTCGGCAATGCGGAGGACCAGGTGCTCGCCGATCGCCAGCCCGTGGCGGACGCGCCGCGGACCGACGCGCGCGGCCGCGCCAGCCTGCGCATCCTCGCCGCCGATCCGCCCCGCACCGCGCGTCCGCTGGAGGTGGAGACCATCGTGCGCCTCGTGGAGACGGGCGGCCGGGCGGTGCAGCGCACCCTCGTGATCCCCGTGGCCCCCACCGGCAGCCAGATCGGCGTCAAGCCGCTCTTCGCCGATCGGGTGCGCGAAGGGGAGGTGGCGAATTTCGAGGTGGTGGTCGCCGGCATTGACGACAAGCGCCTCGCTGCGCCCGGCCTCACCTGGAAGCTCTCGCGCCTGGAGACCCGCTACCAGTGGTATCGGGTGAGCGGGTCCTGGGACTATGAGCCGGTGAAGATCGTCACCCGCCTCGCCGAGGGCCGGCTCGACGCCAGGGCGGACGGGCCGGTGCGCCTTTCCGTGCCCACTCAGTACGGCCGCTACCGCCTGGACATCACGGGTGACGGGCTGCCGCTCACCAGCGTGCCGTTCGAGGCCGGCTTCGGCGGCGACGGCAATGCGGACACGCCGGACAAGCTGGAGCTCACCCTCGACCGCGCCGCCTACGCCTCGGGCGACACGCTGGATGCCACGCTGACCACCCGCACCGCCGGCACCGCCTCGGTGCTGGTGCTGAACGAGGGGCTGCTGGAGCAGCGCTTCATCAAGGTCGCAGCCGGCGCCAACAAGGTGAGCTTCAAGGTGGCCGAGGGCTGGGGGCCGGGCGCCTATGTGGTCGCCTTCATGCACCGTCCCCTCGACGTGGCGGCCGGCCGCATGCCGGGCCGCGCCATCGGCCTGGCCTGGTTCTCGGTGAACCGGGAGGCGCGGACCCTGAAGGTGGACCTCGGCACGCCGAAGGAGATGCGCCCCAACGCGCCCCTCGCCATTCCCGTGCGCATCGGCGGCCTCGCCGCGGGCGAGAAGGCCTATGTGACGGTGGCGGCGGTGGACGTGGGCATCCTCAACCTCACAGGCTACAAGCCGCCGGCGCCGGACGCCGCCATCTTCGGCCAGCGGCGTCTTTCGCCGGAAATCCGCGACCTCTATGGCGCGCTCATCGACGGCATGCAGGGCAGCGCCGGCCGGCTGCGTTCGGGCGGCGATGGCGGGGAAGGCGGCCTTCAGGCGAGCCCGCCCTCGGGCCCGCCCCTGGCGCTGTTCTCCGGCATCGTCGAGGTGGGTCCGGACGGCACCGCCGCCGTCTCCTTCCCCATCCCCGCCTTCGACGGCACCGCGCGGGTGATGGCCATGGCGTGGAGCGCCGACAAGCTCGGCCACGCCTCGACCGACGTGGTGGTGCGCGACAAGGTGGTGATGCTCGCCACCCTGCCGCGCTTCCTCGCCGCCGGCGACCGCTCCACCCTCAACCTCGATTTGACCAACGTGGAGGCGCCGGAGGGCGAATACCGCCTCGACGTCTCGGCCAGCGGCGCCGCGGCGGTGACTTCGCCCGCGCCCGCCGTGAAGCTCGCGGCAAAGCAGCGCCAGTCCCTGCGCCTTGCCCTGGAGGGCCGGGGCGTCGGGCCGGCCACGGTCACTGCCCGGTTGACCGGGCAGGGGCTCGACATCACCCGCACCTACGAGATGAACGTGCGCCCGGCCTATCCGGACATCGAGCGGCGCACGGTGCGCACCCTCGCCCCCGGCGAGAGCCTGACGCTCAACAAGGACCTGCTCGTCGACCTCCTGCCGGGCACCGGCAGCGTGGCGGTGAGCGTGACGCCCAATTCCACCATCGACGTGCCGGCCTTGCTCGGCGCCCTCGACCGCTACCCCTATGGCTGCACCGAGCAGGTGACCAGCCGCGCCCTGCCGCTCATCTCCTACAACGAGCTCAGCGTGCTGGTGGGCCGCGCGGCCGATCCGGAGGCGGACCAGCGCATCCGCGACGCCATCGTCCGGGTGCTGGCGCGGCAAGGGTCGGACGGCTCGTTCGGCCTGTGGTCGCCGGGCGGCACCGATACCTGGCTCGACGCCTATGTGGCGGACTTCCTGTCGCGGGCGAAGGAGAAGGGCTTCCCGGTGCCGGAGGCCTCCTTCGCCCTCGTTCTCGACCGGCTGCGCAACGTGGTGAGCCTCGCCGGCGCCGACATGCGCTCGGCCAGCGAGGGGATGGCCTATGCCCTCTACGTGCTCGCCCGCAACGGCCGCGCGCCGCTGGGCGACCTGCGCTATCTCGCCGACACCCGGCTGAAGGATCTGTCCTCGCCCCTCGCCAGGGCGCAGGTGGGTGCCGCGCTGGCCCTGCTCGGCGACCGTACCCGCGCCGAGCGGGCCTTCAACGTGGCGCTGGAAGGCCTTCCGGCGACGGCGACCGCACCGGAGGTGGGCCGCCCCGACTTCGGCTCGGCCCTGCGCGACGCGGCGGCGCTCACCGTGCTCGCCCGCGAGGCCGGGATGGAGAAGCTCGCCGAGGTGGCGCTCGCCCGCGTGGACGTGGCGCGCACCCGCACCGAGCGCACCTCCACCCAGGAGAATGCGTGGCTGATCCTTGCCGCCCGCAGCCTCGTCGCCAGCGCCGGCAACATGGTGCTGGAGGTGGACGGCGCGCTCACCCGCGGTCCCTATGGCCGCAGGCTCACCCGCGCCGATCTCGATCGCGGGCCGGTGGTCCTGCGCAATGCCGGGCCGGAGGCGGTGAAGGTGGTGTACGGCGTCTCGGGCGCCCCCATCGCGCCGGAGCCGGCAATCTCCAAGGGGTTCACCCTGGAACGGCGCTACTTCAGCCTCGACGGCAAGCCGGCCGATCCGTCCAAGGCGGTGCAGAACCAGCGCTTCGCCGTGGTGCTCACCTTCAAGGAGGCGCAAAGCGCGCTCGCCGACGTGCTCCTCGTGGACTACCTGCCGGCCGGGTTCGAGATCGAGAATCCGAACCTCGTCGAGGGCGGGGACGGCGGCTTCGCCTGGCTCGACGAGACCAGCGAGGCCGGCCACGTGGAGTTCCGCGACGACCGCTTCGTCGCCTCGGTGACGCGGCAGGAGGGCGAGGACCCGTTCGTGGTCGCCTATGTGGTGCGGGCCGTCTCGCCCGGCCGCTACGCGCATCCGCCGGCCTTCGTGGAGGACATGTACCGGCCGGACCGCTTCGCCCGCACCGCCGCCGGCACCGTGGAGGTCGCGCCCGCCCGATGAGCGAGGACCGCCCGCAAGGTCCCGCGCCGGAGGGCGCGGCCTCGCGCTCCCGCCGCCGGGCGTGGCAGGCGGGGGCGGCGGCCGTCTTCGCCATGGGCCTGCTGGCCGGCGGGGCCGGCGCCGGCCTGCTTCATCTGCGCGCGCAGGCGCCGCCCGCACCCGAGCCGAATGTCTCGGCGGAGGTGGTGGACCGGGAGGGCCGCCTGCTGCGCCCCTTCGCCCTGCCCGACGGGCGCTGGCGCCTCGCGGCCGGCGTGGAGGACGTGGACCCGCGCCTCGTCGCCATGATCCTCGCCTATGAGGACAAGAGGTTCGAGGCGCACGCCGGCGTGGACCTGATCGCGCTCGTCCGCGCGGCCGGGCAGGCGGCGCTGTCGGCCCGCGTGGTCTCCGGCGGCTCGACGCTGTCCATGCAGGTGGCTCGCCTCACCGCGCCGCCGCGCGCCCGCACCCTCGCCGCCAAGCTCGAGCAGATGCGCCGCGCCATCGAGCTGGAGGCGCGGCTGCCGAAGGCCGAGATCCTGCGCCTCTACCTCACCCTCGCGCCTTACGGCGGCAATATCGAGGGGGTGCGGGCGGCGTCGCTGACCTATTTCGGCAAGGAGCCCCGCCATCTTACCCTCGGCGAGGCGGCGCTGCTGGTGGCCCTGCCGCAGTCACCGGAGGCACGGCGGCCGGACCGCTTCGCCGCCCGCGCGCGCGGGGCGCGGGACCGCGTGCTCGACCGGCTTCTGGCGCAGGGCGTGCTCTCGGCGGACGAGGTGCGCATGGCCAAGGGCGAGCCGGTGCCGAGGGCGCGCCGCGCCATGCCGCAGCTCGCCCCGCACCTTGCGGAGGATCTCATCGCCGAGCGCCCGGCGGTGTCGCGCCATGCCTCCACCCTCGACGCTCCCTTGCAGGAGCGGCTCGAGGAGCTGCTGCGCGAGCGGACGAAGGCGCTGGGCCGCGGGCTCTCGGCGGCGGTCGTGGTGATGGACAATGACAGCTCCGAGGTGCGCGCCTATGTGGGCGCCGCCGACTTCGCCGATCGCGCCCGCGCCGGGGAGGTGGACCTCGCCCGCGCCGTGCGCTCGCCGGGCTCGACGCTGAAGCCCTTCATCTACGCCATGGCGTTCGAGGACGGCATCGCCCATCCCGAGACCCTGATCGAGGACCGGCCCGCCCGTTTCGGCGCGTGGCGGCCGGAGAATTTCGACCGCAGCTTCCAGGGCACCCTTTCGGTGCGCAAGGCGCTGCAGATGTCGCTGAACGTGCCGGCGGTGCGCCTGCTGGACGCGGTGGGGCCGCAGCGCCTCGCCACCCGCCTCCAGCAGGCCGGGGCGCGGCTGGAGCTGCCGGCGGGCGCGGCGCCGGCTTTGCCCATGGGGCTCGGCGGGGTGGGCATCCGCCTTATCGACCTCACCAGCCTCTATGCGGCGCTGGCGCGGGGCGGCGAGGCGCATCCGCCCGTGTTCCGGCAGGACGGGGCGGCGGTGGCCGCGCCGCGCCGGTCGCGGCTCGTGGATGAGGTGGCGGCCTGGTATGTGGGCCAGTGCCTCCTGGGCACGCCCGCGCCGGAGAACGCGCTGGGCGGGCGCATCGCCTTCAAGACCGGCACCTCCTACGGCTATCGCGATTCGTGGGCGGTGGGGTTCGACGGGCGCCGCACCGTGGGTGTCTGGGTGGGGCGGCCGGACGGGCAGGCGGTGCCCGACCTGACCGGCCGGGCGGCTGCCGCGCCGCTGCTGTTCGATGCCTTCGCCCGCATCGTGCGCACGCCGGCCGCGCTCAGGCCGGTACCGCGCGGGGCGGTGGTGGCGGCCAATGCCCGCCTGCCGGTCCCGCAGCGCCATTTCGGAACGTCACGGAAGGAGCAGCCGCTGCAGGTGGTGTTCCCGCCGGACGGGGCGCGGGTCAGCCTGTCCGGGGAAGAAGCGGCCGGGCTGGTGCTGAAGGTGGATGGCGGCACCTTCCCCCTCACGCTGCTGATGGATGGGCGGCCGGTGGCACGGGAGGAAAATGCGCACACTTTCACCTGGCGGCCGCCAGGGCGGGGCTTCACGCGGCTCACGGTCATGGACGCGGCGGGCGTCACCGACAGCGTGACGGTGCGGGTGGAGTAGGACGCTCCGGCCGGCGCGGCGCCCGCGCATGCGGGCGCACAAAAGAAAAATCCCGCCGCGCCGAAAGGCGGGCGGGACAAGGCTGGGAGGAAACGCGAAGTCGGTAAACGTGAATTCCAGAGGCGATTCCGGCTGCGGCGGAACTCCGCGCCGCCGGAAGCGCGCGTCAGATCAGTGGCCGCGGGCCACCACCTGCGGGATCTCCTCGCGGGAGATGCCCATGCGGGCGAGTTCGCTGTTGGTGAGGTGGCTCAGGCGGTCATAGCGCAGCGCCATGGCGCGGCCTTCAGCGACAGCGGCGAAGAAATCGGACACCGCGGCGCCCATGCGCCCGAACAACCCGGTCTCGCGGGAGGCGTTCACAGTGATCGTAGCCATTTGGGTCTCCATTCGTTGACGTAGAGATAGGCCAAATCGCTGCGACGCAACATGGCGGATTGTGCATGGCACCATTGCAAATGCCGTATACCAGGGCCGGCTGTGGGTGGTGCGAAAAGGCTCTGGACCGTGCGCGGCGAATTGCGTATAGAGCGCACCTGCCTTCGGGGCGCGCCCGCAGGAACGCCGCTCGCGGCGCCGCTGCGCGACCTTTGGTGGGGGATAGTTCAACGGTAGAACCGCGGACTCTGACTCCGTTAATCCTGGTTCGAATCCAGGTCCCCCAGCCATCTAGCAATACCAACGCTTTGAAGCCGAAATATCCTATCGGAAACGGGCTTCGTTTTACACCTCATTTTACAGGCACTGTTCCCGATTCGAGCTTTCGGATCGCACTCTCCGCCAGCCTCACGTCGCGCGACAGGTAGTGCGCGTCGAGGATGGCCGACACGTCCCGAAGGCTATGCCCGGTCAGGCTGGCGATCTCCGCCTCGGTGCATCCCGCGATGGCGAGCCTCGTCACGGCCGATCCTCGGAAGTCGTGAAACGTCAGGCCCGACACCCCGGCTTTGGTGCACCCCTTGCGCCAGCTCGCGCGAAATCCCCCCTCAGTCCATGGCTCGCCATCCATCGTCGTCAGGATGAACAGCGAGCGCTTTTTCGTCGCATCCAGCGCGGCTTTAAGCGGGGAGCCAACCGGTATCACCACCCGGCGCTTGGTCTTCCCCTGTCGCAGGCGGATGCGCGTCCCATCATAGTCGGACCACTGGAGCTTGAGCAGATCGCCCTGTCTCTGTCCGGTCCACAGTGCCAGCATGAGCGCGAGATGCAGGTGCACAGGCGCGGCGCCGAGGAACGATGCCTCATCGTCCGCCGTCCAAACTTTCTCGGCCCGATCCGCCTTGTAGATGCGGCCGCCTCGCTCGCATGGGTTCGCTGGCACCAATCCGCGATCCAGCGCCACGCTCAATACGCGTGCGAGGATCGTCCACGCATAGTCGGCCTGCCGCTTGGACTTCTCCGCGAGTTCGTCGCGCCACGCCTTGAACTTCCCTCGCATCCGCTTATCGTCCAGCGCGGCAACGGGAACGTCGCCCCAGCGCGCTTCGATGGCGGTGAGGTGTTTGCGATAGTCGGCCTGCGTGCGCGGCGCGAGCCGCTTGAACTCGTCCGACTGGCGGTAAACGCCGATCACAGAGAACATGGTGCCGGCTACAGGCGCCTCGCGCTGGACCACGGCGGCGTTGTAGGCACTCATGAACTCCGGCGTTCCGGGCTCCCCGCGCAGGCGAGGCCCGCCACGCCACGCGTACCAGTACTCGGCCGTTTTGCCGCTGGCGAGCTTCACGCGGACCCGGTGCAGGCCCTTAAGCCGAACGTTGGGCATCGCGACGGAACCACTCCTCTACCTCGTCATTGACGGACGAACTCCCGGCCTCGCGCAAGCCGCTCGCCTTGTCGAGGGCGGCATCCAGCGCCTTCCGATCCCATCGCTTCGTGCCGGGGATCGGGCCGGGCACGATGCCCTGCCGCTGCCACGCGGCAAAGCCCTCCGGTGACAACCCGCAATAGTCGGCCGCCTGCTCGCGGGTGAAGCAGCGGCGCTCAGCAGTGAGGCTCATTTCGGCGCCTCCCTTCGTTCCTTCAGCCAAGCTTGGACGACGGCGTTGCCTTTGGGGCCAAGGCCATGCACGAGGCCCAAGAAGATCGCGGACACGTCATCGGGTTCCGGCTCCCAATCGTCGGGGCGGTCTTTTCGCAGTCGCCGCGGATAGAATTCGCGCCATAGGGCATTCATCACGCGCGAACGGAGGTTCCGGCCGGGTACAGTATCGTTGAAGTGCTCGGCGAGCTTCCGCATCACGGCACCTCCCGGTTGAACGGCCGCACCGAATACGGCACGTTGTCGATGAAGATGATGCCCGTCGCGGCGCGCTTCCGGATTGAAGCTTCATCCGCCGTTACCGCAACGTATAGCCCGAGGATGAACGCCCCGGCGCAGGCGATCACTGCCAATCCTGTCGGCATCACGGCGCCTCCTCGCGCTGGGCTGGGGCGTGGCGAGCATGCAGGGCATTCATCGGCCACCAGTGTGTCGGCACGCCTTCGCCCATGTGCTCGTCGCCAAGCTCATCGGCTGTATCGAACGGGTCGCCTGCGTGCCACGGGAGATCCATGCCGAAACAAGGATCGGTGTACGGCTTGAACCAGATCTCGCGGACTTCGGTGAAGGCCTTCCACCTCCGGCCGTCCATGTCCTCGCTCTTCTCGCGGTAGATGCGAGCAAGGATGTGCGTTCCATCGCGAGGCGCGGTGCTGATAGGCTGGGCACCAAAATATTCGGGGTGCGTAGACGGGTTCATGATGCTGCCCATTACTTTAAGTCGGAATTTTCGCCGGGGGCTTCGATGTGGTCCGCCACGGCTCTCAAGATAGCGGCTATGGCTTTAAGTTTTTCGATCTGAGGATCATCGCTGCTGTAGGCCAGACCCTGTGGGACTTGCCCAACAAGTGCGCCCAAGAACGTCCGTGTAGGGTTGTCGAGATGGCTCATGTGCCCGCATGGCCATAGGGAGGCCATGAACTGTTCTGCCTGCTCGCGTGTCAGATTTGACATGGCCTACCCCTCCTGGCCATCTGTGGCGGGATCGGTGCCGATCAGGGCGCGGATGGCGGTGGCGATATAGGATGCCTCTGTGTGGGCACTCGTCCAGAGTCCTTCGTCGAACTCGCTCAACCCTAGCTTGGCAAGCTTCTTCTCCATCGCGGCCATATGGGCATCTGCCACCTTCGCCGCCTCTTCCAGCGCGGCCTTGCGGGCCTCTGCGCGGGCGGTGGCGACGTTCTTTTCGTGCTCACGAAATGCTGCACGCCAGCGCACAAGCATCTCGCGCGGAACAGACGCTGCACCGTCGCGCGTGCTCTCGATGTAGGATTGCAGCTTGTTCCTCACGACTTCCCATCCTCCGTCTCAAGGGCCGCGATCCGGGCGCGGATATTGGCCGCCGCCGAACGTCTTGTGAGGCTGGTGTCGATAGCGTCCGCCGCCTCCTTCAGCCCGGCAATGAGCCCGGCGCGGTATCCGGCTTCGACGCCGAGCTTCGCGAGGTCGGCCGCGCACTGTGCGGCGCCGGGGAATTCGCGATCACCCTTCGGCATTCTCGCCTCCCTTGGCTGTGAGGGCGGCGCGGGCGACTTCGGCCATCTGGTGAGCCAGCGTCATTTCCTGCGTGGCGGGTTCCCAGCTCTCGATCAGGCGCAGCGCCGCATCCTTGCGCTCCACCTCGGCCCTCGCCTCGTCCCGCTCGCGCTCTGCGGTCACTTTGGCTGGCAGGAGATAGGCTGCGTCTTCCGCAGCGGTCTTGAGGTCGGCAAGCGCCTCATCCCGCTCTTTCGTCAGCCGCTCGATCTCAGCGGCTCCGGCCTCCACCTGCCCCTTGTAGGCGGCGCAGCGCCCTTCCAGCCGCTCGATCGTCGCGCCCCGCTCCGCTAAGGCGGTGGACGTTGCGGCGTGCACCTCAAGTGCCATGCGCGTCACGAAGTTCTCAATGAACCCCGGATCGTTGGTGAGGATCGACCGCCGCTCGCCGGTCTTGCGGTCGAGCAATCGGTACGAGCTGCCGCGCCCCCTGGTCTGCACCTCCCAGCCGCCCGGCAGGGGAATGTACTGGCGCGTCGGGTCGAGCTCGTCGGTCTCGATCGCTGGAAGCGCCACGATGTCGTCAGTCTCGGCCATGCTCGGCCTCCTGCGTGTCGGGGGATAGGGCGGCGCGGCCGGCGTTCCAGCGGCGGGCGATTTCCTCAGCGAGGAGGTGGGCATATTCGCCGTCACCGAGCACAATGGATATCTGGCCGATGGTGATGACTGTGCCGCCGCCAAAGCTGTATCCATCCCCCGAATGCGACGGCAGCTGGCTCACGCGGGCATCTTCATTTTCGAACGTAGCCATTATCAAGCCTCCCCGGCCTTGTCGGTAAAGTCGGAGCGACGCTCCTTCGCGGCCCGTAGGAGCCGGGTGATTTCCAACTGGCGCAGGCAGAACCGGCAGGTCACGTAGGCGTCGTCGTCCGCGATGTTCATGCCGTCGCTACAAGCCGCATTCATCCGGCCGCAGAGCGTGGTGGTCGTGGTTCCGCCAAAGCGGTTCGGGTGCTGCCGGCCTTTGTGGAGTTTCATCGCCATCGTCAGCCCTCCCCTGCCGGCGGGGTGGGGAGGGGGGAGAACCGCTCGTCATTGAACTCGTCGGAGAAGCGCACCCACAGCTTGCCGTCCGTGCCCTGGTAAACGGTGAGGCGGTCGCCGTCCTTAACATCCCGTTCCCACCAATCATTGGAAGGTTGGCGGGCGCCTCCTTCCTCAAAGAAAGGCACGCAAACGCCCGTGCTCACTTGCGCCTCGGCCTCGCCGATCACGCGATATTCGGAGCCGCGCTTGACGTGCCGGTGCGTGGGCTTCCACGCCCCCGCGTCCCAACCCGAGGGAGAGGGGGAGAGGACGGAGAGGATGCGGCACTCGTAGTCGGCTTGGGCCACTGCGCGCGCGTCTGCCAGTGTGTCGTGGCGAGACAGATCCATCCGCGTGCCTTCCAGCAAAAACGGCTGGCGACCGGCCAATTCAGCGGCTGGCACGTCGGTCTGATCGACGACGATATAGTAGCCGAAGGGTGTCTCGGCGCGGTACGGATTCCACTCCAGCGCCTTGACCTTCACCGCCCCGCCCGGCTGCGGGGCTGCGTCCACCTTTCCCGTGCCGCTGCACTCAGGGCATTCCGCGACGGCTTCATCGCCAACGTCGCCGGGATGCGCTTTCAGGTAGCGGTCCCAATCGGTGACGACTTCTCCGTTGCCGGCGCACCTCTGGCAGTCCTCTTCCGAGGACGGCTGCGGGGCTGGGGTGCTGGCGAGGGCTGTACCCATCGCAGTTTCACAGATTGTCCGCGCCTCGTCAGAGGTGATGGCGCCTTCCGGCTTCATGACCCAGCGCCCGGCCGGGCCGCAAATCCGCCAGCGCTTGCCATTATCGTTCATCAGCATCCAGCCGGCCCGCAGCCGCTTCACTGCCCCGCTCTCGGCGGGTGGCGTGACGGGGGTGGCTTCGGGCTCATACGGCTCGCCCGGGGGGAGAGGCTCATCAGGGACGAGCGGCTCGCCGGTCTCCAGATTGCAGAACCCATCGCGATCATTGCCAAAGCACTCCCGGTGCCCGAGCCCCTCAGTATAGTCCGGAAGGACCATCTGCCCTTTCAGGATCGGTTCGCGGCAAATGAAGCACTTGAGCGCCTCGCCCTGGGCTTCGACGGGTGGGGAGACGGGGGCGGAGGGTGCCCCATAAGCCTCGTCGGCGTGCACGATCCGCTCGTACTCGGAGCCATCGACCGCCCGCACCGTCTGCGAAACGCGGCCGTCCAACATCTCGGCCTGTTCAAGAACAACGTGGCCGAGCGGAAGCTGGTCCCTTCCGCTGGCGGCGGTGGGGTCGTTGCCGCAAACCTCCAGAATGGTGGCGTAGGTTTCAGCGGCCTCTTCGGCGTTGCACGCCCATTCGTGCCCGAGCTTGCACAGCTTCTTGTGGCTCGGATCGATCGGCACCAGCACGAACCCCGCCGGCACCACCGGCTCCTCTCGCAGGACGCGGGAGGCCTCCGGGTGCTGCATAGCGCTCGCGATGATCCGCTGGAGTTCAAGCTGGATGGTCTGGTGAAGTTCGACCACTTCGTCATAAGACAGGTCGCGCAGATAGCCATTCGCTCCGAGTGCGCTCGCGAAGTCACCTGACCAAACGGTCATCTGCTCTTCGTGGCAGACAGTCTGCGCCACCCGCAGCAGCAGCTCCTTCTCGGCCTCAGTCATTCTTGCCCCCTTCGGCGATGGAGATTTCCCGGTCGATCATTGCCCTGTATCGGGCATCCACTTCACCGCGCGCGTTCCAGCCGGCCTCAATCATCTCCGGCGTCGGCTCGCGCATGGCCTTCATGGCCGCGAGGGCGAGCATCAGGTAGTGGGTCTGCAACTCCGGAAGAACATCTTCCCATCGCCTCGCGAAATCAAAGCGCATCTCGCGCTCGGTGTTCATGATCTCTTCCGCAATCCGCTCCTGCATCTCGGACGTCTTGGCGGGGATGGTGGGGGAGGGGGTCACGATCCGATCTCCTTCAGCGCGGCGTCGCGAGCAGCGTTCAGCTCGGCCATGGCCTCAGCCGTGCCGCCGCGGTCGGGGTGGCGCTCCTTGGCGAGGCCGCGGTATACCGTCTCGACCATCTCGGCGTTGATCGGCCGGCCCCCGAGGTTGAAGCCCAGCACTTCGCGCCATGACCGCTTCCCCGGGGCCGGGAGCGCCAGCGAGAAACCCTTGAAGCTCGCCCGCACCAGCGCCAGCGTGCCGTGCCGTAGCTCGACGCGCCGGGCTTCCAGCACATGGTGGATGGCCTGTAGGTTCGCCTCGGGCGTCGCGTAGCGGTCCACGGGAATGCAGCGCTGTTCGCCGTCCCACAGGAACCAGGCAGCGACGCCGGGGTCATCGGGGCGCGTCACGCCAAGAGAGACGTTTGACGACAAGATGATGTTCGCGACCGGCTTCCCGCTGTCCCGCCCGAAGTCCTGAAGCGACTTCGTGACGTTGCCGAGCGCGCTGCTCAGCGTGGAGCGAAACTGCCCCTTCTCCCTCGCCTTGGTGCGGGGGAAGCCTTCCGGCCACGAAAGAGGATAGGCCGTCGTCATCTCCCGCTCCTTCCGACAGGGGCGCCGGTGGCCTCCGCTCTCGCCCGCTCAACGACCCCGGTCATGTGCCGGATGATGTCTTCGCGAGCACTTCCACCGAGGCGAAGCGCAGTCGAAACGGCATAGAGTTGGTCAGCCACCCGGAGCGGGTTGATGCCGCGTTCTTCCCACCACCATTCCTCGCCGTTGGAATGCTGGGCGTCCTTGTTCCCCTGGTGGACGTGGGGGGCGAGCGGTACCACCCATTGGTCGGACGGCTTGGCGCCAGTAGCGCCCGCTTTCCCATAGGCTGCGCTGGAATAGCGGATGTGCGCGGCGTCGTTCCGCCGGGCGATGGTTGGAAGCGCCCCAGTCACAAGGCAGGGCAGGTCGCGCACCAGATCAAGGTGCGCCGGGTCTTCCTGCCGTCCACGTTCCCTCTTGGGCTTGCGGGTGCGGTCGGGGCGTGCGGTCTTCTGGCCTAGGGGCTGGTACCCGTCCTCCGGGACGATGCGAAGAGCCATGGCCTAGCGCCCGTATCCGAGAACGTAGGCCTTGGCCTCGTCCTTGGTCATCATGTCGCCGGACCAGTCGTTGTGAATGGGGCCGTCGATGGCGTCGATCAGGTCACAGATCGCCTGCTTTTGCTCCGGCGTGTCATGCTGCTGCATCGCGCCGAATTCCATGCCGAGAGACATGTATTTGCGCAGGATATCGCGGGTCTTTTCGCTCTCACAGTTCCAAGCCTTGAGCGTGCCCCACTTGAGGGAAAGATATTCGTCGCTCATCACTGGTTCTCCAGTTCCTTGGCCGGTCCACCACGCATGAACTCCTTCAGTAATTGGCGCCCCGCATCGGAGATGCTGACCTTTTCGTATCTATATGCAAATGGCGCCGGGGAATGTATCAGGCCGGCCCTATGTAATTGATCGAGTATTTTCCACGCATTCCAATATCCTGATAGATTGGCCAATCTCAGAGCATCATTTGCTCCCTGAATGGTCTGAAGAATTTCTGCATGCTCGGCCGTCAGCGCCAGCGTTTCAGCGGGGGCTGCGGTCTCTGTTGCTGATCCTGGATCATTCGTGTGATTGGTCATTCCGCCTTCCCTCCGTTCTCTTGAAGGTCTTGCGGGGACACGTTCAGCATCTCAGCGATGACGTTCAGGATTGCTGTCTTCGACTCCTGAAATTCCTTCGCCATCATGGCGCGGCGGGACTGGCTTCGGGCCGTGTAACGGCGCACAGTGGTGCCCACGGGATCGATGATTGAGAACTCGTCCAGCGGGCGCAGGTTTTCAGCCCAGCGCTTCGCCTCGGCGACAGAGCCGCAGGTGTAGGTCTGCACGTCGCAGTAGCCGGCCTTAATGAGGGCGTACTTACGCAGCGCCTCCGGGTTCGGAAAGTCCCGCTCCATCCCCTCTGGTAGGTTCATCCAGGCATCGCGGATCCATGCGAACTCATGCCGGTGCGAGAGCATGCTGCGCGGCTCTTCCTCCACCAGCGTGTAGACTTCGCCCACCACGAGGTGCTTGTTCGCCAGAGCAGAGAACCGCGCCGACACCGGCTCGAAAGTCTCGCCATTCCAGCGCAGGGGGAGGGGAGGGGTGCTCATGCATCGCCCCCGCTGGTCAGGCGCTCGATCTCCTTGTTCAGCGCCAGCGCGTCGCCCTTGGCGTGCGCCCACGAAAGCCGCTTGCGCACGTTGTAGATTGCAGAAGCCGTCACCCCATACTTGCGACCAAGTTCTGCATTCTTTAGATCAGAACATCTGATCTCCATGACTGCAGCTTCGGTAAGTTTCGAATGTTTCGCCTGCTCCCCGCGCAAAGACCCATCGCGGCGGTTCCTTGCCTGCTGAGAAGGTGTTGCCCAAACGCAGTTTGATGGCTCATACCCGCGATCGTTGTCCATCCTTTCAATCGAATAGTTTGGACCAGGCCGGCGCCCCATGTCGTTCAGAAAATCTTCGAAGTGTGATAGCCATCGGTCGCAAACCGCGATGCCGCGGCCCCCGTAATTCTTGAAGGCTTTGTTCAAAGGGTTGGTGCAGCGCTGGATCATGCTTGCCCAGATGGTGAACTCTTGAGATGCAGACATCCCATGGGTTGAGTTGCTTTGGGATGCCCGCTCTTTTTGGACGCACCCGCATGACGTAGTGGCCGCCGACTTGAAATGGTCTTTTCTGATGACCTTCTCGGCTCCGCATGCACATGAGCACAGAAGGCGGCCCTTGCGGTTGACGGCGGGCAAAGTCTTGATGACGGTTAGGCGCCCGCTAGTGGCTCCGTTCATGATGCAGCCCCCGAAGCAGTAGCGTTTTCAATGGCCCTCTTGACGGCCAGCGCGTCGCCGGGACAGTGGCTCCAGAATTCCTTCAGGCATTGCCGGTTCCGCGTCGACCACATCAGAATGGTCGAAGGCTCTTCACGGTGCTGCCCAATGAACGCCATGGCGCGGTCGGCGAACTGACCAACTGGAACACGATCCAGGGGCGCATACTCCACCAGCCAGTCCACGGTCAGTGCCGGGCCGCCGATACGCTTCATGCGGCGGTCCACTTCACCCTGCGCGGCAAGCTCGGCAGGCGTGGCATCCAGCGCGCGGGCGCGGTCCACTTCTTCGGCGGCGTAGACGTTCGAGAAGTCGTCAGGCCATGCCTTGCGCAGCGCCAGCGCCTCGGCGCACTTCGCGATCATGACGCGCGGCATCTTGGGCCAGTTGCCAGAGGTATCGAGCGAGAACTTGCCGGTCGGCTGCTTCTTGCCCTTCGCCTCGTCGTAGGCCCATTCCTCTTTGAGCGGGGCGTATTCGTCCCAATAGGCCGAGGCCGTGACCTTGTGCCAGTCGCCATGCGAGAACTTCCAGACTCGAACCGTCGCCTTGATGATCCCCGCCGGGTTGTTCGGCCCCTTGGCGGCCGGATCGATTTCATAGGTCGGCTCGTCTTCGTCCGGCCGGTAGTTGCCCGTCCGCTCCGCGATGGCGCGGAAGCCGTCGATACCGGTGATGATGGACATTCGGCGCTTGGCCGGGTTGTCCTTCGAGAACACGAAGGCGTAGATCTGGCGACGCAGCGGATCGAGGTGCAGCGACCGCGCCATGTGGATGAACATCGAAAATTCGTCGTCGTTGCAGTCGGCCGCTACGGTGCGCTTGATGAGCGCCAGAGCGCTCGGCGCATATGTGGCCTCAGCCGGCCGGAGAGCGGTAAGCGCGCCCATCACTTGCTCCTGATCGCGATGGTGGTGGAACCGTTGGAAAGGGTGGCGCCGGGGATCGGCGGATGCGCGGCCTCGGCGGCTGCGATGGCATCGGCGCGGGCCTCCGGGTCTTCGATCTTCTGCGCCTCGGCGAGCGCGGCCGTGCGGGCCTTGAGCGCCTCGCCGAGGGCCTTGCGGTCGAGGGTCGGTTCTCCCGTCTTCCAGAAGCGCGGCGGGATTTCCGCCTCCTCCGGCGTGAGCAGCTTCGGCGGCACGGGTTTCAGGCTGACGGTGCCGCCAGGCGCTTCGATCTTCCTGATTTCGCCGATCTCCATGGCGCTCGCGACCAAGGCGCGCTTGATCTCGGCTCGGGCCTCGAAGCGCTTCTTCCGGGCTGAGAGGTTGTCTTGCAGAACCTTGATCCCATCGGCGCAGGCTTCGTCTTCTGCGATGGACGCCACCAAGGCCGCGATCTGCTCATGCAGGTTCGTCTCGCCCTCGATCGTGTCCCGGATAAAATCTGCGTCGCCGGCTGCGATATCGGTGATCTGCGCCCGGAGGATGCGGGCCGCTTCCATTTGCTTCGCCAGCGCGAATTGCGGATCAGACATCGGTATCTCCGATCGTGTGGACATGGACGCGCGGCCGTTCCCCGTAGGGCTCGCCGTATGGTTCGGCATGGGGATCGCGCAGGCTGAGACGGCGGCGCCGGGCTCTGATCTCGACCATCGCCAACCCGCACAGCAGAACCAGCGCACAGGCGAAGGCGCTCAGGATGATGAGGGCGAGGAGCCAGCGCATGGTTAGAGCGCTCCAGCCTTGCGGAGGGCGGCGCGGATGATGCCGGGCGTCTCGTGGGCCGGGTCCGGTGTTCCGGCGTCCGGCATGCGGATGAAGCCGAACTCGATCCCGTTGGTGATGAACCGGTCGGCCCGGCGCAGCGCCTCCACCAGCTCACGCACCAGTTCATCCTTCGCGCAATTATCGTCCCGCATGGACTGCTTGATGGATGCGGTCTGTTCTGCGGAGGATGATGCGGTCACGGCGTGCCCCCAGTAAGTTTTGCGAGGGCATCACGAAGGCGGCCCTTCTCGGCCGCGATGAAGGCATCATGCTGCGCCTTGATTGCCCTCTGGACCTCGGCGATGGCGGCGTTCGTGGCCTTCTCGATCTCGCTCTTGAAGTCTCTCTTAAGGCACGCATCCACCATGTATTGGAGGCGTGGCCGCGCATCGCGGCGGTCGTATCCTTGAAAGGGATTGCCGTCATTCCCCACGAGCTGGGTGAGGTACTCTCGCCCCAGCAGCCCGATGAACTCGCGCATCGTCACTGGAGGCGATTCCTTGCCACCGACGGATTTCGGGAGGATGGGCTCGTCAATGATCTGCTTCGTGATGCCAGCTAGATGCTGATCAGCGCGCTCAGTTAGGAGCGCCATGCAGCGGTCCTGCACCTTCTTGGCGATCTCGTTCTGCCCGTACCGGCCGACGATCATGCGGGCGGCAGCCTCGATGATCAGGGCTTCCATGTCCTGCATCGTGTAATCGCGCATGGACACATGGAACTCGATGCCCTTTTCCTCGGCCTTATGGGTGGCCACCATGTCGGTTTCCACATCGCTAGGCTCGGAGTGACCATCCCACTCCTGCTCAGCCATTTCAGACGTGCTCGTAATTTCGTTGCTCATCACAGCCACCACACGAGGGAAAGATAGATCGTCGGGCCTTGTGCGGGCTTCGGGCGCCTCGCATCCAGGCTCACGACGTTGGAAGGGGGAACATCCGGCGCGGGCTGGGACGCTTGCCCGGCCGGCTGTTCGGCGCCGCTGGGGGATGCGGCGCGTCGGTGTTCGGGGAAGGGGACGGGGTCAGGCATCGGAGGATGCCTCTCGCCTGATCGCGTCGCGCTCCAACTCAATGGTGTTGCGGCAGTTCATGATTGCCGTCGCAACCAGATCGCGGACGCTGAGCCGCGCGAACGATTCCAAGATGCGGCCCGCTTCAGTCGTGCCATGGCAAGACTCGGCATAATGCAGGCGGATACCAATGGAGAATGCGTCCTTGTCTCGATCCTCAAGGTTTACGCCGTATTGCTCCAGCCATTTGAGGGCAAGCGTGTTCTCTTCGATGTTGGCGATGGCCTGCTTGATGCGGGTGATGTTCATGACCTACTCCGCCGCTTCCGAAATGCTGGGGACACACTGGGCGAGGTCTGCCGCGTGCGCTTCGATGGTGGAGTTGATCGCGGCGGCGAGCTTGTTCGCCAGATCGCGGTCGCCGCAGAAGAATGTCACGCCCGATCCGTAGTAGTATGGACGGGTCGTAGAGATGACGACTCCAGCCGTCTCCTCATGGTATTCTGCGCATGCCGGCGCACCGTGGATGTTCATCGTGACAAGCGGAAGCTCTCTCATCGTCACCCCCTGTATGCCATGTAGTCGCGCCGGGCCTGCGCCGCGTATTGCGGGGCCAGTTCTTCGTCGCGTTCTTCCTGCAAAGCCTCGGCCCGCTTGAGCAATGCCCTTTTGGCGTCGATGCTCGCGTCCAGAACCGTGTTGGCGTAGTCCGAATACACGCCGTCCACCTTCACCCCCGACAACCGAATTTGGTCGATCAGGGACTGCACCCGAGCGATGCAGTCGGCGCTTTCCTGCGATACCTTGTCGATCAGGTCGGAGATGTAGGTGTCCGTGGACATGTCACGTCTCCTTGCCGGATGCTTTGGAGAGGGCGGCGTCGCACTCTGGTATTTTTTCGATGCCGTCGCAGTGAATGCAGGTGGTCCACCCACAAGTTGAGCAGCCGTGGCCGTTGTGGTACCCAAAGTCTGTCACGAACATATTCACGTTGCCGTCTTCATCAACGGTCGGGGTATGCCCCTTTTCCCGCATGATTTCGATGAAGCGGTTCCAATACTCTTCCAGGCTCATGGTTGCCATGATCTTGTTCCCCCTATTGGAGAGGAGAGGCGCGATCTACGTGCGAATACCTTCGCGATAGACCGCCGGAGAGATGCCGTAGCTCATGGCGACCGCCTCATGGCAGGTTCTCGCTCCTGACATGGCCCCGAGATGGAACTTGCGGCGGCTCCCGTCGGGCTCAAGAGAGCCGTTGAGCACCTCGACGACACGCTGACGTTCGCCGCCCATCTGGACGCTCAGGAGCCTGCGTGGGTGTCCGTTCCCGTCCTCATCCTTGTTGAGCACTTTCGCGCCCTTGAGGAGCGGTGCCCACTGGACGATCTCGCCCATGATGCGCCGCAGCTCGGCATTCGGCTCACTCATGATCGCATCGGCAGTGATGCGCTCCTTCTCGGTGATGATCCACGTATGATCGTCGGGGATACGCTGGCCATGCCATGCGTAGATCCCCCACCCATCCCGATACTGGATCGCCATGCCGGTCTCCGAGTGCAGCCGGTTGGCGTTGTCTCGGGATAGCCTCTCTGGGCGATCGGTAACGATGCAGAGACCTTCGAATGGCCACCACCATCCAGCTGCCTCCGCGAGGCGCGCCAGCGGGGCCAGCCGGAGCGCGTCCGATATCCCGCACCGTTCCGCGAAGAAGGCGTAGAAGGAGAGCCATCCCGCATCGTGCTGGCCATATCCGGAACGGTAGACCTGAGCCCTGACCTGAGCCCCGACCTGAGCCCCGACCTGAGCCCTGACCTGATCCCTGACCTGATCCCAGACCTGATCCCAGACCTGAGCCCCGACCTGATCCCAGACCTGAGCCCTGACCTGATCCCAGACCTGATCCCCGACCTGAGCCCTGACCTGAGCCCCGACCTGAGCCCCGACCTGAGCGCC
>Ga0255338_1000391_pt1 | contig 154071 bp, 147 predicted proteins | sample MeOH1_35cm_T4_19_FD_203715 | JGI IMG/M metagenome (GOLD analysis project Ga0255338, IMG submission 203715) | Sandy soil microbial communities from University of British Columbia, Vancouver, Canada - MeOH1_35cm_T4_195 | ecosystem: Engineered > Artificial ecosystem > Sand microcosm >...
TGACCGGAGTCGCCAGCGAACTGGGCAAGACACCCTCGCGCATTCCGCAGAACACCGCCTCCCTGTGGGCGAAATACGCCTTCGACGAGGGCAATCTGAGGGGGCTGGAGGTCGGCGGCGGCGTGCGCTACATCGGCACCAGCTGGGGCAACAATGCCAACACCTTCGAAGTGCCCGCCTACACCCTGTTCGATGCCATGCTGAAATACGATCTCGGTGCCTTCGACCGGCGCCTCCAGGGTGCGGCGCTGCAGCTCAACGCCAAGAACATCGGCGACCTCACCTATGTGGCCTCCTGCGCCAACGCCTATGCCTGCTTCTATGGGGAGGGCCGGACGGTAACCGCGTCGCTGAAATACAATTGGTGAAGTCCCGTGCCCCGGCGCTTCTCCTTGCGGCGCTGCTGATGGTCGCCCCCGCGCATGCCGCGCCCCTCACATCGCCGCGCCTCGACGCGGGCACGGCGGAGCGGGTGGACGGCCTCGCCGCGGGCACGCGCGCGGCCTTCGACGTCGCGGCGGCCGCCGGGGACTATGTCCGCGGCGAGTTCTTGGTGACCGCCGGGCGCTTCGACCTGGACCTCGTGGGGCCGGACGGCCGCCATGTGCGGCGCCTCGCGAGTGACCTCGACGCACGCGGCAGCTTCCAGTTCATCGTGCCCGTGCCCCTTGCCCGCCTGGTCGTCACCGCGCGCGCCGACGGCGGGGCGGCAAGGCTTTCCATCACCACCAGGGTCGCCCGAGCCGCGCAGAGGGCGCCGGCGGCCCTGCTTCTCAGCCCCGCCATCGCCGCCCTCGCCGCGCGTGTCGCCGCCGGCGGCGACACGCAGGCCTTCTGGGACGATGCCGCGCGCCGCGGTACGCCCCTCGTCGAGCCCGGGCCGCCCGGCATGGCCATCATCACCTTTGTCGCCCGCGGGGCGAAGCACAATGTGCGCCTGTTCGGCGCCCCCTCCGGCGACCATGAGTGGATGGACCGCCTCGGCAAGAGCGACACATGGTTCAGGAGCTTCCTCGTCCCAGAGGACACCCGCCTCTCCTACAAGCTCGCCCCGGATGTGCCGGAGCTGCCGGGCACCGCCCGCGAGCGGCGCATGGCCATCCTCGCGACGGCGCAGGCTGACCCCTTCAACCGCACGCCCTGGCCCGCCCTCGCCCCGGATGCCTTCAATCAGGATTCGACGCTGGAGCTGCCCCGTGCGCCGGCTCAGCCGGGGCTCGAAGAGCGCGGCGCGCCCAAGGGCAGCGTGCGGGAATTCCGCCTTGCCAGCCCCCGGCTCGGCAACACCCGAAGCATCACCCTCTACACGCCGCCCGGGTTCGACCCCGGCGATCCGCGGAACGTCCTGCTGCTGGTCTTCGACGCCCGGGCCTATCTCACCAAGGTGCCGACCCCGGCCATCCTCGACAACCTGATCGCGGAAGGGCGCCTGCCCCCGGTGGTGGCGGCGTTCGTTTCCGAGATCGATCCGCCGACGCGCGCGCGCGAGCTGCCCGGCAATCCCGCTTTCGCGGACTTCATGGCCGACGAGGTCCTGCCCCTCGTCCGCGAGAAGACCGGCACCCGCGTCCCCGCTTCACGCACCATCCTCGCCGGCTCGAGCTTCGGCGGGCTTGCCGCCTCGACCATCGCGCTTCGCCATCCCGACCGCTTCGGCAATGCCATCGCCCTCTCCGGCTCCTTCTGGTGGCATCCGGAAAATGCCGCCGCCGATGCGGGAGAGCACGTGGCGGACCTGGTGGCGCGCAGCCCGCGCAAGGACGTGAGGCTCCACCTCGCCGCCGGCCTGTTCGAGACCGCCCATGCGGACACGCCCGGGATCCTCGAGACCTCGCGGCACCTGCGCGACGTCCTGCGCGCGAAGGGCTATGACGTGAGCTACCGCGAGTATGCCGGCGGCCACGATTACCTCGTCTGGCGCGGCGCCCTGCCCGACGCCCTCCTCGCCCTGGTGCCACGCCTTTAGGGGCCGCGCGAAAAACCGAGGTCTCCGCGAGGAACGCCAGCCGGCCCGTGCCGGCCGAAGGCTTGGTACGCGGTCGAGGGGCGTGAGGTCGCCTTCTGCCGGAGGCCGGGATGGCCGCGGACGCCGCCCCGCAGGACACCGGCGAGGCGCGTCATGACGAGGCGCGTCATGGACAGCGATTGCGGAACACCTGGAAAGGACGAGCCCGACCTCCACCGCTCCTGAAACACGAAAGGCGCCTTAGGGCGCCTTTCGTGCCGGTTCAGCCGAGCGATTGGCGGGGGCGGGCCGGAGGCTTTGGCCGAAAAACCAATTTTAATATTTTATAGTTATCGCGTCCTAAATGCTAACGAATCTACCAACCATTCTATTCGCGCCCCCTCCCCTACGCGGCCTCCCACACCCGGTTGAGGATCTGGGCCGCGAGCGCCGCCTTGTCCTGCGGGAGGAACCGCCCGTAATGATTCGCGACCATCTCGGGCGTATCCTGAATTGCGTAGCTCGCTTGCTCGTAGGCGCCCGTGACCTTCAGAATGTGGGTGGCAAGGACGTCACGCACGTTGTGCGGGCCGTGGGGCAATAGGCCCTTGATAGCGCCCCGCTCGGTATAGGGGTTGTAGATGCCATAGCGCTGGATCGTGAGCCGCCACGCCGCTTGTGCGCACGCTCACTCGGCCGCCGCCAGCCGCACCAGCCGCGCCTCGGTGCCGTGGACGGTAGTGCTCTCGGCCATGTCGCTCTTGAGACCACCCACCAGCGCGTTCACGTTCGCATCCCCCGGCGAGAAGGCCGGCCAGCGGCCCTTGTGGACGAGGGCGACGCCCGGCTGGGTGCGGTCCGACAGGGTGACGGTGAGCGGCAGCTGCCCTTCCCCGTTCGCGAGCACGACCTTGTCCCCCTCGGCCAGCCCCTCGCGCGCCGCATCGTCGGGATGGAGCGCGACGGTGGGCACGCCGAGGCGGCGGTGGATGACCGGATCGTTGCCGTAGCTCGAATTCAACAGCCACGGGGAGGCGGGGGAGAGGACGCGCACGCGGCCGGCCTGCGTGCGCGCATCCGCATGGGGCTGCGGCAGGCGCGGCAGACCGAGCGCCTCCGCCCGCGCGCTCGCCAGCTCGATGCGCCCCGAGGGCGTGTTGAAGGCAAGGCCGGCGAACTGCACCCTGGGCTCCGGGAACACGGTGGCGGTGCCGATGGCGGCCAGATCCGCGAACGTGCCCTCAAAGGGCGTCTGCGCCAGCAGGCGGGCGATGAGATCCGCGTCGGTCTCGAACAGCTCCGGCTCGGCAAATCCCATGGCGGCGGCGAGGCGGCGGAAGATCTCCGAATTGGGCAGCGCCGTGCCGGGCGGATCGCCCGCCTTCACCTGCGCCGAGACGGTGAGGTCGAAATAGGACAGCACCAAGTCGTCGCACTCGAGGAAGCTTGCCGCCGGCAGCACGATGTCCGCATAGGCGGTGGTGTCGGTGTGGAACAGGTCCACCGCCACGTGGAACAGGTCCTCCCGCTTCAGCGCTGCCCTGAGGCGCGCCTGCTCCGGCGAGGAGGCGGCGGGGTTGTTGTTCCAGTTCACGAAGGCCCGCGCAGCCGCCGGGTCCTCTAGCGTTGCCGCAAGGTCCATGTGGCTGATGGCGGGGACACTCTCGCGGGCGAGCGTGGGGGCGGTGACGGTTGCCATGTCGATGCCGCGCCCGCCCGGCCCGTTCATGTAGAGGAAGCCGGCGCCCGGCTTGCCCAGATGGCCGGCGAACGCCACCAGCGCCGCCAGCGCGCGGAAGGCGTTGCCGCCATAAGGCTGGCGCTGCACCCCCTGGCCCAGCCAGAGCAGGGAAGGCCCCCCTCCGTAGGCGCGCGCCGCCGCGATGATGAGGTCCGCCGGCACGCCGCACAGCTCCGCCGCCCGTTCCGGCGTCATGGCGTCGATGGCCGGGATCAGCTCGTCCGCCCCCAGCACATGGGCTGAAAGGAAGCCTTCGTTCGCCAGCCCGTCCCGGCGCAGCACGTGCATGAAGGCGAAGGCGAGCGCCGCATCGGTGCCGGGCCGCAATTGCAGGTGAAGATCGGCCGCGCGGGCCGTGTCGTGGGCGATGGGGTCCACGGCGATGATGCGCGTACCCGCCGCCCGCGCGTCCTTCAGCCAGCCCTTGTTCTGGTGCGGGGCCGAGTGGGAGGGGTTGGCGCCCCACACGAGGATGGTGCAGGCATCGCGGGCGGTGCGCGGATCGAAGCCTTCGAGGGACTCCCCGAAGATCATCTCCAGCGCCACGTGCCCGGCCTTGTTGCAGACGGTATCCGGATCGATCTCGGTGGCGCCCAGGCGGTTGAAGAAGCGAATGGGATACCAGCCGCCGACGAGGCCCACCGTGCCGGTATAGTGGGTGTGCAGGATGGCGCGCGCCGCGCCCTCCTCCACCAGCGCGCCGAAGCGCTCGGCGATGAGGCCGAGCGCCTCGTCCCAAGAAATCGGCGCGAATGTGCCCTCGCCCTTCTCGCCGATGCGCTTGAGGGGGGTCGAGAGCCGCAGGTCCGGCGCGCGCCAAGCGCCGTTATAGACGATGGCGCACTTGCCGCAGAGCGCGCCGCGCGTGATGGCGTGGTCGCGATCGCCCAGCACCTTCTGGATGGCGCCGTCGCGCAGCGTCACCGTGATGCCGCAGGCGTCGTAGCAGTCGCGGGGGCAGGTGGTCTTGACCATACGGTCTTCCGCCATGTCGCTCTCCGCCATGTCGCTCATCGTCCTCTTTCGCGGGCTCCGGAGGCCCCGTGACCGCGATGAACTTATGCGAATCCCGCCCCGACCCCGAAGGGCTCCGCACGCTGGCCTCATTGTTTTTTCGCGAACCGGCTCCATGGGAGCGCTTGTGAAGGCAGCGGTTCGGCCTCAGGCTCGATAGTGAAGATCGAGGGGTGTGGCATGGCCAGAATGAATATCGAAGGCGTTTCTCTATTTTCCGTCACGCCGATCGCCTCCGATGGATCGATCGACTTTAGCCGGTGGAGGAAACATCTTGATGAGGCGCTCGCAGCCGGCATACACAGCCTCACTCTCTTCGGCAGCACGGGCGCCAACGGGTACTTCACCGAAGCGGAGAAGATGCAGGCGCTGGAGGAGATGGCGCGGCACGTGGACGGCCGCATCTCCATCATGACCGGCATCGGCGCCATGACCACGGCGGAGAGCGTGCGCCTTTCGAGGCACGCCGCCGATCACGGCGCCGACGCCGTGCTGGTGGTGCCGCTGAACTATTGGGGCCCGACCGAGCGGGAAATCCTCAGCCATTACGAAACGGTGGCGGCCGCGAGCGACCTGCCGGTGTGGCTCTACAACAATCCCGGCCTCGCGGGCATCGACCTCACCCCCGCCATCGTACAGAAGCTCGCCGCCATCCCGAACGTGGTGGGCATGAAGGATTCGTCCGGCGACCTCTCGCGCGCCTACATGGTGCCCAAGCTCACCGGCGGCAAGGTGAAGGTGGGCATCGGGCAGGACACGCTGATCCTCGAACCCGCGCTGGCCATCGCGCCCGCCTGGTTCACCGGCCTTGCCAACATCTGCCCGGCCGCCTGCGTCGCCTACTGGAACGCGGCCAAGGCCGGGGACGTAGCCGGCGCCTATGCCGCCGGGATGAAGCTGTTCCCCCTGAGCGAGCTCGGCGGTCGCTACGGCATCATCCGCGTGGCGCATACGGGCATGGACCTGCTCGGCAAGCCGGCCGGTGGGCCGCGCGCCCCCATCCTCGGCCTGGAGCCGGATGCGGCGGCGGAGGTGAAGGCCGCTCTCGATGCGCTCGCCGCCTGAACTGGGGGGCGCGTTCCGTTTCAAAAAAGCCTGAGCGCCAAAGGCGACGCCTCTCCACCAACCTTCCGGAGATCGACATGAAACCCACCACAGGTATCGACCGCCGAGGCCTTCTCAAGGGCGCAGCAGGTCTTGCGGCCACCAGCGCCCTCGGCGCCTTCCCCATGCCGGCGCTGGCTCAGAATACGCCGCTGAAGATCGGCATCATCGCGCCGCGCGCCGGCACGGCGGCCTATATCGGCGAGAACGGGCTGCGCTCCGCCGAGTGGACCGCGAAGAAGATCAACGAGGCCGGCGGCATCGCCGGCCGCAAGATCGAGCTGGTGGTGGAGGAGGAGACCAACGCGAAGGAAACGCTGGAGCGGGCGCGGCGCCTCGTGTTGCAGGAGAAGGTGGACTGCATCCAGGGCGGCTATTCCACCGGCGTGACCCTGCCCATGGCGCCGACGCTGGAAGACATGCAGGTGCTGACCATCTTCTGGGACGGCACCACGCAGGACGGCGTGAAGGAGACCATGCCCTCGCCGAAATACGTGTTCAAGAGCACCGACAACGAGTGCGAGGCGGTGATGGCCTCGCTCATCGCGGCCAAGCACCTGAAAGGCCAGTTCAAGCGCATCGCCGCCATCAGCCCGGACTATACTTACGGCCGCAACGTGTGGACCGCCTTCAAGGCGCTCAACAAGAAGTTCGGCATCGATGCGGAGGTGGTGTCCGAGCAGTGGTCGAGCTTCAGCCAACTCGACTTCACCTCCAACGTGGCGGCGCTGAAGGCGGCCAAGCCCGACCTCATCTATTGCGTGCTGGGCAATGCGGACCTGCCCATCTTCATGCGCGCCGCCACCAGCGCCGGCCTGACCGACACCGCGCGCATGGTGCTGGTGCAGGCAGGGCACCAGCACGGACAGCTGAAGAAGCCGTTCACCCCCGTGGGCACGCTTTTGTGCTACAATACCATGTATTTCGCCAAGCCGAACCCTTCCGCCGCACAGAAGGAGTTTGTCGATTACTATATGGATCGCTTCAAGGACTACCCGCATTGGGAATGCGAGCGCGCCTATTTCGCCATGAACCTCTACAAGGCTGGCGTGGAGAAGGTCGTGGCGGCGAAAGGCGGCTCCTGGCCCAAGCCCGAGGAGGTCGCGCAGGCCATGGAGGGCATCACGTTTGAATCCTTCGGCGGCCCGGCGGCCATGCGCAAGGACCATATCGCCGAGGAGGTGTTCTACGGCGGCTTCGGCACCCACGACAATCCGTACGACGTCTCCACCCTCCAGACGCCCTACAGCTATTCCGCCTCCGTGCTCCAGAAGCCGCCGGGCGCGGATTTCTGGGGCTGGCTCGAAACCGCCACCTTCCCGGTCTGACCCCAGACGGGAAGCACGCGCCCCATGGCAACGGTCGACCTCCTGTTCGCGGCCCTGTTCAACGCCGCGGTGCTGTTCCTCGTGACGGCGGGACTGCAACTCATCTTCGGCGTGCAGCGGATCGTGAACCTCACTGCGGGCTCGCTCTACGCGTTCGGCGCGTATTTCGGGGCGTCGGTGTTCGAGTGGTTTTCGGCGCAGGGCGGCCCGGCCGTCCTGCTCCTGCCGGTGCTGATCGTGGCCGGCCTCCTCGCCGGCCAGGTGGGCTTCCTGGTGGAACGGGTGCTGCGCACCGTCTACGGGCGGGAGGAGGCCTTCCAGCTCCTCATGACATTCGCCTTCGTGCTGATGTTCCAGGATGTGCTGCGCTACGTGTGGGGGGCGCAGCCGCGCCTCCTTGCCGACCTGCCGTCGGTCTACGGCATGATCGCCATCGGCGCCTTCACCTTCCCCGCCTACAACGCCGCGGTGATCGCCTGCGCCCTTCTGGTGGCGGGGCTGCTGTGGTGGCTCATCGACCGCACGCCGCTCGGCCACATCATTCGCGCCACGGCGGAGAACCGCCAGATGGCCGAGGCGCTGGGGGCGGATACGCGGCGCATCAACATGCTGGTCTTCGTGCTCGGCTCCATGCTGGGCACGGTGGGCGGGGCGCTCGTCATCCCCACCACGGCGGCCTCCCTCGAAATGCCCATCGCGCTCATCGTGGAGACCTTCGCGGTGGTGGTCATCGGCGGCCTCGGCAGCATTCGCGGCGCCTTCCTCGGCGCGCTCATCGTGGGGCTGCTGCGGGCACTCTCGCTCAGCTACTTCCCGGAGATGGAGGTGATGTCCATCTACCTCGTGGTGGTGTTCGTGCTGGTGCTCCGGCCCTACGGACTGTTCGGGAAGGCAGCGGCATGAAGAACGCGATCGCCTTCGCCCTCATCCTTTCCGGCCTCGCCGCGGCGCCGTCCGTGCTCGGCATGTACTACACGACGCTGATCATCCCCATCATCGCCTATTCCATCGCGCTGCTGGGGCTGAACCTGCTGTTCGGCTATGGCGGGCTTCTGTCATTCGGCCACGCCATGTTCATGGCGGTGGGGGCCTATGCCAGCGCGGTGCTGGGCACCAAGCTCGGCGTGCGCAGCTTTGAGGTGCAATTGCTCGTGGCCATGCTGGCGAGCGGCACCATCGCCGCGCTCATCGGCCTGCTGTGCCTGCGCTATGCGACCATCTTCTTCTCCATGCTGACCCTCGCCTTCGGGATGATTTTCCATTCCTTCCTGTTCAAATTCTACGATCTCACGGGCGGCGAATCCGGCATCTCCGTCGCCCGCCCCAGCCTGTTCGGCATGAACTTCACCTCCATCAGCAAGACGGCTTTCCTCGTGGGGCCGTTCTACTGGTACGTACTGGGGGTGTTCCTGGCGATGTTCGCCATCATGGCGGTCATCGTCTCTTCGCCCTTCGGGCTCGCGCTCAAGGCCGCGCGGGACAATGAGCGCAAGACGGCCTTCCTCGGCGTCGGCGTCTTCAGGGTGCGCTACGTCGCCTTCGTGCTCTCGGCGGTCTATTGCGCGGTGGGCGGCGCCATCCTCGCCGTGAGCATCGGGGCGGCCGATCCCGAGCAATCCTTCTGGACACAGTCGGGCAACATGATCTTCATCATCATCCTCGGCGGGCTTGGCCAATTGTTCGGCCCCATCGTCGGCTCCCTGTCCTTCACGCTCCTTCAGGATGCGCTGATGGCCAACACCCAATACTGGCGCTTCGCCATGGGAGCCGCCTTGGCCCTGATCATCATCTTCGCGCCGCGCGGCATACTGGGGCTGATCACCGGCCTGTTCGAGAGGAAGCGCTGATGGAAATGCTGCTGCGCGCCTTTGGCATCACCAAGACATACGGGGCCTTCACCGCCCTGTCGGACGTCTCGTTCGACGTAAGCAAGGGAGAAGTGGTGGCGGTCGTCGGCCCCAACGGCGCCGGCAAGACCACCCTCGTCAGCACCCTGTCCGGCCTTTACAGACCGGACAGCGGCGACGTGATCTTCGAGGGGCGCTCGGTGCTGGGCCTCGGCCCCGCGGCGCTGGCCCTGCGCGGCCTTGCCCGCTCGTTCCAGCTCGTCACTGTCTATCCCACCTTCACGGTGGAGGACATGATCGCCGTGGGCGCCTTCGCCCGCGCGGGCGAAACCTTCCGCCTGTGGAAGCCGGCGTGCCTCTACAAGGCCGAGCACGACGAGGTGCGGGAGATCGCCGCCGCCTTCGGCCTCGCGCATCGCCTGTCCACCCCCTGCTCGGCGCTCTCGCAGGGCGAGAAGAAGCTGGTGGACATCGCCAGCGCCCTCACCCTGCGCCCGCGCCTGATGCTGCTGGACGAGCCCACCAGCGGCATTTCCAGCGCCGACAAGCACCGCATCATGGAAACGCTGCTGGACGCGGCGCGCCGCTGCGGCGTGGAGAGCCTCGTCCTGGTGGAGCACGACATGGACCTGATCTCCCGCTACGCCACGCGCGTGATCGGCCTGAAAGCCGGGCAGATCGTCGCCGACATGCGGCCGGATGCCTTCTTCCGCGATCCGGAGGTGATCGACACCCTCGTCGGCAAGGTACCCCATCATGCTCTCGGTTGAAGGCGTCAGCGTCGACATCGCCGGCGCCCCGATCCTCCACGGTGTTGGCCTGGAGGTGAAGGAGGGCGAGATCGTCTGCCTCGTCGGCCGCAACGGGGCGGGCAAGACCACCCTGCTGCGCACCCTCATGGGCCAGCTGAAGCCGCGGACGGGCGAAATTCGCTGGCGCGGCGCGCTCATCAGCGGACGGTCGCCGCACCATATCGCCCGGCGCGGCATCGGCTTCTCGCCGGAGGAGAGCGAGGTGTTCGCCAGCCTCACGGTGGCGCAAAACATCGCCTTCGGCACCTGGACCCGCCCTACCGCGCGGCCCGCGGCGGAGCGCATCGCCCTCGCCTACGAGGTGTTTCCCAAGCTGAAGACCTACATGCAGCGCGGCGGCGCCGAGCTGTCCGGCGGCGAGCGCAAGATGGTGTCCATCGCCCGCGCGCTGGCGCTCGACCCGGACCTTTTGCTGCTCGACGAGCCGTTCGAGGGCCTCTCACCCGCCATCATCCCCACCATCGCCGCCGGTATCGCCTCCATCCGTGCCGCGGGAAAGGCTGTCCTGATGGCGGAATCCAACGTGCAGCACATCCCCGAATACGTCTCGCGCATCCATGTCATCGAGCGCGGCGAGATCGTCTTTCGCGGCAGTCTGGAAGCGGCGCGGTCCGATCCCGGCGTGCGCGGGGTGGTCTCCGGCCTCGCCTGAACACGCCTGCGCGACGCGCCGTCCTGCATTGTGATGGCATATTAATTGCCTGATTCCCGGATGGGGCAAGGAACAGGCAGGCTCATGATTCCGCTGCATCTCGACCGCTCGGACGCCTCGACGCTACAGGAGCAGATCTACGAACAGGTGCGCGCCGCCATCCTCGCCGACACGCTCCGGCCCGGAACGCCGCTGCCCTCGTCGCGGGAGCTGGCGCGGGAGCTGAAGGTTTCGCGCAACACCGTGGTGCTCGCTTTCGAGCGGCTGGCGAAGGAGGGCTATCTCGCCATGCGGCCGGGCGCGGGAACCTTCGTCTGCGACATGCTGCCCGAATCCTGCCTGGGGCTTGCCTGCCTCGACCGGCCCGGTGGTGCGCGCACGCCGTCCGCGCCGCCTTCGGATGAGGCACCGAAACCGGCAGGACCGGCGGTGGTGCACCCGCCCGTGCTGCTGCGCGCAGGGGCCCTGCGCATGGTGCAGACCGGCCCCACACGGTTGCAGGTGGATTTCTGGTACGGCAGCGCCAACAGCCGCAATTTCCCGCTGCGCGAGTGGCGGCAGCTGCTGCTGGAAAACCTGTCGCGCGCCAGCGGCAACCTTTCAGGCTATGGCCCGCCGGAAGGCGCCATCGAGCTGCGCAGCGCCATCGCCACGCATGTCTCCGCCAACCGGGCGATCCCGGCCGATCCGGACCAGGTGATCATCACCGCCGGGGCGCAGGAGGGCTTCAACCTCGTCAGCCGCCTGTTCGTGCAGCCGGGCGTGAAGATCGCGGTGGAGGACCCGTGCTATGCGGGCGCGGCGCTGGTCTTCTCCAGCTATGGCGGCACGCTCGTGCCGGTGCCGGTGGACCTGGGCGGCCTGTGCACGGAACTGCTCGCCGGCTGCGGGGCGACCTTGGCCTACGTGACGCCGTCCCACCAGTTCCCCACCGGCACCACCATGAGCGCCGGTCGCCGGCGCGAACTGCTTTCGTGGGCGCAGCGCAGCGGCGCCTATATCATCGAGGACGATTACGACAGCGACTTCCGCTATGACGGCCCGCCGCTCGCGGCGCTGGCGGGGCTCAACGGCAACACGTCGGTGATCTATCTTGGCACCTTCTCGAAATCCATCGGCGCGGGGCTGCGCATCGGCTACGCCGTGGTGCCGAAGCAACTCGTCGGACCCATCCGCCACGCCAAGAGCATCGCCAGCTACGGGCATCCGTGGATCGACCAGATCGTGCTCGCCGATTTCATCGCGCAGGGCCGATTCGCCCGCCATGTGCGGCGCATCCGGCAGACCTACAGCGAGGCGCGCCAGACGCTGGTGGAGAGCCTGACGGAGCATTTCGGCACCGCCCGAATCTCCGGCGCCGAGGCCGGGATGCATGTGATGTGGACGCTGCCGGATCATTTCCCCTCTGTGCAGGAGGTGGCGCAGCTGGCGGCCGAGGAAGGGGTGGGCGTCTATACGCTGGAGGCGGCCGGCGCGCACGAGATCGGGCCGTCCCGCTATCCGCGTGCCCTCGTGCTGGGCTACGCCGCGCTCACGCCGGAGGCGATCCGCACCGGCATCGCCCGCATCGCCCGCACGCTCAAGCGGGCCGGCGTGGACCTCACCCCGCGCTACGGCCGGGTGCGGCGGAGTTCGCTCCTCAGCCACGGCGGCGCGCCCTGAGAACCGGCGCACCGCTGGGCCCCGCCACCGAGCGCACCTTGAGGAGGGCGGACAAGCGGCGTGGCGCCAGCTTCCGGCGCAGTTGCTCCGACTTACCCCATTGCCCCCGCCCGCGCCTGCGCCATGATGGCCGCCGCACATCATCCGGCCCCCTCCCCCGTCCCGGGCAACCCATGCAGCACTTTCTCACTGCCTTCGCGGCCCTCGCCCCCCTCATCGCGCTCGGCGTCTTCGTCGCCACGGCGGCTACGCCATGGCCCGCCCGCATGAGGCCCAGCGCGTCGCGCCAGAAGACGAGCATTAGGACAAGGGGGAAGAGGACCCAGAGCAGCACGATGTCATTTTCCGTCACCGGCCCTCTCAAGACAAACGCCAGCTTCACCTTCCTCCGGTCCGCTCCAGCGCCAGTTGGAGAGGCAACGCGAGGGCGATGCCGAACCAGTAGGCGACCATGTTCCATGGATTGAAGATGCGCCCCAGCAGCACCTCTTGAAGCCAGGGATTGGCTTCGATGAAACGTGATGGTCCGCCGAACCTGCTCACGGGTTCACCCGCCCTCGCCTTCTCCCACTGACCACTGACCGCGAAGCGGCCGCAAGATCACAGGATCGATGATCCGGCCAATTTTGTCTGCGTCGGTATAGTGGGCGCCGATCTGAGCCCACTTTTTCGGATCAAGGAACCGCTCGAACAGCGTGCCGAAGATGGTTGGGTCGATCAGGCTCCAATCGAGGCTATCGGCGGCGATCAGAAGGCCGATGTCGCCTTCGTCTAGCGGCAGCGCCCTACGACCGTCGAACAGGCCTCCGTTGAAGTGCATGACGTCGGTGAGTGCGAACTCGCCGCCCTTCGGCCTTCGCCGGAGCGCCGGTGTCGCGGTCCCACAGGGTGAGCGCACCGCGATCCAGCTCGGCGGCGAAGTCGGCCTTGAATTCTTCGCGGGTGAACGCGCGCACCCGGAGCGTGTCCCAGAACTGCGGCAGGCGCCATGCGTCGGCCAGCGGGACGTTACGGCCGGCCGCGAGGATCCGGTCCGAGCCTTCCTTCTCCGCCGCCTTCCAGCCTGCCGCTGCGGCCTTGGCCATTCCGTCGCCGGTCTCGACGCCGAACAGCTCGCGCACGAGGTTGCGCACGCCGGCGATCTGCTGGCGCGACTGGCCGGCGATGCCGGGAGAATAGGCCTCCAGCGCCTGGCCGAACTTCGCTGAAAGCTGCGCCCAGATGACCTCACCCTTGGTGGCGACGTTCTCGCCGCCCGCTTCCCAGATGTCGCGGGTGAGGATGGACATGACGCCAGCAACGCGGCCCTTGGGGTGCGACAGGACACGCCGCTCGGCATTCGCCCAGGCGAGCGCCTGCTTCGCCGTGTCGTTCTTCAGCCGCTTCGCCGAGGATTCCAGCGCCCGCGCGGCGGCGAGGCCTGCGGCGGCTTCCGCGCTCGCCGGCCCCATGGTGCGGCCGAACTCGCCGCGGGAGCGCTCATAGAGGCCGAGCGCCTCGTCGGCGATCTGGCCGGTCTTCACCAGCTTGTCGATGCAGTCCACGATGCTCATGGTCACGATGTTGACGGGATCGGCGGCACCAGCGGACAGGGAGCCCAGCAGGAGGCCGGCCGTACCGCCCCATGTCTGCTCCCGCGCCGCGGCCTTGCGGTACGCCTGCCGCGCCCGGCGCGCTTTCTCCTCGCCGAGGCGATCCAGGTCCTCGGCGGTGAGCGGCTTCAGGCCCAGCTCGGGGAACTTCGGCGCGAGGGCCGCGATCTGGCCGTTGAGCTCGTCGAGCGCCGCGCTGCCGCCGCCGAGGGGTGCGAAGGCCGGATTGACGAAGGTGGTGCCGGTCTTCTCGCGCAGGCCATCCAGATATTCCTGGACGCCTTGCATCCGAGCGGTGCCGGAGGAGACGGACTGGCCGAACAGGAGCCCCTCCCGCCAGGCGGCGTCGAAGGCTTCGGAGAAATCCAGCGGCAGATCCTCGGCGGGGTGCTGGCGCGCGAAATCGAGGGCCTCACCCCGGTAGCGGGTAAAAATGTCGTGCGCTGGTGCGTGACCGCCGGGAAATAGTCCCCGATCATGGTCTGCGCCAGCGTCTGCCCGCGCGCGGCAGCACGGTTCATGATGGTCTCGATGAACGCCTGCTGCGCCACCGGCCCCTGGCCCCCGACCTCAGCCTGGGTGAGCGCGGCAAGGCGCGCCTTCACCGCCGGGTCCTGAAGCTCCTGGCCGAAGCCCACGCGGGCCGTCGGGAGGGCCGGTACCTTCGGGACATCGCCGAGTGATCCCCGCTGCCATTCCGACGTGGGGATCGAGAACTGCCCGCGGCGGCCACGGCCATATTCCATCGCATGGCTGATGCGGGCCGCACCGATGGTGTCGCCGAGGGAAAGCATCCTCTGGCGCAGAAGGTCGCCGTCCGCCTCCAAGTCGACACCGTCCCGAAGCGCCGTGATGGTGGGCTCGGCGAGCGCGCGGATCTCGCGGATATCCTCCGTTGCCTCGGACTTGCGCGCGGCGACGTGCGCCTTCACCAGGTTGAACCGGCTCTGCCGCTCGGCCTCGTCCATCCGCAGGCTGGGATCGAAGATTGCCGTTTCCGCCTGCCGCAGGGCCTCGTGCGGCCCGACGTGGTCATAGGTGGCATCGACGGACGACAGCACGGCCGCGGCCCGCCCGCGATCTTCGAGGCGGCGAAGGCGGTCTTCCACGACCGCAGGCCCGTAGCCCCAGCGGGGGTTCTTCCCGAGCTCGCCGAGGATGGCCTTCGCGTTCTCCGCCTGGGCGAGATACTCGCCGCTTTCGACGCCCCCCTTGCGGGCCAGCGCCACGAGGTTGTCCGAGACCGTGTTGAACTGCGTTTCCAGCGCCGTCTTGGCATTGGCCTGGTCGACCGCGAACCGTTTCTCGAACAGGTCCGTGTAGTGGCCCATGCGCAGCTTATCGAGCGCCGTGGAAACGGCCGGTCGCAAGACGGGGTCCTGCTTCGAGACGATTTCGCGGTTATAGGCTTTGGCCGCGACATCGAAGCGAGCCGGCTCATCCTGATATTTTTGGCGAAGCTGGAGATAATCTTCCCCGGTTTTCGTCTGGAGGTCCGCGAAATACTTCGCCCGCGCACCGCGTTGCGCTGCTTGCCCCAGCACGCCGAGCGTCGCCATCTCCGTGATCTGCGGCTGGCCGTCCGGGCCGATGGTGACGGCCTCCGCCCCGCGCGCCTCAGCCTGCTCGATGGCGGCGGGCAGCACGGTGTCGGCGAGATTGTCCATCGCCCGCGCGAACATGGCATAGGGAGCGGCGATGTCGGCCGGGCTGATGCCGTTGCGCGGACCTTCACTGACCGCGAGGCGATGGGGATATTCGGGAAGGTCGACCATGCGGGCCTCCGTTCAGTATCAGGACGAGCCGGAGGGCTTCATGCCGCCATAGCCGATCTTCGCCATGCCGGTGACGGCATCGAGCCCGCCGCCGTAGAGCGTCATGTTCGCGGACGCGCGCCGGAAATCGGCCTCGTCCCGCTTCGCCGCCGCCTGCATGTCGAGCGAGCCGACGCGGATCTGGCGCTCGCGGTCGGCGATGCGGCGCTGCTCGTCCAGCACCGCCCCGGTGGTGGGGCTGTCGAGGCCGACATTGGAAGATGCGCGGATGGTCGACACCCGGCTCAGCGTTCGGTTCAGCTCCTCGCGCAGCTGCGTGTCGGTCTGCGCCGCCTGTGTCTTCGCCACCATGGCGTCGCGCTCGGCCGCGGCGGCGGCGTAGCGCTGGGACTGCGAATCCCCGTAGGCCTTGGCTGCGCCGCTCAGGCCGGTGAGAGCGGCAAGGGCAAGGGTGGCGCCCATCAGAGGTCTCTCATCTGCCGATGGGCGCTGGTGATGTTCGCCAGCACCCGGTTCAGCTCATCCACGGAGGACACATCCCTCCGTGGTGCCACCTGCGCGTCGGCAAAGCGCGGCAGGGCGCTCGGGCGCGCGAGGTGGGACGGGAACGGAATGACGGGCGCCGTGCCGTCCACGGCGGGGCCAGGTGTCTCGGAGAGCGGGTCGCGCATGATGGATCCTCTCGGTGCCGGCGCTGCCAAGCCCCAGCGCGCGGGTGTCGTATTCCACCGCCGGCACCGAGAAGGATTTCGCAAATTCGGTTGCCGCGCCTCGGGTGGCAGCCCGGTCGTGAGGAGAGGCTAGGCGCCCCGGAATTCGCGGCAACGCACCGGGTGACCCGCACAGTTATCGTTCACGGTGAGCTCGAACATGGAGGGGCGCGATGGAGATGATGCCAGGCATAGAGCGCGAGGAGCTCAAGGGCGCCCAGCATGTCGGACGTAGGTGCGCGGGCACCTCGATTGCGGTACCCGATGGGCTGAGGTGGCCTGGTCGACAAGGGAGCATGGGATGAAAGATGGGTTGGGGGCCGCAATGATCTGCTGCCTCGGTGTCGTGATCGGCGTCGTTCTTGGGTTCGCCCTGGCAGCCACTTTCTGGGATCAGCTGGTCAAAGCCATCAACGAGAACCAGCTGTCGAACTGGCTGGGCTTTACCGGTGCCGTGCTGGGAGCCCTGGCGACCGTCACAGCCGGTGCGCTCGCCTATGTCGGCGTGCTTTACGGCCACGCTGCGAGTAACCGCGACGCAGCCGTTCACCGGATCACCGGATACCTCGCGACCATCCGCAACCTCTATTCGACCTGGATGGAAATGCGCGACACCGCGGACACCGATCCCAACCGGTTGATGAAGATCGACACGTTGCGGAGTCAGCTCCAGCGGCCGGATATCACCGTTGCCCTTTATGACTCGATCCTGCAGGAGGATCAGGTCGCGATCTTCGTGTTCTGCAATACGCTGAGGGTCGCCCTCACGCACGGCCATCCGCACCAGCACAATGCCGCGGATATCGCCCTCTACATCTTCGAGGACGTGACGCGGGCCCTGACGATCCGGAAGCGTCTCCTCGAAGAAGGCAAGCCGCTCCGTGAGGTGCAATCCACGAAGTTCCTGCGGCCGGATCCCTACATCAAGGCGCTGTCCTCCGGGCAAACCGACGAACTGGCTGCGCACAAGGCATGGGTCAATTTCGCGCCGGCGGTGACCGCCGATCCATTGCCGGCCCAGCTGGCAACCGGAGCATAAGGCGTGGATGGAAGGCCGTGGTCCGGTGTTGAACTGTCGGATCGACCAGCCTGACGTGGAACCGCGCCACCAAACGCTCCTCTGCCAAGGTCTATTGCAGCTACCCCACCAGCATGGCGTGGTGGCGTTCTCGCGGAGCGGCGACCCCGACTATGGGGATTAGGACGAAGCGGTGGTGCTGGTGGCCTGCGTGCTCGGGCGGCAAGACCTCGGATGATGCAGCGGCCGGCTTGGGGCGCAGGTGTCAAGTTCAATCGGCCCTGTATGGCTGCGACGAGCGTCGGACGGCCCGGTCGATCAGCGCGTCGATCGACAGGGCGCCCGGCCCGCGCAGGATCAGCAGGAGAAAACAGGTGGCCCAGACCCCATGGGTCGGCCACGCGTCCGGATAGACGAAGATCTCGATCACCGCGGTCATGGCCAGCAGGGCCGCCGCGGACAGGCGGGTGGCGAGGCCGAGGACGAGGAGCGCCGGAAAGACGTGCTCGGCAAACGCCGCGAGGTGCGCCGCGAGCCAGGGGTCGACCAGCGGCAGCTGGTATTCCTCCCGGAACAGTGCGACGGCGCCATCGGTCACATGCCAGCCCTCCACCTTGGTCTGGCCGGACTGCCAGAAGACGGCAGCGGGAAAAATCCGGGCACACAGGCACGCGATGCCGATGGGAACGGTATCAAGCCGGTCGCGCAGGCGCGCGATCATGGGCAGGAAACGGGGCGCGGTCGGGTGCGCAAGCTCGTTGGCGGTCACGGCATTCCTCCCTCAGGGGTCTCGATGCGGCAGGCGCGACCGGCGCCGATCAGGTCGGCGAGCGCCGCGGCAAGGTCGAAGCCGGGGTCGCTCGAGGCGGCGCCGGCCACGGCCGCGCCGAGCGGATCGCCCGCGGCCAGATGCTCCAAGAATACGGCTGCGCCCAGGGGCACGCGCCGCACCTTGACGTCGAGACCGGGACGGTCGACCAGCACCGCCTCGCCCGACCAATCCACGATGGGCCCGGCGACGGCCCATCCCCGCGCCATGGCGAGGATGGTGCCCACCGGATGAGCGGAGCGCACCACAGCCACCGCAGGATGAAGCTCGATGCGTAGCGCCGCGAGCGCGCCCGGCGCGACCTCCGCGAACGCCTCGCCGCCGAGGCGGGGGACATCGGCTGCATGGCTGGCCCGGGAGACCGCGACCTCCACGCGCGCCACGTCCGCGAGATAAGTCATGCCGCCGGCCGGCGGGAAACCGGCGATGAAGGCGGGCAACGCGTCCCCATATGCCATCAGCAGCGGCGAGGCCGGCGGATGGCGCAGGATGAAGTCCCGGGCCATGGCGCGGAAGAACTCCTCGCCCGCCAGGTCCGCCACCGCCGGGAAGCGCGCTTCCAGGGCCCGGATGAGCCCCACGGCCACGTTGTTGCGGTAGACAGCGAACCTGCGATCCGCTGCGCCCGAGAGGCCGGGCGGAGGGCGCCGGTCCGCGGCGGTCAGCGCGTCGGCGAACGCCTGAAGGGAAGAAGGGGCCATGGCTCAGGCCGCCGCGCGCGCGTGCCGCGCCAGCACGGTGGCGGCGCGCTCGGCCTCCCCGCGCAGCACCGCCCATTGGGGGACGTCGTTGTCCCATTCGATAAGGCTCGGCAGCGGCCCGGTCCGCGCGATCACCTCGCTGAAAAGCGCCCACACAGGCTCCGCCACCGGCGCGCCGTGGGCATCGATGAGGAGAGGCGCGCCGGTCTCGTCGCTGTCGGCATCGTGGCCACCGAGGTGGATCTCCCCCACCGCCTCGAAGGGAAAGTCCGCGAGGTAGGCGCGGGCATCGGTTCCGTGATTGACGGCCGAGACGAAGACGTTGTTGACGTCGAGCAGCAGGCCGCATCCAGTGCGCGCCACCACGCCGGCGAGGAATTCCACCTCGCCGAGGGTACTTTCCTCGAACCGGACGTAGGTCGAGGGATTCTCCAGCAGCATCTGCCGGCCCAGGACGTCCTGCACCTGCGCGACATGGCCGGTGACACGCGCGAGGGTTTGCTCCGTGTAGGGCAGTGGCAGCAGATCATTGAAGAAGGAGCCCGCGTGCGACGACCAGGCGAGATGCTCGGAAAAGCTCTCCGGTCGGTGGCGGTCCAGAACGACACGCAGGCGCGCGAGGTGCGCCGTGTCGAGCGGCGCCTCCCCGCCGATGGAGAGCCCCACCCCGTGGACGGATAGCGCGAAGCGCTCGCGCAGGGCAGCGAGCTGCGCATGGGGCCGCCCACCAGCGCCCATGTAGTTCTCGGCGTGGACCTCGACGAAGCGCACCGGCCCAGGATCGGCGAGCAGGGCGTCGAGATGCTCCGCCTTGAAGCCGACGCCGGCGCCGGCGGGAAGAAAGGACGTCATGGGAAGGCTCCTCGATCGCGCGTGGGACCGACGGAGGGCGCCAGCGGGCGCCCTCCCGAACGTGGACGCGGGGCGGCCTTACATGGCCTTCAGATGGCCCATGCCCTTCGGCGTCTTGATCGCCTCGCACGTGCCCTTGGCGACGTACTTCCACGCTTTGCCGTCGTAGTTGACCTTGGCGGTGCCGGCGCAGGTGGTGCCGGCTCCGGCGGCGCAATCGTTCTGGCCCGCAAGGGCGATGCCGTAGCACTTGTCCATGCCGGGCTGCTCGGCCACGGGCCCGGCGGCGGCGCTCGCCACCATGCCGAGCGCGGCGGTGAGGGAGCCGGCGAGGGTAGCGGCGATGAACGTGGTCTTCGTGGTCATGGGTCGTTCTCCGTGGAAGATTGGTGCGCGGCAGGCGGCTGTTGTCCTGCGCCATCTCCTTGTTCGGAGGGACCCGCCATTGCGTTACACGTGGCGACGAAGAAATATGCGCGCGAAATAATCGTCGGTGTCGTCCGCCCGGACCGTAACGATCCCGCCGCTTCGCGCGAACTGACCTTTAGGAATGTGTCGATGGACGACCGCGAGCAGCGGTGGGCGCAAATGATGCAGGCCGCGCTTGCCGGCGATCAGCCGGCATACGAGCAGTTGCTGCGCGAGATGGCCCCTGCAGTGCGGGCGGTGGTCCGCCGCCGGCTGTCGCGCCTCGGCGCTCCCACCGGCGAGACGGAGGATGTGGTGCAGGAAACGCTCCTCGCTGTGCACCTGAAGCGGCACACTTGGCGCAGCGCCGACCCGATCGGGCCCTGGCTCTGGACCATCGCCCGCAACAAGCTGGTCGACCACCTGCGCCGGCGGGGGCGCCGCGTGGAGGTGCCTGTGGAAAATTTCGCCGACATCCTGCCGGCGCCGGAAGAGCGGCCCGACACCGCGGCCGCAGACGTGCAGCGTCATCTCGCCTTGCTGCCGGAGAAGCAGCAGGCGGTGCTGCGGGCGGTGGCGGTCGACGGCGCCTCCATCGGCGAGACGGCGGAGCGCATGCGCATGACCCCCGGCGCCGTGCGGGTGGCTCTGCACCGGGCGTTCGCGAGCCTCGCGGCGCTCCTCAGGACGGACGAGTGAAGGAAACGATGCCGTGAAGACGGAAGACCTCATACGCGGACTCGCCGCCGACGGACACCCGGGGCGCAGCCTGGAGCGCGGGATGGCGCTCGGCCTGCTGGCAGGCGTGGTGGCGGCCGCGGCCCTGTTCGCGCTGATCCTCGCGCCCCGCTCGGGACTTCTCTCACTGCTGGAGGAGTGGCGCATCCTTCTCAAGTTCGCCGTGACGCTGACGCTTGCCGCTGCGGCGGTCATTCTGGCACTGAGGCTGTCGCGGCCGGGCGCCGATGCCACGCGTCCAGTGCTGGCGCTGCTGCTGCCCGCTGCCGTGCTGGCGGCAGGGGTCGCCGTCGAGTTGCTCTCGACGCCACGCGCCGAGTGGCGGGCGGATTTCATCGGCCACTATGCGGTCTATTGCGTGTCGCTCATCCCGCTCCTGGCGGCGCCGGTGCTCGGCGCGCTCCTTCTGGCTCTGCAGCGCGGCGCCCCGACCCGCCCGGCCGTTGCAGGCGCCGCCGCGGGCCTGGCCGCTGGGGGCCTCGGCGCCGCGCTCTACGCCCTCCACTGCATCGATGATTCTCCCCTCTTCGTGCTGGCGTGGTATGGCATCGGCATCGGCATCGTCACAGGGGTGGGGGCCGCTTTGGGGAGGCGCGTTCTCGCTTGGTGACCTGCTTTTGAGGGTGGACGTTCCCGGAAAATTCCGCGCCTCAAAAAAAACGGTCCAAGTGATTTTGGGCTCAGTCGCGCGGGCAAGGCAGGAGCTCGGACGGCGGCCGCCGGTTTTGCCCCCCACCCCTCCAGCGCGTTCTTGTGCGCGAAGACCCTGGGGGGGCACATCCACCTTCTCCCGGCGAGATAGGCGCAGCGGATGCCACCCCCGATCGCACTCAAGGCATTGCGATAACGTGCAATTTTCTCTTGACGAACTGCTCCGCATGTCCGAGCGCAACAGGCGTACGTTGGAGTGCCTGTTATGCGCGCCGCCATTGGCTACCTTCGTGCCAGCACCTCCAGGCAGGGCAAGTCCGGTCTAGGGTTGGAAGCTCAGCGCGAAGCCATCGCCCGCTTTGCCGCCACCGAAGGCTTTGAGATCCAGGGCGAACACATCGAAGTCGAGACCGGAAAGGGCATCGATGCCCTTGACCGTCGGCCGGAACTGACGGCAGCGCTGGCCGCGGCCAAGCGGCGCAAATGCCCGGTGATCGTCGCGAAGTTGGATCGCTTGAGCCGCGACGTGGCGTTCATCGCGGGGCTCATGTCGCAGCGCGTGCCCTTCATCGTCGCCGACCTGGGGGCAGATGCAGACCCGTTTACGTTGCACATATTTGCGGCTTTCGCGGAGAAAGAACGGCGTCTTATCTCAGCCCGTACCCGTAGCGCGTTGGCCGCTGCGAAGGCCCGCGGTCAGCAACTCGGCCGGTTCGGCGCCGAGCATCTTGCGCCGCGGTTCAAGGCCGAGGCAGAGGAGAGAACCCAGCTTCTCGCGCCTGTATTCGCTGAACTCAACAGCATGACCGCGCGCGCTGCCGCCGATGAACTGACCCGCTGCGGCATCAGCGCGCCCGCCGGCGGCCCATGGTTCCCTATGCAGGTCCAGCGCGTCCGCAAGCGCCTGGCCGCAGCCTGATCCCGGCGCGGCATCGCCGGCCGGCCCCGCACCTTCCTCCGATCGTCCCCACACCGCTCTGCGTCCCGGGCGGTTCCACGATTTCTTTATGTCGGCTTATGTCAGGAAAGGGGTAGATGGCTCCCTGAGCAGGACTCGAACCTGCGACCATTCGATTAACAGTCGAACGCTCTACCAACTGAGCTATCAGGGACCATGGGTCTCGCGACCGGAGGCGGCCATATAGCAACCGCTTCGCCGCTTGTGAAGCCGAAAGACGCGGTTTTCCCGCTTCCATTGCCGCACCCCCGCGCGCAAGCGGCGGCCCGGCCGCCTGCGATCAGGCGCGCAACCGTGTCCCGTCAGGGGCCGGAGCCGTGTCTGCGGGGGCATCCATCGCCGGCTCACCGGTCGCGCGGCCTTCACCCTGCTCGTGGGCGAACTGGGCGTAATAGAAGCCGTAATAGCGCCCGCGCCGGGCGATCAGCTCCTCGTGAGTGCCGCTCTCCACCACCCGCCCGTGCTCGACGACGCAGATCCGGTGCGCCCGCACCACCGTCTGCAGGCGATGGGCGATGACAATGGTGGTGCGCGCGTGCTGCAGCTCGTTCAGGGCCTTCTGCACTTCGGCTTCCGATTCCGAATCAAGCGCCGCGGTGGCCTCGTCGAGCAGCAGGATGGGCGCGTTCTTGAGGAAGGCCCGGGCGATGGCGATGCGCTGGCGCTGGCCGCCCGACAGCTGCGTCCCGTGCTCGCCGACGGCGGTGTCGTAGCCCTTCTCGAAGCCCATGATGAAATCATGCGCATGGGCCGCCCGCGCCGCTGCGATGATGTCGGCTTCGGCCGCGCCGGGCCGGCCGAAGCCGATATTCTCCCGCACGCTGCCGGAGAAGAGGTAGACGTCCTGGCTCACCAGCGCGACGCTGGCACGGACCGAGCTGCGCGTGACGGTACGCGTATCCACCCCGTCGATGAGCACGGCGCCCCCCTGCGGGTCGTAGAAGCGCTCGATGAGGTTGATGATGGTGGACTTGCCGCCGCCGGACTGGCCGACCAGCGCGGTCGTCTGGCCCGGCTCGGCCACCAGGTCGAGGCCGCGCAGCACGTGCTCGCCGGGGCGGTAGCCGAACTCCACCGCGCGGAATTCCACCTGCCCGCGCGGCCGGGGCATGTCCAGAATGCCGGGTGCATCCTGATCCGGCGCAGGCGCGTCCAGCAGTTCGAACAGCATGCGCGCGCCCATCACGTGGCTCACCAGCTCCACGTGCAGCCGGGCGAGGCGCTTGGCCGGCTCGTAGGCGAGGAGCAGCGCGGTGAGCACCGAGAAGAACTGCCCCGGCGAACGGCCGAGCTCGATCACATTGTAGCCGGCATAGAGAATGACGCCGCCGATGGCGAGGCCGCCCAGCGTCTCCATGAGCGGGCTCGACTTTGCCTGGGTGCGCACCAGGCGATTGGCGTTCACCTCCACGTCGTCGATGAAATTGTGGGCGCGGGTGCGCATCTCCGGTTCGAGCGTATAGGCCTTCACCGTCCGCACGCCCTGGAACACCTCCATGGCGATGGAGGAAAGCTTCACCCCCGAAGTGAAGCCGGTGGCGAAGATGCTCCTCGCCCGCTTGATCAGCTTGCGCGTGCCGATCACCGCCGCCGGCATCACCACCAGCGCGATGACGGCAAGGAAGGGGTCCTGCACGAAGGCGACCGCCGCGAGCATCGCCAGCGAAAGGAAGTCGCGGCCGATGCTGGTGACGACAAGGTCGAGGGTCCCGCGGGCGCCGTTCGCTCCCATCGTGAAGCGGGTGGAAATCTCGGCGGTGTGGTGGCGGGAGAAATAGGACGCGTCCTGCATCAGGATCTGGTCGAACGCGCGCTTCTGGTTGTCGGCGACGATGCGGTTGCCCACCCGCGCCATGGTGATGCTTTGCCCGTAGGCCGAGGCGCCCTTGATGATGGACAGCGCCATGACCACGCCGGACACCGCCCACACGGCGGCCGGCGTCGGCTGCACGAAAATGGCGTTCACCGCATCGTTCATGAGATAGGCGAGGCCCGCGGTGCAGGCGGCCATGAGGCCCATGAAGAGGAAGGCGAGGGCATAGCCACGCCAGTGCTTGCGGCCATCGGACAGGAGGAGACGCCGCAGCACCATCTGGGTTTCGTCCGCGGACGGCGGCGGGCCGAGGCGCGGAGGATTTTGGCGCGGGGGGGCTTTTGCACTCATGCCTGTCTCCGGCGGCCGCCTGACGGGGGGCCGCGATCTGTCTCGAATGGCCCGCCGGAACGGGCATCGCCGGTCTTCGTCCGCCCGCTTCGCTGGCCACGATCCGACTTCCGCGCCCTGCCCGGGGCAGCCGCATGCCCCTCATCAACCGCCGACGCGCATGCAAGTCAACGGCTTCAGGTATTCAGGTGAGGTGCATCCGGGTTGGAACATGGCCGGCGGCGGCCGGGCCGGCACGCGGGAAGGCATGCCGCTCCCCGCGCGGACGCAGTGCACCGCCCGCAGCGAAATGGTCCTGAGCTTGGGATGTGCCCGGCGGCGCATCCGGAAATTGGAGGCCACGCCCGGAATCGAACCGGGGTGCACGGATTTGCAGTCCGCTGCGTAACCACTCCGCCACGTGGCCTCACGAAGGCGGGTTCTTAAGACGTCTGAACGGGAGGCGCAAGCGGCGCCTTCGGCTTGTCCCCACGGCACCGAGGGGAGGTCGGCGCCCGGCCTGGGGTCTCTCAGGGCGCGAAGGGCCGGGCCCGCGTGATGTCCTCGCCATTGTGGAAGCCGATGGCCAGCCGGAACGAATGCGCCATGCGCTCGGCATGGGCGATGGCCGCCTGGGCGGCGGCCGGCGGCAGGACTTCGACCGCCGTCGGCCGGAACAGCGCCAGCCAGCGCGCGAACTGAATCTCACCTGCATCCTGGCCGAGGGCGAGGTGGGGCGGGAGGGGACGCCCATCGTAGCGCCCGGACTTCAGGAGAACCGAGGACCAGAAATCGCACATCTTCGCCAGGTGCACGGGCCAGGCGTCGGCAGCGATCCGCCCGCCGAACACCGGGCCGAGCACGACATCGTCGCGCACGCGCTCATAAAAGAGGTGGACGAGCCGGTGGATCTTCTCCTCGTCGAGCCCGTCCAGGGCGGGTTGTCCCGCCTCCGGTCGCACGGAAGCGTTCATCGCATGATCTCCGTCGGCCACGGCCGGCCGCACGCACCTGGGGCAGGTCGACAACCTTTCCCAGGCGCGGCGCCGGAGCCATGCGACTTGCAGCCACAGCACCGGCGCAGCTCGGTGGCGCCCCCTTACGGCGCCTTGCAAAAGGGGCGGCAATGTGGCTCTTGAGCCCATGCGGCGGGGAGCGCGACCTCCCCTGCCCTCGGGAAAGGGCAGCCGCGCGAGGGGATGGGCCGGAGGCATGTCATGATCGATTTCGCCGAGCTTCGCCGCGGCATGGTGGACGGGCAGGTCCGCACCAACAACGTCACCGACCCCCGCATCGTCGCCGCCATGCTGGAGATCCCGCGCGAGCGATTCGTGCCGCCGGCGCTGAAGTCCCTCGCCTATATCGACGACGATCTCGTGCTGCGGCCGGGCGCGCGGCCGCGCTACCTCATCGAGCCCATGATCCTCGCCCGCCTCGTGCAGGTCGCCGACGTCCAGGAGCATGAGCACGTGCTCGACGTGGGCACCGGCACCGGCTACTCGGCCGCCGTCCTCGCCCGCCTCGCCCAGCAGGTGGTGGCGGTGGAGGAGGAGGCCGACCTCGCCGCGACGGCGACCGCGACCCTTGCCGGGCTCGGCGTCGCGAACGTCGCGGTCATGCAGGGCCCGCTCACCGCCGGCTGGCCGAAGGAAGCGCCCTACGACCTGATTCTCGTCAACGGCTCCGTGGACGAGGTTCCCGCCGCCCTGTTCGCCCAGCTCAAGGAGGGCGGGCGCCTGGTCGCGGTGGTTGGCCATGGCGGCGCCGGCCGGGCATGCGTCTTCACCAAAGTGGCCGGATCCATCAGCGACCGCGTCGCGTTCAACGCCGCCGTGCCCCCGCTTCCCGGCTTCAAGGCAGCGCCGCGCTTCACTTTCTGAGCCTACCTGTGGCGCGTTTGCCGCGGTGAGCCGAAAACGACCGTGGCATCGAACCGATCGGTTCCCGAGCGCGGCCGGCACAGATATCTTTCCGAACAGTTACCGCGCGGCAGAGTCGGTGCGGCGGGTCTGCTTGGCCGTGTCGGATCGGGAGATAGGAATGTCGTTTGCGAAGCGCCTTCGCCGGAACGGTTTAGTACTCTGCGCGGGGGCCGGCATTGTCGCGTTGTCCGTCGGGAGTGCTTCCGCGCAGACGCTCGATGTGGCTCTGGGAATGGCCTATGTGAACAACCCCACGCTCAATTCGCAGCGTGCGGGCACGCGGGCAACGGACGAAAAGGTGCCGCAGGCCCTGTCCGGCTACCGGCCCACATTGGGCGCGACCGCTTCCGCCGGTCCTGAATATGGCCGGCAGACGGGATCGGGTGTGACCACCAGCGGCTGGCTCTGGCCCCGCTCCTTCGCGCTGACCGCCGCCTACACCCTGTTCAACGGCTTCACCACCGCCAACCAGACGCGCAACGCCGAATCGCAGGTGCGCGGGTCCCGCGAGACCCTGCGCAACACCGAGCAGGCGGTGCTGCTGAATGCGGCGACGGCCTACATGAACGTCATCCAGGCGATCGCGCTGCTCGACCTGCAGCGCCAGAGCCTGGCCGCGTTCGAGCAGGAATTGCGCGCCACGCGCGACCGCTTCAACGTCGGCGAGGTGACACGCACGGACGTGGCGCAGGCGGAAGCCCGCGTGGCCGACGCGCAGTATCAGGTAAGCCAGGCGATAGCGAACCTGTCCTCGGCACGGGCGGTCTACCGGCAGGTGATCGGCGTCGAGCCGGGCAAGCTCTCCACCCCGCGCTCCATCGAGGGGATGCTTCCCAAGAACGTCGACAGCGTGATCGCGAGCGGGCTCACCCGCCACCCGGCGGTGAAGGCGTCGGAGTTCGCGGTGGATGCGGCGGTCTTCCAGGTGAAGGTGGCCGAGGGCGCGCTGATGCCCAACCTCAACGTGCAGGGCCAGCTGTCTCAGGCTTATGACCAGAACTTCTCCGTCGACTCGCTCGGCGGCGCGGCGGTCACCCTGAATCTCTCGGTGCCCATCTACCAGGGCGGCGTCGAGTACGCGAACATCCGCCAGGCCAAGGAGCTGGCCTCCCAGGCCCGGATCGAGGTGGACGTGAACCGCGACACCATCCGCGCCCAGGCCGTGCAGTACTGGGGGGCGCTCGAGGCCTCCAAGGCGCAGATCCAGGCGGCGCAGTCCTCCGTGGCGGCCAACACGCTGGCCCTGGAAGGCGTGCGCGAGGAATGGCGCGTCGGCCAGCGCACCACCACCGACGTGCTGAACGCCCAGCGCGATCTCACCAACTCCCAGTCGGCGCTGGTCGTCGCCCAGCGCGACCGCGTGGTGGCGGCCTATTCCCTCATCGCGATCATCGGCAAGCTCGATGCGATTTCGCTGGGCCTGAAGGTGAACGTGTACAACCCCACGACCCACTACGAGCAGGTGCGCGACAGCTGGGCAGGCGTGCGCACGCCGGACGGAAAATAATCCGGCGCCCAAACCGCCAGAAGCCTTTCATGGCCTGAAGCGGCGGTGTCATACTCCTCGCGAGATAGGCGATTCTAGCGCTGGTGCCGGGTGGGGCTCCGGTGCTCCCGCCGGGTCGTCATCGACCGAGGTCGCGACATGCCTGCGAGCCCCAAGGTGCAAGAGCCGTCAATGGAAGAGATCCTCGCCTCCATCCGCCGCATCATGGCGGATGACGAGCCGCCCGTTGCCCCGCGGCGCGCCGCGGGCGAACGCCCCCCGGCGGCGGGCCGGCCGGAGGCTCCGACGGCGGCGCGGTTGCCGGAGCACGATCCCCGCACCGCCCCGCCGCGTCGGCCAGACCCCATGCCGCCGGGCGAAGCCCGTGCGCCGCGGGCAAGACCGGCGGACGAGGCAGGCTACGGTGCGCGGGCGCCCGCCCCTCCCCCGCGTGCCGCAGCCGAGGCGCCGGCTCATGCCACGCGCCCGCAGTCCGCGGTCCGGCACCCGGATGAAATGAGCGACGCCTACGCCTCGGCACCGAACGGGCGGCCCGCCCGTTCGGTGCCGAGCCCGCAAGGTGGCTATGGATCCGACGAGTCCGTACGGCGGCCGGCTGCCGAGCCCGAGCCCCGCGACTTCGACGAGGCGCCGGTCCGTCCGGCCCGCCCTGCCGCGTCGGTGGAGCGCGACGGCGCGCTGCGCGAGCTTTATGCCGTGGCCCGCCGCGAATCGCCCGCGGATGATGGCGCAGAGGCCCAGCTATCATCGCGACGTGCCCCGGCGGGCGATCCCGACGCCGCCGAGCGCCGGGCCCCGCGCCCCGCGCTGCAGGCTGCCGCCCGCGAGGACGGCGCCCGGCGCCGCGATCTCCTCTCGCCGGGCGTGGATGCGGCCGTGGCGGCATCCTTCCAGTCCCTGGGCGAGGTGGTTCTGCCCCACAAGGACCGCACCGTGGAGGACCTGGTGAAGGAGATCCTTCGGCCCATGCTGAAGGACTGGCTCGACCGCAACCTGCCCGCCATCGTCGAGCGTCTGGTCAAGGCCGAGATCGAGCGCGTGGCGCGCCAGCCGCGCTGAGGCACGCCTTCTGAACATGCCGCGTGTTGACGCCGCCCCCGAGGAGCGGCTTTAACGCCCCGCAGACCTGTCCCGTCCGGTGCGGACGTGGAGCCGGGCGCGGCGCGGTGCGCTTGCGCCGGGCCGAGCGCTTCCGCGGAGCCTGAGTTCATGCTGGAAAAAGTCTTCGATCCCGCCGCCGTTGAAGAGCGCATCGCGCAAGCCTGGGACGAGGCCGGCGCGTTCCGCTGCGGCCGTCCCGAGCGCAAGGACGCGGAAGGCTTCTCCATCGTCATTCCGCCGCCGAACGTCACCGGCTCCCTGCACATGGGCCATGCGCTCAACAACACGCTGCAGGACGTGCTGGCGCGGTTCGAGCGCATGCGTGGCAAGGACGTGCTCTGGCAGCCCGGCACCGACCATGCCGGCATCGCCACCCAGATGGTGGTGGAGCGCCAGCTGATGCAGCAGCAGCTGCCCGGCCGGCGCGACATGGGCCGTGCCGCCTTCATCGAGAAGGTGTGGGCGTGGAAGGCCGAATCGGGCGGCACCATCGTCAACCAGCTGAAGAAGCTCGGCGCCTCCTGCGACTGGTCTCGCGAGCGCTTCACCATGGACGAGGGCCTTTCCCGCGCCGTGCTGAAGGTGTTCGTGCAGCTCTACCGCGAAGGGCTGATCTACAAGGACAAGCGCCTCGTCAACTGGGACCCCAAGCTGATCACCGCCATCTCCGACCTGGAGGTGGTGCAGGTGGAGATGAAGGGCAATCTCTGGCACCTGCGCTATCCCATCGAGGGCGAGAAGGACCGCTTCATCACCGTCGCCACCACCCGGCCCGAGACCATGCTGGGCGACACGGCGGTGGCGGTGCATCCGGAGGACGAGCGCTACCGCGACCTCATCGGCAAGAACGTGATCCTGCCGCTGGTGGGCCGGCGCATCCCCATCGTGGCGGATGCCTATTCGGACCCGGAGAAGGGCTCGGGCGCGGTGAAGATCACGCCGGCGCACGACTTCAACGACTTCGAGGTGGGCCGGCGCCATTCCCTGCCCATGATCAACGTGCTCGACGCGGAAGCGCGCATCGACGCCACCGGCATCCGCGACGACTATGCCGAGCGCGCCGAGGCCTATGTGGACGACCCGGACGCCTCCGGCCTGCTCACCCAGTTCCAGGGCCTCGACCGCTTCGCCGCGCGCAAGCAGATCGTCGAGCTTTTGACCGGCCTCGAACTGCTGGAGAAGATCGAGCCGCACCAGAACATGGTGCCGCACGGCGACCGCTCCAATGTGGTCATCGAGCCGTGGCTGACCGACCAGTGGTACGTGGATGCAAAAACCCTCGCCCAGCCGGCGCTGGCCGCCGTGCGCGAGGGGCGCACCACCTTCGTGCCGAAGAACTGGGAAAAGACCTATTTCGAATGGCTGGAGAACATCCAGCCCTGGTGCATCTCGCGCCAGCTTTGGTGGGGTCACCAGATCCCCGCCTGGTACGATCCCTTCGGCAACGTGTTCGTGGCCGAGGATGAGGATGAGGCGTTCGAGCAGGCGCTCGCCCACAATGTCGGCAACGAAAGCCTCTCCACCGAGGAGGCCGAGGCGCTGATGGCCGACGCCGACCGGCGCGCCCAGTTCCTCACCCGCGACGAGGACGTGCTGGACACCTGGTTCTCCTCGGCCCTGTGGCCCTTCTCCACCATGGGCTGGCCGGACGAGACCGCCGAGCTGAAGAAGTTCTACCCCACCTCGGTGCTGGTGACCGGCTTCGACATCATCTTCTTCTGGGTCGCCCGGATGATGATGATGGGCCTGCACTTCATGGACGGCGAAGTGCCGTTCAAGGACGTCTACATCCACGCCCTCGTCCGCGACGAGAAGGGCGCCAAGATGTCGAAGTCCAAGGGCAACGTCATCGACCCGCTCGACCTCGTGGAGAAGTATGGCGCCGACGCCCTGCGCTTCACCCTCGCCGCCATGGCGGCGCAGGGACGCGACATCAAGCTCGCCACCTCCCGCGTCGAGGGCTACCGGAACTTCGCCACCAAGCTCTGGAACGCGGTGCGCTTCGCCCAGATGAACGGCTGCGCCCGGGTGGAAGGCTTCGACCCGGCCAAGGTGGAAGGCACCCTCAACCGATGGATCATCGGCGAGGCAACGCGTGCGACTTCAGAGGTTTCCGAGGCGATCCTCAACTATCGCTTCAACGAAGCCGCCGGCGCCGTCTACCGCTTCCTGTGGAACGTGGTGTGCGACTGGCACCTGGAACTGGCCAAGCCCCTCCTCTCCGGCCCGGATGGTGCGGCCAAGGACGAGACCCGCGCGACCACGGCCTACGTGCTCGACGTGGCCATGGCCCTGCTGCATCCCTTCATGCCGTTTCTGACGGAGGAGCTGTGGGCGGAGACCGGCAAGGACGGCCCGGCCCGCACCAGCCTGCTGGCGCTCGCCTCCTGGCCGGACCTGTCGGGTCTGGAGGCGCCGGACGCCGAGGCGGAGGTGGGCTGGGTGGTGGACCTCGTGACCGAGATCCGCTCGGTCCGCGCCGAGATGAACGTGCCGGCGGGCGCCCAGGTGCCGCTGGTGCTGGTGGAGCCGGGCGCGGAGACCCGCGCCCGCGCCGCCGCCTGGGACGACGCCATCCGCCGCCTCGCCCGCCTGTCGCAGGTCACCATCGCCGACACCGTGCCCGGCGAGTCGGTGCAGATGGTGGTGCGCGGCGAAGTCGCCGCCCTGCCATTGGCCGGTGTCGTGGACCTCGCCGCCGAGCTCACCCGCCTGCGCAAGGAAGAGGGCAAGCTCGACCAGGAGGTGGCCCGCATCGACGCCAAGCTCGGTAACGAGAGCTTCGTCGCCCGTGCGCCGGAAGAGGTGGTGGAGGCCGAGCGCGAGAAGCGGGACGAATATCTCCTGCGCAAGGAGAAGGTCCGCGCCGCCATCGCCCAGCTCTCGGGCGGGGCGGCCTGATGCGGCGGCGAGCGCTCCTCGCCGTCTTCGGCGGAGCGCTCGCCGCACTCGTCCTCCTGTTTTTCCTCACCGACCTTCCGGCCCGGCGCGATCCCGGCGCCGGGCCGGCCGACATCGCCGTGCTGGTGGTGGACCACGGCTACCATGCCGGCCTCGTCCTGCCCCGCGCCCTTCTGGCGGACCGGGCGGCCGCTCTCGGCCTGCCCCTGCTGCGGCAGGTGGCGGAGCGGTTCATCGCCTATTCCTGGCTGGAAATCGGCTGGGGCGACGAGGGCTTCTACCGTCACGTCCCCACCGCGTCAGACCTCACCTTGCCGCTGGCGGCGCAGGCCCTGTTCGGGCGCGACAACCCGTCCGTGCTGCATGTGGCGGGCGTGTTCGATCCCCGCGTCTTCTTCGGGGCGTCGGACCTGGTGCGGCTCCAGGTCTCCCGCGAGGGCTTCGACCGGGTGGCGCGCGCCATCGAGGCGACGCTCGCGAAGGGAGGGGACAGGCGGCCAGAGGAGCTCGGTCCCGGCCTCTACGGCCCCAGCCTGTTCTTCCGCGCGGTGGGCGCCTATCACCTCACCCAGAACTGCAACCATTGGATCGCCCGGCTCCTGAACGATGCGGGCTTCCCCGTCTCGCTCGCGGCGGCAACGGCCTCCGCGGGGCTGATGGCGGACCTGCGCTGGCGCAGCGGGGCGAAAGCTCAGTAAGCCAGCGCCTGGAACACCGGCTCCACCGAGCCGTCCCATTCGCCGTGAAACTTCTCCAGCAGTCCCTCGGCCGGCGAGCGGCCGGTGAGCACCGCCTCTTCCAGCGGTTCGAGGAAGCGTGTCTCGTCGCGGCCCAGGCGATCGTGGAAGCCGCGCCGCTTGAGCCCGGCCTGCGACAGGCCGAGCACGCTGCGGGCGACCTCCCGCAGCGGCCGGCCGCCGATCTCCGCCTTCAGCGCGAGACGCGGGACGTCGTCCCGCAGCTTCTGGCGCTCCTGCGCACTCCAGTCCTTCACCAGGTCCCAGGCGGCATCCAGGCTCTGCTGGTCGTAGAGCAGCCCCACCCAGAAGGCCGGCAGCGCGCACAGCTTGGCCCACGGGCCGGCATCCGCTCCGCGCATCTCCAGGAAGCGCTTCAGCCGCACCTCCGGGAAGATGGTGGAGAGGTGGTTGATCCAGTCGGACAGGGTCGCGGTCTCGCCGGGAAGCAGCGGATGGCGGCCGGCGAGGAGATCACGGAAAGAGGTGCCGGCCACGTCCACATAGGCGTCGCCGCGCTTGACGAAATACATGGGCACGTCGAGCGCGTAGTCCACATACTGCTCGAAGCCGAAGCCCTCCTCGAAGGCGAACGGCAGCATGCCGGAGCGCTCGTTGTCGGTGTCGCGCCAGATCTCCGAGCGGAAGGAGAGGAAGCCGTTGGGCTTTCCCTCGGTGAAGGGCGAGTTGGCGAAGAGCGCGGTGGCCACCGGCTGGAGGGCGAGGCCCACCCGCAGCTTCTTCACCATGTCGGCTTCGCTGGAGAAGTCGAGGTTCACCTGCACGGTGCAGGTGCGGAACATCATGTCGAGCCCGAGGCTGCCCACCTTGGGCATGTAGTTCGCCATGATCTTGTAGCGGCCCTTGGGCATCACCGGCGTCTCGGAGCGCGTCCATTTCGGGCTCATGCCGATGCCGAGGAAGCCGATGCCCAGCGGCATCGCCACCTCCCGCACCTGGGCGAGGTGGGCGTTCAGCTCCGCGCAGGTCTCGTGGATGGTGGAAACCGGCGCGCCGGACAATTCGAACTGCCCGCCCGGCTCCAGCGAGATGGCCCCGCCCCCGGTCACGTCGGCGAGGCCGATGATGGTGGGGCCCTCCATGATGGGCTCCCAGCCCAGCAGCATGCGCATGCCCTCGAGCAGCTGGCGGATGCCCTTCGGTCCCTCGTAGGGCACCGGCTCGTGGCGGGCGAGGGTGAAGGGGATCTTCTCGTGCTCGGTGCCGATCCGGAACGCCCGCACCGGTTTGGACCCTTGTTCCATCCAGGCGACGAGTTCGTCGCGGTCAACGATGGGGGTCGCATCGAGGGTGTCGCGGGCCATACGGAATCTCTTCGAGAATAAGGGCGCGAGACCATACACGGCACCTCGGCCACGGCAAACAATCCAGCCACGGCCGCGCCACAATCGCGGCAAAGCCCAAGCTGTGTTCAAATGGTGACGGGATGCGCCTTCGCAACCGCATCGAAGGACTGAAGCAGCGCGATGAGCGGCTCCAGCTGGGCGAGCGGCACCATGTTCGGTCCGTCGGAGGGGGCGCGGTCGGGGTCGGGGTGGGTCTCGATGAACACGGCGGCGACCCCCACCGCCACGGCGGCGCGGGCGAGCACCGGCACGAACTCGCGCTGGCCGCCGGAGGAGGTGCCCTGCCCACCCGGCTGCTGCACAGAATGGGTGGCATCGAACACCACCGGCGCGCCGGTGGTCTTGGCCAGGATCGGCAGGCCGCGCATGTCCGAGACCAGGGTGTTGTAGCCGAAGGAGACGCCCCGCTCGGTCACCAGCACCCGCCCGTTGCCGGCGCCGGTCAGCTTGTTGACCACATTGGCCATGTCCCACGGGGCGAGGAACTGCCCCTTTTTCACGTTCACCACCCTGCCCGTGCGGGCAGCGGCGACGAGCAGGTCGGTCTGCCGGCACAGGAAGGCGGGGATCTGCAGCACGTCCACCGCCTCGGCGGCGGCGGCGCACTGGTCGATCTCGTGCACGTCGGTGAGCACCGGCAGGCCGAGGCTCTCGCGGATCTCGGCGAACACCGGCAGCGCGGCGTCGAGGCCCATGCCGCGTGCGGCTGCGAGCGAGGTGCGGTTCGCCTTGTCGAACGAGGTCTTGAACACAAGCCCGATGCCGCGGCGCTCGGCGATCTCCTTCAGCGCGGAGGCCACCTCCAGCGCGTGGGCCCGGCTCTCCATCTGGCACGGGCCGGCGATGAGGGCGAGGGGCAGGCCGTTGCCGATGCGCACGTGTCCCACCTCGACGATGGGCTGGGACGTGGCGGCGGGCGGTGCGGCATTCATGTGGTCATCCTTGAGAGCGGCGCCGCCGGGAGAACCCGGCGGCGCGCGAAACTAATCCCATCCTTACGGCGTGACCAGCTTCAGCCCCACGATCCCGACAGCGATCAGGCCGATGGAGAGAAGGCGCAGGATGTCGGTGGATTCGGAGAAGAACAGGATTCCCGCCGCCGCCGTCCCCACCGTTCCAATCCCCGCCCAGACCGCATAGGCCGTGCCGATGGGAATGCCCCGCAGGGCCAGCGACAACAGGAACAGGCTGACACCGATGGCCGAGAGGGTGAAAACGCTGGGCCACAGCCGGGTGAAGCCCTCGGAATGCTTCATGCCGATGGCCCAGGCGATTTCCGTCAGGCCGGCAACGAACAGGTAGATCCACGCCATGGGCGAACACCACGGGTGGCGGGGTCGTCCCCGCCGCTCGAGACTTGAGGAAACGCGGCCGTCCGCGCCCGGCGGGGGCAAGGCGCCCCCTTTCCTCATTTAGACCTTGCCGCCTGCGTGGCCAGCCGGAGGCATGCACAAATGCGCGCCACCCGGCGGTGGCGCCGCGACGGGGGCATCATGCCGCGGCGGTGGCCTGCTCGAACACCAGCGTTGCGCCCAGCGCCGCGCGCGGCGGGACTACGACGACGCCCTCGATGGCTTCCTCCACCATGCGGCGCGCCGCCAGCGCCCGGCTCAGCTCTGCGACGCCCGGCGTTGTAAAGCGCACGGCGGCGAGGCGCAGTCCCTCCCCGCCGGGAGCGGGAACGCCGTAGCGCTCGGTGAAGAGGCCGCGGCTCATCACGTCCACATTGCCGCGCGGCGTCTCCCCCACGAACCACTCGGCGAGGGCGCGGCGCACCGGCGTTCCGGTGACGGTCTCGAGGAACGCCTGGTGCTGCGCCGGCACGTCCGCCACCAGCACCACGCCAGCCATCGCGGTCACCTGGTTGGAGTGGCGCTGCAAATCCGCCGACCAGAAGTTCTCGGGCCGGCTCTGGGTGCAGGTGAACAGGCCCACGTCCGGGCCGGTCGGATCGCGGGCGAAGGCCAGGCAGAAGCCCACCTCCACCTCCTGCCCGTCCGGACGGCGCGCGTTGCGGGCGAACTCGAACAGGTCGAAGCCGCCGAAGCCGGCCGCATCGAAGGAGGCTTTCTCCGCCGCGGGGTCGCTGCCCTCCAGGGCGAGCATGGAGAGCCCCTCCCCGTTCGTCTCCAGGAAGCCCTGGTTGAAAGCGCCGAACGAGAAGGCGGTCTCGGTGGCGGGGGGGATCTTTTCCGGCTCCACCACCTGGAGCAGCTCGATGAAGAAGCCGGGCGTCTGGATGATGCGGTTCTCGGTGCCCCACGGGTGCCGGTTGCGGGCCCCCACGGTGAAGCCCAGGAGATCGTAGACTTCACCTGCCGCATCGAGATCGCGGACGAGGTGCACCACATGGTCGAGGCCGCGTCGCATGGCTTCTCCTCTTGCCGGCATGCGCCGGGTCCTGCTCCAGGGCAGCAGCCGGGGCACGGATGAAAGGGAAGGAAGGACGCGTCGGCCCGGCCGGGCATCGCATCGCTTCGGTCGAAGACGGGCGATGATCCAGCCGCCCGCAACGGAGATTAATGCGGTACCGCTGAAGATGGAAACAACTTCAGGTAGAGGTTTCGATCTACCTTATTACCGTCAAACCAGCCGGCTCTGCTCCATCGCCGCCCCGATGAAGGACGCGAACAGCGGGTGCGGCTCGAACGGACGCGACTTCAGCTCCGGATGGAACTGCACGCCGATGAACCAGGGATGGTTGCCGTATTCCACGATCTCCGGCAGCAGGCCGTCCGGCGACATGCCGGAAAAGCGCAGGCCGTGCTGCTCCAGGCGGTCGCGATAGGAGGTGTTCACCTCGTAGCGGTGACGGTGGCGCTCGGAAATGTCCCGCCCGCCATAGATGGATTCCACACGGCTATCGGGCTCCAGAAGGGCCTGGTACGCCCCAAGGCGCATGGTGCCGCCGAGGTCACCGGCCGCCGACCGGCGCTCCAGCTCGTTGCCCTTGAGCCACTCGGTGAGCAGGCCGACCACCGGCTCGGAGGTGGGGCCGAACTCGGAGGAATTGGCGTTCTCGATGCCGGCGAGGTTCCGCGCCGCCTCGATCACCGCCATCTGCATGCCGAAGCAGATGCCGAGATAAGGCACGGCCCGCTCGCGCGCGAACTGCGCCGCGCGGATCTTGCCCTCCGCCCCGCGCTGGCCGAAGCCGCCGGGCACAAGGATGCCGTGCACGTGCTCCAGGAAGGGGGCGGGGTCCTCGCGCTCGAAAGTCTCGCTCTCGATCCAGTCGAGGTTCACCTTCACCTTGTTGGCGATGCCGCCGTGGGCCAGCGCCTCGATCAGCGACTTGTAGGCGTCCTTCAGCCCCGTGTATTTGCCAACGATGGCGATGGTGACCTCGCCCTCGGGGTTGCGCACGCGGCCCTCGATGTCAGTCCAGCGCTTCAGGTTCGGCGCCGGGGCCGGCTCGATGTTGAAGGCGGCCAGGACTTCCTTGTCGAGCCCTTCCGCGTGGTAGGCGGATGGCACGGCATAGATGTTGTCCACGTCCCGCGCCTCGATCACCGCTGTCTCGCGCACGTTGCAGAACAGCGAGAGCTTGCGCCGCTCCTCGCGCGGGATCTCCCGGTCGGTGCGGCAGAGCAAGATGTCGGGCTGGATGCCGATGGAGCGTAGCTCCTTCACCGAATGCTGCGTCGGCTTGGTCTTCAGCTCACCGGCCGAGGGAATGTAGGGCATCAGGGTGAGGTGGATGAAGATGGCGTGGCCGCGGGGCAGCTCGTTCTTGAGCTGGCGGGTGGCCTCGAAGAAGGGCAGGCCTTCGATGTCGCCCACCGTGCCGCCCACCTCGATCAGCACGAAATCAAAGCCCTCATTGCCTTCCAGCACGAAGTCCTTGATCGCGTTGGTGACGTGGGGAATCACCTGGATGGTGGCACCGAGATAGTCGCCCCGGCGCTCCTTGGCCAGGATGTCCTGGTAGATGCGGCCGGTGGTGATGTTGTCCTGCTTGGTCGCCGGCGTGCCGGTGAAACGCTCGTAATGGCCGAGGTCGAGATCGGTCTCGGCCCCGTCGTCGGTCACGAACACCTCGCCGTGCTGGTACGGGCTCATGGTGCCCGGATCGACGTTGAGGTAGGGATCCAGCTTGCGGAGCCGGACGGTGTAGCCGCGCGCCTGAAGGAGCGCCCCCAAAGCTGCGGAGGCGAGGCCCTTGCCCAGGGAAGACACGACGCCGCCGGTGATGAAGATATAGCGCGCCATGGGCCTCGACCTTACCTCGTGCAAACGCGATTCGGCGAGAGCGAAGCCGGGAAGGGCCTCGCCTCGCCTGTGGAGAAAGAAGATCGCCGCGAAACCGCGGCGATCGACTCACTTGGACTGCGGAACCTGGGGACCGCTCGGGGCGGCCGGAGCCACCGGCGCCGCGGGGGCGCCCTCGGGTGCCGGGGCACCCTGCGGACGGATCTGATCGAGAATGGAGCCGCCGCTCTGCGGCACCGAGGGACCGCTCTGGCCCTGGCTCGCCGGCTGCAGGATGGAGCGCGGCGCACGTCCCCAGCCGGCCACAATGGTGAGCGACAGGGACGTGATGAAGAAGATCAGCGCCAGCACCGCCGTGGCGCGGGTGAGCACGTTGGCCGAGCCGCGCGCGGTGAAGAAGCCGCCGCCGGAACCGCCGCCCCCGCCGCCAATGCCGAGTCCGCCGCCCTCGGAGCGCTGGATCAGCACCACGCCGATGAGCGAAAGCACCACCATGAGGTGAATAACAATAAGAACCGTCTGCATGGAATCCATCACATTCGCGCCACGGCTTTCACGCCCGGCGCGCAGGTTGCGGGTGATCTACACGATCGGGCGCCCGGAGGGAAGGGTATCACCGCGGGTCTTCCCTGCGCGGCGCGCAGGGAAGCGGCTGTTCCGCCTGTGCGGCAGATCTTCAGCCTCGGCCCGGCGTCGCACCCCGGCCACAACCCGATCCCGCGCCTACTCCAGCGCCAGCAGCGCCAGGGAGGCGAGCGCGATCACCCATACCGCGCCGCTGATCCGCCGCCCGCGCCCGGCGATGAGGTTCACGACCACATAGGTGATGAAGCCGAGGCCGATGCCGCTGGCGATGGAAAAGGTGAAGACTACCGCGAGCGCCGTGGCCGCGGCGGGCAGCGCCTCCGCCGCGTCGTCCCACGGCAGGTCGCGCATGGCGCTCACCATGGCGAGGGCGACGACCAGCAGCGCCGGGGCGGTGGCATAGGCCGGCACGGCGAGCGCCAGCGGCGCGAAAAGCAGGCAGGCGAGGAACAGCAGCGCCACCACCACGGCGGTGAGCCCGGTGCGTCCTCCCGCCTGGATGCCGGCGGCGCTCTCGATATAGGAGGTGATGGTCGAGGTGCCGAGCATCGAGCCGACGATGGCGCCGCCCGAATCGGCGATGAGCACCCGCCCGAGGCGCGGCACCGAGCCATCCGCGCGCATCAGCTTCGCCTTGTAGAGGGTGGCAATGAGCGTGCCCATGTTGTCGAGCATGACCAGGAGGAACAGGGCGGCGATCACCCCCACCATGCTGAGCCGCAGCACGCCGGCGATGTCCAACTGGAGAAAGGTGGGCGCGAGGGAGGGCGGCGCCGAGACGACGCCGGTGAAGGTCACCAGGCCGAGGGGCACCCCCGCCAGCGTCGCCGCGGCGACGCCGATGAGGATGGCGCCCGGCACCTCCCGCGCCGCGAGCCCGGCCATGAGCAGGAAGCCGCCGCAGGCGAGCAGCGTCGAGGGCGCCGCAAGGTTGCCGATGCCCACGAGGGTGACCGGATTGGCGACGACGACGCCCATGCCCTTCAAACCCAGCAGCGCCAGGAACAGGCCGATGCCCGTCCCCATGCCGAGCTTCAGCGACATGGGAATGGCATTGAGCAGCCACTCGCGCACCTTCAGCATGCTGAGGACGAGGAACATCAGGCCCGATACGAACACCGCGCCCAGCGCCTGCTGCCACGGCACGCCCATGCCCTGCACCACCGTGAAGGCGAAGTAGGCGTTGATCCCCATGGCCGGGGCAAGGGCGATGGGATAATTGGAAATCACCCCCATCATCGCCGAGCCAAACGCCGCCGCAAGGCAGGTTGCGGTGAAGGCCGCGCCCGGGTCGATGCCGGCCTCGGCCATGATCTGCGGGTTCACCACCACGATGTAGGCCATGGTCAGGAAGGTGGTGAGGCCGGCGACGATCTCGGTGGAGATGGAGGTGCCGCTCTCCTTGAGCCTGAAGACCCGCTCCACGAACGCGCGCATGCGCCGCCTCCCCCTTGCCGCCGATGCCATGACTTTAGCAGCAGATCCCGGGCTCCTCGGCAAGGCGCGCGCGATGGGCCCCCGCCGGCGGTAGCCGGGCATGGCTTGTACAAAGGGGGCGGCTCAACCACCCTGCGCCCGCTCATCATCTTTGGGGGATATCGTGCGTCACATGATCTGCGTCCTGGCTGCGCTCGCCACGGCCACGCCCGCGCTGGCGCAGGCGCTGAAGTCGAACGAAGTCCTGAGCTCCATCGCGGTCGCGCCGATCAGCACCCCCAATCCCGTGCTCGGCGCCGACGGACGGGTGCACCTCGCCTACGAGCTTTTCGTCACCAATCCGAGCAAGCAGTTCGTCACCCTCGACAAGGTGGAGGCGGTGGACCCGGACGGGCGCCCCATCTACGGCCTCGACGGCGATGCGCTCGGCGCCATGGTCTCGGCCTATGCGGGTGGCGGCCGCACCCTGCCGCCGGGGGGCTCCGCCGCCGTCTTCCTGGATGTGACCTTCGCCCGCGACGTGCCGCTGCCCGAGCGCGTCCTCGCCCGCGTGCTGGCGACGCGCCAGGCCGCCGGGCCAGACGGCAAGCCGGTGCCGATGCCGGCCGATGCGCCCCTGCCCGCCACCTTCTCCTTCACCGGCGCCCCGACCGCCATCGGCAAGCCGGCGGTGGTTATCGCCCCGCCGCTGCGCGGCAAGGGTTGGGTCGCCATCAACGGCTGCTGCGACGCCATCACCTCCCATCGCGGGGCGATCATGGCGGTGAACGGACAACTGCGGGTGCCGGAGCGCTTCGCCATCGACTTCGTGCAGCTTAATGCCGAAGATCACCTCTTCACCGGCGATGTGCATGCCCTCAAGAGCTATGCTTATTTCGGCGCGCCGGTGCATTCTGTCGCCGAGGGGGTGGTGGTGAACCTCTACGACGCCACCGGCGAGCAGGTGCCGGGCGGCGCCGCCAAGGGCATCAATCCGGAGAATATCGGCGGCAACATGCTGGTGATCGACATGGGCAGCGGCAATTTCGCCTTTTACGCCCACCTCCAGCCCGGCAGCCTGAAGGTGAAGCTGGGCGATAAGGTGAAAGCGGGCGACGTGATCGGCCTGCTCGGCAACACCGGCAATTCCACCGCGCCGCACCTGCACTTCCATGTGATGGACGGCCCCTCGCCGCTGGATGCCAACGGGCTGCCCTACGCCTTCACCGCGTTCCAGAGCCAGGGCGTGGTGCAGATCGACGGCGCGGACTTCTTCGACAAGCCGGTCGCCGCGACCATCGACCGCCGCCGCCTTGAGGGCCCGCGGCAGAACGCTTTGCCCCTCAACAACGAGGTGGTGGACTTCGGGCCGTGATCTTGTCCGGGCCGGCAGCCCGGAATATTCGGACGGCCGTTCAGCCTCGGGAGCAAGCCGGCATGTACGGAAAGGGCACCATCAGGGCTCTTACAGCGATTCTGGCGCTTGGCGCCGCGCCGGCCCAGGCATGCCAGTGCGTCCTGCCCCGGGACCCGGATGCCCGCCGAGATTTCATCATCGAGCGTGCGCAGACCGTCTTCAGCGGCCGGGTCCTGGCGATCCGCAAGATCAAGGGCCCGCCCGAGGTTGCGGGTGACGGCGTGATCGAGGCGGAAGTGGAAGTCGTCACTTTGGTGAAGGGAAACGCCAAGGGCACCGTCACCATCCGCACCTTGGCCGGTGACAACGGCGCCAATTGCGGCATGGGCGGTAAGGTTGCCGCCGCCTGGTCCTCCGGCGAACGGCTTGCCTTCGCCCTGGGGGCCGGCGAAGGCAAGCGCGGACGACGGATCTTCTGGGCCAACAGCTGCACGTCGGGACGGTTCTACATCCCGCCGTAGCCCACCGGCCTCAATGCCCCAACACCGCCAGCAGCAGCAGCGCCACGATGTTGGTGATCTTGATCATGGGGTTCACGGCGGGGCCGGCCGTGTCCTTGTAGGGATCGCCCACCGTGTCGCCGGTGACGGAGGCCTTGTGCGCCTCCGAGCCCTTCATGTGGCGCACCCCGTCCTTGTCCACGAAGCCATCCTCGAACGACTTCTTGGCATTGTCCCAGGCACCGCCGCCCGAGGTCATGGAGATGGCGACGAACAGGCCGGTGACGATGACGCCCAGCAGCATGGCGCCCACCGCCGAGAAGGCGGCCGACTTGCCGGCCACCCCGCCGCCGGCCACGAAGTAGATGACGAAATAGCAGACGATGGGCGAGAGCACCGGCAGCAGGGAGGGGATGATCATCTCCTTGATGGCGGCCTTGGTGAGAAGGTCGACGGCGCGCGAATAGTCCGGCTTCTCGGTGCCGGCCATGATGCCCGGCTTCTCGCGGAACTGCCGGCGCACCTCTTCCACGATGGCCCCGGCGGCGCGGCCCACCGCCGTCATGCCCATGGCGGCGAAGAGGAAGGGCAGCAGGCCGCCGAACAGCAGGCCCACCACCACATACGGGTTCTCCAGCGAGAAGTTGGGCGAAACGCCGGAGAAATAGGACCCCGGCGCCGCCTGGGCGATGAAGTATTTCAGGTCCTGGCTGTAGGCGGCGAACAGCACCAGCGCGCCGAGGCCCGCCGAGCCGATGGCATAGCCCTTGGTGACCGCCTTGGTGGTGTTGCCCACCGCGTCGAGGGCGTCGGTGGACTGGCGCACCTCCTTGGGCAGGCCCGCCATCTCGGCGATGCCGCCGGCGTTGTCCGTCACTGGGCCGAACGCATCGAGAGCCACGATCATGCCCGCCAGCGCCAGCATGGTGGTGGCGGCGATGGCGATGCCGAACAGGCCGGCGAGCCCGTAGGCGAAGAGGATGCCGGCGATGATGACGAGCGTCGGCAACGCCGTGGATTCCAACGAGACCGCGAGACCCTGGATGATGTTGGTGCCATGCCCCGTCACCGAGGCCTGGGCGATGGACACCACCGGGCGATAGCCGGTGCCGGTATAGTATTCGGTGATCACCACGATGGCGCCGGTCACCGCGAGGCCCACGAGGCCGCACAAAAGCAGGCTGGTGCCGGTGAAGTCCGCCCCCGGAATGGCGCCGAAGCCGGGCAGGAGCCAGGTTACCAGCGCCAGCGCGATGATGGAGAAGCCCGCCGTCGCCATCAGGCCCTTGTAGAGCGCGCCCATGATGGAAGAGGTCGGGCCGAGCCGGACGAAGAAGGTGCCGGCGATGGAGGTGAGGATGCACGCCCCGCCGATGGCGAGCGGATAGACGATCATGGTGGCCAGTGTCGCCGGCACCGCCGCGAAGAAGATGGCGGCGAGCACCATGGTGGCCACCACCGTCACCGCATAGGTCTCGAACAGGTCCGCGGCCATGCCGGCGCAGTCGCCGACATTGTCGCCCACGTTGTCGGCGATGGTGGCGGGGTTGCGCGGGTCGTCCTCGGGGATGCCGGCTTCCACCTTGCCCACGAGGTCGCCGCCCACGTCGGCGCCCTTGGTGAAGATGCCGCCGCCGAGACGGGCGAAGATGGAGATGAGCGAGGCGCCGAAACCCAGCGCCACCAGCGAGTCCACCACCGTGCGGCTGTTGAGCGCGAAGCCGAGGATCTGGGTGAGCACGAGGAAGTAGACCGTGACCCCGAGGAGCGCGAGGCCGGCCACCAGCATGCCGGTGACGGCGCCGGCCTTGAAGGCGAGGTCGAGGCCCCCGGCCAGCGACAGGGTCGCCGCCTGGGCGGTACGCACGTTGGCGCGCACGGACACGTTCATGCCGATGAAGCCGGCCAGGGCCGAGAGGATGGCGCCCACCGCGAAGCCCACGGCCACGAGCCAGCCGAGAAACAATCCCACGAGAATGAAGATGACGACGCCGACCACCCCGATGGTGGTGTACTGGCGCTTCAGATAGGCCTGCGCGCCCTCCGCGATGGCGGCGGCGATTTCCTGCATCCGCGCCGTGCCGGGATCCGCCGCCATGAGCTCGCGGATGGCCCATACGCCATATGCCACGGCCAGGAGGCCGCAGGCGATGATCAACACCAAAGCCAGCATCTATCCCACCCTTTTCGTTTCCAGCCTGTATTCTTTTATGGGGTGAGTGTGAGGGGTGCGGTGATCCACGGCAAGGGGCCTTTGGGCATACTGTCGCGGTCCGGAGGGGTTCCAGCCGCCGGTAACCCCATCCGCGCCACCGGCTGCCCCGGCCTTCGGGATTGACGCGGGGGGCGCCCTCCCCTATCCGCTGCCCCTTCCGCACGCAGCAATATGAGCCCCGTCGCGCCCCATGGCCGAGCCCGCGTTGAAACCGTCGCCCCGCATTTCGTTCGTGTCGCTGGGCTGTCCCAAGGCGCTGGTGGACAGTGAGCGCATCGTCACGCGCCTGCGCGCCGAAGGCTACGAGTTGACGAAGACCCATGCGGGCGCCGACCTCGTGGTGGTGAACACCTGCGGCTTCCTCGACAGCGCCAAGGCGGAAAGCCTGGCCGCCATCGGCGATGCGCTGGCGGAAAACGGCAAGGTGGTGGTCACCGGCTGCATGGGCGCCGAGCCCGAGCAGATCCGCGACATCCATCCCGGCGTCCTCGCCATCACCGGCCCGCAGCAATATGAGAGCGTGCTGGCGGCCGTGCACGAAGCCGTGCCGCCCCTGCACGACCCCTTCCTCGACCTCGTGCCCGAGCAGGGGGTGAAGTTCACCCCCCGGCACTACGCCTATCTCAAGATCTCCGAGGGCTGCTCCAACCGCTGCACCTTCTGCATCATCCCCAAGCTGCGCGGCGACCTCGTCTCGCGGCCTGCGGCGGACGTGCTGCGCGAGGCCGAGCGGCTGGTGAAGGCGGGGGTGAAGGAGCTGCTCGTCATCTCGCAGGATACCTCCGCCTACGGTGTGGACCTGCGTTACGCACCAAGCCAGTGGGGCGACAGGGAAGTGGCGGCGCGCTTCCTCGATCTCGCCGGCGCGCTGGGGGACCTCGGCGCCTGGGTGCGCCTGCACTATGTCTATCCCTACCCGCACGTGGACCAGGTGATGGAGCTGATGGCGGCCGGCAAGGTGCTGCCCTATCTCGACATCCCCTTCCAGCACGCCAGCCCCTCGGTGCTGAAGCGGATGAAGCGCCCGGCCTCGCAGGAAAAGACGCTCGCCCGCATCCGCGCCTGGCGCGAGGCGGTGCCAGACCTGACCCTGCGCTCCACCTTCATCGTCGGCTTCCCCGGCGAGACCGAGGCCGAGTTCGAGGAACTGCTCGCCTTCCTGGAGGAGGCGGAGATCGACCGCGCCGGCTGCTTCAAGTTCGAGCCGGTGCGCGGCGCACCGGCCAACGATCTGGCCGACGCCGTGCCCGACGCGGTCAAGGCGGAGCGTTACGAGCGCTTCATGCTCACCCAGCAGAAGGTTTCCGCCCGGCGGCTCAAGCGCAAGGTCGGCACGCGCCAGCAGGTGATCATCGACCACGTGTCGGCGGACGGCGGCATCGGCCGCACCAAGGGCGACGCGCCGGACATCGACGGCACGGTAAAGGTCTTCTCCCGCCGGCCCCTGCGCGTGGGCGAGATCGCCACGGTGAAGATCGAGGCCGCCGGCCCCTACGACCTCACCGGAACCGCCGTGGGATTCTAGGGCGTTTCCCGTTTCAAGGAATCGGCGAAACGCCCAATGTCTTTCCGCGATCGCGTTTTATTCACGCGAACCGGTCTCCATTTCGCTCGAAAACGCTCCAGGAAATAAGGCCGGCATATTTCCGCGCATCGTCATGGCCGGGACGAGCCACAGGGCATGACGCCTCGACACCGTCATCCGCGCCGACCAGCCCCAAAGAAAAAGGCCGGAGCAATGCCCCGGCCATTCTCGCAAATCAGTCGAAGACCGCCGAAAACCCGGGCGATCAGCCCTCGTCGTCGTCGTTGTGCTCCGGCGGCACCAGGCCCTGGAGGCCGGCGAGGAGCTCTTCCTCGGTCATGCGGTCGAGCATGACTTCCGAATCGTCGCCGCTCGCGCTCTCGCCGGAGGCGATGAGCGGCACGGCCTCGGGCTCGGGTTCGTCCACCTCGGTGTACTTCTGCAGCGAGTGGATGAGGTCTTCCTTGAGATCCTCCGGCCCCACGGTCTCCTCGGCGATCTCGCGCAGGGCGACGACCGGGTTCTTGTCGTTGTCGCGATCGATGGTGATCTGCTGGCCGGAAGAGATCATGCGCGCCCGGTGGGCGGCGAGCAGGACCAGCTCAAACCGGTTGTCCACCTTGTCGATGCAGTCTTCTACCGTGACACGGGCCATGGGCTCGGCACTCCCTCGTGCGCACGTGGCGCTGGATCATGGACGTTGAGAAGTGCGCGTCGATACAGCAATTCACCATGATGGGCAAGCCTCGCCCGCCTTTTTCGCTTGCTTTGGGCCTGCCTTCGTCGGAGAAAGGCGTTTGGACGTTGTGATTTACAGCCGTTCCATCCTTACGCCCATCCCATTCCACCGGCGGACCTTTTGTATGCAGGGCCTGGAAAAGATCGCTCTCCTGATAGATGGCGCCAATCTATATTCCGCGACCAAAGCGCTCGGCTTCGATATCGACTACAAGCGGCTCCTGAAGGAGTTCCAGAGCCGTGGCTATCTGTTGCGTGCGTTCTACTACACGACATTGATCGAGGATCAGGAATACTCCTCGATCCGCCCGCTGCTCGACTGGCTGGACTATAACGGCTACTCCGTCGTCACCAAGCTGGCGCGCGAATTCACCGACGCCCAGGGCCGCCGCCGCGTGCGCGGCAACATGGACATCGAGATCGCGGTGGACGCCATGGAGCTCGCCGAGCACGTGGACCACATCGTGCTGTTCTCGGGCGACGGCGACTTCCGCTCGCTGGTGGAGGCGCTCCAGCGCAAGGGCGTGCGCGTCTCCGTGGTCTCCACCATCTCCACCCAGCCGCCGCTGATCGCCGACGACCTGCGCCGTCAGGCCGACGTCTTCATCGACCTGGTAGAATTGCAGCCCAAGATCGGGCGCGACCCCTCCGAGCGGCAGGGCCGCATGCAGGAGACGCCGCGCTTCCTGGAGCGGCGCGGCGCCACGGCCACGGCCGGCGACGGCAACGACGCCTGAGCCGCCGGGGCCGAGGTAGCACATGGCCAAGGCAACCGCCGTTGCCGCGCCACGGGCCAGGGCGCTGGCCAAGGCGCGCGGCTCCACCCCCGTCGGGAGCCCGTCCGAGCCCGGGCGCGACTGCCCCCTGTGCCCCCGCCTCGCCGCTTTCCGGGCGGACTGGCGGGCGGCCGAGCCATCGTGGCACAACGCCCCGGTGCCGGCCTTCGGGCCGCAGGACGCGCGCCTGCTCATCGTCGGCCTCGCGCCCGGCCTGCGCGGCGCCAATCGCACCGGCCGGCCTTTCACCGGCGATTTTGCGGGCGACCTGCTCTACGCGACCCTGATCGAGTTCGGCTTTGCCACCGGCACCTATGCCGCCCATCCGGAAGACGGCCTCGCCCTGCGCGACGCCCGCATCGTGAACGCGGTGCGCTGCGTGCCGCCGCAGAACAAGCCGACGCCGGAGGAGATCCGCACCTGCCGGCCCTTCCTCGCCGCCCCCCTCGCCGCGATGCCGCGCCTGAAAGCCATCGTCACCCTGGGCAAGATCGCCCACGATTCGACGCTGGCGGCGCTGGGCGAGCGCGCCTCCCGGCTCAAGTTCGGCCACGGCGTGAGCGACACCATCGGCGCGGCGCGGGTGTTCGCGAGCTACCATTGCTCGCGCTACAACACCAACACCCGCGTCCTGACGCCGGACATGTTCCGGTCCGTCTTCGCCGCCGTGCGCGACTACCTCGACGCCAGCGCCTGAACGTGGGCGAGCACGTCGGCGGCGTTCCGGTCCGGCGGAAACACCGGATAGAAGACGTGCGAGATCGCCCCGTCCTCGATGATGAGGGTGATGCGCTTCAGGAGCAGCGTCCCGTCCACCGTGAAGGTCGGCAGGCGCAGGGCGTGGGTCAGCTCGTGCCGGTGGTCGGACAGGAGGGGGAACGGCAGGTGCAACCGCTCCGCCACTTCCTTCTGGTAATCCGTATCCTGAACCGACAACCCGAAGACGTGCTCCACACCGGCCGCCTTCAGGTCGGCAAAATGGTCGCGGAAGGCGCAGGCCTGCGGCGTGCACCCCCGCGCGCCGGGGATCTCGTCCCACCCCTCCGGCAGCGGCTCGCCGGGAACGCCTGTGCGCGGATAGGCATAGACGACGGCGCGGCCCGAAAGGCTCGACAGGTCGATCCTGCGGCCATCGGTGGAAGGTAATCCGATGATCGGCAGCTCGAGCCCGCCCAGATGCCCGGCGAGACCGTCGTCCTCCGGGGCCGGAAGGCCTTCCGGCACTGCATTGTAGCTGGTCACGGCGTCACCCCCTGCGTGTGCCCGTAGGCGATGAATTCCAGAAGCGATCCGTCCGGATCGCGGAAATAGACGCTGGTGCCCTGCCCCAATGCGCCGAACCGGGGTACCGGCCCGAGCTCGGGCGTGATGCCGTGGGCGGCGAGGTGGGCGATGGCGCCGTCGATCGGGCCGTCCCATCGGAAGCACAGGTCGCTGTTGCCCGGCTGGACCGGGAGCCGCGCCACCGGCGTCGGATCCACGCCCGGCCCGTGCAGGTTGAGCTGGCGGTCGCCGAATCGATAGGCGAAGCCCGAGCCCACCGGCACCACCTGTGCCCCAAGCACGGCGGAATAGAAGGCGTTGGAGCGGGCGAAATCGCCCACGTGCACCACGCAATGGTCGAAGGCGATCCTTCCCGTCATCCTTCCCGTCATGGCCCGGGCCCTTCCGTCAGCCCCTGTCGCGCATCAGCCGCGCCTTGTCGCGCGCCCAGTCCCGCTCCTTCGAGGCCTCGCGCTTGTCGTGGGCCTTCTTGCCGCGGGCGAGCGCCAGCTCGACCTTCGCACGGCCGCGGTCGTTGAAATAGATCTTCATCGCCACCACGGTCATGCCCTCGCGCTCCACCGCCTGGCCGAGCTTGGCGATCTGGCGCTTGTGCAGCAGCAGCTTGCGCGGCCGCCGCGTCTCATGGTTGAAGCGGTTGGCCTCGAGATATTCGGGGATGTAGGCATTGTAGAGCCACATCTCCCCCTGCTTCTGTGCCGCATAGCTCTCGCCGATGGTGGCCTTGCCGGTACGCAGGCTCTTCACCTCGGTTCCGGTGAGGGCGATGCCGGCCTCGAAGGTCTCGCCGATCTCGAAATCAAACCGCGCCCGCCGGTTGTCGGCGGCGATCTTGCGCGGGGCTTCGGTCTTCTTGCTGCTCATGATGGGAATGTGGGCTCGGGTTACCGTGCAGGCAAGCTGGGGGATCAGGGAAGCAGGCGGGCGGTGTGGACAATGGAGAGGATCAAGAGCGCGCGGCGCGCCTCATGGACTTCATACGCGACGAGATAAGGATATCCGCGCACGACAAACGCGCGCGTGCCCGGCAAGATGCCGGGGCACCCGATGAAAGGCGCGCCTGAAAGCAGGCGTCAGGTCTGGCGTATGGCCAAACCAACATGGCGCTTGCCCACCGGCGAATGCTGTTCGAGATGGGCGAGGATCGCCGAAAGGTCCTCCTGCGCGACCGGGGGTGAAGTGGCCCCTCACAGACCGAACCGCCGCCAGAGCTCCTCAATGTCCTGCGGATCGGCGAACTCGCCGCGCTGCGCCTGGGCAAGACCGAGCCGGCCCCGCTCCACCTGCACCGGAGGCAGCTGATGCTCCGCCTCCCCCTCCTGCTGGATCGGGCCGAACAGCGAGTGCGCCGCGCGGTCCTGGTCCGCGCCGGGCAGCTTGCCGATTTCCGCGATGGCCTGTTCCAGCAGCTTGGTCATAGAGGCCAGGATAGCAGATCTGCCCTCAGTTGATCAGGCCGGCATGCACCATGGCGCTGCGCACCACCGCCCGCGTGGCCTCGGAGACCGGCACCATGGGCAGGCGCGCGTCCTCGGTCATCTTGCCGAGCAGCGAGAGGGCGTACTTCGCCGGGGCCGGGTTGGTCTCCACGAACAGCGCGGAATGCAGCGGCATCAGCTTGTCCTGGATGCCAAGGGCGGTCCTGAAGTCGCCGGCGAGGCAGGCGTTCTGGAAGTCGGCGCACAGGCGCGGGGCAACGTTGGACGCCACGGAGATGCAGCCGTGCCCGCCATGGGCCATGAAGCCCAGCGCGGTGGCGTCCTCGCCGGAAAACTGGATGAAGTCCGGCCCCAGCACCTGGCGCTGCAGCGACACGCGGGCGAGGTTGGAGGTGGCGTCCTTCACCCCGGCGATGTTCTTGATCTCGAACAGCCGCGCCATGGTCTCCACCGACATGTCGATCACCGAGCGGCTCGGGATGTTGTAGATGAAGATCGGCAGGTCCACCGCGTCGGCGATGGCCTTGAAGTGGCGATACAGGCCCTCCTGGGTGGGCTTGTTGTAGTAGGGCGTCACCACCAGCAGCGCGCTCGCGCCCACCTTCTGGGCATGCTCGGCCAGCGCCACGGCCTCGGCGGTGTTGTTGGAGCCCGCGCCCGCGATCACCGGAACGCGGCCGGCGGCCTGCTCGACGGTCCATTCCACCACGCGGTTGTGCTCCTCGTGGGAAAGGGTCGGGCTCTCGCCGGTGGTGCCGACGGGCACGAGGCCGTGCGTGCCTTCCGAGATCTGCCAGTCCACGAAGGCACGAAAGGCCTTCTCGTCCAGTGCCCCGTCGCGGAACGGGGTGACGAGAGCGGTAAACGAGCCGCGGAAGCGCGACGAGGACGAGATGGGCGACATGGCGAACGCCTTGGGTTCCTGGAGCTTTGTCGGTGGCCGGTGACGGTCGCGGGACCGCGGCCCCTCCGGCGCCACGCCGGCTCTGCCGAGCGGCGGGTGCGGATCTGCACCCTTAGCCTTTTGCCGGCCGGGCGGAAAGGGGGCCGGGCGCAAACCGCACCGGGCACAGGGCCGCGCGGGGGGCATGGCAACCCCGGCGAACGGGCCTCGGAGGCCGGCCGCCAAAGGGCTGGAGGTACCAAGGGAGAGATTTGATGTGGCGCAGTCGCCCTTGCGTCAACAGCCCCGGTTTCGCCCGGATTCCAAGGTCCATTCTGGTTAGGGTTTCGTCAACGCGGCTGGCGGAAACTGCGGGAGGGGATCCCAGGACGGAAACAAACGCGTCGCGAGGACAATTCATGTCGCCTGTCTCGAGCCTGATTTCCGTGAGCGCCCTGGCGCTCGCCCTCGCCTGGAGCGGGGCGATGCCGGCGGCTGCGGAGACCGCGCCGACACCGCCCGCCAAGCCCTCGACCGCGAAGGCGGGCGACAAGTCCGCCCCCGCCAAGGATTCCAAGGCCGCCCCCAAGGACGCAAAGGCGGGCAAGGACGCCAAGGCCAAGGACGCGAAGGCGAAGGACGCGAAGGCGAAGGACACCAAGGCTGCGTCCGGCAAGCCCTCTTCCAGCCAATCCTCTTCCGGCAAATCCAGCGGCAAGTCGGCGTCGCGCCCGGCGCCGGCGGCCCCGCAGGCCGCCCCTACCCTCGGCGCCTCCTCGAACATTCCGGGCGGCGACCTCGCGGTTCTGAAGGTGGCGGTGAGCGCGGCGCGGAACGGACGCGCCAGCGAGGCCATGAGCGCGGCGCAGCAGCTCGATGACCCGGTGGCGCGCACGCTCGTCACCTGGCTTGTCATCCGCCATGCGCCGAACGACCTCGGCTTCGACACCATCAACCAGTTCCTGACGGAAAAGCCCGGCTGGCCCACGCCGAACACGCTGCGCCGCCGCGCCGAGCGGGTTCTCTTCCAGGAGAACCGCGACCCGGCCAAGGCGCGCGCCTTCTTCGCCGAGCAGGCGCCCCTATCCGGCGAGGGCAAGATTGCGCTTGCCCGCTACCTGATCTCCACCGGCAACCGCTCGGATGCCGCCGACTGGGTGCGCGAGGCCTATCGCGAGGACGACCTGAACGAGCTGTTCGAGACCAAGATCCTCGACGAGTTCGGCTCCATCATCACCCGGGCCGACCACAAGCTGCGCGCCGACCGTTTCAGCTACAAGCCCGATCCCGAGCGCGCCCTGCGCGCCGCCGCGCGGGCGGGGTCTGACATCGTTGCCCTCACCAAGGCGCGCATGGCCATCGCGCGCAAGGAGGCGAACGGCGAGAAGCTGCTCGCCCAGGTGCCGTTCACCCTCGCCAACGATCCCGCCTACCTGTTCGCCAAGTCCCAGCTCGCCCGCCGGGCCGACAAGCCGCAGGAGGCCGCCCGCGCCCTTCTCGCCGGCTCCGGCTCCGACCAGGTGCGCGCCGATCCCGACGAGTGGTGGATCGAGCGCCGCCTCGTCTCCCGCGAGCTGCTGGACGAAGGGGACGTCCAGACCGCCTACAAGGTCGCCGCCAACGGCGTGCCGCCCAAGGCGGACAACTACCGCGCCGAGCAGCACTTCACGGCTGGCTGGATCGCCCTGCGCTTCCTGAAGGATCCGCGGACCGCCGCCCAGCACTTCGCCAAGATCGACGACGACCAGAAGCACCCCATCACCCTCTCGCGCGCCTATTACTGGCAGGCGCGGGCGGCCGAGGCCATGGGCGACGGCGGGCGGGCGCGGGCGGGCTTCGAGGCGGCGGCGCGCTTCCCGGCCACCTATTACGGCCAGCTCTCGCGCACCAAGCTCGGCATGGCCCCGGTGGCCCTGCGCGGCACGCCCCAGGCCTCGTTCGAATCGCGCAGCAATTTCGGCCGGCTGGAGCCGATCAAGGCGATCCGGATGCTGTACGCCATCGGCGAGCGGGATATCCCGCTCACCATCTATTACGATCTCGCCTGGCGCATGGAGGATCCCGGCCAGCTCGCCATGCTCGCCAACCTGGCCGAGGCCAATGGTGACGCGCGCGGCGCGCTGGTGGTGGGCAAGGAAGGACTCGCCGAGGGCCATCCGCTGGAGGCGGAGGCGTTCCCCACCTTCGGCGTGCCCGGCTACACGCCCATCGGCAATCCGGTGGACAAGGCCGCGGTCTATGCCGTGACGCGGCAGGAGAGCCAGTTCAACCCCCGCACCCTCTCCAGCGCCAAGGCCATGGGCCTGATGCAGGTGACGCCGGCCGCCGGCCGCGAGGTGTCCAAGCAGACGGGAGCGCCCTACAGCGAGGCCCGCCTCATGAGCGACCAGTCCTACAACGTACAGTTCGGCGCCGCCGAGCTGGGCGAGCTGGTGCAGAACTACTCCGGCAACTACGTGCTGGTGTTCGCCGCCTACAACGCCGGGCGCGGCAGCGTCGCCAAGTGGATCCAGCGCTACGGCGACCCGCGCGACCCGGACGTGGACGTGGTGGACTGGGTGGAGTCCATCCCCTTCTCCGAGACCCGCAACTATGTGCAGCGGGTGATGGAGAACTACCAAGTGTACAAGGTGCGCTTCAACATCGCCTCGAAGCTGCAGCTGGAAGCCGACCTGCGCGGCGGGCGCTGACTGGCGCCTGTCGCGAGCCCTAGCCGCCCCGGACCTGCTCCCGTCCTCGAACCGACCTGAAGCTTCGGACCCTCACGGCCGCGCGGCGGACGTGAGGGGAGGACATCACGGGCCGGCCGTGCCGCCCGCTCTGCCTGCGGCTCCCGCTATCCCTGCGTCTCGGGCGTGCGCAGCACGATGCCGTCGAGGTCCGCCGTCAGCTTGATCTGGCAGGAGAGGCGGGAATTGGGCCGCACGTCGGTGGCGAAGTCCAGCATCCCCTCCTCCATGTCGGAGGGGCCGCCCACCTTGTCCATCCAGGCCTCGTCCACATAGACATGGCAGGTGGCGCAGGCGCAGGCGCCGCCGCATTCGGCGACGATGCCGGGCACGCCGTTGCGCACCGCGGTCTCCATGGCGGTGGCGCCTTCCGGCCCCTCCACCTGGTGCGCGGTGCCGTCGAATTCGATGAAGGTGATGGCAACCATGAAAAATGCCGCTGGTTAACCGTTGTCGTGCCGTGGCGACGGAAGGGGGAGGATGGCTTCGGCAGTGCGGGCCGGGGTAAGCCTATAGCGGCAAGCGTGCCCCGGCGCCAGCTTCCAGGGGCGTTAACGATATCTTCACAAATGCGGCCAGGGCGGTTCAATCCGTAGCGCAGCCTGTCTAGGATAAGGAAAGGTAAACCAATTCCGTGGGGCCGTCGGGGCAGCGGGAGGGGTGCGTGTTGGAGTAGGCGCCGCGGCCATGGGCAAAGCCCGCCGCCGCCGTCGAAGGCAGAGGCGACAGCGACATGAAGCAACCGAAGAAGATCCAGGATCCGACCGAGGCGGCTCTGTCGGCCATCCAGGAGGCTCTTACGCTGGAGCTCGACAATGCCGAACAGGCCCAGGCGCCGGCCAAGGGGGTCGATCCAGGCTTCGCCTCCGAGCGCTCCTCAGCCATAGACCGGCCGCTTCCGGCTCCGCCGCAGCGCGAGGGCCGCGGCATTCCCCGCAGGCCCCGTCCCGAAGGCGAGCCGCGCCCCGAGGGCCGGCGCGAGGGTCCGCCCCGCGCCCGCATCGACGCGGAGCGGCGCGCCGCCAACGACGACCGCCAGACCATCGGCCAGCTCCTCGGCCAGCTGCAGAAGAAGCCCGCCGGGACCCCCTATTACTGGGCGGCGGGCGCTTCCCTCATCTGGATCATCATCGGCGTTGCCTTCGCCTTCGCCTTTCACCGCGGCCTGATGGCGAGTTCCGGCGGCGTGCAGTCGCTGCTGGATTCGCCCGCGCTGCTCGGCATCTTCGCCTCCATCCTCCTGCCGCCGCTCGGCTTCTTCGGCATGGCGAGCGTGCTGCGCCGCTCGCAGGAACTGCAGGGCATCGCCCGCTCCATGACCGAGGTCGCCCTGCGCCTCGCCCAGCCGGAATCCATCGCCACCGAAACCGTGGTGACGGTCGGCCAGGCGGTGCGGCGCGAGGTGGCGGCCATGGGGGACGGCATCGACCGCGCCATCTCCCGCGCCGGCGAGCTGGAGGCCATCGTGCGTGCCGAGGTTTCGGTGCTCGAGCGTGCCTATGAAGAGAACGAGGTGCGCATCCGCACCCTCATCGAGGAGTTGCAGGCCGAGCGTCACAACATCCAGATCGAGACCGAGCGCCTGCGCGAGGGCCTCGCCGGCGCCGAGGCGGTGCTCTCCAACGAGGTGAAGGACGTCGCCACGCGCATCCACGGCACCATGATGGAGGCGAGCGAGCAGGTTACCGAGATCCTCGGCCAGAAGGGCGAGCACATCACCGCCGCCCTCGCCCGCGTCGGCGACAGCATGATCGACAGCCTCACCGCCAAGGGCGGCGAGCTCATCGACCGGCTCCAGCTCACCGGCTCCGACATCCGGCAGGACCTGTCCGAATCCGGCGATGTGCTCGTGCACACGCTCAAGACGCGCGCCGACGACCTCGCCTCCAACCTGCTCTCCACCACCTCGGACGTGGCCCAGCTCATCGACCGGTGGGGCGACGACATCACCGCCAACATCGACCGCCTGAAGCACGGCATCGGCGACTCGCTCAGCGAGAATTCGAGCCGCTTCGCCGAGGACATCGAAGGCCGCATCGCCGAGGTGAACACCGCCTTCCGCGCCACCAGCGAGGCGGCGGTGCTCGACTTCTCCACCCGCGGCGGCGAGCTGGTGAAGAAGTTCGAGGAGACCGGCGAACGCGTGGCCGAGACCCTCTCGGTGCGCGGCACCGACCTTGCGGACCGCATCGAGACCTCCGGCAACCGCATCTACGACGCGGTCGCGGTGCGCGGCGAGGACCTCCAGCGGCGCCTGTCGGAAACCGGCGAGCGCATCACCGCCTCTCTCGACCGCTCGTCCAGCCAGGTCACCACCACCCTGGTGGAGAAGAGCAGCGAGATCGCCTCCACCCTCAACAATGCCGGCGCCGACATGACCGAGCGCCTCTCCCTCGTCGCCAACGAGGTGACGAAGGCCATCGGCGCGCGCGGCTCCAAGGTCACCGAGGCCTTCCGCGAGACCGCCGACATCCTGGTCGGCACCATCGGCACCAAGGGCGACGCGATCCGCGAGATGCTCACCGCCCGTCTCAAGGCGATGGAGGAGACCATCACCGTGCGCGGCACCGAGCTCGCCGACCGCATGCAGCACGACGGCATCGCCCTCGCCCGCACCATGCAGGACGGCGTGAAGGCCTTCGACACCACCGTGAAGGTGCACGCTCCCGAGCTGGTCGACCAGATCGCCCATCGCGTCGCCTCGGTGAACGAGAACCTGCGCAGCGCCACCTCCAGCCTGGACGAGCGCCTGGCCGCCACCTCCACCAGCGTCTCCACCATCATGGACCAGCGCATCGCCCGCATCGAGCAGACGCTGGACCAGCGGGCCCAGAGCCTCACCGAGACCCTGGCGACCCGCACGGTCACCTTCGCCCGCACCATCTCCGAAGGCACCAAGAGCGCCACCGAGTCCCTCGACAAGTCGGTGGAGACGCTGGAGACCTTCTTCGCCACCCGCTCCAAGGCGCTCGGCGACGTGCTCACCGAGCGGGCCGACGTGGTTCACCGCAACATCGGTGTGCGGGCGCAGGAGATCGCCTCCGTGCTCGACGGCCGCGTCCACCGCATCGAGGAACTGGTGCTCGGCCGCCTCGACGGCGTCGCCACCTCCCTGGAGGTGCGCGGCAGCGCCATCGCCGACGCCCTGGTCGGCCGCATCGAGGGTGTCTCCGGCACCCTGCGCTCGGAGGCGGTGGAGGTGGAACGCTCCCTCACCACCCTCTCGCACAATGTGGGCCGCACCCTCACCGAGCATTCGGAGAAGGTGGCCGACGCCCTCGGCACCCGCCTCACCGAGATCGCCCACCTGATCGACGACAAGAACGGCACCTTCCTCGCCGCGCTGGAGCGCACCAGCCAGCGCGCCGTGGCCGAGATCACCGCCACCAACACCTCGCTCAAGGGCGATGTGGGCGCCATCATCGAGCGCCTCGCCGAAGCCAACTCCACCTTCCAGGGCGCCATGTCCAAGGCGGTGTCCAATCTCGGCGAGTTCTCCGGCTCGTTCTCCCGCCAGGTGGAGAGCTTCTCCACCACGGTCGGCTCCATCAACCAGAGCGCCGAGGCCACCGCCGGACGGTTCGACACCCAGATCAAGGCGCTGCGCGAAGTGTCCACGGGCGCGCTCACGCAGATGGCGACCCTCTCGGAGAGCTTCCAGCAGCAGGGCCGCCTGATGGACGAGGCCTCGCGCAAGCTGGGCGCCGCCCACGACAAGGTGGATGCCACGCTGCTGTCGCGGCGCGCCTCCATCGAGGAATTGTCCACCACCCTCGGCGAGCGCATCGCCGATGTGGACGGGCGCCTCAAGGGCTTCCACACCATGCTGGAGGAATCCTTCGCCGCGGCGCAGAACCGCGCCCGGCAGATCACCGGCGTGGTGGCCGAGGCCGCCTCTGGCTCCGCCAAGACCATGGAGCAGCAGCTCCAGGTGATGCGCGTCGCCACCGACGCGGAGCGCGAGCGCACGGCGCAGTCGCTGCGCGAGATCTACGGCGCCGCCCTCGAGGACGTGCAGCGGGTGTTCGGCGAGACCGGCAACCGCTTCACCCAGGTGGCCGGCGACCTCAAGCGCGTGGCCGAGGATGTCCAGCACGCCATCGCTCTCACCCGCGAGGAGATGAAGCGCGGCATCCTCGAGCTTCCCGCCGAGACCGAGGCGAGCGCCGCCACCATGCGCCGCGCCGTGGCCGAGCAGATCAAGGCCCTCGCCGAGCTCAACGAGATCGTTGCGCGCCAGGGGCAGGCCCTCGACGTGGTGGAGGCCTCGGCCCGCACCGCGACGCAGGACATGGCCCGGGCCTCGGTTGCGCGCGAGACTTCGGCGCGCGAGACGCCGGCGCCACGTGCTCGCGCCGAGGCCGGCGCCCTGCAGAGCGAGCTGCGCCGCACCGCGCCGCCGCAGCCCACCCGCCGCATCGAGCCGGAGCGCCCGGCCCCGCGCGCCCCGGCGCGCGAGAACGAAGAGGAGCGGGAGGGCTGGCTGACCGACCTGCTCGCCGCCCGCACCACCCCCGACGACCGCGGCGGTGCCGACAAGCCCGCCCGCTCGCCGCGCACGCCGGCCGGCGGCGTCGAGTCCCTCGACGCGCTCTCGGCGGATATCGCCCGCATGGTGGACCATCAGGCGGCCGTGGAGATGTGGGACCGCTACAACAAGGGCGAGCAGAACGTCTTCACCCGCCGGCTCTACACCCTGCAGGGCCAGCAGACCTTCGAGGCGCTAAAGCGCAAGTATCGGGCCGATGCCGCCTTCCGCGAGACCGCGGACCGCTACATCGAGGAGTTCGACAAGCTCCTCGACCAGGTGTCGGCCGACGAGCGCGGCGACGTGCTGACCAAGACCTATCTCACGTCTGACACAGGCAAGGTCTACACCATGCTCGCCCACGCGGCCGGCCGCTTCGACTGAGGCGGACGGCCCGCCAGAGCACGTTCCGGCCGGGATGCAGCGCAACCTGATCGGCAAGGCGTTCTCTTTCTTTGAGCCAAGGGCCGGGCTCGCTCGGGTTCAGTGACCTCGAGCGGATCCGGCCCTGGCGCAAGGGTCCCGTCCGGCAGCGGAAGGGGCCTTTCCCTGCTTTCGCAGGGAGGTATCATGGAGCCCCCGGCCGTTTCCAAGGCCGGGCTCCCTCAGCGACGTTCCACACCGCCGGAGCCTGCCGCCCATGAAGACCTATATCTGCGCCGCCTACGCCGGTGGCCAGGGCAAGACTACGCTCGCCCAGATGGTGTTCTCCGCTCTCAGGAAGCGTGAGCTCGCCTACAAGCTCGTGGCCGCCGATTTCACCGATGGCACGGGCCATTCCAAGATCGGCAAGTTCTTCCCCACCAAGGTGCTGGAGCTGGGCATCGGCTCCCCGCTGGGCTCGAGCAAGTCCGAGAACGACGCCAACGCCCCGCTGCGCTACTGGGACCGCTTCGGCGGCCTGCTGCTCACCGGCGGCGCGGTGCTGGACCTCGGCGCCAACGTAGTGCCGCAGCTGGTGCAGTGGGCGCACCACCGGCGCGTCACCCACATCATGCAGCAGCGCAACTCGCCGGAGATCGACCTCCTCATCGTCACCAAGCCCGAGACCCACGCCATCGAGAACGTCGCCACCCTCATCGAGGACGTGGTGGTGGGCGGCGCGCTGCCGGTGTCCAACATCGTCATCGTCGAGAACGAGGTGGGCGGCTCCTTCGAGGGGCTGAACCTGTCGCGCATCGAGAAGGCGGCGGCGGGACGCGGCGTCAGCTTCATCAAGATCCCGCGCTGCTATTCCGAGCTGTGGACGCATCTCGAGCGGACCTTCACGCCGGTGGAAGACGCCCTCGCCGCCACCGAGGCGGACCTTGCCGCCAAGTTCGAGATCGAGATCTGGTCGGCCTATGCCGGCCTCATGGACCTGCGCACCTGGGCGGACGAGGTCTACGCCCAGCTCCACAAGGTGGGGATCTGAGGCCTGCCCGCCCGAACGCTGCGCACGACGCCTGGCCGCCCCCCGCCCCAGCCGAGGGGCGGGGGCTCCACCTCCGACGCTCGAAGCAACCGCCCGGGGAGGCTGTTGAAAAGCCGTGTTCGGAGGGGGCGTCGTGGCCGGGCTTGACCCGGCCATTCACGTCCCGCCGTTCAGCCCGACTTTTCGAGGCGCTCCCAGCCATGCCGCGTGGATGACCGGGGCAAGCCCGGCCATGACGACCAGAAAGGGGGCGACGACCGGAAAGGGGCCGCCCTCAGAATTTGCCCGAAGCCCACCGCACCATGGCCACCAGCACTTGGTCGGTGGCGTCGTTGAGGGCGGCGGTGGCCGCCGCGCCGGCGGTGGAGGCGGCCGGCACCGCCGCCTTGAACAGCTGAGCCGCCAGGATGCGACCGCTCTGCGCGCCGACCAGCTTGGCGGACAGCTCCACCACCCCCACCGGCCCCTGATCCGTGATGCGCAGGGCAAAGGTGCGGATGTCGATGACGAGCTGGGTATCCGCGCTGACGCCGTCGCCCGGCCGGGCGACGCGCCTGAGCTTGCTGCCGTTCTCGAAGGCCTGGATGGTGCGCGCCTGGATGAGGGCCGGGAGATTGTCGCTCCACTGCGCATCGGCGAGATAGGCCACCTGCCCGCCGCCCGGCTCCACCATGATCTTGTCGGTGTTGAGCACGGCGAGCGCCGCCGGCGCCATCACCACGAGCTGCCCGGCGCCACCGCCGCCCGAAGAAAAGCCGCTGGGCGCCGAGAGATTGTAAGTGGGAACCGGCGTCGACCCGCAGGCGGCCAGCGCGAGGGCGAGGCCCAGCCCGAGGGCCAGGCGCGCGCACGTCACGATGGCGCCCGCACGGACGGCACGGCTCCTGCGTTCGTCGTTCATGATCCGCTCATCGCCCGTATTTCGGAATGGTGTTGCCGCCGCCGAGGATGAACTGCTGCGGGTTGCGCTCGATGCCCTTGAGCACGCGGTCGATCTCCCCCAGCGTCCGGCGGCCGTCGGTCGCCAGCGCCTCGAACTGCCGCAGGCCGGGCCCGGTGAAGCGGCTGATCTCGTTGGTGAGCAGAGCGGTGCGCTGGTCGAGATTGTCGGCGAGCTTGCGCACCGAGGCCGCGGCGTCGGTGGCCTGCACCAGCAGGCCGTCCTTGTCCTCGGTGGCCTTCTGAAGGTTCACCACCACCCTGTCCACCTTCTCGGCGACGCCGTTGAGCTGCTTCACCAGCACGCTCGCCTGCTGGATCACGTCGGCCACGTCCGCCGACTTCGCCGCCACGGCCTGCGAGAAGACATCGATATTGTGGATCATGCTCTTGATCTCGTCGGGGTTGATGGCCTGCAGCACCACCTCGATCTTCTTCGCCACGCCCTGCGCCGAGGCAATGAGCCCGGCCATGCCGGCCCCGCCGTCGGCCTTGATGCGCGGAAGTCCGTTCGGGCCCGGCGTGATCGCCGGCTCGCCGGGCTTGCCGCCGCGAATGGACACCGCCACGATGCCGGTGAGGCCTTGGGATTCAAGGCCCGCTTGGGCGTCGGAGAGGACCTCCACATTCTTGTCGATTGCGACCGTGGCAAGCACCTGGCCCGGCTGGCCGGGCACCAGATCGAGCTTGGTCACCTGGCCGACGGGAATGCCGTTGAACAGCACCGCATTGCCCTGCCTCAGGCCTGCTACCGAGCCGTCGAAGAGGATCTCGTAGCGCTTGCGCGCCGAGGTGTCCTGCGGCCCGGCGAACCAGTACACGAAGCCGAACGCCGCCGCGAGGACGGCGAGCGTGAACGCTCCGATGATGGTGTAGTTGGCCCGTGTTTCCATGCCTGATCCCGGCTCCGTTCCGACCTGATCCCCCGCCGTACGGCCGTTTCCCTTCCCGTTCGCGGGCCATCCGCCCGCGGCGGATCCGGCCCTGGTTCAAGTTCCAGGGAACGCGCTGCCGTCCGGATTGCGAGGCAACCCGCGCGGCACGTCCCTAGCCGTGCGCGGCCTGCACCGCCCGTGCCCGCGTGCCGTGGAAATAAGCCCGGAGCCAGGGGTGCGTCGCCGCCATCATTGTCTCGATCGTGCCCTGCGCGATCACCTTGCCGTCTGCCAGCGCGGCGATGCGGTCGCACACCGTATGCAGACTGTCGAGATCGTGGGTTACCATGAAAACCGTAAGCCCCAAAGTCTGTTGCAGCGTCTTGATGAGCTCGTCGAAGTCGCCCGCGCCGATGGGGTCGAGGCCCGAGGTGGGCTCGTCCAGGAAGAGGATTTCGGGATCCAGCGCCAGCGAGCGGGCGAGCGCCGCGCGCTTGATCATGCCGCCCGAAAGCTCCGACGGCAGCTTTTCCGCCACATCCGGCTTCAGCCCCACCATCTCGATCTTAGTGAAGGCGATCTCGTCCAGAAGCCGTTGGGAAAGCTTGAGGTTCTCCCGCAGCGGGAACTGGATGTTCTGCTTCACCGTGAGCGAGGAGAACAGCGCCCCCTGCTGGAACAGCACGCCCCAGCGCCGCTCGAGGGCGGAGCGCTCGCGCTCCGACAGGTCGTCGAGATTTTCCCCGAACACCTCCACCGTGCCCGAGGTCTTGGGCACCAGGCCGAGGATGGTGCGGGTGAGCACCGACTTGCCGCCGCCGGAGGTGCCGACGAACCCCAGGATCTCGCCCCGAAAGACATCGAGATCGAGGTGGTTGAGCACCGTTCGCTCGCCGAACTTCACCACGATGTCCCGCACCCGGATGACGGCTTCCCGGCCGGTGGTCTGTGCGGGGACAGGGGCGCTCGCGTTCATGCCGGTTCACATGTCGATCGCTGCGAAGAACATGGCGAAGACACCGTCCATCACGATCACCAGGAAGATGGCCTTCACCACGGACGCGGTGGTGTGCTCGCCGAGAGACTCGGCGCTGCCGCCCACCCGCATGCCTTCCATGCAGGCGACGATGCCGATGGTGGCGGCCATGAACGGCGCCTTGTACATGCCCACCTTGAACTGGTCGAGGTCGATGGCCTGCTTCAGCCGGTCGAGGAACACGTCGGGCGTGATGCCGCCATAGCCCCAGGAGACCAGCCCGGCCCCGAGGATGGCGGCCATGGAGCCGAGGAAGGTCAGGAGCGGCAGGGCGATGATGAGCGCCAGCAGCCGCGGCACCACCAGCACCTCGATGGGATCGAAGCCCATCACGCGGAGCGCGTCGATCTCCTCGCGCATGCGCATGGAGCCGAGCTCGGCGGTATAGGCGCTGCCCGAGCGGCCCGCGATCATGATGGAGACGATGAGCACGCCGAGCTCGCGCAGCACGAGCACGCCCACCATGTCGACCACGTAGATGTCGGCGCCGAACCGGCGGAAATTGAAGATGCCCTGCTGCGCCAGGATGCAGCCGATGAGGAAGGTGATGAGCAGGATGATGGGCACGGCGCGGAAGCCCACCCGGTCGAGCTGGTTCACCATGGAGGTGAAGCGGAAGGTCTTCGGGCGCAGCAGCACGCGCCCAATGGCCGCCACCGTCGCCCCGACGAAATTGAGCAGCGCGAGGGCGTCCTTCAGGACGTTGACCACCTCATGCCCGAACCGCTCCAGAATCGCCTCGTGCCGGCGCTTGGGCGGCAGCGGATCCTTGCCCATGCGGGCCATCTCGTCGATGAGGACGGCGTAGCGCGGCGAAAGGCCGTCCACCTTCGGCTCGGCCCCGCCCCCGGCGAAGGCGCGGCGTAGCCGCTCCAGCAGCACGGCGCCGAACGTGTCCATGCGCTCGACACCGGCGAGATCGATCTTGACGCCCTTGGCGTTGCCGTAGGTGCGTACAGTGTCGTCGACGGCCAGCTCCAGCTCGTCGGCATAGTCCGACGTCCACGCGCCGCGCCCGGCCACCGTGAGCCGGTCGTCCTGGCTGTGCACGGAAATCAGAGAGGCGTGGGGCAACGCTTCCATCTCCATCAGCGGAACCGGACCTGCCGGATCCGCCCGTCAATTCCGGCGCGGGTCCCGCGCGTGGACCCACCGGCAAGCGCCCGCGACGCAGTCCGCCCGGGCAAACCTTCGCCCCGCTCGAACCCGCCTTCGAGCACGTCGCGAGGACGCGGCGCGCGGCGGGCACCGCCTGCCATCCACCGGTTTCCTTCGACAGTGCAGGCCGTTGAGTTAGCCATATAGACAAGCGCACGCGGCGTCGAGATCACGAAAGCCACACAGCCGCGCCATCCGCCCCGCCCCCCGAGACGGGCGCGCGGAATCGGCTATTAATCTTAATCCATGGCAGAGCTGACCCTGAGCGTCGAACGCTTCCCCATCGCCGGCACCTTCACCATCGCCCGCGGCTCCAAGACGGAGGCGGTGGTGGTGGAGGTGCGCCTCGCCGAGGATGGCCTTATCGGACGGGGCGAATGCGTGCCCTACGCCAGATACGGCGAGACGGTCGAAGGGGTCGCGGCCGCCATCACCGCGCTCGGACCGGCCATCGCGGCGGGGCTGGGGCGCGAGGAATTGCAGCACCGCATGCCCGCCGGGGCCGCCCGCAACGCGCTCGACTGCGCTTTCTGGGACCTGGAGGCGAAACGCGGCGGCCTGCGCGCCGCCGAGCTCGCCGGCCTGCCGGCGATGCGCCCGCTGGTGACCGCCTACACCCTGAGCCTCGACGAGCCGGACGCCATGGCCCGCGCCGCAGCCGCCGCGATCGACCGGCCGCTGCTCAAGCTCAAGCTCGGCGCGCCGGGTGACGCCCGGCGGCTTGCGGCCATCCGCGCCGCCGTGCCCCAGGCGCGCCTCATCGTCGATGCGAACGAAGGCTGGAAGCCCGCCGACCTGCATCTGATGATGGAAGCCTGCGCCGCCGCCCGGGTGGAGCTGGTGGAACAGCCCCTGCCCGCCGGCAAGGATGCCATCCTCGCGCGCATCGACCGCCTCGTGCCCGTCTGCGCCGACGAGAGCGTGCACGACCGCGCCGGCCTCGCCACGCTGAAGGATCGCTACGACGCGGTGAACATCAAGCTCGACAAGACCGGCGGACTGACCGAGGCGCTGGCGCTGGCGGATGCGGCAAGGGGGCACGGCTTCTCGGTCATGGTGGGCTGCATGCTCGCCTCTTCCCTGGCCATGGCCCCTGCCCTGCTCGTGGCGCAGCACGCCGAGGTGGTGGATCTCGACGGGCCGCTCCTGCTCGCCCGCGACCGGGTGCCGGGGCTGAGATACGAAGGCGCCGTCGTCTACCCGCCCGAGCCGGAGCTGTGGGGCTGAAGCCGCGCCGCGACGACGGCGGCGCCCGCACCGGCCAGCGCGATCCCGCACGACGCGAGAAAAGCCAGCGGGCCGAAGGCGTTCCATAGGGGACCCGACGCCACGTTCGCCGCCGCCATGACCAGGCTGTTGATCCAGGCGGCCGCGGTCTGCCCGGTGCCGGCGCGATGCTCGCTCACGCTGCGCGCCACCAGCTCCACCATGCCGAGATAGGTGGCGCCGAAGGTGAAGGCATGGAGCAGCTGCAACGGAAACAGCACCACCAGCGGCGGGTCCGTGGCCATGGCGGCGAACCGGACCATCGCCGCCAGCCCGCCCATGGCGATCAGCGCGTGCGGGCCGAACCGCATGACGAAACGCGTCCCGAAACGGAACAGCACCATCTCCGCCGCCACCCCCACCGCCCAGAGCGCGCCGATGGTGGTGAGGGACAGGCCATCCGCCTGCCAGTGCACCGAGGCGAAGGCATAGAGCTGGGCATGGCTCGCCTGCACCAGCGCCGAGGCGACGATGCCGGCGAACAGGCCAAGCCGCGCCCGGCGTCCGAACACCGGATGGGGCCGCACTTCCGCGCGGGGCAGCTCGGGCAGGCTCAGGGCCGCGGCCACATAGGTCAGGTGGCAGCCGAGCATCAGCATCACCACCGAGCCCGCCCCCAGCACCGACGCCACGGCCCCGCCCACCAGGTTCGCCACCAGGAAGGAGGCCGAGCCCCATTGGCGCGCCTTGCCGTAGTCCGCCCGCCCGGTACGGGCCAGGCGCGCGGCGTAGGAATCCAGCAGGGAGAAGCTCGGAAACCAGCCCATGGCCATCAGGCCGAGCACGATGAAGATCAAAAGCGGGTCACGGCTCGCCGCCAGGGCCGCCATGCCGAGCACGGTCGCCAGCGCCAGCGCCACCAGCATCGCCTTGGGCCGGCCCAGCCGGTCGGACAGGACGCCGAGGACCGGGGTCGCCACGAGCCGCATGACCATGGGCACCGCGAGGGCGACGCCGATGGCCTCTGGCCCCAGCCCCTGATGCTGGAACCACAGGGGCAGGTAGGGCATCTGGATGCCCAGGGCGAGATAGAAGGTGGCGTAGGCGCCGCCGAGGCGGAGCCGGAGGCTGAAGAGCTCGGGGGCCCCGTTCCCGGCGGCGGGGCGTGGCGCCATGGCGGAGCGGCCTCAGGCCGTGAGGCAGCCGATGAAGGTCTCGGTGTCCACGTTGCCGCCGGAAAGCACGATCACCACCGTTTCGCCGGCACCGACGTGGAGCCGGCCTTCCAGCAGGCTGGCGAGGGCCACGGCGCCGCCGGGCTCCACCACCAGCTTCAGCTCGCGGAAGGCGAAGGCCACCGCCCGCGCCACCTCGTCGTCGTCCACCGCGGCGGCCTCGCCTACGAGGTCGCGGGAGATCTCGAAGGTCATGGCGCCGGGATGGGGCGCGAGCAACGCGTCGCAGAAAGAGCCCACCGTGGCGGGATTCCGCTCGCGCACGCCGGAGCGGAAGGAGCGGGCATGGTCGTCGAAGCCCGCGGGCTCGCAGGCGACGACGCGCGTCGACGGCGAGCGCGATTTGACCGCGAGGGCGATGCCGGCCACGAGCCCGCCGCCGCCGGCCGCAGCGGCGATCACGTCCGGAGTCAGGCCCTGCTCGGCCAGATCCTCGAGGATCTCCAGCCCCACCGTCCCCTGCCCGGCGATCACCTCGGTATCGTCGTAGGGCGGCACCAGGGTGGCGCCCCGCGTCCCCGCCAGGACGCTGGCGATGTCCTCGCCGTCCTCCTTGGCCCGGTCGAAGCCGATGACCTCCGCCCCGTAGGCCTCGGTGCGCTCGCGCTTCAGCGCCGGCGCGTCGGTGGGCATGGCGATGGTGGCGGGAATGCCGAGAAGCTTGGCCGCCGCGGCCACGCCCTGGGCATGATTGCCCGAGGAGGAGGCCACCACGCCGGCCGCCCGCGCCGTCTCGGGAATCTGCACGAGGCGGTTATAGGCGCCGCGGAACTTGAACGATCCGGTGAGCTGAAGCGTCTCCGGCTTCACGAACACCCGGGCGCCGGCCAATGCGCTGAGCTCCGGCGAGAACAGGAGCGGCGTTCGCACGATGACGCCGGCGAGCCGCCGCGCGGCCGCGTCCACGTCTGCCGGAGTGGGAAGGCGATGGATGTAGGGGCTCATGGTGCGGACGCTACTTTGCGCCTGCGTCGCAGGCGATACCGCCGAGCTATAGGTCCTATATCATGCGCGATCAATACGTTGTCGAGAAACTGCCGGGCACTTTCCCGCCATGTGTAGCGCAGGGCGAAGCGCCGCGCCGCCGCCGGCGAGAGTTCGAGCGCCTTCAAGCAGGCGGTGCGCAGGTCTTCGTCCAGCACGCCCACCGGCTCGGTGGCGTCCGCCAGCACGTCGGTGGGACCGGTGACGGGATAGGCGGCCACCGGCAGGCCGCTCGCCAGCGCCTCCAGCAGCACGATGCCGAAGGTGTCGGTGCGGCTGGGAAAGCAGAAGACGTCGCTGGCGGAATAGACCCGGGCCAGGTCCTCCCCCTCCTTGGAGCCGAGGAAATGCACGGCCGGGAAGCGCTCCTTCAGGCCGGCCAGCGCCGGGCCGGCGCCCACCACCACCTTGGATCCGGGCAGGTCCAGCTGGAGGAAGGCCTCGATGTTCTTTTCCACCGCCACGCGGCCGACGAACAGGTAGACGGGGCGCGGAATGTTCAGGCTCGCCTCGGGCCGCGGGCGGAACAGCTCGGCGTCCACCCCGCGCGACCAGCGCATCAGCCGCTTGAAGCCGCGCGCCGCAAGGTCACGCTCGAGCGTCGCGGTGGAAACCATCACGCCGCCGCCGGCATTGTGGAAGGAGCGCAGCCAGGCATAGGTCAGCCGCTCCGGCACCGGCGCTCGGGCCGCCAGATATTCCGGGAACTTGGTGTGATAGGAGGTGGTGAAGGTGCGCCGCGAGGCGATGCAGGCCCGCCGCACCAGGATGCCGATGGGCCCCTCGGTGGCGATGTGGACGAAATCCGGCTCCATGGCCTCGATCCGCCGCATGATCATGCGCGGCGTGGCGAGCGCGAGGCGGATCTCGCTGTAGGTGGGCATGGGGATGGTACGGAAGCCCTGAGGGCTCAGGAACTCCAGCTCGGCCCCGAGGTTGGCAGCTTCATGCGCGGTGTGCTCCAACGAGCGCACCACGCCGTTGATCTGGGGATGCCACGCATCGGTGGCGACAAGAACCCGCATCAAGCCGCCGCGCGCGCCCCCTCGACCATGTCCCGTTCCTCCGAGGGGGCCTTCTCGAGGTTCCGCGTCCAGCAGATGATCTCGAGGTGGCCGTCTTCATGCTCGGCGATGGCGGTGCAGCTTTCCACCCAGTCGCCGCAATTCACATAGCGCACCCCGAACTGGTCGTGAATGACCGCGTGGTGGATATGGCCGCAAATTACGCCGTCCACCTGGTGGCGCTTGGCCTCCTCGGCCACCGCCTCCTCGAACTTGCCGATATAGTTGACGGCGTTCTTCACCTTGAGCTTGGCCCACTGGCTCAGCGACCAGTAGGTGAGGCCGAGGCGCCGGCGCACCTTGTTCAGGTAGGTGTTGACGGTGAGGGCCGCGCTGTAGGCCCAGTCCCCGAGGAAGGCCAGCCACTTGGCGTGGCGCACCACCAGGTCGAACACGTCGCCGTGGATGACGAGGTAGCGCTTGCCGTCCGCCGCCTCGTGGATGGCGGTCTCCACCACCTCGATGCCGCCGAAATGGGTACCGTAATAGTCGCGCAGGAACTCGTCGTGGTTGCCGGGCAGATAGAGCATGCGCGTGCCCTTGCGGCCCTTGCGCAGCAGCTTCTGCACCACATCGTTGTGCTTCTGCGGCCAGTACCAGGAGGACTTCAGCCGCCAGCCGTCGACGATGTCGCCCACCAGATAGATGGTGTCGGCATCGTGGTATTTGAGGAAGTCCAGGAGGAGGTCCGCCTGGCACCCCTTGGTGCCGAGATGGACGTCTGAAATGAACAGGGCGCGGTAGCGGCGCGCTTCGGAACTGTCGCTCACGCCATCACCTCCCGGCATCTGCCCAAGGACGGGGCCAGCCCTCTCCGCGGTCTCTTCACCATCGCTCTGCTCCCTCGGAGCGCGACCCGACTTAGCCGGAGTCGTGTTTCCCTTTTATGACGCGGACGCGAAAAACGGAAGGGCAACTGCCCATAGGATCGTCATGATTAGAAAAATAGCAGTATTACGCTCGCCGCTACGGAGGCGGCTAAAAGACCATTCACCCGCCGCCGCAGCTTTTCCTCAGAAAGAAGGCGGGACAACGCCACCCCGAACAACGCCCACACCATGAGAGACGGAACCGCCGTCAGCAAGAACACGAGCGCCACCAGCAAAACCTGCGGCAGCACATCTCCCTCGGGCCGCACGAAGGCCGGAATGACACTGAGCGCGATGGTCCACGCCTTCGGATTGACCCACTGGAAGGCGGCGGAGCCGAGAAAGCTCGGGGCCGATTCGCTCGCCGCCGGCGCATCCGGCGCATCGGCCCGCAGCAGGCCGTAGGCGAGATAGAGCAGGTAGGCCGCTCCGGCGAGCTTGAGCACGAGATGCAAAGCCGGCACCGCCACGAACAACCGCCCGAGCCCGAGGCCGATGGCGATCACCAGCAGGGGAAAGCCCGCAGCCACGCCGGCCATCTGCGGCAGGGTCCGCCAGAAGCCGAAGCGGGCGCCCGAGGCCGCCGAGATAAGGTTGTTCGGTCCCGGCGTGACGCTCGCCACGATCGAGAACAGCAGCAGCGGGAGCAGTTGGTCGGGCAGGATCTGGATCGACATGGTCCGCTTTTTCTTCTCCGCCACCATTGACCAACGCTCAAGTCCGCGCCAGCGTGCCCGCCCCGGGAGCGACCGCGCGCCGCACCGGTCACGGCGTCTGGCGGTTCGACCGCGACGGATGGAACCCGTCCGTCGCGCGCAGGTCGAGCCACAACTCTTTGGTCCACCAGGATACCATCCACAGCACGATGAGGGAGTTCGACCGATGAAGCTGGTTCGCTTCGGGGAAAAAGGACGGGAAAAGCCGGGTCTAATCGATTCAACCGGCAAGGTGCGCGACCTGTCCTCCGTCATCCCCGACCTCGCCGGCGAGGCGCTCTCGCCCGCCAGCCTGAAGACCATCGCCGCCCTCGACCCGGCGAGCCTGCCGCTGGCGCCGGAGGGTGCGCGCCTCGGCTCCTGCGTCGCGCGGCCGGGCAATTTCGTCGCCGTGGGCCTCAATTTCGCGGACCACGCCGCCGAGACCAACAACCCCATTCCCGAGGAGCCGGTGCTCTTCAACAAGGCGCCCAACTGCGTCGTCGGCCCCGATGACGACGTGATGATCCCCAAGGGCTCGCTCAAGCTCGACTGGGAAGTGGAGCTGGCCTTCGTCATCGGCAAGCGCGCCCGCTACGTGGAGGAGAAGGACGCCCTAGACCACGTGGCTGGCTACTGCATCTGCAACGACGTGTCCGAACGCCACTTCCAGATCGAGCGTTCCGGCCAGTGGACCAAGGGCAAGGGCTCCGAGACCTTCGGGCCGCTGGGCCCGTGGCTCGTGACCACCGACGAGATCACCGACACCGGCGCCCTGCCCATGTGGCTGGAGGTGAACGGCGAGAAGGTGCAGAACGGGTCAACGAAGACCATGATCTTCCGCATCCCGTTCCTGGTGCACTACATCAGCCAGTTCATGGTGCTGGACCCCGGCGACGTGATCACCACCGGCACGCCCCCCGGCGTCGGCCTCGGCTTCAAGCCGCCGCGCTTCCTGAAGGCCGGCGACGTGATGCGCGTGGGGATCGATGGGCTCGGCGTGCAGCAGCAGACCGTGGTCCCGTTCCAGCTGTGAGCCCCACGGGGCGCGGCGGGTGGCCGGCCCGCCGCGCCCCGGTTCAAGATCCTGCGTTTGCCTCGGTCTTCGGCCGGGCCCAAGTGGTGACGCTCAGGCGCCGCGCGGGCTTGATGCCAGGCCCCATCGCGCCGACGGCCCGGGCAGCCACAGGCCGCCAAGCATCAGCTCCATCCCCGCCCGGAACCGCCGCCCTGGTGGATCAAAGGCTTGCGGCTATTGCAGCGTGGCGTGGGCGAGCCAGGTCTTCACCGCGTCAAGGGCCTCGTTGCGCTTGCCGGTGCGGTGCAGCGCCTCCTGATAGACGGCGAGCTGCACGTCGGCGCTGGTGCCGCCTTCGGCGATGGTGCGCACATGCATCAGCGCATCGAGGCAACCCAGCGCCTCCGCATCCTCCCCCACCAGGTGGACGATGCCGTCCACCGCGTCCCGCACCGAGAGGGCGCGCCGCTCGCCGAGGTCGACGAACGAGCCGTGGATGCCGTAGCGCTGGGCGCGCCACTTGTTCTCGTCGGCGATGGCCCGGTCCACCGCCCCCACGTCGCGATTGTGGTGCGGATTGCGCACCAGGAAGCGCACCAGGGCGCGGAACAGGGCGGCGATGGCCACCGTATCGGCGACGCGGGTGCAGCTGTCGGGCGCGCGCAGCTCCAGGGTGGGCAGCTTGCGGGAGGGACGGATGGTCCACCACACATAGCTCGAATCGGTGATGGCTCGGGCCGAGACCAGCGCGTCCACGTAGCGCTCGTAGGCGGCGGCGGATTCAAACATCTCCGGCAGCCCGGTGCGCGGCAGCTCGTCATAGGCGGCGAGCCGGTAGCCCATGAGCCCGGTCTGCTTGGCCCCCCAGAAGGGCGAGGAGGTGGAGAGCGCGATGAAATGCGGGATGTAGGGCACGAGGCGACGCATCACGTTCACCCGCTCGTCCGGGTCCGGCAGCTCCACATGCACGTGCAGGCCGCACACCATGTTGCGCTCGCCCAGCATCTTCAGCTCGTTCATCACGCCGTCGTAGCGGTTGGCCCGGGTGGCGCGCACCCCGTCCCAGGTGGCGGTGGGATGAGTGCCGGCGGCGATGACGCCGAGGCCGTGCCCGGCCGCCACGTTGGCCACGGTGCGGCGCAGATCCTTCAGCTGGTCGAGGGCGCTGCCGGTTCCGGTGGTGGGCTGGGTGGCGATCTCCAGCTGCGACTGCAGCATCTCCACCGATATGGAATCGCCCAGATGCTCCTTGAGCTCGCCGAAGAAGCCCGAGGGCATGCGCCTCTGTACCGACTTCGTATTGGCATCAACGACGAAGAACTCCTCCTCGATACCGAATTTATAAGTGTTCGACACGGAGGCCTCCCGCCAAATATTCGAAAAATGCGAGTGAGCAACGCGAGGCGCGCTGCCAAGTTCCGTCAGACTGGCGGCAAATAGGACCAAAATGCGGCGGACATTTCCACAGAAAACAGACGCATGCGACTTCAAATGCTTACCGCACTGCACGGATCTCCGGCTGAATTCTGGATATGCACAAAGAAAAATTTAAGCTCACGCACAATCGGGGAACCAATATCCGGGTGCAGCGTTATCCGCCTCCGCTTCACCCCTCGCCGCGGGCCGCGCCGACGAGGGCGAGCGCCGCCACCGCCGCCGTATCCGCGCGCAGGATGCGCGGCCCGAGGCAGAGGGTGACCGCGCGCGGCTTCAGGAGCGCCCGCTCCTCCGGACTGAAGCCGCCCTCGGGGCCGATGACGACGCTGACCGGGCCGGCCGGCGCCTGGCGCAGGGCGGCGATGGGATCGGCGACCTCCGCCGCCTCGTCGCAGAAGACGACGACACGTTCCGGCGGCAGCGCCGCCAGCCACTGGGCGACGGGGCGCGGCTCGGCGACGCGCGGCAAGGAGAGGATGCCGCATTGCTCGGCGGCTTCCACGGCGTTGGCCGCCATGCGGTCCAGATTGACGCGGGACACCTGGGTGTAGCGGGTGATGACGGGGGACAGCAGGCCCGCCCCCATCTCCACCGCCTTCTGCACCATGTAGTCGAGCCGCGCGTGCTTGAGCGGGGCGAAGGCATATTCCAGGGTGGGTGCCGCCGGCTGCGGCCGCACCAGGGCCGCCACTTCGAGGCGCACCTCGCGCTTGCCGCCGGCGGCGCGGGTGGCGCTCCACTCCCCGTCGCGGCCGTTGAACACGAGGAGCGCCTCGCCGACCGCGAGGCGAATCACGTTCGCCACGTAGTGCGCCTGGTCCGGCTCCAACAGGACGACCGCGCCTTCGGCGAGGTCGGCGGACACGTGCAGGCGCTGGGCGTGGAAATCGTGGTCGGGCATCTGGGGCGAGTCCTCGTTCGCGCGAGGGACACCACGGCCGGACGGCGCTGGCAAGCCGGCCCCTTCCTCGCATGCGGGGAAGGCTCACGAAAACAGACGGCGTCCGACCGGACGCCGCCTGCCGCCCCCCAGAGGGCTCGCCCTGACCGGCGATGCCCTACTATTCACAGCGCCGCGCGCGGCGCACATCCCCCAAACTGAGGATGCGCCATCGAACGGACCCGGCTACCAGCCCCTACTTCTTCGAGCCGTCGGCGTTGAACTGGGCGAGGAAGGCGATCAAGTCCTTGCGCTCGTCCTCGTTCTTGATGCCGGCGAAGGCCATCTTTCCCTTCGGCGCCAATACCTTGGGGTTGGTCAGGTAATTGTCGAGGTTGGCCTCGTCCCACACCTTGCCGGCGGCGGCGCCGTCCTTGATGTCGGCGGAATAGGCATAGCCCTCGAAATGCGCCCACTTGGCGCCGACGATGCCGTTCAGCGGCGGTCCCACCTTCACCTTGGCATCGGGGCCGATGGCGTGGCACGCCATGCACTTCTTGAACGAGGTCTCGCCCTTCGTCACATCCGGATCCGCAAGGGCGGTGCCCGTGACAGCGATGAGAAGGGCCGAAGCCAGAATGAGACGCATGAAGCATTCCTCTCTAAACAGACGAAAGCCGCTGGGATAACATTCACGCAATTGAATGCGCAAAACCTGCCCTTGCGGGAAGCAACCCCTTGCTGCGGCGCACAAAACTCCGCTGTTGGAGGCAGCACGCGGCTTCCTTAGCATGACTCCAATCGTGGCTCCGATGCGACCTTGAGCCCAAGCCGGAGGCCGGCCCCGCGTGACCATCATCGTGAAGTTCGGCGGCAGCCTGACGCGCGGCGCCGCCCCGCACACGCTTTTGCAGCGCCTTGCCGGACAGCGCGGCCTTGTCGTGGTGCCCGGCGGCGGCGCGCTGGCTGATGCCGTCCGCGCTGTTCAGCCGCAGTGGCGCCTCACCGACGGCGCGGCCCACCGCATGGCGCTGCTCGCCATGGAGCAGATGGCCCACGCCATGGCGGATCTTGCCCCAGGCCTCGTGCCCGCTTGCAGCCGGGCCGAACTGGCGCAGGCGGCGACGGTCGGCACGGCCCTGTGGTTTCCCGCCGCCATGACCCTCGGCCGCGCGGAGATTCCCGAGAGCTGGGCAGTGACCTCCGACAGCCTTTCGGTGTGGCTCGCCGCCGAACTTTCCGCCGAACGGCTGGTGCTGGTGAAGGCGCCGGGCCTGCGACTGCCCGCCCCCGCCGGCAGCCGCGCCGGCGACATCGCGGCCTGGACCGGCCTCGGCCTGGTGGATGCGGCTTTTGCGACCATGGCGCAGGGGTTTCGAGGCGATATTCTCCTCGTCCCCGCCGACGAAGCGGGCCGTCTCGACGATGCCTTGCGCCCGGGGAAAAAGGAGCGCGACATCATCGGGGAGGTAAAACCCGAGGACGGCTCCAAGGAAGGCTCGCGCCCGTCATGACCGCCAAAGCGCTCCCAGCGAAAGCTCCGAGATGGGCCTGGGCCCTCACCGGCTCCGGCCACTATTTCACCGAGAGCATCGAGATCATCCGCGAGCTTCAGGACGTGGACCTGTTCATCTCGGACGCCGCGGACGAGGTGCTGCGCATGTACAAGCAGGACAAGGAGCCCTTGCCGGCGCAGACCCAGGTGTTCCGCGACAACAGCGCCTCCTCCGCCTCCATCGGCCGCTTCTACCATGGGGAATACCACACCCTCGTGGTGTCGCCGGCCTCCTCCAACACGGTGGCCAAGGCGGTGGCCGGCATCTCGGACACCCTCGTCACCAACTGCTTCGCCCAGGCCGGCAAATGCCGGGTGCCGGCCATCGTGTTCGCCTGCGACAGCATGCCGGAAATGGTCACCATGGCCCCGGAAGGCCCGGTGCCGGTCTATCCGCGCCGGATCGACCTAGAGAACACGGCCCGCCTCAAGGCATTCGAGGCGACGGTGGTGGCCGAGACGCTGGACGAGCTGCGCGCCGCCATCGCCCGCCGCCGCGCCGAGCTTGCCGCCCTCTTCCCCGCCCCGGCCCTGTGACCATGGCCGAGCGCGTCGCCCTCGTCACCGGATCCCTGGCCGAGCCGCGCATCCGCCGCATCGCCGGGGAGATCGCGGACGCGCGGCTCGATCCGGTGGTGGTGAACGTGGGCGTCAAGGTCGCCGCCCTGATGACCGCCGAGATCGTCGAGCGGCGCCTCAAGCTGCCCGAGGGCACGGACCGGGTGCTGATGCCCGGCCGGTTCCGCGGCGACCTCGACCGCCTCGCCACCCATTTCGGCCTGCCCTTCGCCCGCGGGCCCGAGGAGGCGGCGGACATTCCGGACTATTTCGGCAAGGGCCGCGCCAGGCCGGCCGCCCTCGACCGGCAGGACGTGCTGCTGTTCGCCGAGATCGTCGACGCCACCCGGCTTTCCGTGGCCGAGCTTCTCGACCGCGCCCGGTTTCTCAAGGGCGAGGGGGCGGACGTGATCGACCTCGGCGCCCTGCCCGATTCCCCCTTCCCCCATCTCGAGGAGGCCATCGCCGCGCTCAAGGCGGAGGGCTTCAGGGTGAGCGTGGACAGCTTCGACCCGCAGGAGCTGCGCCGCGCCACACGGGCCGGGGCCGACTACCTGCTCAGCCTCAACGAGACCAACCTCGCCATCGCCGAGGAGGGAGACGCCGTGCCGGTGCTGGTGCCGGCGCAGGCGGGCGACCTTTCCTCCCTCGTCCGCGCGGTGGAGATGTGCGAGGCCATGGGCCGGCCCTTTCTCGCCGATCCCATCCTCGACCCCATCCACCTGGGCTTCACCGCCTCGCTGCTGCGCTATGCGGAACTGCGCCGGCTGAAGCCGGACATCGCCATCCTCATGGGCATCGGCAACGTCACCGAGCTGACGGACGCCGACACCACCGGCATGAACGCCTTGCTCATGGGCATCATCTCCGAGCTGCGGCTCAACGCGGTGCTGGCGGTGCAGGTGAGCCCGCATTGCCGCACCGCCGTGCGTGAGTTCGACCGGGCGCGGCGGGAATTCTTCGCCGCCCGCGAGGCCGGCGCGCTGCCCCAGGGCTTCGGCGGCGGGCTCATGGCCCTGCGCGACCGGCGCCCGGTCACCACCAGCCCGCAGGAGGTCGAGCGCCTCGCCGCCACGGTGGCGGATCGCAATTTCCGCATCGAGGTCACCGAACTGGGCATCCATGCCTACAACCGCGACGGCCACCATGTGGCGGCGGACCCGTTCGACCTCTTCCCCCACCTCAAGGTGGAGGATGACGGCGCCCACGCCTTCTATCTGGGGGTGGAGACGGCGCGGGCGGAGATCGCTTATCGCCTCGGCAAGCGCTATGCGCAGGACGAGCCGCTGAAATGGGGCGTCGCCGGCGAGACCGGCGGCAGCGCGGACGAGGCCCACCGGTTGACTTTCAAGCAGGCGGGCTCAACCCTTTCCCCGGCCAAGAAAGGCGAAAGCACGTGATCCGCGAAACCATCGTCACCACCGCCTCGGCGACGGGAGAGGCGCATGTCGCCCCCATGGGCGCGACGATCGTGGAGGGCGGCTACCTGCTGCAACCCTTCCGGCCGTCCCGCACCCTCGACAACCTTGCCGCGCTCAAGGTCGCGGTGGTGAACTTCTCCGACGACGCGCGCATCTTCGCCGGCTGCATTTCCGGCCGGCATCGCTCCTGGCCGACCGTGCCGGCGACGCGGCTCGACGGCGCCGTGCGCCTCGACCATTGCCTCGCCCACGACGAGGTGGAGATCGTCCGCATGGAGGACGACCCCACCCGCCCGCGCTTCTTCTGCCGCACGGTGCACCGGGAGACCCACGCACCGTTCCTCGGCCTCAACCGGGCCGTGGCGGCGGTGCTGGAGGGCGCGATCCTGGTCTCCCGCCTGCACATGATGGATCCCGACCGGGTGGACCGGGAGATGAACTATCTCTCCGTCGCCATCGAGAAGACCGCCGGCCCGGCCGAGCGCGAGGCCTGGGACTGGCTGTGCGAGACCATCGCCGACCATCGCGCGCGGGCGGCATCATGAGCATGCGCGCCCCGTCGCGGCCGGGCTTCCTCGCGTCCGTGGCCAGCGTCGGCGAAATGGATGTGGCGCTGGCTGCCGGCGCCGACATCGTCGACCTGAAGAACCCGGCCGCAGGCGCCCTCGGGGCCTGGGAGGACGGCGCCCTGCGCGCCGCCGTCGCCCGCTGGCGCGCGGGGGCCGCCACCCGTGCCGACCTGAGCGCCACCATCGGCGACCATCCGCTGGCGACAGAGGCGATTTGCGCCGCGACCGCGCGCACCGCCGAAGCCGGCGTGCCCCTGGTGAAAATCGGCTTTCCGCTGCCGGCCGAAGCGGCGGGGGATGCCCTCGCGCCGGTCCTCGCCGGCCTGCGACCGCTGGCGCGCAGCACCCGGCTCATCGCCGTCCTGTTCGCCGACCAGCACCCGGACCTGTCGATGGTGCCCCTGTTCGCCGAGGCCGGCTTTCACGGCGTGATGCTGGATACGGCGGACAAGGCCCGGGGCCGGCTCGGCGCTCATCTCGGGGTGGAGGCCCTCGCCGGCTTCGTCGCTTCGGCACGCGGGCTGGGGCTCCTCACCGGCCTTGCCGGCTCCCTGCGGCTGGAGGACATCGCCATCCTCGCCCCGCTGGGTCCCCATTACCTGGGCTTCCGCGGCGCCCTATGCGCGGACGGCCGCACCGGCGCCCTCGATCCCGCCCGCCTCGCCGCCGTGCGCGACACCCTGCGCGGACGCGCGGCGGCGTAAGGGTCCCCTCGGCCAGGGTCCCCCCGGCAACGCGATGGCCTGTCGTTCAGGTCGGGCCGTCATGCCCGCCCGGGAGCCGGAGGCATGCGGCGGGAGGCGATCCCGGCGCACACGGCCCCGGTGGGCCGCCTCCCCCTGCGCTCTTCCCCGCCGTTACGGACCGCCCCGCCCGCGCGGCAAAGAAAAAGCGCCCCCCGGAGACCGGGAGGCGCTGGATCTTGAAACGGCAGGACCGATCAGCCGCCGAACAGCTTGCGCTGCCACCAGCCGGACTTCGGCTTGGCCGGCGGCTCATCCGCCGCCGGGGCGGCGGGAACCGGGATGAGGGGCTCCCGGTTGGCCAACTCCTGGGCCTCCGAGTCCCGGGCCACCGAGTCCCGGGCCACCGAGTCCTGGGGCGCCGTGTCCTGGGGCGCCGGTTCCCGGGTTCCAGCTTCCTGACCTGAAGGCGCGGGCGCCTCCCCGCCGGCGGAGACGGAAGCGTCCGTGGCCTCAGCCGCAGGCGCCGGTGCGGCCGAGGGCTCCGCCGGAGCGGGGACGACGGCGGCCTCGGACGAGAGGATCGCCGGTGCCTTCTCGCGCACCGTGGAGCGGCGGCGCGGCTTTGGCGCCACGGCGGCTTCATCCTCGGCCGGCTTCTCGGTTGCGGCGGGCACGGGCGCAGCTTCCACCGGAAGCGGCGCGGCGACCGGCTGCGTCACGAATGCCGGGGTACGCCGGCGAGCGGGTGCCTCCGAGGCGGAAATCTCCCCGGCGGGATTCTCCTCAGCGGGAGTCCCGGCGGTAAAAAGCTCCGCGGCGTCCGCATCGGAAACCGGCACGGATGCCCCGACTGCGTCCTCGCCCTCCTCGTCGCCCTCGCCCGGCTCGTCACCTTCGCCGGCGGCCAGCGGGGCGTCGCCGTCACGCTCGCGCCGGTTGCGGCGACCGCCGCGACGGCCACGGCGACGACGGCGACGCTCGGCGTTTTCCTCGTCGCTGCGCTCGGCGTCAGCGGCGCGCTCCTCCTCGGAGCGGTCGTCATCCTCGGCCTCACCGTCCTCGGCCTCGGCTTCGGCCGAGGCATCGTCCTCATCCTCGCCCTCGGCGCCGGGCTCGCGGCCCTCCTTGCGGTCGCCCCGCCGGCGGCGGCGGCGGCGGCGGCGGCGGCCGTTCTCGTCGGTGCGCTCGCCGGAGGGCTCAGCCCCGGCCTCACTTTCGACATCGGCTTCGGCCTCGGCCGGCTCCTCGACGCCTTCCTCATCCTCCTCCTCGAGATAGTCCTCGTCGGGGAGGATGGAATCGGGCTGCACCACGGTGGAGAGGCGCGGGGCGGCGGGGGCGGGCACGGCCGGCTCGCCCTTCTCGATGATGAACGGCTGATGCCCGGTCACGCTCTCGTCGGCGATGATGGACAGGGTGACGCTGAAGCGCTCCTCCAGCTCGCGCAGGTGGGCGCGCTTCTGGTTGAGCACATAGAGCGCCACCTCGGTGCGGGTGCGGGCGATGAGGTTGTGGGTCTGCGAGCGCAGCAACTGCTCCTCCAGCGCGCGCAGCAGCTGGAGCGAGACGGAGGCGGCGGAGCGCACGTGGCCGGTGCCGCCGCAGTGCGGGCACACCTCGATGGAGCTCTCCAGCACGCCGGTGCGGATGCGCTGGCGCGACATCTCCAGCAGGCCGAAATGGGAGATGCGGCCGATCTGGATGCGCGCCCGGTCGTTCTTCAGGCAATCCTTGAGCTTGCGCTCCACCGCCCGGTTGTTGCGCTTCTCCTCCATGTCGATGAAATCGACGACGATGAGGCCGGCAAGGTCGCGCAGGCGCAGCTGCCGGGCGATCTCCTCGGCGGCTTCCACGTTGGTCTTGAGGGCGGTGTCCTCGATATGGTGCTCGCGGGTGGCGCGCCCGGAGTTCACGTCGATGGAGACCAGGGCTTCCGTCGGGTTGATGACGATGTAGCCGCCGCTCTTCAGCTGCACCACCGGCGAGAACATGGCGTCGAGCTGCTGCTCCACGCCGTAGCGCGCGAAGATGGGCTGGGGCTCGCGATAGGGCAGGACCATCTTGGCATGGCTCGGCATGAGCATGCGCATGAAGTCCTTGGCCTCCTTGTAGCCTTCCTCGCCGGCCACCTGGATGTCGTCGATGTCCTTGTTATAGAGGTCGCGGATGGCCCGCTTGATCAGCGAGCCCTCCTCATAGACAAGGTTCGGCGCGGCGGAGGAGAGGGTGAGCTCGCGCACCGTCTCCCACAGGCGCAGGAGATATTCGAAGTCGCGCTTGATCTCCACCTTGGTGCGGTTGGCGCCGGCGGTACGCAGGATGATGCCCATCCCCTCCGGCACCTCCAGATCCTGCACCACGTCCTTCAGGCGCTTGCGGTCCACCGCATTGGTGATCTTGCGGGAGATGCCGCCGCCGCGGGCGGTGTTGGGCATCAGCACGGAATAGCGGCCGGCGAGCGACAGGTAGGTGGTCAGGGCGGCGCCCTTGTTGCCGCGCTCCTCCTTCACCACCTGCACCAGCATCACCTGGCGGCGGCGGATGACCTCCTGGATCTTGTAGGAGCGGGCGCGGCGCTGCGGCGCGCGCTCGGGCACCTCTTCCAGGGCATCCTCGTCGGCGCCGAGATGCTCGATCTCCTCGTCCTCGTCGATCTGGTCGACGTCGCCGTCGTCCTCATCCTCGTCCTCATCGTCGTCGTGCTTCCGGCTGCGGGCCTGGGAGGGGGCCTCGTCATCGCCTTCGAGAACGGGGGCAGGATGGGTCTCGCCTTCGGGGGCCTCCCAGCGGCGGGTGGCCTCGTCGTCGGCCACGTGCTGCTCCTGCGGCGCCGGCAGCGGGGTGCCGAACTCGGCCTCGGCCGCAGCTTCCTTCAGCTCGGCGGAGGCTTCCACCGCCTCGGCGGCGGACAGCAGGTCGGTGACGCTCGACGGAGCGTGATGCTCCGGCACGGGGACGGCGGGCTCGGCAGCGGGCCCGGGCGCCTCGAAGGAGGCCGGCGCATCGATATTCGCGACCTCAACCGGCGCGACATCGACCGGCGCCGAAACGGCTTCCGCCGAGTTGGCTTCCGTCACGTTGACTTCCGCGACGTCGACATCCGCGACGTTGACATCCGCCGCCTCGACCTTCGCTGCCTCGGCGACGACCTCGGCTTCCTCGACAGCTTCGCTCACGCTGTGATCGTGGTTCGAGCGGCGGGACCGGCCGCGCTCGCGGCGACGCTCCTTCACCTCGACCTCGTCCTCGGCGAGGCGGGCAGCGCGCTCCTCCTCCTCGATCAAGGCGAGGCGGTCGGCGACCGGGATCTGGTAATAGTCGGGATGGATCTCGCTGAAGGCGAGGAAGCCGTGGCGGTTGCCGCCATATTCGATGAACGCCGCCTGCAGCGACGGCTCCACTCGCGTCACCTTCGCGAGATAGATGTTTCCCCGCAGCTGCTTGCGGGACGCGGACTCATAGTCGAACTCTTCGACCCGGTTCCCGCGCACGACCACCACCCGGGTCTCCTCCGGATGGGTCGCATCGATAAGCATCTTGTTGGCCATGGAATTCTCTCTTCGCGGCGCCGCGGGCAATCGTCCGCGACGGACAGCCAGGCACGCTTCGCTCGGAAGCCGCCGGGCAGCCGCTCGGGCGCCGGATGTGATGACGTGAGGAAGAAGAGGAGGAGCGGGTGCGCCGGGTCGTGTCGCTGCGACCCGCGGCGTCGGGGCACACGGGGGCGCGCAGAACGCGCCTGTCGTGCGGAGAAAAATCCATGCCCTCGGCTGCCCGTTCCTCGATGAAGGATCGGACCGGATGCGGAGGCGGTCGCCTCCCCCCGGCCACGGTACACGTCCGCCCGATTCCCCCGATCGTCCCTTGCGGACCTTCGGAGCAGGTCGCCGGACGGCCGCCGCATCGAGCGCATCTTCGGCGCTCACCGCGGGGCTCCACGCTCGAGGGGTCGAGCCGCCAGCGGCAAATGGCGTGTCCCGCATTCCCGGCCTGAGACCGCTCGTGCGGCCCGCCCGGGACAGAAGAATCACACCTGCGGCAGCCGCGGCAGCCGGGGCCGAAGAGCCTGTTCCGGAACGCGAACTGTGTACGGACTCCTTCTTACCCGCCCGACTTCCTGCTTGGCAAGGTTTATGCGTCCTTTTCCTGTCCCCGCAGGGCCATAACGTGCGTCAACCTTCCGTTTACGAACGCCGTCCTATCGCTACCATCCTGCGAGGTCCGATCTGGCGAGACCCCTCCGGCGAAACCCCTCCAAAGCGGGATGCCCATGGACCGACGCCCCGAAGGACACCCAGGGGGATACCTCCCCCGCCCCCGGTCCGGGATACCCCGTCATCGCCCTGCGGCGAGACGGACCCAGCCTTTGCGGGTTGGGGCCGTGCTTGCGGCCTTCGGATTGGGGATCCTCGGCGCCCTGGCGACACTTGGTTCCGCGGCGATGCTCGCCACCCGCCCCGCCCTCGCCGCTTCCGATGCGGAAGACGCCCCGCCGGCCATCGTCCGCGAGGCACGGCTGGCGGGCGACGCGCGGCGCACCCGCCTCGTCCTCGACCTGGACCGCGCGACGGAATTCCGCGTCTTCACCCTCGCCAACCCGTCCCGCGTCATCCTCGATCTGTCCAACGTGCACTTCGCCCTGGCGCCCGACGCCCCGCCGACGGGCCGTGGCCTCGTTTCAGCCTTTCGATTCGGCGTGTTCGCCCCCGGCAAGGCGCGCATGGTGCTGGAGGTGACCGGGCCGGTCGCCGTCGACAAGGCCTTCGTGCTGGAGGCGCTAGACGACCAGCCCGCCCGGCTGGTGGTGGACCTGGTGAAGACTGATCCGGATACCTTCGCACGCGGCACGGCGAGCGTGACCGAGCAGCGCGCCGCCGCGGCCCCGGCCATGCCGGCGCCGGCGCCCGCCGCGCCGGCCGGGGACGAGCGGCCGGTGGTGGTGGTGGATCCCGGCCATGGCGGGATCGATTCCGGCACCACCGGCTACAGCGCCTTCACCGAGAAGACCATCGTGCTGGAGATCGCCCTCGCCCTGCGCGACAAGCTGGAGCGTACCGGCGCCGTGCGGGTGGTGCTCACGCGGTCCACCGATACCTTCGTTCCTTTGGGCGAGCGGGTGCGCCTGGCGCGGAACAACCGCGCCGCCCTCTTCATCTCCCTGCACGCCGACGCGCTCGCGCGCGGCGACGGGCAGGCGCGCGGGGCCAGCGTCTACACCCTGGCCGACACCGCGAGCGATGCCGATGCCGCCCGCCTCGCCGAGAGCGAGAACAAGGCCGACCTGATCGCCGGCGTGGACCTCTCGGAGGAGACCGACGAGGTGGCGGGCATTCTGGTGGACCTCGCCCAGCGCGAGACGCGCAATTTCTCGGCCCGGGTCGCCCATACCCTGGTGGGCAGCATGAAGGGCGCGGTGCGCCTGCATCGCACGCCGCTGAAGTCCGCCGGCTTCCGCGTGCTGCGCGCGCACGACGTGCCGTCGGTGCTGGTCGAGCTCGGCTACATGTCGAGCCCGGAGGACCGCAAGGACCTGACCTCGGACGCCTGGCGCGAGCGCGTCACCGATGCCATGTCGCAGGCCATCATCCGCTTCTTCGCCGCGCGCGGCCCCCTCACCTCGGCCGCGCCCGACGGCGACCCCGCCGGGCGCTGACGCCGCGCCCGCTCGCGCGTCTTTACACGGCTTCCAGAGCGAGGGCCCGCTGGTGCGAGGCGTGAATGGTGTCGCGCTCCGGCAGCCGGCCGCTGGCGAGCCCCTCGATCCACGCCCCGGTATGGAGCACCGCCGCGAAGCGCGATTGCAGGACCACGCCGACCACCCGGTGGATGTCCGCGGCCGACGCATGCCCGGCGCTGTTGGCATAGGGCACCGAGCCGGCGGCGTCCGCCAGGAACTCCACCTGAAAGCCCATATGCACCGCGTGGACGATGGTCGACAGGATGCAATTGTGGGTCATGTAGCCCACGACGGTCAGCGTCTGGATCGCATGCGAGCTCAACCACGCTGCCAGGTCGGTGCCGGTGAACGCGCTCGGCAGCGTCTTTTCCACGAGATGGGCGTGGGGTCGCCGGGCGATCTCGGGATGCAGATCGGCGCCGTGGCTGCCCTTGGCGAAGATCGGGCTCTCGGCGGGCGCGAGCTGCCGGACCACCACGACGGGGATGCCGGCGGTGGCCGCCGCATCCATGGCCCGGGCCACGTTGCGCAGGCTGTCGCCGAACGGCGGATGCTGGATCGCCAGGTTGCCGCCGTCATAGTCGTTCTGCACGTCGACCACGACGAGGGCGCGGCGCGGCGGGGGATTGGTGCTGACCTGCGATGCCATCTCGGCCTCCTTCAAGGGAATGAATGCGGCGGAGGATAGTGAAGGGCGCGCCGGCCGAAAGTGGCCCGATTGACAATTATCGAAAGGATCGGGACAGTGCTGCGCGCCCGGTCCAACCCCGCAGCCGGAGCCCGCCGGGGGTCTCCCATGTCCCGTCCCGTGGTCGCCGCCGTCGCCTTTGACGGTATCAGCCCTTTCCACCTCTCGGTGCCCTGCCTGGTGTTCGGCGAGGACCGCACGGACCTCGGCCTGCCGGCGTTCGATTTCCGGGTCTGCGCCCTGAAGGAGGGAGCCCGGCCGGACGGCGCGCTGCGTACCGATGCGGGGCTGACCCTGTCCACCCCGCACGGCCTGGAAGGCATCGAGGGCGCCGACATGGTGATCGTGCCCAGCTGGAAGGATCTCGCCGCGCCGGTGCCGGCGGCGCTGGTGGAGGCGCTGCGCCGGGCCCACGGGCGCGGCGCGCTGCTGGTCGGCCTGTGCCTCGGCACCTTCGCCATTGCCGCCACCGGCCTCCTGTCCGGCCGCCGGGCGACGACGCACTGGGCCTATATGGACGAGTTGCGCGCCCTCCACCCGGACATCACGCCCGAACCGGACATGCTCTACGTGGACACCGGCGACGTGGTCACCTCCGCCGGCGTGGCGGCCGGGCTCGATTGCTGCCTCCATATCGTGCGGGCGCGCTATGGCGCGGAGGCGGCCATGCGGCTCGCCCGGCGCATCGTGCTCTCGCCACATCGGCAGGGCGGGCAGGCGCAGTTCATCGAGCGCCCGCTGGCGCCGGCGGCGAGCGCCGACCGCTTCGCCCGCACGCTCGAGGCGGTGCGGGCGACGCTCGGCGAAAGCCACGGGCTCGACCGTGTGGCCCAGGCCGCGGGCCTCACCCGCCGGACCTTCACCCGCAGGTTCCACAAATCCATGGGCACCAGCTTCGGTGACTGGATCACCCACCAGCGGCTGGAGCAGGCGCAACGCCTGCTGGAGACCACCAGCCGCACGGTCGAGGCCATCGCCTTCGAGACCGGCTTCGGCACCGCCGCCGCCCTGCGCCAGCATTTCGCGGCGAAGCTCGGGACCTCGCCCACGCTCTACCGGCGCACCTTCTCGAACACCGCTCCAGCGGGCCCGTGACGGCGCCGGCCGGCGCGGATCGGGCGGCAAACAATTGGCGCAGCTGGAAAAAGAAGCACTCGCTCGCGGATCATACGACGAGCGGCCCGTCGCGCTTTCGGCGAACCCGCCGGCCCGCCGCAATCTGGCCAAGGCCGGCGCGCCCTGCTAGCGTGCGCCGCGTTGCCCCGACGTGCCCAAGGCACCGCCGGAGCGCCGCTGCCCCATGGAACTCTCCCGGCTCCATGGGCGGCGCATGCGGAACACACGCGGCAAAGCCTGGAGAAGGGCACGTCGCAGCCATTCCGCGCGAAGACTTCGATGCGGGCGCCCCGCGCGCCGCAAGCCGGGAGACCTTTCGTGCAGGCAGAGACGAATCCTTCGGTACACGACGAGCCGGCTGCCATCCAGCCACTGACCCGAGACCTCGGCGCCTTCGTCGCCGCGCAGCCCGCGGATGCCATCCCGCCAGCCGCCATCGCGATGGCGAAGCGTGGCATCATAGACTGCATCGGCGTGATGATAGCGGGGGAGCAAGAGCCCCCGGTGCGCATCTTGCGCGATACGCTGCTGGCCGGCGCCGGCGGCGCGGCGGATGCCTCCCTCCTCTTCACGGAACAGCGCGTACCGGCCCTCCTCGCGGCATGGGTCAACGGCACCGCCGCCCACGCCCACGACTTCGATGACGTCGGGGTGGGCATGCGCGGCCATCCGAGCGCGGTGCTGGCGCCAGCCGTCCTCGCCGCGGCACAGGCGCTCGGGCGCAGCGGGCGGGAGGCCTTGGCCGCCTATGTGACCGGGTACGAGGTGTGGGCCGACCTCGCACGACGCGACCGGGACTATCTGCACCTGAAGGGCTGGCACCCTACCGCGGTGTTCGGCACCATCGCGGCGGCGGCGGCCGCGGCGCGCCTTCACCGGCTCGACCCCGCGCGAGCGGCCCACGCCATCGGCATATCCGCCTCGCAGGCGGCGGGCCTCATGTCCAATTTCGGCTCCATGACGAAGCCGCTCCATGCCGGACAGGCCGCCCACGCCGGCCTCCTCGCCGCGCGGCTCGCCGCCGCGGGCTTCACCGCCTCCGCCGACGCCATCGAGCATCCGCGCGGTTTCCTCGCGGCGCTCTCCCCGGCGGGAGCGGTGGATCGGGCGAGTCCGGTACAGGCCGGCACGCGCTGGCGTATCGTGGACGGGCTGAACATCAAGCGCTACCCGGTCTGCTATTTCGCCCACCGCGCCATCGATGCCATGCTGCTGCTTGCGGACGACCTCGCCCTCGCACCCGACGCCATCGCGGCGGTGACGGTGCGCATCAGCCGCACCCATGCGGAGCTGCTACACAACCACCAGCCGACGACACCGCTGGAAGCCAAGTTCAGCGCCGAATTCGCCATGGCGGTGGCAATCATCGCCCGCGACGTCGGCCTCGCCGAACTGCGGGAGGATTTCGTGCAGCGGGCGGATGTGCAGGCGCTGCTGCGGCGGGTCGCAGTCGCGCCCACGGACGAGGAGGACCCCGCGCAGCCGGGCTACGCACCGTTCGACCGCGTCGAAGTGCAGCTCGTGGACGGGCGCACCCTTCTGAGCCCGCCGGTGCGGCGGCCGCAGGGCCATGCCGAGCGACCCCTCACCGATGCGCAGCTCGGCGCGAAGTTCCTCGCCAACCTCGCCTTTTCCGGGCGGACCGCGGACGGCGCGCGGCACCTGCTCGGCGCCCTGGAAGCACTGGAGACACTCCACGACCTGAACGCCCTCCCGCTGCCCCCTGCCGGTGCGGCGACGGACTGAGCGGAACCCGCGACGGCGGGGCGATGGTGCCGAACCAGACGTCAGCCTTCTGGTGGGACGAGATCGGGGGCATCCGGCGCCGCCTTCAGCGCCTCGCAGACGGCACGCATCTCGCCGATCAGCACATCCCGCTGCCGGTTGAGCGTCACCGTGGGTCCGCCGAGCCCGAGAGCGAGGGCGGGATGCTCCGCCAGGGGTGGCAGGGGCATGGCGAGCACGCCCACGCCATGCCCGATGCGGCCGCTGCTGCCGGCCCATCCGCGCTTGCGGCTCTCGGCCATCTCCGCCAGGAAGTCGGCAGGGACCACGTGCAGCGCCGGATCCTTGTTCCCGGCATTGGCGCGGCGCACCATCAGCTCGATCTCGGAACGCGGCTTCACCATCACGAGGGCCCGGCCGATGGCCGCGTGGCAGATGGGGCGAAGCAGGCCGGACCGCAGCCGGTCGTTGCCGCGGCGCCGGCGCAGCGCCAGGATATACTGCACCTGCACGCCCCGCTGCATGCCCACGAGCACAGTGCAATTGGTGCGGTGTCTCAGGTCCTGCATAAGGCCGAGGAGGTTGCCCCGACCGATGAGCCGGTCCTGTAGCCAGGCTCCCAGCAGCATGACGCGCAGCGTGGGGCTGAAACTGCGGTCTCCCGCGCGGCGCTCCAGATAACCGAGGCGAGCCAGCTCCTTGAGCAGGACAGACGTGCTCGATTGCGGATAGTTGAGGGTCGCCGCGAGCTCGGCCACCGTGGCGGGGCGGTGCTCCGTGGCGAAGAATTCGAGGATTTCCAGCGCTCGACGGGCCGATTTTGTCGTTGCGGCGGCGGGGATCGCATCCTCGGCGAGATCCGGTGCGACGTGCTCAGCCATGCCCTGCGCCAAGGTTCCCAAACTCCCGTTTCGCGCGCCGCTCGCCCTCGCGGTGGAGGACATCGCCGCGGCGGTGGCGGCGGGGGCTGCCTTCCTGGTGCTGCCCAAGGTCATGGGGCCGGAGCACGTGGCGCTGCTCGCGGAGGTGGCCGCGGCACACGAGGCGGACCTCGGCCGGCCGGTGGCGGAGACCGGCTTCCTCGCCGTGGTGGAGGACGCGCGCGCGCTCGCCCGCATCGATGCCATTGCCGCCGCAGAGCGGCTGGTGGGCCTCGCGGTGGGCGGAGAGGACCTCGCCACGGACCTCGGCGCGGAACCCTCCTTCGATGCCCTCTACGTGGCGAAGATGCTGGGCGTGCATGCGGCACGGGCCGCCGGCATCCTGCCCGTGGGCGTGCTCGCCGGTCTCTCCAACCTTGGCCGGCCGGACGATTATGCCGCCATGTTGAAGCGCTCGCGCGGCGTGGGCTTCGCCGCCGCCATGTGCGTGCACCCGAACCATGTGACCCTCATCAACGCCGAATATGGGCCGGCGCCGGAGGAGGTGGAGCGCGCCGCAAGGCTCGTCGCCGCGTTCGATGCAGCGGAGGCCGCGGGCCTGGGGGTGATCGCCTTCGAAGACAGGATGATCGACCGCCCCGTCGCCGCCCGCGCTCGGCGCCTCCTGGCCCGCTCTGGCGCTGCGGCGTTCGCGCCCGCGCCCGCGCAGGGAGCCGCCCGATGAAGATCGCCAGCCTGCTTCACGACGGCGCGCGACGCACGGGCATCGTGATGGGCACGCAGATCGCCCTCGTGCCATTCACCCTCGCCGAGATGGTGGAAGCCGGGCTGTCCGCCGCCGCCGATTGGCTTGCCGCCGCCCGCGACGCATCAAAACGCATCCCCCTCGCCGAGGCGCGCCTGTTGCCGCCGGTGCCCTACCCCGAGCGGAACGTCTTCTGCGCCGGGTGGAACTACTGGGATCATTTCGAGGAAGGCCGCCCGCTGCGCGGCGGCGTCGAGGCGCCGCGTCCGGAGCACCCCACCTTCTTCACCAAAGCCCCCGGCACCCTGATCGGCCCGCACGACCCCATCGCGGTGGATCCAGCCCTGTCCGGCACGTGGGACTACGAGGCGGAGCTGGCACTGGTGCTGACACCGGGCGGGCGCAGCATTTCCCGCGCAGCGGCGCCGGCCCACGTATTCGGCTACCTGCTGGCCAACGACGTCTCGGTGCGCGACGTGCAGCGCCGGCATGGCGGACAATGGTTCAAGGGGAAGAGCCTCGACGGCACCCTGCCCCTCGGCCCGTTCATCGTCACGGCGGATGCCTTCGACCCTGCCGACGTGCAGCTCGAATGCCTGGTGAACGGCGAGACCGTGCAGCGCGCCTCCACCGCGCTCATGGCCTTCCCCGTGCCCGAGCTCATCGAGGCGCTGTCCCTCGGCCTCACCCTGCGCCCCGGCGACATCCTGCTCACCGGTACGCCGGCCGGCGTCGGCCAGTCGCGCACGCCGCCCCTGTTCCTGCACCCGGGGGACCGGGTGGTGGTTCGCGCCGCCGGGCTCGGGGCGCTGGACAACACGGTCATCGCCACAGACCTCGCGGCGCCCCTCGGATGACGCCGCAGCCCCGCAACCCTCAACCGGGACCAGCCCCATGTCCATGAGCAAGCCGCTCGCCGGCTACAAGGTGATCGAGATCGGCCACAGCATCGCCGCGCCCTATACGGGCTTCATCCTGGCGGAGTTGGGCGCCGAGGTGATCAAGGTGGAATCCCCCAAGGGTGGCGATTATGCCCGCGGCTGGGGACCGCCCTTCTTCGACGGCGCGGCGTCACATTTCGTCGCGCTGAACCGAGACAAGAGCTCCGTCACCGTCGACCTTTCCGACGATGCCGAGCGCGCGCGCCTGCGCCGCCTGATCCTCGACGAGGCGGATGCGGTGATCTGCAACCTGAGGGCGGGCGTGGCCGACCGCCACGGCATCGGCGCCGCCGAACTGACCGCGGCGAAACCCACGCTGGTCTATTGCGAGATCGGCGCCTTCGGCAGCGGCGGCCCGCTTTCCGACGCCCCCGGCTACGACCCGCTGATGCAAGCCTACGGCGGCATCATGAGCCTGACCGGCGAAAGCGCTGAGCGCCCGCCGCTGCGCGTCGGCGTGTCCATCGTGGACATGGGAGCGGGCTTCTGGGGCGCCATCGGCATCCTGGCGCGGCTGCTCGCCCGCGGTCGCGACGGACGCGGCGGCATCGTGGAGACTCCCTGTTCGAGACGGCGCTCGCCTGGGCCACGGTGCAGATCGCCAGCGTCACCATCGCCCCGCGGGTGCTGAAGCCCATGGGCTCCGGCGCCTCGGGCATCGTGCCCTACCAGGCCTTCTGCGCCACCGACGGCTGGATCGTCATCGGCGGCGGCAACGACGGGCTGTTCGCCAAGCTCGCCACCGCCCTCGGCCACGACGAATGGGTCTGCGACCCGCGCTTCCGCACCAACGCGGACCGGGTGGTGAACCGCGAGGTGCTCATCCCCCTCATCGAGGCCGAGATGGCCGGCCGGAGCCTCTGCGAGGCGCGCGACCTGCTCGACCGCCACGGCGTGCCCAACGCCCCGGTGCAGCGGGTGGACCAGGTGATCCACGACGCCCAGACCCGCGCCCTCGGCATCCTGCAGGAGGCCGGACCGGACGCGCTGGCGACCGTGGGCCTGCCCCTGCGCTTCGACGGCGAGCGCCCCGCCTACGTGCGGCGCGCACCGCGCCTCGGCGAGCACACCCGCGAGGTCTTCCACACCGACGCCGAGCCCTCCGGCGAAACGGAAATGCAGCTTGAGCACGGCGCCCCGCGCTGAACCCCACGGAGATAACGATGAACATGGCCTTCACCGCGACCGATGCCCACCTTGTCGAGATGCCTGTCGGCGAAGATTATCCAGAGATCCGCGACGGTGTGCGCAAGGTGTGCGCCAACTTCCCCGGCGCCTACTGGCGCGCCAAGGACAAGGCCGAGGAATACCCCACCGAATTCATCGACGCCCTCACCGCAGCCGGCTTCCTCGCCGCGCTGATTCCAGAGGAATACGGCGGCACCGGCCTGCCCTTGCGGGCCGCCGCGGTCATCCTGGAAGAGGTGTGCACCGCCGGTTGCCATGCCGCGGCCGGCCATGCGCAGATGTACATCATGGGCACCATCCTGCGGCATGGCAGCCCCGCCCAAAAACAGAAGTACCTGCCGGATATCGCCGCCGGCAAGCTGCGCCTGCAGGCCTTCGGCGTCACCGAGCCCACCAGCGGCTCGGACACCACCCAGATAAAGACCCGCGCCGAGCGCACCGAGAGCGGCTACCGGCTCAACGGCCAGAAGGTCTGGACCTCCCGCGCGGAACATTCCGACCTGATGCTGGTGCTCGCGCGCACCACGCCGGCTTCCGAGGTGAAGAAGAAGGTGGACGGCATCTCCACCTTTCTCGTGGACATCCGTGAATGCCTCGGCCGCGGCATGACCATCCGCCCCATCGACACCATGATCAATCACCACACCACCGAGGTTTTCTTCGAGGATCTCGACATCCCCGCCGACGCGCTGGTGGGCGAGGAAGGCCAGGGCTTCCGCTACATTCTCGACGGCATGAACGCCGAGCGCGTCCTCACCGCCGCCGAAGCGCTCGGCGCGGCGCGCTGGTTCATCCGCACGGCCACCGGCTATGCCAACGAGCGCCGGGTGTTCGGCCGGCTCATCGGCCAGAACCAGGCGATCCAGTTCCCCATCGCCCAGGCCCATATCCAGTCGGAAGCCGCGGACATGATGATCCGCCGGGCAGCGGCGCTGTTCGAGGCCGGCCGGCCGTGTGGAGCCGAGGCCAACATGGCGCGCTTCCTCGCGGCGGAATGCTCCTGGAACGCGGCGGAGGCGTGCATGCAGACCTTCGGTGGCTTCGGCTTCGCCCGCGAGTACGACGTGGAACGCAAGTGGCGGGAGGCACGGCTCTCCCGCGTGGCGCCGGTCTCCACCAACCTCATCCTGGCTCACGTGGCGCAGCACGTGCTGGGCCTGCCCCGCTCCTACTGACGCCCCGCTCCAGCCGGCGCCCCGCGGACGAAGGGCACCGGCCCGCCGCGTCGCCGGCGGAGGCGCACCAGGGAGAGGCCAGGCGCATGATGCGCTGCGCCCGCTTCTGGCCCTTTTCCTCGCGCAGCGGGCCATCGTGTTCAGCGACCGGCCGGCTCGCGTCAAGGCGGACGTCACCGCCGATGCGCCTATCCGCGCCACCGCGGCGACCCGCGCCGTGCCAAGCTGCGCCATCATCTGCTCGGCCTGCTGGGGCTCGATGCCATCTGGTGAGGCCGAGCGGCGACAAGGCCCGATGAACGGCGGAGCCAAACAGAAACGGGGCGCACCAGCGCCCCGTTTTCATGGGCCGATCCCTGCGTCCGCCCGACCTATTCCGCCGCCTCGGCGGCGGGCTGGCGCTGCGTCGCCGGATGCTCCGGAAAGGGCAGGCCGAGATTTTCACGCAGGGTCGTGCCCTCATATTCGGTGCGGAACAGGCCGCGCCGGCGCAGGATCGGCACCACCTGCTCGATGAAGTCCTCGAGCCCTCCGGGAAGATGCGGCGCCATGATGTTGAAACCGTCGGCGCCTTCCTTGCGGAAGCGCTCTTCGAGCTGATCGGCGATGTGTTCCGCCGTGCCCACCACCTGCCAGTGCCCGCGCGCCCCGGCGATGGAGAGGTAGAGCTGGCGAATGGTGAGGTTGTCGCGGCGCGCCGCGTCCAGCACCAGCTGTTGCCTGCTTTTCGGGCCGTTGGTCTCGGGCAGGTCCGGCAGCGGGCCGTCCAGGTCGTAGCCACTGAGGTCGCCCACCCCCATCACTGTCGAGAGCAGCTGCAGGCCCACCGCCGGATGGATGAGAGACTGCAGCTCCTCGAACTTCTCCTGCGCCTCCGATGCCGTGCGGCCGATGACGGGAAAGACGCCCGGCATCACCTTCACATGGTCGGGGTCGCGGCCGGCATGCGCCGCGCGGGCCTTGATGTCGGCATAGAAGGCGCGCGCCTCGCCGAGCGTGCGGTGGGCGCAGAAGATGGCCTCGGCGCTGGCCCCGGCGAGATCCCGCCCGTCCTCGGACGCGCCGGCCTGCACGATCACCGGATGGCCCTGCGGCGAGCGGTCGACGTTGAGCGGCCCCTTCACCTTGAAGTGCCTGCCGCGGTGGTTGAGCACATGGAGCTTGCCGGCATCGAAGAAGTTGCCGGTCACTCGATCGCGGATGAAGGCATCGTCCTCCCAGGTGTTCCACAAGCCCTTCACCACATCCACGAACTCGCGGGCACGCTCGTAGCGCTGCGGGTGGGGCACGTGGGAGTCGAGGTTGAAATTTTGCGCCTCCTCCTCGCCGGAGGAGGTGACGAGGTTCCAGCCGGCCCGCCCGCCGCTCATGAGGTCGAGGGAGGCGAACTTGCGGGCGATGTGGAACGGCTCATTGAAGCTGGTGGAGGCCGTGCCGATCAGGCCGATATGGTGCGTCACCACCGAGAGGGCGGACAGCAGCGTCAACGGCTCGAAGCCCACGTTGCGCGAGGTGCGCCGTACGGAATCGAGGTTGGTGTCGCGCACGCCGAGGCTGTCGGACAGGAAGATCGCGTCGAACCTGGCGGCCTCCGCGATACGGGCGAGGCGCAGGAAATGATCGACGCGCACATTGGCATTCGCCGGCGCGCGCGCATGGCGCCAGGCCGCAATGTGGTGGCCGTCCGTCATCAGGAAGGCACCGAGCTTGATCTGACGGGCTTTACTCATCACTTCGCCTCCAGCGGGCGGTCATCTGGGCGCGTGGCGGTGGGCAGGGTCGAAGCCGGCGCGCGTCGCACGGAAACACCGGACCGGAGGAACGCCGGCCGATGCAGAAGGGTGGCTCACACAGTTTATAATATCAATGGATTTTATTGATATATTATATTCCGCTAGGTCATCAGGCCTGTCCAGGCGGCCATTCGCCTGCCGGGCTGCGCCTCAGAGCGTCCTCAGGAAGGCGGCGAGCGCGGCCTTTTCCTGCGCCGTCAGGCCGAGGGGGCGGATGTGCGGGGACAGGCGCGCGGCCTCGCGATAGAGCGGGCGGGCCGCCTCGGCGGCGTTGCGCGCCCTCACCTCGCCGCCGCCGCGGTCGTAGAAATTGACCACGCCCTCCAGCGTGGGGAACAGGCCATCGTGCATGTAGGGGGCGCTGGACGCCACGTGCCTCAGGCTCGGCGTGCGGAAGCGCCCGGCATCCTCCGCGGCCTGCGTCGCCGCGTGGCGGCCCAGATCCTGCGCCGGCTCGCCGAAGAAGGAGAGCCGCAGGTTGTGGACGCCCTCATCGGTGAGCCACGGCCCGAAATGGCAGTTGGCGCAGCGCGCCCTGGTCCGAAAGAGATGGAGGCCGGCAAGCGCCATGTCGGTGAGTGCCGCCCGGTCGCCGCGCGCGAAGCGGTCGAAATAGGTCTCGCTGTCGAGCGTTGCCAGATAGGCCACGAGCGCCGCCGAGAGAGCCCGCGCGGAGATGCCTTCCCGCCGAACGCATCCGCGAAGGCGGGGCCGTAGCCCGCACCGGCGAGGACCGCAAGGACCGCCGCCAGATCGGGCTGGCCCATCTCGCGCGGGGCGGTCAGTGGCGCAAGGACGCGCGCGGCCATCTCGCCGCCGGCGCCGTCCCAGTCGAGACGCGTCCGGCCGGCGACGGAGGCGAGCGCGGGCGGATTGCGCCGGCCTTGCGCTCCCCCGACACCCACCCCCACCTTGCGCGGCACACTGAAGCCGTGGTCCGGATCATGGCAGCCGGCGCACGCCACCCGCCCGTCGACGGAAAGCCGGGGATCGCGGAACAGGCGCGCGCCGAGCGCCGCCGCCGGATCCGGCGCGGGTGGTGGAGGCGGCGCCCCCAGTTCCTGGAAGGCGATGCCGGCATCGATCCAGGGCGTGGGCCAGGTGGCCGCAGGTCCCGCATAGGCCGCGCGAAGCTCCGCCACCGACGGCGGCGCGCCATCCGGCTCCCCTCCGGCGGCGAGGTCCAGCGGGCGCCGCCGAAAGCAGCGCGGCGACGACGAGGCGGCGCAGCGTGCTCAATGGCAATCGGCCGCGACCTGATCGCGGTACACTTCGAACGACACCGTCGCGGCCCATTTCTCCCGGCGCTGTTGCCAGCGCTCGCTTGTATCGAGGGGCACGAGCGCGCCGCGCACCGCCGTGGCGAGGCCTTTCTCCCCCGGCGCGACGGCGACGACGAGCGTTGTGGGCTCCACGGCTGGCAGCGTGGCCGAGAATTTCTGCCAGGACATCTTCGCGAACAGGGGATCGAGCAGCGCCCGGTCGTGGATCGCCGCGTCGCAGTCGCCGGTGCGCACATGCATCAGCGCTGACGCGGGGGGGCGCAGCACCCGGACTTCGGCGCCCAGCTGCCCGGCCAATGCCCGCCCCTGGCTGTTCGCCTCCGAGGCGCAGACCACGCGTCCCTTCAGCTCCGCCCATGTGGCTGGAAGCCCTGCGATTTCGCTCAAAGGCAAGCGGCCCGCCGGAGGGGCCGGCCGATCGCAAGCCGGGAGGGTTGCGGGCGGGCGCGCCACCCGACGGCTGCGAAACGCAAAAGGCGACCCTTCCGGGTCGCCTTCGCTGCAATCGCAAGAATTGTTGGTTGCGGGGGCACGCAACCATCTCAAATTGCTATTTCGAGCCGCTGCGTAGATATTGTAGTCGATTTTCCAACCCTCGATGATCCGCTTCGCCTATGCAAGCGAGGATGATCGAAGCGTTCAAATCTTTACGAGCATCGCGGTCACGTACATGAGGCCGACGCCGGCTGCGAGCCCTGTCATTGCGGCTGGTGTGAGGAACGAAACCTGAATCTCGCCGCTTCTGCGCACTAGTAGCGATCCCACTTCCACAATCACCTGAAGGATAGCTCCGGCACCGACCGCCAGCGCTAGCGCCGACCACTGCGGCGCGTATGCAAGGCTGCCGATCCATAGACCTGCGACGGCTGGCCCGCCAGCAAGCAGCGTCAACCCGGCGAAGGTCCAAAGCGGTGGGCGTACTTTCAGTATCGGCGCGGCAATGCCGATGCCTTCCGTGATGTTGTGCAACGTAAAGCCGAGCACCAGAAAAATACCGAGATCCGCCGCTCCCGAGGCGAAAGAAGCGCCGATGGCCAAGCCTTCGCCGAGATTGTGCAATCCTATCCCCAGCGCAATGAAGGTCGATAGGGCCAGCCCGGTCGGTGTGCCACGGCTGCGGCCGACGGCCATCAGCAAGAGGAAACTCCCCATAGTGGTGAGGATGACCATCACCGGTCCCTGGAACAAGGCGGCGGCTTCGCCGGCAAGTTCGAGCGCTTCGGCAACTGCATCAACCACGAGGAAAGCGAGAAGCCCCACCGTCAATGCGAGTAGGAAGTCCATGCCGTTGCGGCCAACGCCACGGAGAATTGGGTAGAACATGAGGCCGATAGCGACGGGAAGGATGCCGACAAAGACGCCAAGGGCAGCCTGGGATACGAAGCTCATCGCATCCACGGTCGGTGTCGCAACCGCGACGGGGATCTCACGCTTGAACGTGGCGCCGGTGTTGGTGAGGATTTTCACGCCGTGCGCCTCGCCGACCACCCAAGGGAACGGCAACTGAACCCAGACGGTCGCGCCGCGGGCGATCGGACCCGGCGGTGTCTGCGTAAACTGCCAATAGGCGTCATCGACCTGGACCTGGGCGATCGTCATGGGTTGGGAGCCGCCGGCACGGACCAGTAGGCGAACTCCATCGGAACCTAGGATCGTCCGCTCGAAGGTCAGCTTCTCGACCGGCGGTGCGCCGTTGCGAAAGCTCGATAACGGATCGGTCCCAATCAACCACGCGATCGCGAGACCAAGCACGGCAAACGGGATAGCGATCCAGAACAACGAGGCTCGACCCGGACGCCCGACCGGAAGTGTTGTCGCAGCGTTGGAAGGGGGCCGCCCAACTTGGTTCATGATACGGCCTCCACGACATCGAACATGCCCACCCAACCGAGTTCGGTGAACTCCGACTGATGCGGGTGGAACATGTAGAGACCGGGCTCGTGCTCCGTGAAATGGAACTCAAGGATGCCGCGCTCGGCTTGGCATTGGGTGATGAGGTCGACGGTCTTCAGGGTCGGGGTCAAGGTCGTGCCTTGATTGAAGTATTCAAAGAAATTAGCATGCAAGTGAAAAGAATTTATCGGATCGAACTCGGTCACATTGATAAGGTATACGCGAACTGGTTTGTCTCTAAGGATCTTGATGGGTTTCTTTGCATAGGCATGCGCCACCGTGTTGACAGCATAGACCTCGTTCTTGCCGTCGAAATTGGTATCGAATGCATTCATAACCATTACGAGCTCTTGCCACTCGGCATTCTCCGCCGTGCCGAGCAGGCGTGAGCGGGCAACTGCCTCATATTCGGGATGGCGAGTGGGATCCGGGTCGATGACGAAGGCTCCGTACATGCCCTTGTGAATATGCCGCTTCAGCGGCAGAGCGTGACAGTGATAGAGGTGACATCCGAAAGGCCGTGCATCAAACTCGTAGACAAACTCCTCGCCCGGAGCGACTAGCCCTGCGCCTGGAACGCCATCCATCCGCGCCGCATGGATGCCATGAAAATGCATCGAATGAGGATGCGAGCCGTAGTTTTTGAAGACGATCCTCAGCCGCTCACCTTCGGTCGCGCGCAGTGACGGGCCGGGCACCCGGCCATTATAGGTCCAGGCCAGAAACATGATGCCGGGGGCGATCTCGATCTCCTTGTCCTCGGCGGTGATCTCGAAGGTTCTTAGCGTCCGCCCATCCGGAAGCTGGGACACAGTGCCTCTATCCCAGTCGGTCAGAAGCTTGGTCGGATCGAAGCCATTACGAGCTTCGTCGACCTCGCCCACCGTGATCATCGCACCATGGGCTCCGCGGTGGGCTGAGGCCAGCTTTGCTTCAGCGCCGACAGTTCCTGCATGCGAAGCGTGTCCTGACTGCGCTAGAGCACCAGTCATACCTATCGCTGCGCCGCTGGCAGCCGCTAGCCCGCCTCCCAGCACCACGCGCCGGCTCAGCCGTTTACGTAACCAAGCTGGCACTTTGATCATATGCATCGCTTTCTGCAAATGCGAATTAGTCGCATATAAATAGCATAAGCTACAATTGTTGGCCATGGCCAATTGACGTCGAGAAGGGCTTCCTCCTCTCCGCAACATGGGCGCCAACTTCCGCCATATCGCAGAAGATCAGGCAATCGGGGTATGCCGAGTCTAGCCTTGAGGGGCGCGAGGTCGGCTGCCTCGATCAGGTCCGGAAATCCGACTGCCCCCACATAGGCAAGCCAACCGCCACGATGGCCACAGTTCGGATCGCGGGTCACGGTCATCTTGTGCGATGTCTCGGCCGCCCAGAGGCGCGATAGCACGAGCATAGCAGTCGCCTATGTGGCGCCGATCACCAACTCACGGTGTGCTGCGAAAAGCTCGGCTGTCATGGCGCTTCTCCTTTCGTTGGCTGTTTCCTCGCGTCCAGCTTCCGATCGAAGCTGCGCATGACGCTCCTCACCGAAAGAAGACGTATTTCGTGAGGGCGGCGATCACCAGCACCAAGACGAGGATGCCGAGCAGGCCGGCGAGGCCCATGCCCCATCCCATGGATCCCATCATGTCGTGCATCATTGGAACCTCCTCTCATTTGGCGGCCGCCTTGAGGCCGGCTGGCCCCTGTTCGAATGCCCTCTCGTCGGCGGCCACGCTCCCCGGCAACCGCCAGCCCTTGATCAAGCCGTAGACCGCAGGGATCACAGCGAGCGTCAGCACGGTCGAGGAGACCATGCCGCCGATCATCGGCACCGCGATGCGCTGCATCACCTCCGAGCCGGTGCCGGTGCTCCACAGGATCGGGACGAGGCCGGCGGTGATCGCGATAACCGTCATCATTTTCGGCCGCACCCGCTCGACGGCTCCGAGCATGATCGCCTGGTAGAGGTCGGCTTGGGTGAAGGGTCGTCCTCCCGCCACCCGCTCTGCCTTCAGCTCTGCCGTTGCCTGTTCAAGATAGATCAGCATGATGACGCCAGTCTCGGCGGCGACGCCAGCGAGCGCAATGAAGCCAACCGCCACGGCGACCGACATGTTGAAGCCGAGCCACCACATCAGCCAGATGCCGCCGACCAGCGCGAACGGCAGCGACAGCATGACGATGAGCGTTTCTGTCAGCGCCCGGAAGTTGAGGTAGAGCAGCAGGAAAATGACCAGCAACGTCACCGGCACGACGATTTTCAGCCGCGCCTCGGCGCGCTGCAGATATTCGAACTGGCCGCTCCACGAGACGTAGGTTCCGGGCGGCAGCTTGACCTCGTTCGCCACCGCCGCTTGAGCCTCCGCGACATAGCCGCCAAGGTCGCGGCCGGCGATGTCGACGAAGACATAGACCGCGAGCTGGCCGTTCTCGGTACGGATCGAGGTCGCGCCGCGCGTCAGCTCGACCTTGGCGACTTCGCCGAGCGGCACGGCTCCGCCCGCCGGCAGCGGCACTTGCACGTCGCGGGCGATCGATTGCGGGTCGCTTCGGAAGTCGCGGGGATAGCGGATGGTGACGCCGTAGCGCTCGCGCCCTTCCACCGTGGTCGTCACCGTCTCGGCGCCGAGCGCGGTCGCGATCACACCTTGGACGTCGCCGATGGCCAGGCCGTAGCGGCCGAGCGTCTCCCGATCCGGGACGATGTCGAGATAGTAGCCGCCGATCACCCGCTCGGCATAGGCGCTGGACGTGCCCGGCACGGACCGCAGCACCCGCTCGATCTCGCGGGCGGTCTGCTCCATCTGGCTGAGATCGGTGCCGAACACCTTGACGCCGACCGGCGTGCGGATGCCGGTCGCCAGCATGTCGATGCGGGCGCGGATCGGCATGGTCCAGGCGTTCGACACGCCGGGGAACTGCAATGCCTGGTCCATCTCGGCCTTCAGGCTGTCGACGGTGACGCCGGGCCGCCATTCGCCCTTCGGCTTCAGATTGACGATGGTCTCGAACATCTCGGTCGGGGCCGGATCGGTCGCGGTCAGTGCTCGCCCGGCCTTGCCATAGACCGAGGCCACCTCCGGGAAGCTCTTGATGATGCGGTCCTGCACCTGCAGCAGCTCGGCGGCCTTGGTGATGGAGATGCCCGGCAAGGTGGTCGGCATGTACATCAACGTGCCCTCGTCGAGGCTCGGCATGAACTCGGAACCGAGCTGGCGTGCCGGCCAGAGCGTCACCCCGAGCACGACGAGCGCGACGAGGATGGTGAGCGTCTTGGCCTTCAGGACGCCGCGGATGACCGGGCGGTAGGCCCAGATCAGGAAACGGTTGATCGGGTTCCGGTGCTCCGGAATGATCCGGCCGCGCACGAAGACCACCATCAGCGCCGGCACCAGCGTCACCGATAGAAGGGCCGCGGCCGCCATGGCGAAGGTCTTGGTGAAGGCGAGCGGGCCGAACATCCGGCCTTCCTGCGATTCCAGCGTGAAGATCGGCAGGAAGGAGACGGTGATGACCAGCAGGCTGAAGAACAGCGCCGGACCGACCTGGCTCGCCGCCTCGATCAGGATCTCGACCCGCGGCTTGTCCGGTGGCGCGCGCTCCAGATGCTTGTGGGCGTTCTCTATCATCACGATGGCGGCGTCGATCATGGCGCCCACCGCGATGGCGATACCGCCGAGGCTCATGATGTTGGAGCCGAGCCCGATCGCCTTCATCGCCGCGAACGCCATCAGGATGCCGACCGGCAGCATCAATATGGCGACCAGCGCGCTGCGCAGATGCAGCAGGAACACCACGCAGACCAGCGCGACGATGAGGCTCTCCTCGATCAGCGTCCCCTTCAGCGTCTCGATCGCCCGGCCGATCAGCTCGGATCGGTCATAGACCGGCACGATTTCGGCGCCCTTTGGGAGGCTGGAGGCGATCTCGGCAAGCCGCGCCTTGACGTTCTCGATCACGGTCAGCGCGTTGGCGCCGAAGCGCTGCAGCACGATGCCGCTGGCGACTTCGCCCTCGCCATTGAGCTCGGTGATGCCCCGCCGCTCATCCGGCCCGATCTCGACGCGGGCGACATCCTTCACCCGCAGCGACACGCCACGATCGGTCTTCAGCACCACATTCTCGATGTCGGCGACGCTGCGGAGATAGCCGCGGCCGCGCACCATGAACTCGAACTCGGAGAGCTCGACGGTGCGCCCCCCGACATCGGCGTTGCTGGCCTTGACGGCGTCGCGCACCCGATCGAGCGGGATGCCCAGCGCCCGCAGCCGGTTCGGATCGACCACGATCGAATATTGCTTCACGAAGCCGCCGACGCTGGCGACCTCGGCAACGCCCTCCGCCTTGGATGCACCGAAGCGGACCACCCAGTCCTGCAGCGAGCGCAGCTCGGCGAGCGTCATCTCCTTGGCCACCACGGCGTACTGGTAGACCCAGCCGACGCCGGTCGCATCCGGCCCGAGAGTCGGCGTCACCCCCGCCGGCAGGCGTTGCGCGGCGGCATTGAGATATTCGAGCACGCGCGAGCGCGCCCAGTAGGGATCGGTGCCGTCCTCGAAGATCACATAGACGAAGGAGACCCCGAAGAAGGAGAAACCGCGCACCACCTTCGATTTCGGCACCGTCAGCATCGCGGTGGTGAGCGGATAGGTGACCTGATCCTCGACCACCTGCGGCGCCTGGCCGGGATAGTCGGTATAGACGATCACCTGCACGTCCGAGAGGTCGGGGATGGCGTCGAGCGGGAGCGTCTTCAGCGCATAAAGCCCGGCGGCGACGGCGAACACCGTACCGACAAAGACCAGCACGAGGTTGCGGGCGGACCAGCCGATGAGGCGGGCGATCATGGCTGTGCCTCCGCAGGTGTCAGGCCGCGCAGCGCCGCCTTCAGATTGCTCTCGGCGTCGATCAGGAAGTTCGCCGCGACAACGACACGGTCGCCTTCCGCGATGCCCTCGCGGATCTCGGTGAAGCCTTCGCCGCGCAGGCCGATCTTCACCTCGCGCGGTTCGAATCGGCCCTCTCCACGATCAATGATCACGACCTGCCGCGTACCGGTGTCGATCACCGCGCTATCGGGGACAGCAATCACCGGCGCGGTATCGCCTGTGCCGATCTCCACTTCGGCATACATATTGGGAAGCAGAACACCGCCGGGATTGGCGATCTCGATCCGCACTCGCGTGGCCCGCGTTGCTTCACCGACCTGCGGATAGATCAGCGACACACGTCCTTCGAAGGTGCGTCCCGGCAGGCTTCGGACTCGGATCGTCACCGGCGCGCCAAGCCGAACGGCCCCAAGATCGAACTCCGGCACATCCGCCAGTACCCAGATGGTCGAAATGTCGGCGAGGCGGAACAGCACATCGCCCGGCGCTGCCTTCATGCCGTCGACGACATTGCGTTCGAGCACGACGCCATCGCGCGGCGCCCGCCACGTCATCGACAGCGGCACCTTGCGCGTCCGCTCGATCTCGGCGATCGCTTCAGGCGGCAGCCCCAGATTTTCTAGGCGCTGGCGGGCACCGCCGACAGCACTGTCGCGACCGCCGCTGTTGAGATCGCTGAGGAACTGGGCGCCAGCGGCGGCAATGTCTGGCGAATAGAGCCTGAGAAGCACCTGGCCTTTCGTCACCCGGTCGCCGGTAGTCACGCTCGCTACCTCGTTGACGAAGGCGTCGCTCCGGGTTGCCACCACCGAGATGCGCCTCTCGTCGAGCTGGACCATTCCCGGCACCCGCACCAGCCTGCCGACGACACGCCGCGCGGCCAACTCGGATCGCACGCCGGTCCGCTGCAGCTTGCCAAGCGACACCCGCACGACCGAGCCGCCATCATCCTCGCCCTCATGGACGGGGATGTAGTCCATCCCCATCGAGTCTTTCTTCGGTGTCGGCGACGTATCCGGCAGGCCCATCGGATTGCGGTAGTAAAGCACGCGCCGCGGGCCGGCCGGGCTGGTCGCCACGGTTGCCGGCGGCTTGTCCTCGAAGCTCACATCCTCACTGGCGCGAACGGCGCGGAATGCCCGGCCGTCCTCGGTCTGGCGCGGCGTCGCCGCATAGGCGGGCTTGCCGTCGGGGTCTTGATAATAGATCACCGCTCCGGTGGCGGTCGGCTCAGCCGCCGCAAGGGTCGCCTCGACACCAAGCCATTCGCGCAGGCCGGCTACCGGAAGACCCCGGATGCCAGCCCAGTAGCCTCCGGCTCCCGCCGCCACAACGGCGGCGAGGGCGAGGCCCGTAAGGGCGATCCGTTTCACGGTACAGCCTTCAGGACCAGCTTGTTCTCGATCGTGCCGGTCTCACCCTGGATCTTGGCACCGAGCGAAAGCCGCCAGCCGCCAGCCATCATCAGATTGGTCTTGAAGCGATAGACACCCGGCTCGGTCGACGGCAGAGCCTCGATCGGCGCTGCCATCGTCTCCATGCCGTCAGGCGCCATGTCGATCCGGGTCGCGAAGATGACGGCGTCGGGAACCGCCTTGCCGGATCGCTTGTCGACGAGCCGGACAGCGACGATGGCACCGTTGCCCTGCTTGATGTCCGTTTGAACGAGCCGGAACTCGTAGTCCGCGATGTCGGCATGCGCCGTCGAGAGGGCCGCCATGGAAAGCACGGCCGCGAGCGTCGCCACAGCGGCGCGCTTCATAGAAGAGGTCGTCATAGTTTGAAAATCCCAGATTCATCGGAGCACCGTGCGCATGGCCCGGTGTTGCGCGGCTTATGGCCACGCGCCCTCGGCCACCCGAGCCTCGCTGGGGCGGCACGAGCCGGCGCACAAACGCCGGCGATGTCTTAGGTTCGCGGAGGTCGAGCCGGAGGCTCCAGGGTGAGCGCGTCGCCCATGGCGTCACTGCCAGGGCGGATGGCATCGCTCCGATCCCAGAAAACGAAGGCCAGGCGCGAAAGCATCGGTGCCACGGAGAAGTACTTGGCCATGCACAATGCCATCAATGGGCAGGTCTTCTGGCAGTCGGGAGCCGCCGGTGTTTCATGCGGACAACACGGCATGTCGTCCGCCATTTCGGGCATGGACATATCGACGGCGGCCGCCATGGCGGCGCCGTTCACCGGTGCGGTGAACGGTCCGGCAACAAGTCCTACGATCGCAAGGATCGGGAGCAGCCTGCGGAGCCAAGTGGCGACCTTCATGCAGCGCAACATGTCATAGGCGAGGCAATCTGGGAATGCGAGCAGCGGTACGAAGCTGTCACAGGTTCGTGGCAGATGGACGCTGCTTCCGGGCTCAATCACGGAACTAGCCGGAGAGACGAACCACCGACGGATGGCGGATTCACATCCCCGGTGAGCCCGAACAGTAGATTGTCGAGTTCTGCCTCAGGGATATCCAGGCGGGCCGCAACGTGCAGGCGCGTCACGCCTTCCCGCCAAAGTTCTGTGAGGACACGCTGCCATATTGCAGATCGCTCTGGCGGGAGACCGTCAGGCTCGTTGATGCCGAACCGCTTGTTTATCTGGATGCAGAAGGTCCGGTAATTCCAATCAGAGATTCGGCCGATCCGGTGAAGACGGTGCGCGAGCGCCGCTACGGACACGCCCCACCGCTTCTTCGCGAGCACCAATTGATCGAGGCTTCGGATGAATGGGATCGTCGCCACGACGTCGTCGTGAGGCATCAGAAACGACGACGCAAACGCATGTGCCTCGAGCTCGGCAGCGCGCCCTTGATTGGGACCGCCGTGCTTGTGCAGGACAAGGTGCGCCAGCTCATGAGCAGCATCGAACCGGCTGCGCTCCGTGGTCTTAAAGGTGTTGAGGAAGACATACGGCTCGCCATCATGCCAGCAGGAAAAGGCATCCACATTCTTCGTGTTCTCGGCTAGTGAGAAGACGCGAACGCCTTTTGTCTCAAGCAGCTTGATCATATGCGAGATCGGCCGCTCGCCGATCGCCCAATGCTGGCGCAGCGCACGCGCGGCGCCAGCGGGATCGCGTTCATGGCTGAGGTCGAGCAGGTCTGGCTGCGGCAGAACGAACCTTTCCCGCACCCAGGCTGACATCTCGAAGGCCAATGAGCCGGCGGCGAGCGCCGCATCGCGCTCTCGCGCCGACATCGCCGTCAGGCTCCGGAAGCTGGCGGCATCAGCGCTGATCGGCGCGGCGTCGTCCCGGAAGAAGAACTCCCGCGGGAATCCCAGCGCGCGCACCAAGCCGTCGACTGTGTCTTCATCCGGAACCTGCTGCCCGTTGACAACACGCGATAGGGTGACCGGGGATATGCCGGCTAGCTCGGCGAGGGCCTTGGCGGTCAACCTCTGCCGCTTCCGCGCGAGCTCCATTCTGCCAATGTTGAACATGGCCTAGCGACGCAAAACAGCAGGCTCGAACTCGATGCCATCCGGACGATCGCCATCAAGGATGGCATCCGCCGGCCATTCACCACCACCGAGGATGAAGATGCGCTCGATAAAGCCCTCGAAATTGCCGCCGGAAATACCCGAAGGCAGCGACAGCTCGGCACGGACATCATCACCTTGAACCGACACGCAGAAGAACCATACGCCGGTCTGGAGCTCCGCGAGGCTCTGATCCCGCGCCGCTGACATCTCCTCCTCCGGGAACAGTCCCGCCTGTCCCACCGCAATGATGCGGTCAGCACCGGAACCTTTTCCGGACACTGCCTGCGGCTTGTGCAGCGTGTCGGCCGCGAGATCGACGCTCTGGTACACGACCTTCAGCGGCCGGTCGGGATGTTTGACCGATTCGACGTTATTCTCGCGGTAGCGGACCCATTCGTGGGCCAGGAAGACCTGCCGCACATAGCGGGTGCCATAGATATACGCTAGCAGCCCTTCGGCCGAGGCGGGATCGTCCAACGTCGCGTCCGAGCGAGCAGCGACCACGCCGCGCACGACCTCAAGCAGTTCCTGACGCGTGACGCCGAACTCGGCGAGGCGAGCGTCAACGTCAGGATGATCGGCAAGCACGCGAACCGCAGCCATCGAATCGCTCCCACGATAATTTTCTTACCCTCATTTGTGGAGGAAAAAATTATCGCGCGCAACTGTCTTGGTTGGGTGGTCGGGGGCGGCGAAGGATCGAAGAAGGGGTCTAGTGTGAAGGTATACTCCGCCATCGCCGGCCACCGAGCGCAATAGCGGGCCTGATCTTCGCGGGCAGCTTCATATTCGTAACCGCCGTGCTCAAAAAGATCTGAAGCAAGAGGCTCGCGCGCGTTGAGCTATCAAGGTCTGGAATGAAGTGCCGGGCTTCGCTGCGAATTGCCCGCCCTGTCACTCACGCCCCCAGGAGAGGAGCCGCAGCGCGTTCAGGGTCACCAGCACGGTGGCGCCGGTGTCCGCCAAAATCGCCGGCCACAGCCCGGTGATGCCGGCGATGGTGGTGACGAGGAACACCGCCTTCAGCCCGAGGGAAATGGCGATGTTCTGGTGAATGTTGCCCATGGTGCGCCGGGACAGGGCGATCATGGAGGCAACGTCCTTCACCCGGCCATGGAGCGCGGCGGCATCTGCCGTCTCCAGCGCCACGTCGGTGCCGCCGCCCATGGCGATGCCGATGTCGGCGGCGGCCAGCGCCGGGGCGTCGTTGATGCCGTCGCCCACCTTGGCCACCACCGCGCCTTCTTGCTGCAGCTCGCCGACGATGCGCAGCTTGTCCTGCGGCAGCAGCTCGGCGCGCACCTCGATGCCCAGCTGCCGGCCGATGGCCTCCGCCGTGCGCCTGTTGTCGCCGGTGAGCATCACTGTGCGGATGCCCTCCCGCTTCAGGGCGGCAAGGCCCTCGGGGGCGTCGGGGCGGGGCTCGTCGCGCATGGCGATGGCCCCGGCGATGGCGCCGTCGGCCACCAGCAGGGACACGGTCTTGCCGGCGTCGTTCAGCGCCGCGATCTGGTCGGCCTGCGCCTGGGACAGCGGCGCGCGCACGGCGGCGGCCTGGGGCGAGCCGAGGAACACCTCGCGCCCCTCCACCTGCGCCGACACGCCCTTGCCGCCCAGCGCCTGCGCGGCCTCGGCCACGGGAATGGCGATGGCGTCCGCCGCTGCGCGCTCAAGGATGGCCTTGGCGAGGGGGTGGCTCGAACCCGTCTCCAGCGCCGCCGCGAGGCGCAGCACCTCGGCGTCTGGCTGGGCGAAGGCGATCACGTCCGTCACTTGCGGCTTTCCTGCGGTGAGGGTGCCGGTCTTGTCGAAGCAGACGGTGGTGACCTTGCCCGCCGTCTCCAGCACGGCGCCGCCCTTCAGCAGCAGCCCGCGCCGCGCCCCGGCGGAGAGGCCGGCGGCGATGGCGGCCGGCGTCGAGATCACCAGCGCGCAGGGGCAGCCGATGAGCAGGATGGCAAGACCCTTGTAGATCCAGGCATCCCACGCCCCGCCGAACAGCAGCGGCGGGATGATTGCCACCAGCGCCGCCACCACCACCACGCCGGGGGTGTAATAGCGCGAGAAGCGATCGATGAGCCGCTCGGTGGGCGCGCGCTTTTCCTGCGCTTCCTCCACCAGCTTCACCACCCGGGCGATGGTGTTGTCCTCGGCGGTGGCGGTGACGCGCACCCGCAGCGCCGCCTCCCCGTTCACCGTGCCGGCGAAGACGGTGGCGTCGGGCCCCTTGCGCACCGGCACGCTCTCGCCGGTCACCGGGCTTTCGTCGATGCCGCTCTCGCCGGCGACGATGAGGCCGTCCGCGGAAATCCGGTCGCCCGGCCGCACCAGGATCACCTCGCCCACGACGAGGCTGGCGGCGGGCACCTCGATGGTGGCGCCGCCGCGCTCCACCAGAGCGGTCTTGGGCACCAGCGCGGTGAGGGCGCGGATGCTGGCGCGCGCCCGGCCGGCGGCGACGCCTTCCAGCAGTTCGCCCACCAGGAACAGGAACACCACCGCCGCCGCTTCCTCGGCCGCGCCGATGATGACGGCGCCGGCCGCCGCGATGGTCATCAGCATCTCGATGGTGAAGGGCATGCCATTGGCCGCCGCCGCGATGGCGCGGCGGGCGATGGGCACGAGGCCCACCAGCATGGCGGCAAGATAGAGCCAGGATTGCACCGCCGGGACGGAGGTGCCGATGCCGAAGGCCGCCACCAAGGCGAGGCCGCTCAAAAGGGTGAGGCGCGCCTTGCCGGTGGACCACCAGCGGCCTTCGGCGGCGGGGGCAGCGCCATGATCATGGCCGCCGGCCTCGGCGTGATCGTGCTTTGCATGGTCGTGGTCGGAATGATCGTGCCCCGCGCAGCTCTCTCCATGGTCGTGTGCCTTGCGCTGCCCACCGCCGGCCGCGAGCGGAGCGAGGGCGTAGCCCATGGGGGAAAGGCGCCCGGCGAGGGGCGCAAGGTCGGCGTCCGGGGCGTGGCGGATCACCAGCGTGCCGGCCGCCACCGAGACCTCGGCTTCCGCCACGCCGGCGATGCGCAGCGTCGTGCCCTCGATCTTCGCGGCGCAGGAAGCGCAGTCCATCCCGGTCACCCGGAACCGGCTTTGAACGAGAGGGGCGGTCATGATGCGGCCTTTCTTTGCGTCACGCTGCGGATCCTAGATGCTCTAGTCACTAGAGGAGCAAGCCCCAATGTCCGGCCCGTCGTCCGAAAATTTTCCCGATCTCCTGCCCATCGGCGCGGCGGCGCGGGCCAGCGGGGTGAAGGTGCCCACCATCCGCTTCTATGAGGAGATCGGCCTGATGCCGGCGCTGCCGCGCACCGAGGGCAACCGCCGCCTCTACAGCGCCACCCACCTGCAGCGGCTGGCCTTCATCCGCCATGCGCGCGAGCTGGGCTTCGACATCGAGGCCATCCGTACCCTGCTGACGCTGCAGGACCGGCCCGAGCAGTCGTGCGCGGCGGCGGACGAGATTGCCAGCGCGCGGCTGATCGAGGTGCGCAGCCGCATCGCCGCGCTCAGGGCGCTGGAAGCAGAACTTCAGCGCATGGTGGACGGCTGCGCCCATGGCCACGTGGCACAGTGTAGGGTGATCGAGACGCTTTCCGATCACGGACAATGTCAATTTCATAACGGCCAGGGCGAAAACCTTGGGATCGGCCGAAATTCAAGCGATCTCCCAAGCTTTTCGGGTACGCTGACGCAGCGCTTCTGAAAGACTTGACACATCGCGGCTCTTGGGGTCTCTCATGGTCCATGCTTCGCGTCCTGGCAAAAGTCCTCCTGTCGATCACCGGTCCGGCGTTCCGCCGCGCCGTATCGGTCGTCGTGGTGGCGTGCCTTGTGGCCGGGCCGTTCGCAAGCGCGCTGGCAGCGCATCACATCTTTGATGTGGACGGCGCTCTGGGAGAGTTGGCTGGGACCTCAGTTGCGCTGACGGGCGTCGGTGTGTCGAGCACCGACCTGTCGCGCGTCGATGCATCCATTGCGGATCCCTCCCTCGCCGCTGCGGATGCTAAGGCGTTCGGCACCGCGCACGATCCGGCCCAGCCTCAGCCCTCCGCCGACCATGACTGCCATGGCTGCTCCATGGTGGTGCCATATACTCCGGCAGCCAGCGCGGCCCTGCGCCTGCGCTCGACGCCGGAGACGGCACCCGCGCGCCTGAGCGCCGGCCGCTCCGTTCCCGCCGACATCCGCCCCCCGCGCGCCTGATCTGAACCTTCTGCTCGCGCGCTGACGCCCCGCGTCGGCGATCCGCCATCAGACTTTGGATCAGATCATGTCGCCTCGTGCCCTCGCGCTTGCGCTTGGGGCAGCGCTCGCGCTGCTTCACGCGTCGCAGACGCGCGCCGAAACCGCCCGTCCGCTGACCCTGACCAGTGCTCTCGCCAGCGCCCTTGCCGCCAATCCGCGCCTCACCGCGGCGGAGCGCGACATCGGCATGGCGGCGGGGCGCAACACCCAGGCCGGTGCGCTGCCCAACCCCAACCTCTCCCTCGAGGTGGACAATGCGGCGGGCTCGGGCTCCTACCAGGGGCTCGACCTTGCCGAGCAGACCCTCCAGATCAGCCAGTTGGTGGAGCTGGGCGGCAAGCGCGAGGCCCGCATGGCCGCCGCCGGCGCCGGGGTCGGCGTCGCCCGTTGGGAGCGGGAGGCGATCCGCCTCCAGGTGCTGGCGGAAACCGCGTCCGCCTTCGCCGCCGTGCTCGGGGCGCAACAGCGCGCGCAGGTTCTGGAAACCCAGGTGACGGCCATCCAGCGGCTGGCGCCTTTGCTGCAGAACCGCGTCCAGGCCGGCGCTTCCTCCCCGGCCGAGATTTCCCGTGCCCGTGTCGCCGCCGATTTCGCCCGGGTGGAGCTGGACCGCTCACGCGCAGCGCTCGGCACCGCGCGGCGCGAGCTGGCGCTGCTCATGGGCCTGCAGGAAGCGCGGTTCGGCCGGGTGACCGGCAACCTCTTGAGGGTCAGCGCGCCGCCGCCCTTGCCGGGCCTCATCAAGCAGGCGCTGGGCAATCCGCAGCTCACCCGCTTCACCGCCTTGCGCGCCCAGCGCCAGGCCGACCTGCGCTCGGCCCAGGCCAAGGCGGTGCCGGACGTGACCCTCGGGGTCGGATACCGGCACTATAACGAGACCGCCGACAGCGGCATGCGCCTCTCCCTCTCCATGCCGATCCCGCTGTTCGACCGCAACGAAGGCGGGGTCAGCGAGGCCAACGCGCAGTTGCTGCGCGCCGAGGCGGAAGAGGCCATCGCCCGCAACGCCCTCATCTCCCAGCTCGGCCGCGCCCATGACGGGATGAAGGCGGCCTTCGACGAAATCACGCTGTTGCGCGGCAGCACCATTCCGGGGGCGCGCGCCGCCTTCGAGGGGGTGGAGAGCGGCTATTCCGAAGGCCGCTACACCCTTCTGGAGCTGCTCGACGCCCAGTCCACCCTCACCGACGCCGCCCTGCGCGAGCTGGATGCGCTGGTCTCGTTCCACACCGCCCTCGCCACCCTCGAAGGGCTGACGGGTCGGCCGGTGAATCTCAACAAAGGAAAAGCCAAATGAGCCGCACGGCGCGACGCGACGTGGCGATGCTCCTCATCGGCCTGCTGGCCGGCGCGGGGGCGCTGTACGCATTCCAGGACCGCAACGCTCCCGTTTCGGGCAGCCTAGCCGCTGAGCGCGGACATGGCGCGGAGGGTGGGCATGGAGAAGAGGGAGGCGGACATGCCGAGGGCGGGGTGGAACTGGACGACACCAAGCTTGCTGCTGCCGGCATCGGCCTGGAGACGGCCAGCCCCGAGACGCTGCGCCAGAAGCTACGCCTCAATGGCTTGGTCCAGCCCAATCAGGAAAACGTGGTCCAGGTAACCCCGCGCTTTCCCGGCATCGTCCGGGAGATCCGCAAGCGGATCGGCGACAAGGTGGCCAAGGGCGACGTTCTCGCGGTCGTCGAAAGCAACCAGAGCCTGACGACCTACGACATGAAGGCGCCGATCTCCGGCACGGTGGTGGACCGGCAAGTCGGGCTTGGCGAATACGCCTCCGAACAGAAGCCGGCTTTCGTGGTGGCCGACCTTTCGACCCTGTGGGTGGATCTTTCCGTCTATCGCCGCGATTTTCCACGGGTGCGTGCCGGCGATAAGGTCGCCATCGATCCGGAGGACGGTGGGCAGGTCATCGACGGCCGGGTGGCTTATGTCTCGCCCATCGGATCAGCCGACACCCAGACCGCGCTGGCGCGGGCGGTCATTCCCAACGACGGCATGCGGCTGCGGCCCGGCCTGTTCGCCGTGGGCACCATCACCCTGACTGAGAAGCCGGTGGATCTCGCGGTCCGCACCAGCGCGCTTCAGACCATCGACAACCGCACCGTCGTGTTCGTGCGCGACGGTGACGCGTTCGCCCCCCGCGATGTGGAGATCGGTGATCGCGATGCGGAATGGGCCGAGGTGCTGTTCGGGCTGATGCCCGGTGATGTCTACGCCGCGCGAAACAGCTTCGTGGTGAAGGCGGAACTCGCCAAAGGGAGCGCTAGCCATGAGCACTGAGGCGTCCCCCGGCGCGATGGACGACGGCCTGCGGCTCGTCACTGCCTTCATTCATCCTCATCTTGAAGGGCGCGTGGTGCGAGCCCTGCACGAGCTACCTGAATTCCCGGGATTTACCTTCACCGAAGCGCGCGGCCAAGGTCGCGGCCGCGGTGCCGGCGGCACCTATGTGGCGAGCGAATACGACCTCACCTACCAGCGCCATCTCCAGTTGCAGATCGTCTGCCGTGCCGGCGTCGTGGAGGCAGTGATCTCGACCCTCACGCGCGCTGGGTGGACCGGACACCGCGGTGACGGAGTGGTTTTCGTTACGCCGGTGGAGCGCTTCGCCCGCATCCGTGAGGCAGGCAAAGCTCAGGCTCAGGAGGGGGCGCGATGATCGACGCCATCCTCGCCTTCTCCATCCGTCAGCGTTGGCTGGTGGTCATGTTCTGCCTCGCCATCGGCGCCTTCGGGGCGTGGAACTTCACGCGCCTCCCCATCGACGCGGTGCCCGACATCACCAACGTGCAGGTGCAGATCAACACCTCCGCGCCGGGCTTCTCGCCGCTGGAGACCGAGCAGCGCATCACCTTTCCCATCGAGACCGCCATGGGCGGCCTGCCGGGCCTGCAATACACCCGCTCGCTGTCCCGCTACGGCCTCTCGCAGGTCACCGTGGTGTTCCGCGACGGCACCGACATCTATTTCGCCCGCCAGCTTGTGAACGAGCGCATCCAGCAGGCCAAGGACCAGCTTCCGCCAGGGGTGGAGACCGCCATGGGGCCGGTCTCCACGGGCCTCGGCGAGATCTACATGTACACGGTGGAGGCCAGGGACGGGGCGAGGAAGGCCGACGGCCAGCCCTTCAGCCCCACCGACCTGCGCACCATCCAGGACTGGATCATCAAGCCCCAGCTGCGCACCGTGCCGGGGGTGGTGGAGGTGAACACCATCGGTGGCTTCGAGCGGCAGTTCCATGTGCTGCCCGATCCGGCGCGGTTGATGGCCAATCGCATTTCGTTCCGCGAGGTGATGACGGCGCTGGCCGCCAACAACGCCAACGTGGGCGCCGGCTATATCGAGCGCAACGGCGAGCAGTATCTGGTGCGCACGCCGGGCCAGGTGGCGGACGCCGCCGACATCCGCGAGATCGTCATCGGCAGCCGGGGCGGCACGCCGCTGCGCATCGGCGACATCGCCGACGTGCGCGAGGGGCGCGAGCTGCGCACCGGCGCGGCGACCCTGAACGGGGAAGAGGTGGTGCTGGGCACCACCATGCTGCTCATCGGCGAGAACAGCCGCACGGTGGCCCAGCGCGTCGCCGCGCGGTTGCAGGAGATTTCCCGCTCGCTGCCGGAAGGGGTCATCGCCCGCGCGGTCTACGACCGTTCGCATCTGGTGGAAGCCACCATCGCCACGGTGGAGAAGAACCTTCTGGAAGGCGCGCTGCTGGTGGTGGTGGTGCTGTTCGTGCTGCTCGGCAATTTCCGCGCGGCGCTCGTGACCGCCTTCGTCATCCCGCTGTCCATGCTCTTCACCATCACCGGCATGGTGGAGAACCGCGTCAGCGCCAACCTCATGAGCCTTGGCGCCATCGACTTCGGCATCATCATCGACGGCGCCGTCATCATCGTCGAGAACTGCCTGCGCCTTCTGGCGGAAGAGCAGCACCGGCGCGGCCGGCTGCTGAGCCGCGCCGAGCGGTTCGAGACCATCCTCGCCGGGGCGAAGGAGGTGATCCGGCCGAGCCTGTTCGGCACCATGATCATTGCCGTGGTCTACCTGCCGGTGCTCACCCTCACCGGGGTGGAAGGCAAGATGTTCACGCCCATGGCCATCACCGTGCTGATGGCGCTGGCAGGGGCGGCGCTGTTCTCCATGACCTTCATTCCTGCGGCCATCGCGCTGCTGGTGACCGGCAAGGTCTCCGAGCACGAGAATTTCATCATGCGCGGGGCACGGCGGATCTACACGCCGCTGCTCGACGCCGCCATCGACTACCGTGCCGTGGTGGCGGTGGCGGCGGCCGGCCTCGTGGTGGCGAGCGGCCTTGCTGCGTCGCGCATGGGCGGCGAGTTCATCCCGAGCCTCGACGAGGGCGATGCGGCCATCCAGGCGCTCAGGGTGCCGGGCACCAGCCTCACCCAGTCGCTGGAGATGCAGCAGGCGCTGGAAAAGAGCCTGCTGAAGGTGCCGGAAGTGAAGGAGGTGTTCGCCCGCACCGGCACGGCGGAGGTGGCCACCGACCCCATGCCGCCCTCCATCTCCGACGGCTACGTGATGCTGAAGCCGCGCGACGAGTGGCCGGATCCCGGCAAGCCGAAGAGCGCGGTGATGACCGACATCGAGAAGGCGGCGGAGGGCGTGGCGGGGAGCAATTACGAGCTGTCCCAGCCGATCCAGCTGCGCTTCAACGAGCTGATCTCCGGCATCCGCAGCGACGTGGGCGTCAAGATCTTCGGCGACGACCTCGATGTGCTGCTGCAGGTGGCGGGGCAGGTGCAGGGCGTGCTCCAGGCCGTGCCCGGCGCCGCCGACGTGAAGACCGAGCAGGTCTCCGGCCTGCCCATGCTCACCGTCGCGCTCAACCGGCCGGCCATGGCCCGGTATGGGGTGAGCGTCGCCGACGTGCAGGAACTGGTCGAGATCGCGGTGGGCGGCCGCGAGGCCGGCGCCCTGTTCGAGGGCGACCGCCGCTTCGACATCGTGGTGCGCCTGCCGGAGGAATTGCGCACCGACATCGAGGCCCTGCGCGCGCTGCCGGTGCCGCTGCCCCCCGCCGCCAGCGATGAGGCCAAGCCAGTCCAGGCCGCTTGGGTCCCGGGAGCTGGCGGGCAGATCCGCTACGTGCCGCTGTCCGCCATCGCCAACCTCACGGTCTCCCCTGGCCCGAACCAGATCAGCCGGGAGAACGGCAAAAGGCGCATCGTGGTGAGCGCCAACGTGCGCGACCGCGACCTCGGCTCCTTCGTCACCGACGCCCAGCGCCAGGTGGCGCAGAAGGTGAAGCTGCCGGAGGGCTACTGGATCGGCTGGGGCGGCCAGTTCGAGCAACTGGTCTCGGCCACCCAGCGTCTTGCCATCGTGGTGCCCATCGCGCTGGCGCTCATCTTCCTGCTGCTGTTCATGAGCTTCGGTTCGGTGGCGGATGCGCTGCTGGTGTTCTCCGGGGTGCCGCTGGCGCTCACCGGAGGCATCGCGGCGCTAATATTGCGCGACCTGCCGCTCTCCATCAGCGCCGGCATCGGCTTCATCGCGCTCTCGGGCGTGGCGGTGCTGAATGGCCTCGTCATCATCGCCTTCATCCAGCGCCTTAGGGCGGAGGGGCGGGACGTGGTGACGGCGGTGCGCGACGGCGCCCTCACACGCCTACGCCCGGTGCTGATGACGGCGCTGGTCGCTTCGCTCGGCTTCGTGCCCATGGCCATCGCCACCGGCCCGGGCGCGGAGGTGCAGCGGCCGCTCGCCACCGTGGTCATCGGCGGCATCATCTCCTCCACCATCCTCACCTTGCTCGTGCTGCCGGCGCTCTACGTGCTGTTCCGGCGCGAGACAAGGCCAGCGGCCTCCCCCGAGGCGCTGGCCGAAGCCCCATCCCCCTAGCCCCAAAATCGGAGAAAGACCCGTGCTTAAGAGCCTGATCGTCGCTTTCAGCCTGCTTGCCGCTGGGCCCGCCCTCGCCCAGCACGCCCATGGTTCGCAGAAGGGTCCCAATGGCGGCCCCTTGGAAGACGTCGCCGGCGTCCATGCCGAACTTGTCGTCTCGGGCGAGACCTTGACCTTCCACGTAGTCGATGAGGCAGGCAAGCCGGTCGATACCGCCGGCTTTACCGGTTCTGCCATGCTGGCCTCCGGCGCCGATCGCAAGACTATCCAGCTTACCGCCGGCGGTCAGACCCTGGCCGGCAAGGCGCCCTCAACCATCGTCAAGGGCATGGCGGTCACGCTGCTCATTAAAACCCCGGCCGGCAAGTCCGGTCAGGCCAAGTTCACCACCCCATAAGGAAGTGTGTCATGAAAAGTACTGTGTGGAACTACGTTGCCCGCGGCACCTTGTGCGTGCTCGTGTTCGGCATCGCGTCGCCGGCACTGGCACTCGATCCGCGACCGAAGACATATCGTGAGAAGCAGAGGCACGATTTTCGAGACGTCCAACTCGGGGTTACTCACCCGTTGCCCCATGGTCGCAGCACATCGATCCGTTCCGGCCAGACGCACGATGTTCCGTCCGAGCACCGCACTATGGAATCCAGCCGGTGAATTCAATATTATGTCGTTTCGATCAAGAGGGAGAGGCGGTGTGAGAGGCTTTCTCCGAAGCATTTTGCTAAGTCTCATGTTGAACGTAGTCTTGTGTATTCCGGGATACTCCTGGAACGCGAGCGCGATGTCATTAGAAGTGAGCGCACTTACGGATGAAAATCACCATCAGAGTGATGAAGACACCCGCAATCCGGCCTGCGCTGTGGTGCGGTGCGAGTGCCACGCTTGCCCGCACGTCTCCCCCTTCGCTGAAGGTGCGTCGTCGGGGCCCCCAGGGTGGAGAGTGTGCGGGCAATGGGCGAACGAGACCCGTAGTGGTGTCGGCCTAGGCGTAGAAATTCCCCCTCCTCGCTACGTGAATGTTGAAAAAAATGAAATAAATCAAGTTTAACTCAACATTCGAGGTTCAATCATGAAGATTTGTGTCGTTGCTCTTAGTTTCATCGTCCTTCCGCTTACAGCTTTCGCAGAGCCGTATCCGTCGACGCTCGGCGTGGAGGAGCAAGAGCGACATGAATTCCTTGACGTGCAGCAGGAAAGTTATCCCGGCGGCCGTCTTTCTGGGACAACGAGCGGCTCGCCTAAGGTGCAGATGAGCCGCCCTCAGGCGCCTACCCCAGGGACCTTCATTCCCTCGCCCTCTCCGTGGCTTAACGATCGCGCGGTGCCCTAAGCCGAGTCATTAAGAAGGAAGAGGGGCGAATATTCGCCCCTCTTCATCCATCTAAATTCCGATTTTTGGAGGTAGAATCATGAATAAGGCGATTTTTACAGCGTGCATTTGCATCGCGTTAAATAGCATTTGCATCGGAGCGGCTTTCGCCGCAGGCACGCAATTCACCCCATTTTATCTGCCTGCGCAAACTTCACAAACGTCGGCAATAGGCTGTGAACATTCAAATGTTGGAGAGCATAAATTGTTTTGCGCAAAGAATAAATCTGCATGTTACGACAAAAATAGGTCTTTCAGGCCGCACGAGCTTACTCATTGCAAAATTCAATATGATCAATGCATGCGAGCTTGGGACTAACGCCATGATAGAAATAGCGACAGAAAAATTATATAGATGTGTATTTGTCGCATGTATTTATATGTTATGTATCGATATCAGATCCGCTAATGCAAACGAAATACTAGAAAAAATATTGACTCGATCGTTTTTTATACAGAATATTACAATATATTGCTCTCAGTTTACGCCAGATGTAACCGAGGGGTCGTCAGGAAAATATGGTGATATATCTCGATTGACCTATCATATACGCCAAGAGGTGGTTGGTGAGTTGCCTGCTGACCAATCGATCTTTGTAGTCCGCCGTTCAGCTGACACGGCGCGAGCGGGTGCGCTGCAGGCAATTCGGCAACTTTATGAATTCGACCGAGATCGCGAGCAAGCACGTATCGTAGAGTGGTGCGAACAGTCCGCGGCACTCGAGATTGCCGAATACGTCCGCGACCATGATGGAAGACACGATGAATTCGTTGCAATCATTGCTGCAGCCAAGAAGGGTGGCGATAGATCCAAGTCCGAATTAAAACCCTAAGGTGTCTTTATTGTCAGCTGTCGGGTGGGGCGATGCTGGTGAATCTGGGGAGCTTACAAAGATGATCGAGAAGCTTCGACTGGACATTCCAATCCTTCTGCCAAACGTGCCCGACGCTGTAGACTCCTGTGTGAGTCGGCTCGTTTCGGAGCTTCAGGAGCGCGCGGGCATTGAGTATGTGCACGTCGCTGGCGGCGAGTCGGCGCAGCTCTGCCTCCACTATGACCCGACGGTAATCGGCTTACCTCGCATCCGGGAACTTGCCCAAAGCGTTGGCGCGCAGATCACCGAGCGGTTTGGTCACGCGATTTGGCAGGTGGAAGGGATCACCCATGAACGGCGTGCGCGCACCGTTGCCGAGAAACTGCGTAAGCTTTCCGGGGTATTGGAGGCCGAAGCCAGTGCATCTGGTCTCGTACGCGTCGAATTCGACCGCGAGGCGGTAACAGAGCAGGAAATCCGAAACGCCCTTGTTCAAATGGGGGCTATCGCCGAGAGGGATGCGGCCGCGCTACGGCTGGATGGGCTGCCCTCTCACGCTACATATGATCATCGGTTAGCCATGCTTACGCATGCCAGCTTAGAACATAAGGAAGGAAAGGGGGAGCACGATCATGCCCATGGCAGGATCCTCGGACCGAACACTGAGCTAATCTTCTCTCTTGCCTGCGGCGTGCTGCTGGTCGTCGGTTTTGCCATCGAGAAGCTATTACCGGCCGCACCCGGCTGGCTGCCTATCGTGTGTTTCGTTGGAGCATATTTCTTTGGCGGCTTCTACACGGTCCGCGAAGCGATAGACAATCTGCGCCTGCGCAAGTTCGAGATCGATACGTTGATGCTGGTGGCGGCTGCGGGCGCGGCTTCGCTTGGCGCATGGGCGGAAGGCGCGCTGCTGCTCTTCCTGTTCAGCCTAGGCCACGCATTGGAACACTATGCCATGGGCCGCGCCAAGCAGGCGATCGAGGCCCTGGCTAAGCTCGCTCCACGCACGGCCACGGTGCGCCGCGCTGATGGCACCTTGGAGGTTCCCGTGGAGGAACTTGTGATCGGCGACGTCGTGCTGGTCCGCCCTAACGAGCGTCTACCTGCCGACGGCTTCCTGGTGAAGGGCTCCTCCGCCATCGATCAGGCTCCTGTCACCGGCGAGAGTATCCCGGTGGACAAGCGCTCGGTTGACGACATTGCTGCGGCACGGGCGCGGCCCGACACGGTTGGCTCTGACTCGCGGGTCTTTGCGGGAACAATCAACGGTGCCGGCGCCATTGAGGTGGAGGCGACGCGCTTGTCGAGCGACACGGCGCTGGCAAAGGTAGTGAAAATGGTGAGCGAGGCGGAAACGCAGAAATCAACGACCCAGCGGTTCACTGAGACGTTCGAACGTATTTTCGTGCCCGTGGTATTGGCACTCGTGATCATCCTTCTGTTCGCCTGGGTGGTGGTGGACGAGCCATTCAGCTCAAGCTTCTATCGCGCCATGGCGGTGCTGGTTGCCGCAAGCCCGTGCGCTTTGGCCATCGCTACACCGAGCGCGGTGTTGTCAGGCGTCGCGCGAGCGGCACGTGGCGGCGTGCTGGTGAAGGGCGGCGCGCCACTGGAGAATCTGGGCTCGCTGAGCGCTATCGCGTTCGACAAGACGGGAACGCTGACGGAGGGCAAACCGCGTATCACCGACGTTTTGCCGGCCCACGGGGTTCCGGAACATGAGCTCCTCTCAGTAGCGGTTGCGGTAGAGGCGCTCAGCGATCACCCGCTAGCTACCGCAATCGTTCGCGACGGGCGGGTCCGGCTGGAGGGACGAGAAATAGAGGAGGCGACTGAACTCAAAAGCCTCACCGGGCGAGGCGTGGTCGCTACATTTGCCGGGCAGCCGGTCTGGCTCGGGAAGGCCGAGATGTTTGGGCAAGACGGCATTGCCCAGCTGAATCCGGCTGTGAAGGCGTCGATCGCGAAGCTGCGGGACGCCGGGCGCACTACAATGGCTGTGCGGATTGGAGAGCGGGATCTCGGATCCATCGGCCTTATGGACACTCCGCGGGCTGCCGCTCGCGACGCGCTCAAGCGGCTGCGCGATCTTGGCATCACTCGGATGCTCATGATCTCGGGCGATCACCAGAAGGTGGCCGATACCATCGCAAATGATTTGGGACTAGATGAAGCTTGGGGCGACCTCCTTCCTGAGGACAAAGTTGCGGCGATTCAAAAGCTGCGAAAGGAAGCCAAAGTCGCGATGGTCGGCGATGGGGTCAACGATGCGCCGGCGATGGCGAATGCCACGGTTGGCATCGCCATGGGAGCCGCCGGATCTGATGTAGCGTTGGAGACCGCGGACGTCGCACTCATGGCAGATGACTTGCGACACCTCCCGTTCGCGGTCGGGCTGAGCCGCCGCACACGTTCCATCATCCTTCAGAACGTGTTCATAAGCCTGGGAGTGGTGGCTCTGCTGGTTCCGGCGACGATATTTGGCCTCGGTATCGGCCCTGCCGTGGCGGCGCACGAGGGATCCACGCTGGTGGTGGTGTTCAATGCACTACGTTTGCTTGGCTATCGCGATGGGGAAACATGACGTGATAGTGAATGCAAAATCGCAACCTATCAAAAATATCTCGGCGCGAGAATATATCATGAAGAAAACATCCATCGCAATATTTGTTTTTATTGTCATTTGCAGGTCTTATACTGACTCTTCTTTTGCAGAGGTTAGCCAATCAACAAACCCTACTCCGGCCGATTTGCGAGGACAGGCCGTTAGTCATTTGAAGTTTATGTATGGCATGTATTTTGCGATTCGTGGATGTTCAGAAGCATATAGTGATCAAGCGGAACCTAATTTTAAGCCAACAGTTACTTTAGCCGAGGCGCAACAGGTTCTGCGTGCGGCGGATGCTGCTGCTAGATCGGTCGGTATCGATGTTGACAAGGCATGGCTTGAAATCAGCTCCATTGGGCAAGCAGCAGGAGAAGCGCTTAAAATGAAGACAGACGATAATTTTAAAAAATGTCAACAAAGTGGAATGTTTTTCCGAACAATCACATCTCGCCTTCAGATGACAATTCGTAAATTGAATGGAAATATTCACATAATAGAAAAAGACTATTAATATTTATAATTTGTTTAATTAATATAAATTTTAGAAAATTATATATGATTTTAATAATAATATATTCTTCTATTACCTGTGATGACGCCCGCCACGGCCAGGTATCCAGTTTGATAGTGACAATACGGTGCTTGGGACGACGGAGGAGGGCAGCTGCGCGCGAATAAATGACGATCCTATTTGGTTGGGGGCGCCTCTCATTAGCATGGCCCGGTTTAAAGTCATCACTTATATGAGATGGTCGCGATTTCCCTCAATCCTATCCGCAATGACGCGGCCATTTATTTCCATGTAAATTATATTTGTTACTCATAATTTAAAATAGTAATTACGTATTATAATCAACTATTAAAATGGAGAGCGTTCCATATGTCAAATAATAATACGGAAATTGAAATCCGCTACCTCAGATATTTAATCGCTGCCTCCGAATATGGGAGCTTTCGGAAGGCGGCAGCGGCACTCGGGGTGCAGGAATCCTCCGTCAGTCGGCGGATCCGGGACATCGAGGATCAGGTCGGGGCCTCCCTGTTCTTGCGACACCCTGGAGGGATCAACCTGACCATAGCCGGACAACGCTTTCTCCATCGGGTCCGCCATGCGTTGGACCACATTCGCGATGGAGCGGCGGAGGTGGCCGCCATTGGCCGTGCCGAGGACGGATACGTCAAAGTGGGGCTGTTTTCTTCACTTTCGTCTGGTTTCCTGTCGAACCTATTTCGAACATATGATGCAAAATATGGCTCTGTTCACATCGATTTCATCGACGGCGAAGCACACGATCACATCAATTCCATTCGCCAATTTCAGCTTGATATCGCTTTTGTCATTGGATTGGCCGATTGGCCGGAATGCGATACGACTTATCTTTGGTCGGAACAGGTCCTTGTGGCATTGCCCGAAGGCCATCCGCTTTCCGCCGAAGACGCGTTGACATGGCGAGATCTCAGTTCTGAGAAAATTCTTATCCGAGACACTGCAGCTGGGATGAGAATCCAAGACTATGTCATTCGCAAATTCCGTGAAGTCGAATGCGAGCCCCGTGTCGAGGCTCAACGAGTTGGGCGATATAAGCTTCTCAATCTCGTCGCGTCCGGCCGCGGAATAACGTTGGTCATCGAATCCGAAAATTTGGTCAAGGTCCCCGGCGTGATCTATCGTCCGCTGCGCGGCGAGGTGCTTCAGTTCTATGCCGCTTGGTCGCCGAAAAACGACAATCCCGCGTTTCGGACATTGCTCAGCCTTGCTCGAACGATGGCTCGCTCCTCGGGAGCGAGCCACGCGATATCCCACGCGCACGATTCAGATGGGCCGCACGCCGGGCCTTCGCGAAACCGCGATCTGTCGCCATGAAGCGCTCGATCATCGGGACAATCAGACGAGACGGATCAGTCGGTAACTGATTGTTCTCGCGGCCGAGGATTTCAGCATAGGCGACAAGGTCGCGATGCAGGTTGGCGGGCACCTCCACGGTCACCTTCACCGGCTTGTCGTCGAGGATCTCGCAGAGCTTCAGCTTCGGCATTTCAACCTCCGTATGGTTCGAGAACGAGATCGCGCGTGACGATGACTCGCACCGGAAATCCCGGCCGGATCGTCAACGTCGGGGCGATGTTGAGCTGGCGCTGGACGATCTGCCGGCCGGTCTGGCTGACGCTGTCGGATGCGCCTTCCCGCAGAGCACTCACGAGGTCGCTATCGCTGCCGGACGTCCCTGCGCTCGCCCCGACGCTGAGGATGGTCGAGAGCACCGCGGCTTTGAACAGCTCGCCCCAGTGATAGTCGACGCCATCCTCAAGGCCAGCGTAGCCTTCCGCGTCGGCTCCGGTCTGGCGCTCCAGCACGATGGACCGGCCATTGGGGAGGATCAGGCGGTTCCAGACGAGGAGCAGCCTGCGCTGGCCGAAGCCGACGCCATTGTCATACTGGCCGATGATGCGGGTGCCCTGGGGGATCAGGAGGAACCGGCCGGTCGGGCTGTCATGGACATTCTCGGTCACCTGGGCGGTGATCTGGCCCGGCAGGTCCGAGCGGATGCCGGTGATCAGCGCCGCGGGGATGACGGCGCCGGCCTGCAGGATGTTGGCGGAGGCAGGAGCCGCCACGCGGTCGGACGACACGGTGCGCCGGTCCACGGCCTGGTTCAGGAAGGCAAGCTGGCGCTCCTGGGCCGTCGGCGTCGCCGCCTGCGGCGCAAGGCCGAGGCTGGTGAGATCGGCGGCCGGCGCCGCTGACGCTGAAGTGACTCCCGCCTGTTGGGCCACCGCCGGGCTTGCTGGCCGAGTGTTGGTCTGGGCGAATAGCCGTCCGGTCCGCGCTGCCTCGCTCTCCTGCTGCTGGCGCTGCTCCTCGGGGCTCAGGGCGGGATTGGGCATGCCACCCATCGTAGGCACCGGCGGCTGCGCCGCCGTCTGCGCATTGAGGATCGGCCGGCCGAGGTCGCCCGGCAGCGGCGGCCCCAGCTTGGGGATGCCTGTGTAATCCTTCGGCAGGCCGGCGAGCCCGTCCGGCGTCGCCTTGACGTCGGTGGCGTAGAGCTCCTGGCCGGGGCCGTGGTCTTTCCGCGCCTGGAGGGCGTAGATCAGCGCCCCGCCGACCCCGAGGCCGGCAACGAGCCCCAGCCCGGCCAATGCCCTTCGGGACAGGCGGGTCACCCGCGGCGGCTCCGGCCGCAGCCGCATGGCCGACACAGCCTCCCCCGTCAGTGGCCGAGCGCCACCATCGCCGCTCAGCTCCGGCCCCTTCTCCTTCCCGGATTCGATGCCGCTCATAGGACTGGCCTCCCGTCGGTGCGGGAGATGCGCACGCGCTTCTGGTCCTTGTCGGCGCCGAAGCGGAGCTCGGCCGCGGCGAACAGTCGGTCCACAATCATGTAGGTGCCGCGCACGCGATAGTTCACGAGCTCGGAGGTGCCGCCCTGCGGACCGACGACGAACAGCGGAGGCATTTCGCCCTGGGCGATGCCGCTGGGAAACTCGATGAACACCTGCTGGCCGTCGTCAAAGGCCCGCAGCGGCCGCCACGGCACTCGGTCGCCGCTCACCTCGTAACGGAAGTTCACTTTGGTCAGGTCGATGCCGGTGGCGACGGGCCGCACCGCCTGCGCCTCGGTGTTCTGGCGCCGCAGGGCGATGAGCTGGTCCTGCGGGTACTGCCAGGTGACCGAGGCCATGTAGGTCTTCTCGGTGGAGCGCAGCTCCATGTGATAGGTGCGCAAATTGGTGTTGATGACGAGATTGGTTATGAGGTCCGGCCGCGTGGGCTTCACCAGGATGTGGATTTGCTTGGCCGCGCCCGCCCCGCTCTCGGTGTCGCCGATGATCCAGCGCACCGTGTCGCCGGCGGCGACCGGCCCTGTGCCCACCAATTGCTCGCCGGGCTGCAAAGCGATGTCGGTCACCTGCCCCGGCGCGGCATAGACCTGATAGAGGGCGCCCTCCACGAAGGGATAGACCTGCATGGAGTTGATGAAGCCGTTGCGCACCGGCTGCACGCGGGCGGCGGCATTGGCCTGGTTCACCCGGGCCGCAGGATCGGTGATTTCGGGCTCGGCCTTGCCGTCCTTGCCCACCGGCTTCAGTTGGCCGGGCAGCGGCAAGGGCTTCGGCAGCTCAACGATGCGCACCGGCCCCGGCGGCTCAGCCTTGAAGACGGCGGGCGGGGCATCGTCATATTCGATCTCCGGGGGCTTCTCGAAGGTGGCGCAGCCCGCCAGGGCCGATGTGCAAAGCAGGAGAAGCGGCAAGCCGGACTTCCGGAAAGACGGAAAGGAGAGGACGCGGAAAGCCGGCCTCCCGGATGTGCGGATGGCGGGCATCATTGTGCGAGTTCCTTCGACCAGTTGATGGCGTTGACGTAGATCCCAAGTGGATTTGTGCGGAGGTGCTCGGCATCCCGCGGCGCCTGCACCACGACGGTGAGGATGGCGCTCCAGCGCGAGGTGTCGGCGAGGCTGCCGTCCTGGAAGCGGCGCTCGGTCCAGGCGATGCGGAAGGAGTCGGGCGAGGCCCGGATGACGCTCGAGACCTCCACCGCCACCTGCTGCTTGCCGACCCGCGCGAAGGGATCGTTGGCACGGGCATAGTCGTTGAGGGCGATCGCTCCGGCCTGCGTCGTGTAGGCGTAGGCCCTCAGCCAGTTCTGGCGCACGATGACCGGATCGGCGGAGATGCTGCGCACCTCCTCGATGAACCGGGCGAGGTGGAAGGCGATCTGCGGATCGGAAGGGCGATAGTTCGACGCGGCGGGCGCCACGGCCTGCGCCTGTCCGAGCTTGTCCACCTGAACGACCCACGGGACCACCGAGCCGCTCAGCGCCTGCCAGGCCAGGGCACCGGAGAGGCCAGCCGAGAGGGCGAGGCAGCCGAAGGCCATGAGACGCCAGTTCTTCGCCTGGACGCGAGCGGAGCCGATGCGGTCGTCCCAGACCTGTGCGGCCCGCTGATAGGGCGTCTCAGGCTCGGGGGAGCGGCCGTAATGGACCGATGGTCGCTTGAAGGGCGTCATGGGCGATCGCTTTCGGAGAGGGAGATGGAGGACCCGCCGCCATGGCTGTCGCCGGACCGCACCGCATGGGTTGCGGTCTGGATGCCGTGGGCGACCTGTTGGGAGCGCCGCATTCGGCGGGCCCAGTCGGGGACGTCACCCGTGGAGGTCGGAGCACTCGACGAAGCGGGACTCGTGCTGGCGGCGGCGGATGCTGTTTCGCTGGTTGCTCCAGTGGAGCGTTGCAGCGGAGACGTGGCTGCCGCTGCGCCGGCGCGTGCGACACCGCCAAGCCCACCGGCGACGCCGGAAAAGCCCGACTGGCCAGATGCTCCGGCGCTGTAGGCGGATGCAGCACCCCCGGCGAGGCTCGCTCCCGCTCGTGCTGCCGCTGCTGTTCCAGACAGGGCGGCACCCGCACCCCGTGCGGCAAGGCCCGCAGCGCCGGCGCTGGCGAGCGCCACTCCGCCAGCGGCGAGCCCCGTACCCACGGCGGATCCAGCCCCCAGTTGCGGCGCGCCGGTGATCAGCCCCGTGGCGATCCCTGGTCCGAAAATGCCGAGCCCGAGCAGCGCCAACGCCGCCAACACGGCCGCCAGTGCCTGGCTGATGGTCGGCTGGGCATCGCCATAGGAGGTGGTGAACTGAGAGAACAGCCCGGAGCCGATGCCGACGATGACGGCGAGAACCATCACCTTCACGCCGGAGGCGACAATGTTGCCGAGCACCTTCTCGGCGAGGAAGGCGGTCTTGCCGAAGAAGGCGAAGGGGATGAGGACGAAGCCGGCGAGCGTCGTCAGCTTGAACTCGATGAGGGTGACGAAGAGCTGCACCGCGAGGATGAAGAAGGCGATGAGGATCAGCATCCAGGAGACCAGCAGCACGGCGATCTGCACGGCGTTGACGAAGATCGCCACCGGCCCGGTGAGCTGGCTTGCTGCATCGAGCAGAGGCTGACCGGCGGCGAGCCCCACCTCGGCTAGGCGCCCCGGCCGCAGGAATTCCGCCGTGCTGATGGCGGAGCCGCCGGCCTTGAGGCCGAGCCCGGCGAAGCTCTCGAACACGATCTTCGAGAGCGAGTTGAAGTTGCCGATGATCCAGGCGAAGAAGCCGATGGCGAGGGTTTTGCGCACCAGCCGGCGCATCACGTCCTCGTCGGCGCCCCAGGCCCAGAACAGGCCGGCGAGCGTGATGTCGAGTGCGATCAGGATGGAGGAGAGGCCCGTCACCTCGCCCTTGATCAGGCCGAAGCCGGAATCGATGTAGCTGGTGAAGGTGTTGAGGAAGGTGTCGATGACGCCCACGTCGTTCATGGCGTTGCTCCTTCCACGGGCTCGCCGAAGAAGCGGCGGCGGTTCGCCTCCCAGAGCGCGGCGCAGCGCGGATCGATGGGATTGGCCATCTCCAGCGTGGCGCAGCTCTTGAGGTCGGCCGAGGAGACGTTCCCTGCCTTCACGCTGCTGATAGTGACAGTCGGCTCGTGAGGCCTGCCTGAGGCGATGGCGAGGGCTGCGATCACCGCGCCCACAAGGCCGGCGACGATGAGGGTCCTGAGTGCAGTGCCCTGATCCATGGCCGCCCCTCAATTGCCGCGGAACATGGTGACGGCGGAGGGCTGGTAGCTCGACCGGGTGGAGAAGCGCCGGTAGTGCTCCTGCCCCTCCGACACTGCGGTCGCCCGCTCGGCCTCGGACAGGGCCTGAGCCCTTCCATTGGCAGCGACCACGGCGGTGAGGTCGGACAACTGCTGGGCGTGGAGCGCCTGGAGCTGGTTGCCGGCCTGCATGGCCTGCAGCGCGCCGGTCGCCGCCTGGCTCTGGCCGACCAGCGTCGAGGTCTGCTGCCGGTTGGTGTCGAGATTGCCGACGACGCCCGCCTGCACCCGCAGCGCATCCTGAAGGCCGGCGACCGTGGTCTCCCAGCGGCTCTTGGCCTGGGTGACAAGGGCGGCATCCGTGGCGCTCAGGGAGACAGAGCCATACTGACCCTGGAACGCCCGGTCGATGGCGGTGACGTCATAGGCGATCTTCTGCGCCTGCCCCAGCAGCTGCTGGGTCCGCTGGGCCGACTGCTGGAGCGCGCTCAGGGAGGAGTACGGCAGGCTCGCGAGGTTGCGGGCCTGGTTGATCAACATCTGCGCTTCGTTCTGCAGCGAGGTGATCTGGTTGGAGACCTGCTGCAGGGCCCGCGCCGCCTGGAGGACGTTCTGGGCATAATTGGAGGGGTCAAAGACCACGGCCTGTGCCACGGCCGGCGCGAGAGGGCACATGAGGAGCGGCGCAGCGACGAGCGCCGCCCGCAGCATCAGGCAGATCATGAGCGTGTCTCCAGAAGGTCGAGGGTGGGGATGAGGTCGGCGGCCCAGCCGAGTCCTCGATGCCGTAGCCAGGCGGCGAGGAAACCATCGCGCCCATGCTCGGCGAGGATCTGCGAGAGCGCCGCCTGGTCAGTCTTGGACGCGGCGGCGCACAGGGCGAGCGCCACCTGCGACAGGCCAAGCTCGAACAGGCGGTTTCCGCGGCGGGACTGGCAGTAATAGTCCCGCTTCGGCGTTGCCCGCGCGAGGATCTCGATCTGCCGGTCGTTGAGGCCGAAGCGGCGGTAGATGGCGGTGATCTGGGGCTCGACGGCCCGCTCGTTGGGGAGCAGCAGCCGCGTCTGGCAGCTCTCGATGATGGCCGGGGCGATGGCCGAGCCGTCGATGTCGGAGAGGGACTGCGTGGCGAAGACGACGCTGGCGTTCTTCTTCCGCAGCGTCTTCAGCCACTCGCGGAGCTGGCCGGCAAAGCCCTGGTCATCAAGGGCGAGCCATCCCTCATCGATGATGATGAGGGTCGGAGACCCGTTGAGCCGGTCCTCGATGCGGTGGAACAGATAGGACAGCACGGCCGGTGCCGCGCTGGTGCCGATCAGCCCTTCGGTCTCGAAGGCCTGGACGGAGGCCTGCCCCAGGTGCTCCGCCTCGGCATCGAGCAGCCGGCCATGGGCGCCACCGATACAATAGGGGCGCAGCGCCTGTTTGAGATCGTTGGACTGGAGCAGGACGGCGAGGCCGGTGAGGGTCCGTTCCTCGACGGGAGCTGAGGCCAGCGAAGTGAGGGTCGACCAGATGTGCTCCTTCACCTCCGGGGCGATGGAAACGCCCTCACGGGAGAGGATCACCGTGATCCAGTCGGCAGCCCACGAGCGTTCGGCGAGATCATCCACACGGGAAAGAGGTTGGAGTGCGACGCTGTCCTCGCTCCCATCGGACAGGCTTCCGCCGAGGTCGTGCCAGTCGCCGCCCATAGCGAGGGCGGCCGCCCGGATGCTGCCGCCGAAGTCGAAAGCGAACACCTGGGATCCGGCGTAGCGCCGGAACTGCAATGCCATCAGCGCCAACAGCACCGACTTGCCGGCGCCCGTCGGCCCGACCACGAGGGTGTGGCCCACATCCCCCACATGGAGCGAGAAGCGGAACGGGGACGCCCCCTCGGTCTTGCCGTAGAACAGCGGCGGCCCGCCGAAATGCGCGTCCTGTGCCTCGCCCGCCCACACCGCCGACAGCGGGATCATATGGGCGAGGTTGAGGGTGGAAATGGGCGGTTGGCGGACATTGGCGTAGACGTGCCCCGGCAGGCTGCCGAGCCAGGCATCCACCGCATTGATCGTCTCGACCATGGCCGTGAAGTCCCGGCCCTGGATCACCTTCTCCACCAGCCGGAGCTTCTCGTCGGCGACGCGGGGATCAGAATCCCAGACGGTCACCGTGGCGGTGACATAGGCGATGCCGGCATGGTCGGCGCCCAGCTCCTGTAGCGCGAGGTCGGCGTCCGAGGCCTTGTTGGCGGCATCGGTGTCCAACAGCACCGAGGCCTCGTTGGTCATCACCTCCTTGAGAATGGCGGCGATGGACTTGCGCTTGGCGAACCACTGCCGGCGAATCCTGGTGAGGAGCCGGGTGGCGTCGGTCTTGTCGAGCAGGATGGCGCGGGTCGACCACCGATAGGGAAAGGCCAGCCGGTTGAGATCGTCGAGGATCCCCGGCGTCGTCGCCGTGGGAAAGCCCACGATGGTGAGCACGCGCAGGTGCTGGTCCCCGAGCATGGGCTCGAGCCCGCCGGTGAGCGGCTGGTCTGCCAGCAGGGCGTCGAGATGCATGGGCGTCTCGGGAACGCGGACCCGCTGGCGCTTGGTCGAGACGCAACCGTGCAGATAGGTCAGGGTCTCGGCATCATCGAGCCAGCGGCACTCGGGCATGAAGGCCTCGACGAGCCGCAGGACTCGGTCCGTGCGGTCGACGAAGGCGCCGAGCGCCTCATAGGGATCGACGCCACCACGCGCGCGGCCTTCATAGAGCCAGCTCTCCGCCCGTGCAGCGTCCTCCGCCGGCGGCAGCCAGGTGAAGGTGAGGAAATAGCTGGATTCGAAATGGCTGCCGGCTTCCGCGAAGTCGGCCTTGCGCTCGGCCTCGACCAGCGCGGAGGCGGGATCGGGGAAGACGCTCGCCGGATAGGCACCCGCCGGGTGTCGCTGGGCCTCCACAAAGAGTGCCCAGCCGGAGCCGAGGCGGCGAAAGGCGCTGTTGAGGCGCCCCGCCACCGCCACCAGTTCGGCCGGCACCGCGGAATCAAGGTCCGGCCCACGGAAGCGTGCCGTCCGCTGGACGCTTCCATCCTTGTTGAGGACAACGCCAGAGCCGACCAGTGCCGCCCACGGCAGGAAATCCGCCAGTCGGCTGGCGTGATGCCGGTACTCCGCGAGGTTCATCATGATGCGCCCCTCAGACCGACAGATGACCGGGGATGCGCAGATGGCGGCGCACCACGTCGATGAAGAGCGGATCGCGCTTGGCTGCCCAGGCGGCGGCGAGATGGCCGACGGCCCAAAGGGCGAGGCCGACGAGCCAGAGCCTCAGGCCCAGCCCGACGGCACCGGCGAGCGTGCCGTTGAAAATGGCGAGGGCCCGCGGCACGCCGCCGAGCAGGATCGGCTCGCTGAGCGCCCGATGGACCGGCACGGAGAAGCCCGGCACTCCGCCGATATCGGCCAGCATCAGACCAGCGCTCCGCCGCTGAAGGAGAAGAAGGACAGGAAGAAGCTGGAGGCGGCGAAAGCGATGGAGAGGCCGAACACGATCTGGATCAGGCGCCGGAACCCGCCGGAGGTGTCGCCGAAGGCGAGCGCGAGGCCGGTCGAGATGATGACGATCACCGCGATGATCTTGGCGACAGGCCCCTGGATCGAATCCAGGATCGACTGCAGGGGTGTCTCCCACGGCATGGAGGAGCCGGAGGCGTGGGCCGCGGAGACAACACACACGCAGGCGGTGGCACCGGCCACGGCCTTCAGCAGCCGGCGGTAGAACGGAGGGGGCGGGAAAGTCACAGGGAGGTTCCTTCTTCGGAGGGAGCAGTGATGGGGAGGACGCGGTAGTCGCCGTCGGGCCCGAGACCTTCGACGCGGGCCAGCTCGGTGAGGTGGCGCGCGCAGCCCCGGCCCGACAGCACGGCGATGAGGTCGATGGTCTCAGCGATCAGGGCGCGCGGGACCGTGACGACAGCTTCCTGGATGAGTTGCTCTAGCCGCCGCAGGGCGCCCATGGCGCTGCCGGCGTGAATGGTGCCGATGCCCCCGGGGTGCCCTGTGCCCCAGGCCTTCAGGAGGTCGAGGGCTTCGGCACCTCGTACCTCGCCGATCGGGATGCGATCCGGGCGCAGGCGCAGGGATGAGCGGACGAGGTCCGAGAGCGACGCGACGCCGTCCTTGGTGCGCATCGCCACAAGGTTGGGGGCGGCGCACTGGAGCTCCCGCGTGTCCTCGATGAGGACGACGCGATCGGAGGTCTTGGCCACCTCGGCGAGGAGCGCATTGGTGAGCGTGGTCTTGCCGGTGGAGGTGCCACCCGCCACCAGGATGTTGGCGCGGGAGACAATGCCTTGGCGCAGGGCTTCGGCCTGCGGCGCAGACATGATGCCGGAGGCCGCATATTCGTCGAGGGTGAACACCGCGACCGCGGGCTTGCGGATGGCAAAGGTCGGGGCGGCGACGACGGGTGGCAGCAGGCCTTCGAACCGCTCTCCCGTCCCGGGCAGCTCGGCCGAGAGCCGCGGCGCGCCGGCGTGGACCTCGGCGCCGATGTGGTGCGCAACGAGGCGGACGATGCGCTCCCCATCTGCAGCGGCCAGTCGCTCGCCTGTGTCACAAAGCCCTTCGGACAGGCGGTCAACCCACAGGCGCCCGTCCGGATTGAGCATGACCTCGACGACGGCCGGGTCTTCGAGAAGGTGGGCGATCACCGGGCCAAGCGCGGTGTGCAACATGCGCACGCCCCGCGTCAGGCTTTGCGAACTGTGTGCTGAAGCCGCCATCTCATCCCCGCCCTGGCCGGGGGACGCTGCACACGCGCCCCGGATGGGGATGATTAAAAGAGGGGGAAATTGGGAGGTTTCAACAAGCCAATGCGGGCGTCGCGGTCTGGCGTGCAGATACTTGAGAACGGCGGGGTGCTGCTATTGTACCTGAGGAGCGAGGAGGCTCGGAGCAGGGACATCGTAGACGACGAGAGCGCAGGCTGTCGCTGTTTGAGTTCAATGGGCATCCACGGGGAGCGGTTCAAATGGCTGAAGTGACCCCTCGCGACCGTTCGGAGCGTCCGTAGTTGGGCGGTGAGAGCCTCCCCTCTGTAACCTAATCCGGTGCGTCTCTAGCTCACTCATGCCTTAGCGTTCGCCAGGGCGGTGCCCCCTTCTGCCGTAGGCGACCTCCAGTGTCGTCCGCGCGGGTGCCCATCGCCGTCCTCCCGACCCTCGTTCGGTCAAGGTTGGCGGCGATATGCCTTCCGCGTAATATTGATTCTCGAAGGATGAGTTCGTTATGAAGCTCGAAGGCAAGGTGTTCGAAGCACGTCTGGATGCGCCGTCGCAGGGCGACGAGCATATCGGCGCCCGCCTGCGCGAGATCCGCAAGCTTGCGGGGATAACTCAGGCCGACCTCGCCGCCCGGCTTAACATCGGCCAGGGTGCCCTGTCCCGCGTCGAGGGCCGCAAGGACATCCTAGTCTCGACCCTGCGCGATTATCTCGCCGCCCTCGGTGCCACCTTGCGGATTGACGCCCAGTTCAGTGACGCGGCTGCACTGGTGACCAGCATGCGCGAGGCGGCCTTCCAATTCGATCCTGTCGACGAGAACCAGCTGCTGCTGCCAATCATCGGCGAGGCCACCTATCCACCGCGCCGGGACGTGGTGTTCAGCATCAAGCCTGAATATTGCGACGCTATCATCGAGGGCCGCAAGACCATCGAGCTGCGCCGCCGATTTCCTGCGACCGCACCGGTTGGAGCCACGGCGTTCATTTACGCCACCAGCCCAACCCGCGCCCTGCTCGGTCTGGCCGAGATCGGCGAGGTGCACTGCCGCACGCCGCGCGACATTTGGGACAGCTTCTCCGATCGCGCCTGCATCGCGCGCGAGGACTTTGATCGTTACTTCGAGGGCGTTGACAGCGGCGTCGCCATCGAACTCAAGCATGCCCGCCGTCTGCGCCGCCCGCTTGACCTGAGCGAGTTGCGCGAGCGATTTAGTTTCGAGCCTCCGCAGTCCTACCTCTACGCGACGCCCAAGATGCGGGAAGCGCTGCATTATGAGTGCTCCGAAATACCTCATTGATACGAATGTCTTCATCGGCCTTGAGGATCACGCCGAGGTCGTGCCCGTCTTCGCCGCCCTTCAACAGGAAGCGGCACGGTATGGCGTCGGCATCTGCGTCCACGCGGCATCCGTGGACGACATCCAACGCGACAAGGACGCCGCCCGCCGTCGCGTCTCGCTGAGCAAGATTCAGAAGTTCCCGGTCATCGCCAGGGTGATCGGCCTCGACAATGCGACCCTCGAAGCGCGCTACGGCGCGCTGCGCAAACCCAACGACATTGTCGACGCCACCCTGCTGCACGCCCTGGATATTGGGGTGGTAGACTTCCTGGTCACTCAGGACCAGGGTCTGCACGACCGGGCGCTCCGAGCCTCGGCGGCCTTGGCTAGCCGAGTGCTGCACGTCGCCGACGCCGTCTCCCTGCTGCGCAGCACCTATGCGACGGTCAACGTCAACCTCCCGGCGGTGCAGGAGGTCGACGCCCACACCATCCCTATCGATGACCCGATCTTCGCGACCTTGCGCGCCGATTATCCGCCGTTCGACGCCTGGTGGCGCGACAAGTGCGTCCGGCCGATGCGAAAGTGCTGGGTGGTGCTGGACGACGGCCGCATCGCCGGCCTTGTTGTGCGTAAGGACGAGAGTCCGGGCGACACCGAAGCCCGCCTGCCGGGCGGCAAGATTCTCAAGGTCTGTACCTTTAAGGTTCGCCCCGAGAGCCGCGGGGTGAAACTTGGCGAACTGCTGCTGAAGCAGGTGCTCTGGTATGCCCAGTCGAACAAGCACGACGTCGTTTATCTGACGACCTACTCCAGCCAGACGACCCTGATCGGCCTTCTCGAATACTATGGCTTCGCCCACACCTACAACAAACCCAACGGTGAGCGGGTTTATGAGAAGGCCCTACCGCGCGAGCGGCTGGAGGTTGCCGACGGCGGATCGCTGTTCGACCTCGCTCGGCTGAACTACCCGCGGTTCGCCGCCGGCGCGGGCGTCGAGGCCTACGCCATTCCGATCAAGGAAGATTTCCACCGGGTGCTGTTCCCGGAGTTGTTCGAACAGCCACAGATGAACCTATTCCCGACCTCGGCCGACGTCGGTCTTCACCGGCCGGGCAACACCATCCGCAAGGTCTACCTCTGCCGGGCCCAGGCCTGGATCGCCCAGCCCGGTGCTCTGCTATTCTTCTATAAAGGTAAAGCCGTGCTGCCGCCGTCCCAGGCGATCACCACCGTCGGCGTATTCGAGGAGATGACCCTGGCGCATTCGACCGAGAACTTGCGGCGACTGGCCGGGGGGCGGTCGGTCTATACCGACGCCCAGTTGACGGACATGGACGCCTCCGCCGAGCGGCCGGTGAAGGTCATCAACTTCCTCCTCGCCGGGCATTTCGAGCCGCCGGTCGGACTGGCGGCGCTCAAGCGCGACAAGGTGTTCGCCGGACACCCGCCGCAGTCAATCAAGCACCTTGAGCCCGACCAGCTGGCGTCGGTGCTCAAACAGGTCGATCTAGGGTTCGCGGTGTGACGCGCCGGGTAGCACTGCTTGGCCTCTCGGGGGTTGGCAAATCGACGCTCATCGGCCGGGTAGCGGTGCACACACCGCTACTCCACCTACAGGCCAGCAGCCTGATCAAGGCTGAGCAGCAACATCGCGCCCAAGCGCCTGACTCCTCCGAAGCCCTACGCACCGGACCAGTGCTCGACAACCAGGCCCTGATGATCGCCGCCTTCGAACGGCTGACCCGGACGACCACCCTGCCGGTCGTGTTTGACGGGCACAGTCTCATAGACGGCCGCGATGGCCTGCTCGAAATCCCCAGCACGGTGTTCGCCGCCCTGAGCCTAGACGCCATCGCTTTCCTGGCCGCCGATCCCGCCGCGATCTTCGAGCGCCGCCGTCTCGACGCCGGACGCGAACGCCCGGCTCGAGACTTGGCGACCCTCGCGCAGCACCAGAGCCTCGCCGAGACCACCGCGCGGCGGATCGCCGCCGACATCGGCCGGCCGTTTCATCCGCTCGATGGCGATCCGACAGGACGCCTCGCTTCGCTACTCACCGGTTAGACGGCAAGATGAGTTTGGGTGGATTCGCTACCCGAGTGCTGGGTGCTGAACGTCCGGTTTCTGCCGAGAACCTATCGGCCGTTCTTTGGCGGGAGCGGGATCGACCTGTTGGGTTCGGTAATGTCCGGTGTCGGCAATTGCCCAAATGACCGCTCCTGGCGCGGTCGGACACGGCAAAAGCGGTCCGTGGCGGACCTCCGATTCGCCTTGACCCTCAACTTGGGACACCCGCCTCCTCATCGGGAGACGGTACGAGGTCGTCTGCTGGCCGGTGGCTGGGGGACGGAGGTTTGGCCTATATACGGCGGCTCGCGAAACGCGATCCTCAACCAAAGAGTGACCCGTGATCCCCTGGGCGCAGCTCGACACCGCGAAAGTGCCCGATGGCGGCGGCCAGCTCCGCCTGATGCAGCGCGGGGCGGAATTCTCGATCATGGCGGGCTCCATCGAGCTGATGAACAGTCGCCTCAGCGGGTCGGAAAAGGCGCTCGCCACCATGGTCTGCGCCAGGCTTCGGGATCGCCCCAAGCCGCATGTGCTCATCGGGGGGCTGGGCATGGGCTTCACCCTTCGCGCGGCGCTCGCCGAACTCGGGCCCGATGCCCGCGTGATCGTGGCGGAACTGGTGCCGGCGGTGGTGGCGTGGGCGCGCGGCCCCATGGCGGAGATCTTCGCAGGTTGCCTGACCGATCCGCGCGTCAGCATCCGCGAGGAGGACGTGGGCGGCCCGATCCGCGCCGGCCGGGCGGCTTTCGATGCGATTCTGCTCGATGTCGACAACGGTCCCGAGGGGCTGACACGCGAGGCCAACGACCGGCTCTACGATAGTGCCGGCCTCAACGCGGCCAGGGCGGCGCTGCGGCCCGGCGGTGTGCTGGCCGTCTGGTCATCGAGACCGGACCTGAATTTCACCCAGCGGCTTCGCAAGGCGGGGTTTGGCGTCGAAGAGGCGCGGGTGCGGGCCAATGGAGGGCGCGGGGGCGCGCGCCACATCATCTGGATCGCCACCAATCCGGAGGCTCGCCCTCCCGGCCCTGCCCGGCACACGCCGGCCTGATGACGGAGAGCATATCCTGGAGACGTCCCTTTATCTGCCCGTGAAAGCGTTTCTGGAAGGCCTCGGCTTTGCCGTCAAAGGCGAGGTCGGCGGCTGCGACCTGGTTGCGCTTGCAGCAGACGGAATACCGATCGTGGTCATCGGGGAATTGAAGCTCAGCTTCAATCTGGAACTCGTCCTCCAGGCCGTCGACCGCGCCGCCGCCTGCGACGAGGTCTGGCTCGCAGCGCGCACATCGGCGCGCGGAAACGGACGGGAAAGCGACCAGCGTTTCCGCAATCTGTGTCGGCGCCTGGGTTTCGGGATGCTCGGCGTCTCGCCTGCGGGCGAGGTGACGATCATCGTCAGCCCCACATCCCCCATGCCGCGCAAGGATCCGCGCCGCAGGTCGCGGCTCGTGGACGAGCACCGGCGCCGGCTGGGCGATCCGGCGGTGGGGGGCGGGTCTCGCACACCCATCATGACCGCATATCGGCAGCAGGCGCTCGCCTGCGCCCTGGCCATGACGGAAGCCCCCAAACGCCCGCGCGATCTTCGTGCGTTCGCGCCCGACGCCGGAAAAATCCTTCTGGACAATGTCTATGGCTGGTTCGCCCGTGCGGATCGCGGCATCTACGGCCTCACGCCGGCGGGGCGCGAGGCACTGATCCGCTGGCAGGCGGTTCCCGGTTCCCCGGCTTCGGCCGGCGCGATGTTGCCGATGGGCTCCAGGACAGCCGGCGATGGTTGAACCAGCCGACCCAGGTGAGCGTCGCGAACGCGACGACCTCGAAAGAGCGCCATGGACCACGTAAAAGTTCGGGCAACGTCACCGATATTCCCCCCGTGGCGACACGCCATTCACCGGATGACGGACAATACGCGATGCGGGAAGGCGTAGCCTGCTTCAGCCCCCGGTGCTATCTGCACATGGCGCGGTGAAGCCGTTCCATCAGATCAACGGCATCTTGAATGGCATCCGGATGAACCGCAGCCTCCAGCACCTCCTCGACCCGCATCACTTCGGCATTCGCGGCCGCGGCCTTCACATGCCCCTCGGGCGTCAAACGTGCGAGCTGACGACGACCGTGACGAACATCCTGCCGCCGCTCCACCAGCCTTGAGTCTTCCAGTTTCGCCAGAACGCCCTGCATCGATTGCGGGGTGATGAATGCCCGCTCGGCAAGGTCGGCATTGGTCTGGTCCGGCCTCGCATTCAGTTCGGCCAGCACCGCATATTGGGCAGGATTGAGCCCGAGCGGTTTCAGCGCCTCCTCCATGCGGCGGTGCAGGGCATGCTGTGCCAGCTTCAGCCGGTATCCCAGCAGCGGGGTCATGTCCTTGGTCATTGCAATGTCAGCCACCTTATATTATATCAGTCGCCTGATATTACCGTTCTGCACCAGGGAGGCAACCATGCCCAGATTGACCGGCCCCGATTTCATCGCCATCCAAACCGAAGACCTTCAGGCCGCCAAAGCCTTCTATGGAGACAGACTGGGCCTGCCTGTGCTGCAAGAGACGCCTGAATCGATGGTCTTCGACAGCAAGCCTGCTCCCTTCGCGGTCAGAAAGCCCTTGGTGGATCTGGACGGGGCTCAAGGGAAGCTGGGCTGGGGCGTTGCCCTGTGGTTCGGCTGCGATGACGCCGATGCGCTACATAAGGAGTTGAAGGCGGCAGGAATAGCCATCGCCTTCCCGCCGAAGGACGGCCCGTTCGGGCGATATTTTGCGTTCCGCGATCCGTTTGGCTACACGATCACGGTTCATACCGCATGACGATGCGCTACTGGATCGGTGTCGCGAGCCGCGAGCATGTCAAAGCTGCCGAGACTGGTGGGTTTTGCCAGTTCTGTCACGGCCGGGAAGCGCGGGTCCGAAAGCTGTCGGCTGGAGACGGCGTGATTTATTATTCGACACGCGAACGCATGGGTGAAGGCGCGCATATTCGCGCCTTCACGGCAATCGGACGGGTGCGGCCGGGGACAGCCTATCATGCTGCACAATCAGCGGGTTTCCATCCCTGGCGCCGAGATATCGACTACCGACCAGCAAATGAAGTGCCAATCACTCCTTTGCTCGGCCAGCTTTCCTTCTCACGGGAGAACCCGAATTGGGGATGGCTGATGCGCCAAGGCTTCTTCGAAATCACGCAGGCGGACTTCGATACGATCGCAGCTGCCATGGAAATGTGACCTCATCCAGCGTTACGCGCCGGGGAGGTGGTTATCCGTGGGATCCCCGGCAGGGTTGGCGGAGACGGCGTAGCCTCGGGAATCCTTCTCTCGCTGTGTCCGATCAGGCCGGGCAATCCGAGCTATCGATTGCACCGGCGAGGGGTGCGCGGCGCGTGATGCGGTAGACGGCGGCGGGCGGCACATTGAGCAGGGCGCGATCGATGCGCCGCGCCTTCAGGCCGAGACGGTCGAGCACGGGGCGCGGCACCGGGCACGAGGGCCCGTAGGTGAATTGATAGAAGGCGCCGCCGGGACGGACATGGGCGAACGCGCCGGACAGGATGCGCAGGACCTGGCGCGGCGACATAGCGAGAAGCGGCAGTCCGCTTACCACGGCGGCCACCGGAGCGCCGGTATAGATCCCGCCTTGCCCGAGCCGGGCGGCATCCATCCACAGGACGCGGGCCTCGGGGAATTGCGCTGCGAGCATCCGGGCGAAGTCCGACCCGAACTCGACCAGGGTGAGGTCGCGCTCGGGAATGCCGCGCGCAAGGAGTGCGCGGGTGAACACGCCGGTGCCGGGTCCGAGCTCCAGAACCGGGCCGCAGCCGGGAACGATCTCCCGCGTCATGGCATGGGCCAGCGCGGTCCCGGACGGCGCAACGGCCCCGACCCTCCTCGGGTTCGCCAGCCAGGCCTGGAAGAACCGCGCGACTTCAGCGAGGCCCGAATGGCTCTCGGGACGCGTCGCGGCGCGCGCCTGTCGGGTGTCGTGAATGGCATCCCCGGTTTTCTGCGCGGATTCCTGAGGGAAATCTCCGGGTGAGGTGATGAGGTGGCCTCGCGGCCCGGTGATGCGCAGACGAACAGTCATGATGCGTCCCTGTGGCGAGCAAGGCGACCACAAAGGCGGGCTTTGTTTCCCGGGAATGTCCGGCCGTGAGCAAAGCAGGCGGGAATACCGCACGTTATGCCACCGGCGGCCGACCGTTTTACACAGGCTGTCTGCTCCCCCTGTCGATGCCGTGCTGGACATTTGGCGGAAACAACCCGGGCAAGGATGGGCGATCATCTGGAAACCGTTGCCACCCGGGAGCCTCCCTTGATCGGAAATCCTCGTCCTGCTTCGTCATCCTCCTCATGCGCGCGGGCGCCAGCATCCGAGCCGAGGGAACACCGTCCGGCATTTCGGGGCCCATTGCGGTCCGGAACATCCATGCTCCTGGCGCTGTTGGCTCTCCTCATTGCCCAGGAGGCCAGCCTTGCCCAGGGCAAGCCCGGCGAGAGCAAGGACGCAGCCCCGGCCGGCAGCGCCGCGCGCGCCGGCGACAAGGATGACGATGCCGGCGACCCCCTCATCGCCTTCGCCAGGCGCTGGGATCTCAACCATGACGGCATCTATACGTGCGAAGAGTGGAAGGTCTTCATGGGGACGGTGTTCGCACGGGCCGACAAAAATCGCGACAACGTCATCAAGGGCAAGGAGTTCGAAGCTGTCATCGCGTCCGACAAGATCTTCGCCCAGGTCTCCTTCTCCTATTTCGACATGAACGGCGATGGGATCATCAGCCGGGCCGAGCTCGTCGACCGCCTCAATCCCCTGTTCGCGCGCTATGACACCAACGGCGATTGCAAGGTCACCGCGGCTGAGCTGAAGCCTGCAAGCGCACCCCAGAACAGCGGCAGGCAGGGCAAGGGCGGCGAGGCGAAATAGGCCGGCCAGCATGGGCCGGTCGGCACCTGCGACGCGTATCTTCCGCGCCGCAGACCGGATCACGACCGCAACGTCACCTCCGCGAGGGGGAACTCCACCCGGGCGCTGAGGCCGCCGCCGGGCCGATTGTGGAGGGTCACGTCTCCGCCGTGGCTGCGCGCCACCGCCCGGACGCTGGCGAGGCCGAGCCCGGTGCCACCGGTGTCCCGGCTGCGGGACCGGTCGAGCCGGTAGAAGGGCGCGAACACCTTTTCGAGCTCTGCCTCCGCAATGCCGGGTCCGTCGTCGTCGATCTCGACGATGGCGGACCCGTTCGCGCGGCGCAGCGTCAGTCTCGCCCTCAGGCCGTAGCGCACAGCATTCTCCACGAGGTTGGCGAACAGGCTCCTGAGGCCTGCAATGTCGGCATCCACCGTCATGTCGTCTCCCGGCGCCACGACCACGTCCGCGCCGCTGTCCACGAAGGTGTCGGCAACGCTCTCGACGAGGGAGCGCAGATCGAGCCGATGGCGCCGGGTCGGGCCCGCCACATCGCGGACCAGCGCCAGCGCGGCGCCGATGCGCTGGGTCATCTCCCGGATCTCGGCTTCCGCCGCCTGCCGCACCTCGGCCGGCGCCTCGTCGAGCAGCAGGGTGATGCGCATCAGCGGCGTCCTGAGGTCGTGGGCGATGGCGGCGATCATGATCGTGCGGTCGTCCACGTGCCGCTTGAGGCGGTCCTGCATGTCGTTGAAGGCGCGCGTTGCCTCGACGATTTCCGGCGGCCCCTCGCGCATGGGGAGCGGCAGGCTTCCCGGGTCCCGTCCGAGGCGGTGCGCCGCCGCCGAGAACAGCCGAACCGGCTCGGCCACCCGGCGCGCCATCAGCCAGGCGAGCGGCGTCGCGACCAGCAGCGTGCCCAGCAACCAGGAGAGCGTTTGCCACTGCCACGGCTCGACAAGGCTTCCCCGCACGGCGGCGACGCGCCACCGGCCGTCGTCGAGGTGCAGTGCCGCCTCGAAGCCTCCGACAATGATCTGGGATCGCGATGGGTCGCGGCGGCCGGGCTTGGACGCATGGCCGTCGAGATCGGCCCTGGCGTCGACCGACTTCATGATCTGCTGCAGCCCCGGCGGGCGCGACACCCGGACACGCACCCTGTCCGCAGCAATCCCCAGATGCTCCGCAAGGGCGGCGCGCAGTTCGAGGTCGCGACGGTCCTGGTCGGCTTCGGCGGGCGGCGCGCCGAAGCCGATGTCGAGATCCGGGGCGGTCGGCTCACCGGTGCCGAGCGCCTGCGCCAGCTCGGCCAGGGTGACGACAGGAGGCTGGGGCATGCGCACGAGAAGGAGGCTCGCGAGGCTGATGGTCTGGGCGCAGGCGACGGCCGCCAGCACCACCGCGAAGATCTGCACGAACAGCGGCAGGCGGCGGTAGGCGGAGAGAACGCGGCGGAAGATACCGCCATCCCGCCCGGGATCGGGCGCGGCGGTCCCCGCTCCAGTTTTATTCATGTCACGCTCCCGGGCGGTGTCCGCCTCCAGATCATCAGGGCCTGTCTTTCCGCGTTGCGACGTCGAGATTCGGCAGAGCCGGAAACATTGCGAACATAATTGCGTGTCATCGGGCAGCACCATGGCCGACGTTCAGGATTTCGAACCCAAGGCGACTCTGCTTGTCGTGGATGACGACGAGGCGATCCGTTCGCTCGTCTCCAGAACCCTCGGGGCGCGCGGCTATCGGGTCCTTACCGCCGCCAACGTGGTCGAGATGCGACGCGTGCTGCAGGCGTCGGAGCGCATCGACGTCGTCATCCTCGACATCATGATGCCTGGGGAGGACGGCCTGTCCGCCTGCAGGCGCCTCGAGGAGACCGGCGGGCCGCCGGTGATCCTGCTCAGCGCTTTGGGCGAGGAGGCCGATCGCATTCTCGGCCTCGAAAGCGGCGCCGACCACTACCTGCCCAAGCCCTGCGGCGCACGCGAGATTCTCGCCCATGTCCACGCCGTGCTCCGCCGGCAGCGCAAATCGGCGGGCGAGGACCGCACCGAGGTGCGCTTTCTCGGCTATCGCGTGGACCTCGACGCCCAGGAAGTCTTCAACGCGGAGGGCGCGCGGGTGGATATCTCCGCCGGTCAGTACGCGATATTGCGGGTGTTCCTGAGCCGCCCGCGCCGGGTGCTCACGCGCGACGAGTTGCTGCTCGCCGCGCGTGGCTCGGATACGGAAGCGTTCAACCGGGCCGTCGATGTCCAGGTCAGCCGGCTGCGCCGGAAGCTCAAGGTGGACGACCATGACCTGATCCGCACCGTCCGCAACGAGGGCTACATGTTCATGCCGAAGGTGACCGTGCTGAAGTGACACCGGCAGGACCGGCGGAGCGCCCACCCGATCCGGGGACGGAGCGCGGACCCGGAGCATGCGCTCAAGGCCGATGACCGCCGGATTTCGGCTCTCCTGCTTGCGGCGTCACGGACGTCGCCTCGCCCTCGTCCCTTCGCCCTTGCGGCTTGTCGAAGGGACCGGACGGGATGCGGACCCATTTCGACTGGCCCGCGGCGGCGAACCGTGCGAGCTGGTCCGGCGTCAACGCGGCGCGCAACGCGGCGATCGCGCTTTTCAGCCGCTCGGCGACTGCCGCCCGCCGGATGAAATCCTCGGCCAGCTTCTGCTCGCGATCGAACGGATCCTTGCCCTGGTCGGGCGCATCCTCGGTGCCGTGGCGCTCGCCAGTCCGCTTAGGGCGACGCGTCGGCGCGAGCAATTCGATCAGGGCGACGGTGTAGTCGCGCTAGGCGTTCACCTGGTCGGCCCGGATGCCGATCTGGGTTTCCAACGCCGACAAGCGCTGAGCCAGCAGCAAGGCCGGCGGGTTGCCGCTCCGGTCCGAATGCTGTCCCCTATCGGGGCGTGCGTCCCCCCGATGATCTTGGTCCTCACCCTTTGCGAACCTCTCATGCCGTCCCTCGGCGGCGTCGGGGAGGGCCGGCTTCGCGTCAGCGTGATCATGAAGCGCCAAGGTGGATACGGGCTCCCCAGCCGCGCTCGCCGCGCCCATGACCGGCCTCAGCGGTGAGAAGGCGATCGCCGCAGCCGAAAGGCATCCGACGGCGCAAATCAAATAATTACTTCGCATGACTGGGTCCATTCCTCTCGGGTTGCCGCCCCAAGATGATGCCCTTGTATTTGTCCCGGTTATTTCCTCCCGGCTGCTTTTGTACGGTAAATCGCCCATATGAAGGCCGGACGTTCGCGCTGGCCGGATGTCGCCAACGGTCCGCAGCGCCTTTACCTGAAGCGGACGCGATCCGGCGAGGCGGCGGCTTTGAGGGCGACGGTGGCCGGGCTACTTGTTCTCACCGGGCTTTCCCACGTGCCGGGGATTTTTGGTGGCGGAGCCACATCAAAACATCCGCATGACCGTGATGCTGGGCCGGTACCGCGGCGGCGGTTTAGTCCCCTGGCGCACAGTGCTCATAGTCGCGGTGTTGGAGCGGCTTGGTCTTCCGTAACCTCCTGAATGAGCTTCGGTCCCTTCGCGAGGCGCCGACCGAGCGCGGCGACGAAGGCCTCATAGCGTTCCCCCGCCTTGGCCCTGGCTGCCTGGGCCGCGGGCTCGGGCAGGGCGGGCGTCGTGGTGAGCCAGAAACGGATGAACACGGCCAACGTCTCGACCGAGATGCCGACGTCGCGCTCCATCCGCGTCATCCGTCTATCCAGCAGATCCAGGCGCTTGGCGATCGCGGCCTCGCGTCGTTCAGCGGCGTCCGGGGACAGGAACGATGCGATGGCCGCCTCGGCGACCAGCGATTGAGGCTGGTCCCGGCGCGCAGCGTAATCAGCGAGCAACGCCATGGTGTCCGGTTCGAGATAGACAGTGATCTGCGCCTTCTTTTTGCGCGGAGCCATCGCCGTCACAGCTCCATGCCGTCGCGGGGGTCGAGCGAGACCTGACGCGCCACACCCTGCATGACGCGCGTCATGCGGCTGTTTCGGGCGACGTCGTCCTCACTCTCGTCCGCGAGGTCGATCTCGAACTCGTTCTGCGGTAATGCAGGCTCCTCGATCGAAGCCACCCGAGCCAGCTCCGGCTGCTGTCGGTGCTCCGACCAGGTCGTGTCCTCATCATCCCTTCCCTGCACCATCAGGCTCAGTTGCGAGGGTGCGGGCAACGGCAACACGGTCCAGTCATCGGCGCGCTGCTCGGTGGATTCTGCAAGCAGAGGTGGCTGCAGGATTCGCTCCCGGAAGCGCGCATCCTCATAGTACCGCGCCTTCTTCGCACGGATCGGCGGCGTTCCCGCCACCATGACGATCTCGTCGGCGGGTGGAAGCTGCATCACCTCACCCGGCGTGAGGAGCGGGCGTGCCGTCTCCGAGCGCGACACCATCAGGTGGCCGAGCCAGGGCGAGAGCCGGTGGCCGGCATAGTTCTTCATGGCCTTCATCTCGGTGGCGGTGCCGAGGGCGTCGGAGACGCGTTTGGCGGTGCGCTCGTCATTGGTGGCAAAGCTCACCCGCACATGGCAGTTGTCGAGGATCGAATTGTTCGGGCCATAGGCCCTCTCGATCTGGTTGAGGCTTTGCGCAATCAGGAAGCTCTTGAGCTCGTAGCCCGCCATGAACGCGAGGGCGCTCTCGAAGAAGTCGAGCCGCCCCAGCGCGGGGAACTCGTCCAGCATCAGGAGGAGCCGATGGCGGTCGGCCTTGGCCTGCAGGTCCTCGGTGAGGCGGCGCCCGACCTGGTTGAGGATCAGGCGGATGAGCGGCTTAGTGCGGTTGATGTCCGAGGGCGGCACGACGAGATAAAGGGTGGTCGGCTGCCGGTGCGCTACGAGGTCGGTGATGCGCCAGTCGCAGCGCCGGGTCACCTCGGCGACCACCGGATCGCGATAGAGCCCGAGGAAGGACATGGCGGTGGAAAGAACGCCGGAGCGCTCGTTCTCCGACTTGTTGAGAAGCTCCCGTGCCGCGCTGGCGATCACCGGATGGGGACCCGCCGCGCCGAGGTGCGGCGTCGTCATCATGGCGGCGAGCGTCGCCTCGATGGGGCGCCTGGGGTCGGAGAGGAAGACGGCGACGCCAGCGAGGGTCTTGTCCCTTTCGGCATAAAGCACGTGGAGGATGGCGCCGACGAGCAGAGCGTGGCTGGTCTTCTCCCAGTGGTTGCGCTTTTCCAGCGAGCCCTCGGGGTCCACCAGGATGTCGGCGATGTTCTGGACGTCCCTGACCTCCCATTCCCCGCGGCGGACCTCCAGCAGGGGATTGTAGGCGGAGGACCGCACATTGGTGGGGTCGAACAGTAGGACGCGCCCGTGCCGTGCCCGGAAGCCGGCGGTAAGTTGCCAGTTCTCGCCCTTGATGTCGTGGACGATGGCCGAGCCCGGCCACGTGAGGAGCGATGGGACGACGAGGCCCACGCCCTTGCCGGACCGGGTGGGCGCGAAGCACAGGACGTGCTCGGGCCCGTCATGGCGCAGGTAGTCCCCGCCATGGCGGCCAAGCACCACCCCATCCGGTCCGAGCAGACCGGCTGAGCAGATCTCGGCCGGCTCGGCCCAGCGGGCGGAGCCATAGGTTTCCACCCGCTTCGCCTCCCGGGCTCGCCACACCGACAGGCCGATGGCGATCGCAATGGACAGGAACCCGCCCGAAGCCGCGATGAAGGCGCCTTCTGTGAAAGTCTCCGGCGCATAGGCATCGTAGAAATACCACCACCAGAAGAAAGCCGGCGGATGATAGACGGGCCAGTGCCCCACCATGAACCAGGGTGAGCCGAGTTGGTCCTGGAAGCCCAGCCGCCACGCTACGAACTGCGTGGCGCCCCAGGTGGTGGCGAGCACGATGGCGAAGACGGCGAGGATCTGGCCCCAGAGGATCTTGGTCGCGGACATGCGGCGGTCCTTTTGCGCTTGAGGTCAGAGGCCGAGGCCGCGCTTGCGGCCGAAGGACCAGTCGATGCCGCCATCGGACCGGGCGACGCCGGAGATGTGCTTGCCGAGCTGCTTTTCGAGCGAGGGCGTCCAGGGCACGAGTTGGAAGCCGAGACCGTCGTCGATCATGGCGAAACGACCGGAGGCGAGCGCGAAGCGCTGGCGATAGGTGCCAGAGACAAAGTCTCCCGTTCCTGAGCGGTTGAACGGCTGCCCGGTCTCGGCGGAGAGCTTCTCGCCCAGCGCATCCACCTCCCGTCGGCGCAAGGTCTCGATCAGGTCCGGCGCGAAGGTGACGCGGTGACCCTGGCGCTCGGCCAGCCCCTCCCGGACCAGATGATCGGCGCGGCGCTCCATGGCATCGCTCACCTCGGCGCCAAAGCCGCCTTCGGAGAGGGATGTCGGCGCTCGGGAAAGCGCCTGACGGTCGAGCCAGGTGGCGCCCGCTGCCGTGACCTGTTGCCCGATGTCGAGGTCCGAGCGGACCGCCAGCGCGGCTCGCTGTTGGCCCCGAGCATCCTCGAACCTCCTCAACTCGACGATGGAGCCCGGAGCGCAATCGCCTGCCGAATCGAGGTCCGGCAGCCTGATATGGTGGGTGCGCCCATCGACACCATCGACCACGGCATAGGTCGTGCCCTTCAACTCGTCGTCGAGGCCGCGGTCGACCAGGCGGCCAATGACGGGGGCATCGAGGCCTTCGCCAGCGAGCACATAGGTCGCGGTACCGCGCTCGATGCCCTGCATGGTTAGGGCGCGGTGCATCCGCTTGATGATGTCGCCGCGCTCGCCCAGCGCGCGGAGAGTCGCTTCGGCCTTCTCGTCGATCACCCACTGGCCGGGGCCGATCTGATCGACGAGGCCGATGGTTTCGAGCTTGCGCAGTCGCCCGACCTTCAGGGCGTGGAACGCGTCCGGTTGGCGATCGGCGTGGGGCGCGACATCGATCACGCCGGTCTCGCGCTGGTCCCGGACCAACTGGCGGTCGAGCTGCGTCCACCGCTCCGCCTCAATTTGCCGCTCCAGGGTGCGGCGGATGTCGAGGTCGGTGCGCGGCCCCAGTTCCTGGGTGACGAGATCCTGCGCGCGGGCGCGCATGCCCTCCTTGATGTAATCGCGGGAGATGACGAGGTCCTGGCCGTCGTCGGTCCGGCCCCGCACCAAAATATGCAGGTGGGGGTTGTCCGTGTTCCAGTGGTCGACGCCGACCCAATCCAGCTTCGTGACGAGGTCCGTCTCCATCTGGCCCACGAGGTCGCGGGCGAAGGACCTCAGGTCGGCCATGTCCGCCGCGTCCTCGGGCGACACGATGAAGCGGAAATGGTGCCGGTCGTCGGTGCAGCGCTCCGCAAAGGCGCGGCCGTCTCCCTCCTCGGCGCCCGGCCCGAACAGGCGGGCCTTCTCCCCGTCCCGGGTCACGCCCTCCCGGCGCAGGTAGGAGAGATGCGCGATCAGCGGTGTGGCACGGGCGGTGTGGCGCACCACGCGGGTCTTGATGACGACGACGCGCGAGCGACCCGTAAGCAGGCGGTTGGCCTGGATGCTTGCCGTCCGCCCGCGGCCGAAGTGGGAGCGCTTGCCAGAGGTGAGGCGACCGGTTCGGGAGACGTGGCCGCCAGCCTTCTGGGCCGCGGCGAGGGCCTGCGCGATGAAGGGCCTTGCCCGCTGGGCGCGGGACGAGCGGATGCGGCCCGGCCGGACGCGGAACTCGTGCTCATCGGCCATGGCTCGCCTCGCCAAGGTGCGAGGAGACCAACAAAATCAGAGGCTTGCGCCACTGGGACACGTTGCCAATCTGAGGTGCAAGGTGCGAAGCGGTGGAAATTCCCAAACAAAAACAACCGCCCGACCGCAGCGCACCTTGCGCCCTTTTATCTCGCCATCGGACGGTTGTGTCCTGCGTCTCCCATCCGGACCTGCGCCTGACCACGCGAGAGCCCGCCAGGGTACTGACGATGCTAAGGGTGCTCATGGCGCACCTCCCGGGCCGCCACGGGCGACGAACAGACCCGCCGCCTGCGGAACGATGGCTGAGACATCGCGTAACGCGGGCACTGGCTGAGCACGATCGCGTGGCGCCGGATCTGCAGCCCACGTGCGGATCGGCTGCACCGCAAAGATTGGAGATTGGGCCCAGGAGGGTGTCTCGACCGCCGACGGAGAGGGCGATTTCGGCGCGGAAGGTTCGGCTTCGCCGCGCGCGATGTCCGGCGCCAACTTGTCGACGTAAGCGCGCGTCTCCGGGGGCAGCAGGCGTCCCTTCCGAGAGGCCTCGTAGCGGCCCAGCCCCGCATTGTAGGCGGCGAGGAAGCCAGGATTGCCGTAGCGATCGAACAACTCCCGCAGATAGGCCGCACCCGCCATGATGTTGTCGTGCGGGTCGTAGGGGTCGTCGCCGAAGCCATAGTGGACGCGCAGCTCGGCCCAGGTCTGCGGCATGATCTGCATCAGTCCCATGGCACCTTTGGGCGAGGTCGAGCCCGCGTCGCCGTCGATTTCGGCGCGCATGATGGCCCGGATCCAGGCTGCGGGTATGTCGAAGCGTTCCGCCGCTTCCGCGATGAAATCGGCGTAGCGATCGCTCGGCGACGGCGGCTTCTGTGTTGCCGAAGCCTCCGTCGGGAGTGCGGCCGTCGGCCAGCCACAGGATGCCCCGGAAAGGAGAACGATGACGGCGGCACGGCGGCTTGTGGGCGACTGCAGGAGCCCGCGCACGACATGCAAGATAAGTCTGGTCCGCGGCATGGCGACCTCTCGAAACGGATGTGGTCGGGGGATCGGTCGCGCTCAGCGCGTCGGCGCACGCCAGACGAAGTGTCCGTCGCCGGCCTCGTCAGTGTAGAGCGGCATGGCGCGGCCGATCACAGTGCTGGCGGGCAGTGGCCCGAAATACCGCCCGTCAAGGCTGTCCGGCACATCGAAGTTCATGAGGAAGAGCTCGCCCTGGGCGATGCGCCGGCATCCGCGCCAGACCGGCAGGGGACGGCCCATGCGGTCGCGCTCCAGCGCCTCGCCGTAAGCCACGCCGTCTACGGTGATGATGCGCTCCCTGCGGCAGACCTCCTGTCCGGGGAGCGCTGCCACCCGTTTCATCAGCGGCACGCCGGCCCCCACATAGCAGCGCTCGTCCAGGAAGCGGGCGAGCGCTGCCGGCGGCTTGATGGCGAGGAGATCGGTGACCTCAAGCCGGCGCGCCGGCTCGATGGCATAGAGCCCGATAGGCGCGCTTGCGGAGACGTTCCACACCAGCTTCAGCGGTGTGGGAACGAACGAAACGGCGGCCGCGCCTATCACAGAGAAGTACGTCACCATCACATAACCGAAGCGGGTCATGCCTCGCACTCCCGCCGCTTGAGCCACGCGTGATGGCGCTCAGTCGTGTAGACGCGGGGCATGTGGCCGGCGATCAGGCGGTTGTGGACATGCCGCCAGTGGTCGGGGGCGACATCCGCGCCGTTGACGCCGATGGCCTCGACGGCATCGATGTGCAGGAGCACCTTCTCGACCTTCGGCCAGCCGTCGGCGCGCAGCAGGATTTCTCCGCCGGGACGCACGAAGGGCAGTGTCTGGTAGGCTTCGCCTGGTGCGACGGCGCGGACGATGTCCAGGCGCGAGACCACGGTGCCGAAGTCGTTCGACGCCCAGCGCACGAAGGCAAAGATGCTGCCCGGCGCGAATGAGACGATGCGCCGGCTGCGGTCGAGGATCTGCGCATGAGCTGGGCGGCCGAAGCGGATCCAGTTCTCGATCCGCTTCTCGATCCAGGTCAGTTCGACGTGGGTCAGCGTGTCGACGATCGGTGCGGCCGGCACACAAGCGATAACAACGGAGGGCACGGATGTGCCGGTCATGACGCATCTCCTGGGGTTGGGGGAAACTCGCGGGCGAGGAGATCGCGGAGCATGTCCGCGACGGTCTGGCCACGGCCGAAGGCCGCGATCTTGATCCGCCCGCGCAAGTCGGGCGTGACATCGATGGTGAGCCGCGCGGTGAAACCGCCGGCGTTTCCATCGCTTGCGGGCCGCGGCTCCGTGGCCTTCACCCATTGTTCCGCATCGGCGGGCCGTGCGGCGAAGCCGCGACGGTTCGGGCGTTCGTTCATGGCGTGGCCCCGCCGGCGGGACGAGCGAGGATCTCAGCGGCGAGCGCCGCAATCTCCCGCGCCGCCGGCCCGTCCGCGTCGAGCTCGCTGACGAGCCGCCCGGACTGCGCCGACATGGCGAAGGCGACGCGCTGGCCGATGGTGGTCGCAAGCACGGGCGGATCGTGATCCGCCAATGTCTCGGCCGTCTCGCGGGCGAGCACAGTTCGGGCGCCACAGCGGTTCAGCACGAAGCGGGCGGCAAGTTCCGGCCGGTAGATGCGCGCCTCATTCAGGAGCGCGAGCATCTCGGCGGAGGCCCAGCCATCGAGAGGCGATGGCTGAACCGGGATCAGCACCAGGTCCGCGGCGAGGAGTGCGGAGCGCATGAGGGCAGCGACACGGGGAGGCCCGTCGATGACCACATGGTCGGCATCCCGCGCCAGCTCGGGGGCTTCCCGATGCAGCGTGTCACGGGCGAGGCCGACGACGCCGAACAGGCGTGGCAGGCCCACACGGCTGCGTTGCTGCGACCAGTCCAGGGCCGAGCCCTGGGGATCCGCATCGATCAGGGTGACGCGCTTGCCCTGGCGCGCCCAGGCGCCGGCAAGGTGCAGGGCAAGCGTCGTCTTGCCGACACCACCCTTCTGATTGAGCAGCGCGACGATCATCGACGGCCTCCCGATGGGCTCGCGGGGGGCAGATCGGCTGCGGGAAGAGGTTCTGGCGCCTGAAATCCGTCTTTACGGAAAGACGGAAGGCATTCACCTTTAGAGGTGCGCGGATTGGCGGGCTTTTGCGCCGGCTGAGCGCAGTTATCCACATCGCCTGCGCGCCTTTTAAAGTTAGAGTCTATGTTAGAGTCTAAGTTAGGAGCGCGATTTTGCCTTTTCGGACTTGGAGTTAACCCCTGTTTAGGTTCCCGAAAGCACGAGGGGCCGGTTCCTGATGGCACGTGGCACCGGGTTCCCGATGGCACGAATGGATTCACAGGTTGTCCACAGGCGGGCTCGAAGGCGAGCAGCGTGCGCGCACCAGCGTCACACTCCAGGAACAGGATGTAGCCGGGCAGCGGCTGGCGGCGGATGATGTCCCGCAGCTCGAAGGCGAAGCGCTTGAAGGGCGAGAGGCTGCCGGACTTGAGGTGGAGGTGGCGGAAGTCGAAGTGCCAGCCGGTGTGCTGTCGGCCGCCGTGCTTGCGCACCAGCCGGTAGAGCCAGCGATCGAGCCCGCCGGTCAGCTCGAAATATGCCCGGTCGATGGTGAGGACGAGGGCGTCCTCGACAATGGCGCAATAAAACCAGTCGGGGACGATGAGCTCGATTCCCGCGGGCCGTCCGTCCCGGTCGGTGCGCTCCTTCCACTCGTTGATCCAGGAGAAGCGATGGCGCCGTCCCTCGGCCGGCTGGCGGATCGAGGTGGACACGGTGGTGGACTGGAGGCGGTCGAGGGCCGCCTTGAGGCGCTGATAGTCCCGGAGAGAGGTGCCGCGCCCCACGAACCTGAGGATTTCATAGGGGGTGGCGACCATGAAGCGCGACGTCCGCAGGCCGGCGTCGCGGGCCTCCACGATCTGGCTCGCCGCCCAGATCAGGATGTCGGCGTCCCAGATGGTCGCCATGCCGTGGTCAGGCACGGCCTCGACACGGATGGAGACATCGCCGGCGGCAAAATCGATGGGCGCGATACGATGGGTCTTGGAGAGGGAGAAAAAGGGATAGGCCATGAGATCCTGCGCATCTCGTGGCGCGAATGCGCCGGGAAGCGCGCGAAACAGATCGAGCTGTTCGCGCTCCGGCTGGGAGCGATGCCGCGCCGCCATGGAGAAGGGTTCCGATCAGCGTGCGAAGCGGTGGGGCTCGACAACGCCGGGCAGGCCCTGGCGCTTGGCCGGCAGCACGCAGCCGCGCGGATCGGAGGTGGAGGTGACGGCGCCGCGGGCGACCCAGGCCTGCAGATCCTCGATGGCATAGACGACGCGGCCGCCGAGCTTGCGATAGGCGGGGCCGGTCCCGTAGGTGCGGTGCTTCTCCAGGGTGCGGGGCGACAGGCTGAGGAAGACGGCGGCTTCCTTGGTTCGCAGGTAGCGCGGCGGGAACGTGGCAGCATCAGGTCGCATGGATCGGGCCTCCGTGGGCGATCTCGGGCCGCTGGTCATCAGCGGCGGATGGCGATCACGGTGGCGAAGGGCAGCTGTCGAGGGGGATGGGGAAGTTGAGGGGGGCGAAAATCCCCACCCTCAGGATGCCGGCGATGCGGCTATGGTCTTCTGCGATGACGCAGGAGCTTGAGATAGCCGCCGCCGATCAGGGCGAGGCCGCCCTTGACGAGGCCGATGACCTTGTCGCGCAGCGCCGAGGTTTTCCAGGGCTCGGACGCGACGCGCTTGTGGCTGTAAAGGACCATCGCGATGTCGCGATAGCTGGCGCCGTTCGCCCGACCATCGGCCGCCAGCATCATGGTGCGCAGCCGGCCACGCTGCTGCGCGGTGATGCGGGTGTCGGGGATCACCGGCCGACCCTCGACGGCGCGCCAGAAGCGGGTCAAGGCCTCCAGCCGCCCAATCGTTTCTGCGTCCAGCGGGATCAATGCCGCCAGTGGCGCCTCGGAGCGTGTGCCGGTCAGCAGCAGCACCTGCGCGGCATGAGGTGCCGGACCCTGGACCCAGTATCGGCCCTCGGTGCTATCGCGCGGCGCAACCATGCCGCCGAACGACACGCTGGGCGCGCCCGGAAGAAACGCGGGCTGTTGGGCGAGAAGCACGATGGCCGGATCGACAACCGGCGACCACGGGACGTTCTGTTCCACGGCGGAGAGAGATGGCCGCGCGGCGAAATCGCAACCCCCACCGTTGCTCCACCTCCCGGGGGAGCGGGTCGGCGGCCGAGCCGGCCTTCACGAGGGACTGGTAGTGTTCCTGGTAGGTCTCGTCCCGGCGCAGGCATTCCCAGGCGAGGCCCTCCACCGACAGCGTGTCGAAATAGCCGTAGCTGGCATCTTCTCGCCAGCGCGATGTATCGGGCTTCATCACTCGTCTCCGCATCAAGCGTGCGTGTCGAGTGAGGACAATCAGAGATTGAGAATATTGAGGGAAGTCGGCCAGGGAGCATCGCGTGATGCCGTGGCCGCATCACCCCTGCGAGCGCGCCCCAAAGTCAGACAGGACGGCTGAGGAGGTCCTTGTAGCCGCTGGACGCCACCCATCGGGCCCGCGCCAGATGGCTATCGTGGACATGACGGGCACGTTCGGGCTCCCGAGCCGCGTCGATGCCGAACAGCACCGAGACGATCTCCTGCCAGCCGGCGCCATCCGCCGTGGCATCGAGCAGGCGTGCATAGAGCTTGATGTGCGCTCGGTCGTAGTCGGTGAGTTCGGGAGCGGACGGAACGGTGTCTGCAAACGCGTCGGTCATGTCACCCCCACTTCCATGCCTGGCGCAACCTTCGTCCCTTCTAGACGAGGGCGGATTGTGAAGCGAGCCCGCGAGCCGGGCGCACTCCTGGGGCCGCTCGATGATCGATCGGCGTCGGCATCGCCGCCATCTAACCCGCTAGGGTCACTTGATTACATATTATAGTTGATAAGCTCAAAGTGTGTAAATTGCGATCCGTCTGCGCATGGATATGCGCAAGCTGGTCGGCCGGAACTTCGCTCGCCTGCGTCAGGAGAAAGGCCTGACGCAGGAGGATGTCGAGGCGCGCTCCGGTTTCAGCCAGCAGTACGTCAGCGGCCTCGAGCGTGGCCGGCGCAATCCCACCGTCATCACCCTCTACGAGCTGGCTCAGGCGCTGGGGGTCAGCCATGTTGATCTGGTGCGACCCGATGGCAACGACTGACCGATGAACCCGGTGGCGGGAAGGCCCCGGCCGGAACCGGCCGGGGCCTTGTGCGGCTCACTCGCCGCGGCGCCCGCTGGGGCGGGACCAGATCAGCGAGAAGGTGTCGGCGTCCTCGTCGTCGAAGAGGTTGGCGTAGATCGGGGCGTTGAAGCTCGGATCGTCGAGCTTGAGGCCCAGATAGTCGCGGCCTTCGCTGGAGCGCTTGGACCAGGCGGCGCCGATCTCGATCCGGCCCACCAGGACCCGGTGGCTGGGGGCGTTCTCACCGTTGGTCCGCAGGTCGGGGACGATGCGCACGCCCTTGGCCTGGACGCTGAGGGTGACGATCTCGCCGGTGAAGCCGTTTTAGGTCAGCCGTCAACTGTCATTTTGAGCAGAAGCCGTTGATCTGGCTTCATCATTCGCTGGATGACACTTTCAAGGTGTCCTTTTGCCGGCTCGCG